>Ga0181401_1000013_pt1 | contig 59887 bp, 95 predicted proteins | sample 24SPOviralmetaG_FD_130130 | JGI IMG/M metagenome (GOLD analysis project Ga0181401, IMG submission 130130) | Marine viral communities from the oligotrophic San Pedro Time Series (SPOT) site, San Pedro Channel, CA, USA - 24 SPOT_SRF_2011-07-20 | ecosystem: Environmental > Aquatic > Marine > Strait...
AGATTGGTTCTGGGAATCAAATCATATCAGAAAGGCACATTTAAAAACCATTGAACCGGTTGGAAAGAATAAAATGTGGCTGATGCATATTAATGTATTTCCACATACACATATTGATTTACCGATTTTTGGATTAGATATAGTAGCAACTCCAACTAAGGTCAGTGGTGTTTTCTGTGATTATAGTAAAATACATGATGGTGTTGTGACAAAGGACTATCAAAAGTATTTTCATAATACAGTTAAGGATTTAAGTTGGAAACGTGAACGAGAATTACCACCTTGGGCTCAGGAAATATTTTCAACTGATATGATGGCAGCTGGTACAGTAAAGGTTGGTGAAGAATTGGACCAATTATGTGACACTGCAATAAAGCTTCAATCATTCTATTTGGATAGCCTCAGTCAGGTCTACACAAACAATAAAGACATTGATACAACTGACGCACAAAACAAATATTGCATTAATCAGAAGATGAATAAAATGTTGCATAGTTCAATCCTTGCAATGGGGATTACTGAAGAGCGAAAAGAACAATATGTCAATGACGTATTATTTGAAGAAATTGGTTGACATCAGACTCTGAACCTGTTATAATATACACTATTGCCGGTATAGCTCAGTTGGTAGAGCAACTGATTTGTAATCAGTAGGTCCCGAGTTCGACTCTTGGTGCCGGCACCAAACTTTTTATAATAACGGTTGACAAACACACTAATACGTGTTATAATGGTCACCATAATCAAACAAAAAACAAATGCAAAATAATGGTTGACATTGGAAGCATTTTAGGATATAATATACACAATGACTAAAGACTTACCACTAGAAGAACCTACAAACACTGTTGTTGCACTAACACCAGATAAAATACACCACGAAATAAGCAGGCACATCTCACGAGGTGTACCTTATATTGAAGCTCTAGTGGACTTTGCAGAAAAAAACGAAATTGAAATTGAAACTGTCGCACAGATTGTGAAAAAATCTTCTATATTAAAAGAGAAAATTCGCACAGAGGCAGTAGGATTAAGGATGGTAGAATCAGATAATGAACCAGATATCACAGACCATTGCAAGTGATAAATCATTTGATACGTATGTCAGGTTTCTGGCAATTAAACGACATTTTACTACCGATAACTATGATTATTTTAAGTATAACGGGAAGGTAAGGGCAAATATTAACACCTTTCAGTCTCGTAATGATGCTTACAGCTTTGCTAAACTTGGGAAGCGTGAGGACAATCAAGGACTCATACTAGCCAATGTTTTGGTAAAACCCGATATCTGGGTCAGAGACCTTCTCGATGAGGAGGCCGAAGAAAGATATATACTATGGAAGAAGAAAATTGAAGCCTTAGGCTACAACTTCAAAAGTGATTTGGGAAAACTCTATGAGGACTACCAACAAAATTTTATATCATATGATGGGCAACACCCTTATATAATGACTAAATACCTGCAAAGGGAAATTAGTTTGGAAACGTTGACCATCTTGGCTCATTCAGCTAACATTTTTTCCTATTGGGACAAAAAAGTGGTTGACAAAATTGTAGCTTATGATATAATAAGACTTGTCAAGAAATATAAACCTTTCTTGGCATATGATGAAAAGAGGTTCAAGGACATTGTCCGCGAATTTTTCTTCTAATCGCAATATAACGCAATATAACGCTATACATACAGGAGAACTATTATGGCACTACAAGACTTTTCTTCATTAAAGAAGAACAGAAAAAATACTCTCGAAAAGTTGAACTCTCAACTTGAGAAAATCACCACAAAATCCTATCAAGATCCAAATGCTGGCAAGATGTGGAAACCTACAAGAGATAAGGCAGGTAATGGCTTCGCAGTCATTCGATTCCTTCCAGCTCCAGTAGGTGAAGAAATGCCTTTTGTAAGGATTTGGGACCATGGTTTCCAAGGACCTACAGGGTTGTGGTATATCGAAAACTCCCTAACTACTCTAAACCAGGACGACCCGGTTTCCGAGTACAATTCCAAACTTTGGAATACGGGTGTTGAAGCTGATAAGGAACAAGCAAGAAAACAGAAGCGTAGGCTGAAGTATATTGCTAATGTTTATATCGTTAAGGATTCAGCGAATCCAGAAAACGAAGGTAAGGTTTTCATGTACCAATTCGGTAAGAAAATCTTTGATAAACTAAATGATCTGATGAATCCATCTTTTGAAGATGAATCAGCAGTGAATCCTTTTGACCTATGGGAAGGTGCTAACTTTAGACTGAAAATTCGTCAGTTCGAAGGTTACCCTAACTATGACAAATCTGAATTTGACCCATCTGAGGCATTATTTGATGATGACGCAGAAATGGAAAGAGTTTGGAACGAAGAGCATTCTCTACAAGACATGGTTGACCCTAAAAACTTTAAGTCTTACTCCGAGTTAAAAACTAAACTCAATAGAGTTTTGGATTTATCTAACGATACGAATGAGCAAAGTGCCGCGGCACCTTTTGAGACAGCTGCTGAGACAGACAGTGATGATTTGGATTTGAGTAATCTATCAAAATCAGAATCTGCTCCGGTTGCGCCAACTGCTGAGGCTTCGGTTTCATCAGATGACGATGATGATTTATCAATCTTTAAAGAGCTTGCAAGAAGCTAATAATATGATTATGGAGACCTCGGCATTCAAAAGAGCTCGTGTTTACACGTACAGCTCGGGCCTTGGTCTCCACCTTTTAGGAGATAATTATGTCTGATAAGACAGAAACTATACTAGACTTCGATTTTGGCTTTACAGCTATGACCGAAGACGAATTAACCGTTGTACAAGAGACAAGATCTGTGGCAGAAACTGCTTCGGCAACTGCACAATCTGAGGCTGAAAAGGCTCAACTCTTATATAATGCGATTACTCCTTTACTGAATAACCTTAAGGCGAATCCAGAAAAGGACTATATCTATTGGCCAGATCGTTATGCAAAGCTTGATGCTTTCGCTGATAAATTACAACAAATCTTAACCGGAGAATAAATTATGAGTTTGCTTGATAAAATGCTCAAATCAGGGTCAGTAAAATCCTCTGCTATTCTATCCAAATCAGCTTTCTTTCAGGAAAAAGATCCCATTCAAACAGAACTACCGATTGTAAATATTGCATTCAGTGGCTCTCTCGATGGTGGACTTATTCCTGGCTTGACAGTTGTTGCTGGGGAATCAAAGAGTTTTAAAACCCTACTCGGTCTTTATTGTATGAAGGCCTATCTCAACAAATATAAGGACGGTGTTGCACTACTATATGATTCAGAATATGGTATCACTCCCGAGTATTTGGAGAGTTATAATATCGACATTAACCGTGTCGTACACATTCCAATTGAGGATGTCGAACAATTAAAATTTGATATCACCAAAAGGCTTAATGAGGTTGACAAAGGCGACCGTGTATTTGTAATGATTGACTCAATCGGTAACCTTGCATCTCGTAAAGAGGTTGAGGATGCTGAAAATGAAAAATCAGTTGCTGATATGTCTCGTGCGAAACAATTAAAATCATTGTTCCGTATTGTCACACCTAAACTTACCGGCAAGGACATTCCGTGTATTGCTGTAAACCACACTTATAAGGAAATTGGATTATTTCCTAAGAATATTGTATCAGGTGGTACTGGTATCTATTATTCTGCTAACCAAATCTTTATTATTTCCAAAGCACAGGAAAAAGATGGTAAGGACTTGTCTGGCTTTAAATTTACTATCAACATTGAAAAATCAAGGTATGTAAAAGAGAAGGCAAAACTACCATTTAAGGTTTTATATGATTCAGGAATACAAAAATATTCCAGTCTGTTTGACCTTGCACTTGAAGGTGGATGGTTGTCAGTGGCCACGCAAGGGTGGTATAATGTGGTTGATAAATCAACAGGTGAGGTCCTTGGCAGCAAACGCAGGTCAAAAGACATCGAATCTGATGATGAGTTTTTCGAGAACTTAATGAAGGACGAATCCTTCAAACTGTTTGTCGAGCATAAATATAAGTTAACGAATGTGGAGGGACACAATGATCGAGAAGACAATACTATCGAATCTGATACTGAATGAGGAATACAGCCGTAAGGTTTTTCCATATTTAAAAGAAGATTACTTTGATGATATTGCATTTCGGAAATTGTTTTCCACAGCTGTTGACTACGTAGAAAAATACAAAGAGCCTCCTTCAAGGGAGGCCCTGCGTATTGCTCTTGACCATAGGACAGACCTCAACGAAGATATCTTTAACCAAACATCTGAACTTATTTCAAGTCTTGAACTAGATACATCTACCAATGTAGAGTTCCTATTATCTGAAACAGAAAAATTCTGCCAGGATAAGGACCTTTATAATTCAATTCGTAGAAGTATTAACATTCTGGATGGTAACGAAGGTGATGTCAGCAAGGGAGAAATTCCAAAAATCCTATCTGATTCACTAGGTATCAGTTTTGACCAATCAGTTGGTCACGACTTCCTGGAAGATCATGATGACCGATATGAGCATTACCACAGAAAGGAAGAGCGTATTCCATTCGACATTGATATATTCAATAAAATAACTAAAGGCGGACTACCTCGTAAATCTATGACGGTGTTATTGGCGACAACTGGTGGTGGTAAATCACTTATCAAATGTCACATGGCAGCTAATCATCTGATGTATGGTAAAAATGTTCTTTATATTACTATGGAAATGGCTGAAGAGGAAATTGGTAGACGTATCGATGCTAATATTATGGATATTACACTCGATGAGGTGAATGAGATTCCTAGAGATGTTTACGATAAACGAATTGCAAGATATAAATCCAAAACAACTGGTAAACTTGTCATTAAAGAGTTTCCAACTGGTTCTGTGCATTCTGGTCACTTCCGTCATCTATTAAACGAATTGAGAATGAAAAAAGGCTTTGAGCCTGATGTCATATATTTGGATTATCTTAATATATGTGCCTCATCAAGAGTCCGAGGCGCTGCTGCAGCAAATAGTTATACTTTGGTAAAATCTATTGCTGAGGAAGTGCGTGGTCTTGCAATGGAATATAATTGTGCCATTGTCACATCATCACAGTTCAACAGAGATGGCTATGGAAATAGTGATGTCGATCTTACCAATACATCGGAATCAATGGGTATTACACATACAGCTGATGCCATATTTGGTTTGGTCAGTTCTGAATACCTAGATGAGATGGGTCAGTTGATGATTAAACAGTTGAAAAATCGCTGGGGTGATATCAGCCACTATCGTAGGTTCCTTGTTGGTATCGAACGTGCAAAAATGAAAATCTATGAACTAGAGGAATCAGCACAATCTAACATAAATCTAGATGGGCCTGGGGGTGACTCGAGATCCGGAAAAAAGAGCTATGAGGACGATGGTCCTGTATTTGATAAGACAGATATTGGGCAAAGACTTAGTAGCAATAAGAAGAGAAGTGTATTCAGTGACACAGTAGACTTTAGGTAGTAAACTTATAAATAAGACTATATTAGTTTTTAACAGTAGGTTTTTTAATGAAACGATTTCGCAATTATATTACAGAAGGGTCCATATTGGACCCAAAGTATGTAATAGGCCACAAATTTGTATATAAAGGCAATGGGTTTAAAGAACTCCAAGATGCTGGTTATAAGAAAGATGATGTCTTCGAAGTCGTTGCATTTAATAAAAATGCTATAGATGCTGGACCACAAGGTGGAGAGTTTACAAAACACTTTAAGGCTCCAGATGGAAAAGTCTATTCAATATCTGGTGGTAAGGGTGCCAAATCTGGTAACTTTACTCACATGGCCACTGCAAGTAAAGCTCCTTCTGGTGCTGAATGGGAAGATATAATTGTATATGCTTATAACAAGATAAACAATAAGGATACCGACCCAGAAACAACCGAAGTTGCTATGAAATTTTGGAGTCTATACGAAGACGCTGCAATGACAATTGCCAAAAATTTCAATTCAAAAATTAAATCCAAAAAATTGGTTCAGACCGGCCGTGGTATAGGTAGTGTTACACTTGGACCATTTTGGAACTTCCCAAGAGCAAATAAAACTCCCAAAACAGACATTGCCTCTGCTGACTTTTCAGAAAAGATATCCCTTAAAATGGCCGGTGGCTCACAACTTGCATCTGCTTCCCCAGCAGAAGGTATTGCGATTATTAAATCTGCAATGCAGGAAGTAGGTTCTGATGCTGCTTTTGCAAAAGACATTATATCCGCAATGGAAACAAAAATGGAAGTCCTTATTACAAAGGAGACTACTACTCATTTAAAGCAAGAAGTTAGAAAGGGTTCAAAGGCTCCAGAAGTATTAGACTTTCAAAAGAAAGATGCACAGAATAAAGAATTGACCAAAATGCTCGAGTCTTATATTAACCAAGACTCAGCAGTAAATGCATTATTCGCAAAACATGTTGTATTTGAGGCAGCTACAGGTAACCATAAATTTGGTTCACCATCAAGCAAGGCTGCAGCAAACCTTCTAGGTAAATTCAGTCCAACTGGTTCTGTTGATATTCAAAGTATTGATAGTGTCAACTCACCACTCATTGCCAAATACGCAAAAAATGTTAAACCTTATGTTGCCTTTAAAAAGGGTAGCGCAGCGTCAGCCGCATATGCTACATTTAGACTTGGACTTTCCAAATCGAATGAAAGTTTTGACTCATTCCATAGTATTGTAATAAATGAATTGGCTCAACATAGCGAATTGTCTACAATGTTAACGGAAGACTTTATCGCAGAAGGTCCTATGGATATGATTCGTAGGATTGGTGGTGAATTAAAACGACTCGGCAAAAATGCTATGGGTAAATTTAAGAATATTTTAACTAATATTATGGCTGGTGTTAAAAAGGCATTAAAGAGAATTCAAAGTTCAGGTAAAAATCTATTTGCAAAATTAATCCAATTCCTTGGGATAGATATTTCCTATGTAAATGGTATTCCAAGTGAGGTTTCTCTATGATAGGTTTTAAGGCACATCTTGAAGAAGGACCAAACGACCCAGCAATATTTAAGGCAATCTTTTTAGCAGGTGGTCCTGGTTCCGGTAAAACATTTATTACAGGTAGAACTGCATTACATACATTAGGTTTTAAAAATGTAAATTCAGACACAGCATATGAAAAAGCAATGACAGCTGCAGGTCTGGAAATGGATGGCGAAACCATTATGAGTGCTCAAGGTCAAGCAATTAGATCCAAGGCAAAGAATCTGACCCAACGACAAATGGATAGATATGTTAAAGGAAGATTAGGTCTTACTATTGATGGTACCGGTAGAGATTATACTAAAATTGCTAAATTAGTGACTGATGCCAGGTCTGCTGGTTATGATGTGGCAATGATGTATGTTAATACTGATTTGGAAACTGCACTGGCCAGAAACTCATCCAGAGCTCGACAATTACCTGATGACAAAGTCGAGGAAATGTGGAAGGAAGTACAAAATAACATTGGTAAGTTCCAAAGATTGTTTAAAGAAAATTTTATAGTTATTGACAATTCAGACAAAATGGATTATAATAAGAGTACTATGGAAGGATTTAAATGGGCTACAAAATTTGCAAAGAAGAAAATCACAAACCCTAAAGCAAAGAAATGGATTAAAGCTGCCCAGGCAGACAAGGCCGGTTATTCAAGTACGCGCTCAAGTATACGCAGTGAAGCAGCTGATTTGGCTACAAATGCTGCTGATGGTCTTGATTTCCTTTTAAAAGATTTAAAAGATAAGTTAATGAAAGAAATAAAAAGAAATAACTTTAAAAACTCTCAAAAGGTTGCTGATATGATTCAGAAGACAATCGAAAAGGATTTTAAACATAAAGGTTATGTTCGGGTAAAAGACAAATGATATCATTTGAGCTATTTACAGAAGCTTTAAATAACCCATATCCGGCTGTATTAAAGAAGGACGGAAGACAAGGGTATCGTTCTACAGTTGAACTTGATGATGGTGGCAAATTAAATATAAACATCGAAGGTGACGAACACATTGATGATTATGACCATATAGACTGGGAACTTAGTTTCGAGCGTAATGGTGAACAATCTGTTACAGGTGAAGGTGATGCTTTAAGAATAATGGCAACAGTATTTAAGGTTATTAAAGATTTTGTTAAAAGGGAAAATCCCAAATATATGAATGCGGCAGCGCACAAGGATAAGAAATCCAAGTCAAATAACGTATTACAAGGAAGAGAGAGATTGTACAAGAGACTCTTAACAAAGAATTTAGGTAGCAAATATTCAATCGACACAGATACAAGTAGTAGTGGAACTATGTTTACTATGAAAAGGAAACGATAATGCAAAAGTTTAAACAATACATTACAGAAGCTGCAGGCAAAAATCTTCATATGACGCATTTGGAAGATGCTGTGCTTGATGGTGGTGTGACAGGAACAAGAAATGTTATTAACTATTTACGAGCTATTCGTGATATGTTATCTGGTAATTCCTCTGCTCCTGTAAGTTTGACTACAAAATGGGACGGAGCTCCTGCTATATTCGCTGGTGTCGATCCAGCAGATAAGCAATTCTTTGTTGCCAAAAAAGGTGTATTTAATAAAACACCTAAATTATACAAAACAGAAAATGAAATTAATGATGAATTAAGTGGTGATTTGGCAGATAAGTTTAAAATTGCACTTAAAGAGTTTAGTAAACTCGGAATTGAAGGAGTAGTGCAAGGTGATTTATTATATACGCAATCAGATCTTAAAACAGAAAACATTGGTGGAGTATCGTGTGTTACTTTCCATCCTAATACCATTGTTTACGCGGTTCCTAAAAGCAGCGACCTCGGCAAAACAATATCAAAATCCAAAATCGGTGTGGTTTGGCACACAACATACAGAGGAACAAGTCTTGAAGGAATGTCTGCAAGTTTTGGAAAGGCGATTGCAACAAAGCAAAAGAAAGTTAACAGTGTATGGTCGATAGACGCAGTATTCCAGGACGAATCTGGAAATGCCACAATGACAAAAGCAGAAACAGATGCATTGACAGCCAAACTATCAGCTGCAGGGTCATTATTCAGAAAAATTAAAGCTAATAAACTCAACGAATTGAGTACAAACACAGAGCTTAATGCCCGTGTTAATACATTTATTAATACAAAGGTTCGTGAAGGAACTCGTATCACCAACGTTAAGGCATTTCTTATTGGTATACAAAGATACATTGAGGATGCCGCGAAAAAAGAGGCTGATAAAGTCAAACAACAAAAGACGAAGGACGCAAAAATACAAAAAGGTAAAGACCTATTAATGTACTTTGATAAGAGAGACTTAAAAAGTATTGGAGATATATTTGAATTATATAACCTTTTAGTAGATGCCAAACATTTAATTATAGATAAACTTAATCAAGTTGAAGGTATTACAACTCTTCTTAAAACTGCCAAAGGGTTTGAACCTACAGGTCAGGAAGGCTTTGTGGCAATTGACCATATTGGGCAGAATACACTTAAAATTGTTGATAGGTTAGAGTTTAGTAAAGCAAACTTTTCAACAGAATACATTAAAGGATGGCAAAAATAATGTCTGAACTTCATTATTTAAAACGATCTCATAACGAAGCAGTAATCAAAGTATATGTAACAGACTCAGCTGGCGATACTGTTGATATTGCACTATCCAATCTTATCGCTGCTGGCGAAACATTTGACGCAGGTACAGCTTCTGTTACGATTAAAGAAATCCATTATGGATGTAAAGTTAATAAACACGTAGACGTTTCTAGATGGGACGGGGTTGCGCCACACGGACATTACTATTTCGTAAACTCAGGAACATTAAAATTTGAAGGCTTTGTAGATAACGTGTACTCAGATAGAGATATACGAATTATCGGTGACGGGCCTTTCCATTGCATAATGAAACTCACTAAAGAATCTGGGTACAGTTAAACCCAAAAATTGTTTGACAAGCACAGTTAATTGTGTTATAATAAATAATTAGTATAATATTATGGTTTGTAATGAATGGAAAACTATGTTAAAAATAAATCTGTTGCCCTAGTAGGGAATGCAGAGTCCTTATTTGACTCACAACATGGTAGTGAAATTGACAATCATCAGGTAGTAATCCGAATTAATAATTCTGCTATCTTCTACAACGACAATTCTCGTCGACATTCAGTAGGAACCAAAATAGATATCTGGGCCTTTTGGGATTGGCTTCGTCACGCAACTAGCATGACAAATACTAAACCGGACCGAATGATAAAGTTTGAGGATAGTAAAAACTATTTAAAACTAGATCTTAATATGGGTTCAAAGGAAAGTCCCTTTATCTTTATGGATAATAAATTTGGTTCAGATATAAAACAAAGATGTAGAAAGGAAACAGGCAATCCATCGGCTGGTTTGATGTGTCTGTATCTACTGAACGAACTGAATCCATCGGTGATAAATGTATACGGGTTTGATTTTAAAAAGACCAAAACATTTCATCATAGTTTAACATCTGTAGATGCTAAGAGATGGGATTCTTTTTACAGACACGATTATGCATTTGAGGAAGAATATTGCAAAAATAAATTCTTTTCTCAAAAAAGATTTAATTTAATAGGAGATTAAAATGGGTAGAATTAACGACAGAGGCCACGATGGTGGTAATATATGGAGATGGCAGACCATTGAAAAATATGTCAGAAAAAATGGCTGGACAAAGGGTGCTGAACTTGGAGTATGGCTTGGAGAAACATTTAAACATTTGGTAAGAACATGCCATGATTTACATCTTGTTGGTGTTGACCTTTATGAAGCACAACCTGGTTATGATGGACCAGAACAGTGGACAGCTGGTGAAAATGGTCATGCTTGGGACCATCAAAGATATTATAATGATTTAATGGCCTTTTGTGGACAATATCCGGAAAGAGCAGTAATTATTAAAGATTATACTACCGAAGCAGCAAAAACAATTGACGATGAAAGTTTAGATTTTGTGTTTATTGATGCTGACCATAGTTATAATGGCGTAATGAGAGATGTACAAGCTTGGGCTCCAAAAGTACGAAAAGGTGGAATGATTATTGGACATGATATACATTTTCCAACTGTTAAGGAAGCAGTGGTAGAATTATATGGTGAAGATGGTTATTTTGTTGAAGATGACTTTTTGTGGTTCGTTGAAAAAACTTAAGTAAGAGGTGAATGCGTGACACATACTCGCATAATTAATTTCTACGGTGGTCCTTCCTCTGGTAAGAGTACGGCAGCTGCAGGATTATTTTATAAAATGAAAGTGGCAGGACTGAGTGTTGAACTCACAGATGAGTTCGCTAAGGAATGTGTATGGGAAGGAAATGTTCCTATGCTGAAGGACCAATTATGGGTATTGGCTCATCAACACAGAAAAATATTAAGATTAGCAGATAAGGTGGATTATGTAATTACAGATTCCCCAGTTCTATTAAGTCCAATATATAGAGAACTATATGAAGGACCTTTATATTCAGATTTGATTGACAAGATGGCATTAGAATGTTATAATATGTATGATAATATAAATTTTATGTTAACAAGACCGATTGGGTTTGAGGAAAGTGGAAGAGCACAAGATGAAGTTCAAAGTGTTCAGATCGACCTGGATATTATAGCACAATTCCAGGAATTAGATATTAAATATACCCAATTAGAAAGCAACGATAACGCTGAAACAGCTTTTAATTATATAGTGAAAACAAATGCACATTGAAATAGATAAAATTTACCAAAAAGAATTAAAACGTCAACAAACAACGATTGAACTTATAGCGTCAGAAAATTTCGCATCTGATGCAGTAATGAAATTATGTGGTTCGGAATTTACAAACAAATATGCAGAGGGTTATCCTGGTCGTAGGTATTATAATGGTTGCGAACATATGGATGAGATTGAAACTCTGGCCATTGAGAAATTAAAAGATCTTTACGATTGTAATTTTGCAAATGTCCAACCTCATAGTGGTGCTAACGCTAACCTTGCAGTAATGAAAGCCTTCCTAAATGTTGGTGATACAATTCTCGGTATGGATTTAGCAAGTGGTGGGCATTTAACTCACGGCGCACCTGTTACTATTTCCGGAAAGTGGTTTGACGCTCATACATACGGTGTTGGTGAAAATGGTTTAATTGATTATGATAATGTTGCTTTATTGGCAGAAATTCATAAACCTAAAATGATTATTGCTGGCGCAAGTGCATATCCAAGACAAATTAATTGGAAACGATTTAGAGAAATTGCTGATTCAGTAGGTGCATTACTTATGGTTGATATGGCTCATTATTCTGGCTTAATCGCTGGAGGAGCTTATGATAGTCCAATACCTCATGCAGATGTAGTGACTTCAACCACCCATAAAACATTACGAGGACCTCGTGGTGGAATTATTTTATGGAACAATCCTGATTATACAAAAAAGATTAATGGTGGCATATTCCCAGGTACTCAAGGTGGTCCATTAATGAATATTATTGCAGCTAAGGCTCAAGCTTTTATTGAGGCAGATACCAAAGAATTCTTTGATTATGCAGAACAAGTTATTATAAATGCTCAAGCAATGTGCAGAGTGTTTAATCTTAATGGTATACCAGTACAAACAGGTGGAACAGATTCACATATTATTTTAATGGATTTAAGTAATAGCAAATATAGTGGTAGAGAAGCAGCAGATTTATTAGAAGATAATGGTATTACTGTTAATAAAAATGGTGTACCAAATGACCCTCGTCCCTTTATGGAAACAAGTGGTATCAGAATTGGTACGGCAGCAGAAACAACTCGAGGCCATGATGAACAATGGTTTGAGAAATTAGCACAAAGGATATCGGATATTTTAAAGTGAACATTAATATAGAAAAGAAACTTAGTCATATATGGATAGGGCCAAAGCCTGCTCCTCTTAAATGGATGTACACCTGGAGGGATAAACACCCTGAATGGGAATACTCTATTTTTGATGATGCGATGTTAAAGCAAAGACGTTGGATTAACCAAGACCTTATTGAACATTATTATAGGGCAAAAGCTTGGTGTGGTGTTTCTGATTTAATTCGCTATGAGTTATTATATGAACAAGGTGGGTTTATCGCCGAGGCAGATATGATTTGTTTAGAAAATACAGACGAACTTTTTGACAGCCCAGTAGAACATGCATATACATGTTTTGAAAACGAAAAGGGAAGACCTAATTTTGTACAACCTATTTTTGCATGTAATCCAGGTAACGAACTTGTTAAAGCAGTAATCGAATCATTAAAATTATTACGACCTGGTGATTTACACCGACAACCTCACAAATCAACTGGTAATGAATTCCTGGCTCAATTTGTTCCACAATATAGAGATATATTAACAATTTGGCCTTCACATTATTTTATTCCACAATTTTATATTAATGGTGCAAAACGATATGATGGACCTGATAAGGTATTTGCTGACCATAAATGGGGCTCTACTGGTATGGGATTTAATTGTGTTGACTATTCACAGGGAGTTGAATAATGTATCTTTCGCACAAATATAAATTTTTATTCCTCAGAACTCCAAAAACAGCTTCTAGTAGCTTATCAGATTTTTTCATTCGTAATATTGATGACCCAGATGCAATTTATACTGAGGTCGAGGATTCCGGCCTACGTGGTACATTATCTGAAGAGATTGTTTCTCGTTACAGGCCGTATGCATTTTATCATTTTACAGTACAACAATTAATTAATGAAGGTGTACTCACAGAAGAACAGGCTCGGGACTATTACACATTTGCATTATTAAGACATCCTATTGATAGACAGAAAAGCTTTTATTATTTTTATAAAAAGTTTAGGTCTCCAAGAACACCACCCTCGATTGAAGAATACAGAAACTGGGTAACCAATGGAGCTTTTAATAATGACCCGAATGCAGCCATCGTACAGGCAGACCTATTAAAAATACGAGGGGAATCCATAGGGGATTATTGGTTATACGAAAAGCTGGGTGATAGATTAATGACATTTATGCATAACATTGGACATTCAGATTTTAAACATGAATTACCAAGACATAAAACAGATACAAGAAAAAACAGAGAAAACGAAATTGAAATTGTAGGGCAAGACCTAACAGATATACAAACTCGTTTTAAAGATGATTTTGAATTATATTATACACTTACATGATGAAAGCATATATTCTTAAAATTAATACTCCTATTAGTAATGAATACGCACAGATTTGTGCAAATTCTTGTGACGAGGTTGGCTTAAAATGGGAATATTTTAATGGTTTTCAAAATATCACTGGTCGTGCAGCTTGGTGTATGACAGGTATTAAAATGAGTTATTACGAACCACCTTTATTTCTTGATAACCCTACCATGGAACAAAAGGCAAATGCATGTTCAGCAGGACATGGAGCAATATGGAAAAAGATTGCAGAGGGTCCAGATGAGGTGGGAATTGTATTAGAACACGACGCGATTATGCTTCAGCCAATAAACGAATTGCATATACCAGACAATTTAATAGTAACATTAGGTTATAAAGTGACCGACCCAACGAGGTATGACCATAAATCGGCTGGTAAACCAAAAGATTTAATAAATATTACCGGACATGAAGGCGCGCATGCCTATGCAATGACAAAAAAGACTGCAAAATTTCTTGTAGAGGAAATAGAAGCACGAGGTACACTCGGCGCAGTTGATAATGCATATTTTATATACAAACAGCGAAGAACAGCAGTGCCATTGGCCATTGCTAGCCCGACTCCTGCTTTAGGTTGGTTGAGAGAATCTACTATATGGAATGTAAGCGCGGCACGGAATTATAGTTTTATACCGTCATTCGCAGAGTATTATAAATAAACAAATAGAGCTTTACAAATATAGGATTATAATAAATGGATCCAGATAAAAATAGACCTGAGACCGAAATTGATTCCGGTTCTGAAAAGGACAACTTAGAACCTACGAAAGGTGTTAAGTCAAAAAAGAAAAACAATACGGACCAGGATAAAAACTCCGAAAGGAAAAACAAAGGGTCGCTGCTTAAAAAAAGTGAAAAAGGTCGTGTCGATGGTTCACAATATATTGAACTTGAACCAACAATTTCCGAGGCAAGGAAAGACACAGCTGTAATTGCTTTCGGCAGAATGAATCCTCCTACTGTAGGACATGAAAAACTTATAAACAAAGTGATTAATGAAGCTATTAGTCGTGGCGGAGATCCTCTCGTGTATCTTTCTAAAACACAAGACTCCGACAAAAACCCACTTTCTTATGACCAGAAACTCAAATATGCGCAATTCTTCTTTGGTCGTAAATATATTATTAAATCAAAATCCAGAACCATTATAGATGTAGCAAAAGAATTACAGAATTATGATAATTTAGTTGTTGTAGTTGGTTCCGATAGACTGAGAGAGTTTAATACCTTACTTAACAAATATAATGGTAGAGATTACACATATAAAACTCTCGAAGTAATATCTGCTGGTGATAGAGATCCAGATGATGATGGTGTTGCTGGAATGTCAGCTAGTAAAATGCGGGCTGCAGCACAAGATGATGATTTTAAATCATTTGCAAGAGGTGTTCCTGGAAATAATAAAAGAATGGCCCAACAATTGTTTGATGATGTAAGAGATGGCATGGGTATGTCCGAGTCATTAGATAATAAAGTTGAGGAATGGCTGGCTGAACGTGTTTTAAATGGTAAGGTCGATCCTTTATCTCCAATGGGTAAATCAAAACTTACAGGCAGAGAGGTTGCACAATATTATAAATCCAACCCTAAAGCTAAACAGGCCTCTAAGAAACAAGAAGTCAAATTGGGCATCGAACTTGCATTAGACTTAGCTGGTAATATGAATTATGCCAAAAAGGAAATAGATAAAATAAAGAAAAATTTATCAAAACATCCTGAGGTCCAAAAAGCATTAATTCATGCAAACGAATCAACAAACCACCAATTATACACATCGTCCTCATTTGTACAAAGATTACAATCAGAGGATAAAATGACTGTTGCTGATAAAAGAGCAAAGAGTGGTTATTATAAAGATGATTCCCCTGATGGTAAACTCTCAAAAAGTACATCAGCAAAAAGACACGCACAATTTGTAAAACAAACTAAAATGGCAGATGATGACCCAGAAGCATATAAACCTGCACCTGGTGACGCAACAGCAAAAACCAAACCATCAAAACATACAAATAAGTTTAAAGCAATGTTTGGCGAAGCCAATTATGAAAAGGCTTATCTCAAACGACCACATCAACTATTAAGAGCAGATAAGGCAGTTAATTTTGATTATCGTTTTAAAATGTATGCTCAGGCAAGAGACGAAGAACGAAAAACAAAAGAATTGGAAGCTCAAAGAGCTGAAATCGCTGCCATAATTAAAAAGGAATCAGATCCTTGTTGGGATGGCTACAAACAGGTTGGTATGAAGAAAGGTCGAAAAGGAAATCAAGTACCAAATTGTGTTAAGGAAGTTACTGACCTTGCAGATGCTGTAGACTTTATTTTTGAAAATGGTAATCCTGAAAAGTCATTAAAGAAAAAGGCTAAAGCTACAGGTATGCCATTAGGAATTTTAAGGAAAGTATTTGACCGAGGTGTTGCTGCATGGAAAACAGGCCACAGACCAGGAACTACTCCAGTTCAGTGGGGTCTAGCTAGAGTCAATAGTTTCGCAACAAAATCAAAAGGTACTTGGGGTAAGGCAGATAAGGATCTTGCAGCCAAGGTAGAGTCATATATACAAACAGAATCACAATGAGTGGAGCAGGCGATTGGGGCACAGATAAGGCTCGAGGTAAATTGCAATCCGACACACCAGGTCAACATACTAAACGGAAAACTGAAATGAATAAAACAAAAATAGAAAGATTTAAACCATATTCTGATAGAAAATATCCTCGTTGTGTCGACTTCTACATTCAATTTAGAGGCGGTAAAGGTGATAGAATCACTTCGCCAGAGAATGAAAAGGACTTTAATAAAGCTGTTAAAATGATTGATGCTTATTGTAAAGCAAATAAAATCAAACAAAAACCAGTTTATTCGACTCCAGCAGAAGGCTCAAGTGCATTTAAAGTCGGTCTTATGATTGACAAGACTTATAGTAAAACAGATGATTATGACAGAGGTATAGACCTACAACCTTTATACGTTGAACTAGGTAAACTTAAAACTGCAGAGGACCATGGTGGTGGTTGGGCAGAAGCAGTTTCAGAAGAAATACAATACGAAGGTAGTGAAATATACATTATGAAAAAGGGAACATATCAGCGTAAGGTTGATGGAACAACTGCTGATAAAATGAAAAAGGACGGATGGAGCTTGGTTGCCAAGGAAGGCCTTAATGAAAAAGATAAAATTAAGTATACAAAAAACTTCCAAAAATCAATAGACGCCAGAACAAAAGAATTTAGAGAAAAGGTTGCCAAACTTCTTTATAAAAAGCAGAAGAACCTTCAGGCTCAATTTCCTAAGCTATTAGACATTTCAAAGATTGATAATCCTTTAAAAGGTTTTCCATATAATGAAAGAATGACCAAAGAGCATACAGAAGAATTAATGGATTTACTCAAAACTGCTAACAACACAGATATGCCACATCAAGAATTAATGGATTCAATGACTAATTGGATGGTCGCAAAAGGATACACAAAATAAATGAAAGGCTTCTCCTCATATTTAAAAGAAGATAAAACCGAACTCGCAGATAATTTCCGCGTTGTTGTTATGTCGTCAACTCCAGAAGGAGAAAATGAACATTTCAGAACTGCGGCATATCTAAGAAAGGAATGTGAGGCACAAAAAATTCCATTCTTTAATTTTGAGGTTGAACGAGGCCAAATTCGTTGGGACGAAAAACTTAAGAGTTATGTTGTTCTTAATAGAGAATCTGAAAAGCCTTTTATTATTGGTAAGAATACACTTTGCGTAGTCCGAGGTAATGTCAGACATAATAAATCATGGTTGGATAAAGTTTCACAGATAGAGCGTGCAGGTTGTACAATGTGTAATACTCGTGCTGTACTTGAAATGTGTAATGACAAATACCTAACTTATTTGCGTTTACAAGAATTTGGATTAAGCCAACCTAAAACTGTATTAATACCTAACGAAGAAGATGAGGGTATCGAACAAGCAGTTAAAGATCTTGATAGGGAATTTCCTGTCATAATGAAAACAATCGAAGGTTCAGAAGGTGTTGGAGTTGTAAAAATTGACGACCAATCTGCACTCAAGTCATTTATTCAATTAATTATGAAGCAAGAACCTTCAACTGCATTATTAATTCAAGAATACCTTGAAATGGATGAGGATTATCGTGTACATGTTTTAGATGGTAAAGTTATTGGTTCAATGACAAGAGGTAAGCCAAAAGGTGATTTCCGTTCCAATATTACACAAGGTGCTGAAGGTACCGAAGTCAAACTTACAGAATTAGAAATAGAACAATGTCTGTTGGCAGCAAAGGCTGTAGATGCAAGATGGTCTGCTGTTGATTTTATTCCTTCAAAGAATCGTGAAAAAGAACCTCCTTACATATTAGAGGTAAATCACAGCCCAGGCACAAAAGGTATCGAAACCGCAATGGCCGGTAGTCAAGACAAAGCAAACAAAACACGTCCATTAATAAATAAGATTATAGAACATTTTAAACAAGATCTATTTCACTGGCCTGTACCAACTTTGGTAGGGTATATTGAAATGGTCGACATTGGCCCACTTGGTCCTATGACAGCTAAGTTTGATACAGGCAATGGTTCAGTATCACCAAGTATCCATGCGACAGATATTTCTGTTAAAGGGAAAAATGTTACATGGACACATCATGGAACTACAATGACTCATACTATCCGAAAGGTTGTAAGTGTTGAGAAGGGCGGTTTACAGGATTATAGAGAAGACAGATATGCCATTAGATTAGATTTTGAATTTAATGGAAACAAATATAAAGACTATGAGTTTTTATTAGATGACAGAACCAACAGAACTAGTGCAGTGCTTTTAAATCGTAATTTTATGAACACAATGAATGTAATGGTTAACCCTAATAGAAAATATATAATAACAACCAAATTCGAACCAAAAATAAAGAAAAACGGGAAATAAAAGGATGAAAAAGTTTAGACAAATATTAGAAGGAACACTATCCTCTAACGAAAAAACTGAAACAGTTCAATTAGAATCAGATGCTGCCTATGCTGCTTCGCTAAAGAAAATTGCGATGGATAAGCAAATAGATTCACTGTCTAATAGAGATAGGAATACATTAGCTCGTATAGCTGACATGATGAAAAATGCGAACAACGATCGTGATCGTAAAGAAGATATTTCTGAAGATGATATGAGTCTAGATGACATTAAAAAGAAATGGGCAAAAGAAATTATTGCTTTCCAAGACGGCGATGGTGATTTGCCACGTGCTGCCGAAATGGACATGTTTAGTTATCACGGTTCAGATGCTATTAAGACAGACGACCCTGATGACTTTGATGACTTTGTTATGGGCTTACAAATGGGTAAGTATAAAAAAGAGTCTGTTGACGAAACATACGCTGATGAAAAAAGAGCAAAAACAAAAAGACAATTAGATACTCATGCAAAACGTATGAATAAATCAGCTCGTGATTCCATTACAAAATATGACCAGGTTCAAAAAGACAGAGAGGCAGCTGCAAAAAGAGCAGGTGTTGGTAGATCTGGTGAAACTGCAAGACAAAGAGCAAATCGTTTAGGACATTCACAATCAGAAGAAATGAATGAAGCATATTCAAAATCATTCTCTAAAAGTGAACTTACTAAACTTAGAAAGAAATATTCATTTATAGACGATGATGAAGCTGCAGATTATATGGATAAGTATAGCCCATCAAAAATCGGTAACAGAAAAGGCTGGACTGCAATAAGTTATCCGGTTAGAGATGGTGATTATTATTTCGCATTAATACCTAACAATAACGCCAATGAAAAAATGGTTAGAGATGCCAATGATGCTATAAACACAGAATTAAAAGGATTGGTTGGAACAGGAAGATTTAAAGGCGACCCTGATGGATTATACACTTCATTAATGCAATGGATTTATAATAATATTAATCATCAATTTGGTTATGGTGATACTATGACCAGAGAAGAGATATATGGGGCTTGTAAACATATTCTTGGTGGAAAATTTGAAGAAGTTGAGGTTAACGAAGTTGTTGACGTATCTGATTTACGAATTGGAAAGAGAAAAAAGGCTCCAAAAACAAGATTTAAGAAAGGTGGTAACCTAGGTGAAGTTAACGAAGCTATCGATTCAAAAGATTACAAACTAGACTCAGAAAAATCACAGTTCAATAATGGTCATAGAGGTAAGGTTATACATAAAGAAAAAGGTTCAGTAATGTATCTTGGTAGTATGTCTTGGAAAACTCCAGATGCAGCCAAAGGCCATGCTAATGCATATCTTATGGGATATGAAATAGGTGGCGAGACAGGTGCTAGAAAGGCGCAAGACAGGTATGTAGCTCAAAATAGTAGTAAAAGGACTTGGGCAAAGAAAGAATCATTTAGATCATATACTGAAGGTGCTAAGGAAGACGCATTAAGAGCTATCAAAAATGATAGAGATTTTAAACAGGTTAAGGATGTTGATATCAGAGCAACAACAGCTGATATGAAACTTGCCAAAAAGAATCCTATACAACAATTAAGAAAAATTTCCGACCAAGGCAGAGGCCAAATGGAATTCTTAAATAACAAGAAATTAAAAGTGTCTAAACAGGAAGCTGATGCTCTCTTACGTGGGTTTGATGCAATGAAAAAGCCACAGGACAAAGAAAAATATCAAACAATGATAAGTAAGGATTCAGCTGGTTTAAAGCGTATCTTAAAAATCGTAAATAAATAAGGAATTATGATGAAGGATTCAAAAGGTTCAATAAGAGATGCACTACAGACCATAAGAGAAGCTTCTCTAAAAGAAAGTGACGAAATTATTCTGGAAAGAATTAAGGTAGCTGGTAAAACCAAATTTGCTGGTAAAACTTTTAATCAACAAACAGAAGTCAGAAACATCAAAAAAATTATTGCCTCAGTTAATAAACTTGCAAAGGATATGGACAGATGGCAATACCCAGGTTCAGTATTAGGACCTCATAAAATATATGACGCACTAACACAAGTAGAAAACGAGTGTTATGACCATATGATTGATGTTGAAGATGGTAAGTATGACGGCGATATTGAAGTAGGATAATGAAATCATTTAAGACATTTACAGAAGCTTATTGGGTTATGACTAAGGCCGGCGAAGACACTTGGAAAATAGTAAAATCCTTTGATGACATAGAAGATGCAAAGAGGGCAAAGGAAAATATCTGGGTTCAGTCAGGCAAAATGTCTGATAAGGCAATTATATCATCAACAACAGCCACTAAAAAAGGTTGGAAAATGAATGGTATTGTAACTTGGGATGGTAAAGGTAGAATTTAATGAAATCATTTAAGACATTTTTAGAAGCATTTACACTACCTGATTACCCAATGCAAAAGGACCAACCAAGATATATGGATGGCGAATGGGTAACTGGTGACGCTGGTAAGGCATATACATTTGACCACGAAAAAACTGGTGAAGAAAATGTCGACGATATGAATGACCAAGTAAAAGCAGATAGAGACAAAGAACAACCAAATGTTGACAACCCTGGAAATACTGGATTAAAGATATCGTGAAACTCTTATCAGAATCATTTGGATTATATGAAGGTACTGTTGTACCGCTTGAAACCCCTATGGTAGAATTTGATAATTCTATGGGTTTATTGGCAGCAGAAAAAGAACCAGAATTAAATAGTCCAAAAAGATCTAGTGGTGATAAAAAGTATGTTGTATATGTACGAAACCCAAAAACTGGGAACACTAAGAAAATAGAATTTGGTGACGAAAAAGGTGGCTTGACTTCAAAGATTAATGATAAAGGGGCAGCTGCTTCCTTTGCAGCAAGACACAACTGTGATACTAAAACAGATAAATTAACACCCGGTTATTGGGCATGTAGATTACCAAAATATGCAAAAGAACTTGGACTCACCGGAGGCGGTTCCTATTTCTGGTAAGCCATATATTGATTCAGGTGATATTAGACTTTTTAATGTCGCAGACGATTCAAAGGAATATGTTTGGCATAGAGATAAGGAAGATAGATTAATAGAGGTATTGGAAGGTGATGGTTGGCAATTCCAACCACAAAATTCACTACCTTACTTGTTAAAACCTGGTACAAGGTTAAAGATACTTAAAAACGAGTATCATCGCTTGATTAAAGGTATTAACAATTTAAAAATAAAAATAACTAAAGTTTTATAAATATATAAAACATGAACATAGAGGAGACAATTATGTCAGAATTACAAAACGAGGCAACACTAACAGTACATAGCTTTACTGGTAGGACTGATGATGGTAGTAACCAGGATTCTGTAAACGAGCCTAGCGCGAAAAAGGGAAGCCTTAGAAGCAGAATTAAAATCAAAGTTATCGGTAGTGGTAAATACGCTGGTGATAAGGTTCAAATGACAGGTTCAGAAGAAGATCTTATAGCATACGCAAAAAATCATCTTGGTGGTGAGGGTGATACCTTGGCTCAAGTTGCTTCAAGCATTAGTGAAACATTTGATATGGCCAAATTATTGGAACGCAACATTGAAACCTATCTAGAAGAAGGTTCATGTGGTTCAGTCCATGCTTCTTATAAAAAGGGCAAAAAACTTCACGCGACTTATAACGAAGATAGTGATTACCAAGAATTCTTTAAAGGTGTACTTGCTAAATTTAATGTTGAGTCCCCTGATGAATTGTCTGATGAGAAGAAAAAAGAATTTTTTGAATACATTGACGCCAATTGGGAAGGTGATAATGAAAAGGCCGAAGATACTGCAGCTGCAGATACACTCGTGCCAAATGGTGAGAAAAAGAAAAAAGACCTAGCAGCTTCAAATTGCAGCTAGACTGAAATCTTTTTCTTGAATTTTATATAATTAATATATTATAGGAGAATATTATGAAAGTATTAATTGAATGGCTAAAAGAGTTTTTTGGTATTGTGGAAGCAAAACCAGCTAAAAAGGAAACTGTTCGCAAAGAGCCTGTGACAAAGAAAGTTGTTGCAAAAGGACCAAAGAAAGCTACTAAAGCTTCTTTAAACAAATTGACTAAAGCACAGCTTGAAGTTAGAGGTCGCGAACTAGGCATTGAACTAGACAAGAGACAGAAAAAATCTGCCCTTGTTGATGAAGTGTTCAAAGCTGAATTAAAATAATTTTTGTTATATAATTTAACATAAACAAGGAGATAACAATGGCACTATGGGGAAAAACAGACGCGGCAGCATCCGTACCGAAGTGGCTCGAAACTGACGCTAATAACACTAATAAATCTAATGATGAAGATTTAGCAGTTTTTGTAGATACTACAGAAGCAGGTGTTGCAGCTAACAGAGCGAAAGGTCTTAAAACACCTGGTTGGAATTTGTATCACACTTACACTGATGCCAATGGCGCAACTCGCCATAAAACAGAGTGTCTAGTACCGATGAAGGTTTCTTCAGGCGATGCTGGTGACTTAGGTGTATCAGGAACAGGTGATGATGCAGTTGTAGCTGATAGCTAAACTTAAATAAATCTTTAATACATTATGATATTGACAGAGTCAACTTTTCTGCTATACGCAATGAAACACTATGACAATCCTCAGTGTACTGAGATGTCAGAGTTCGACGAGGATATGAAGAGGTTTCAGTATCTTCGGAAGCTATTTAGCAGGTACCGTCAGGACCAAGACTTAAAGGAAAGGTTGATTCTGAATCATTTAATTGTGCTGTACAATGTTTTTGGTGTAGAAGCAACGAATATGCTATTCATGCGCTTGCATGATTACCATGAATATTTAAAACCATTCGTGGAATATTTAAATTTTATGCCCGGTATATTGTTATATGATGGTTGTGTACTTAATAGTAAAAGTATTCAATCTGACAGCCTTATTGAGGAAACATTAAGGAACATCTAAAATGGTAGTAGATTTATATTTAGTATTTAGTTTTATTAAAAGGCTTGTTACGCCATTTAGAAAGTGGGCTGCATATAAGGAAGGTATCATTGATGAAAAAGGCAATATACTGATTAGCCGTAAAGAATTTAATAAGAACAATCAGAAAAAGGCATTTGGTCTTTTCGACCAACTCATTCTTAATCTCAAAAAATTATTGGAAAAACTTCCAGGTGGTACAACACGTATCGCATCTTATGCTGCAGCTCTATGGCTCATTAAAGAAAACGAACGATTTGATAAAACAGACAAATTATTATCAGAAGGCGTGTTGACAGAAGCCCATATTAGTGATATAATAAACACTTCTTTAAATCAATTCTTAGAGAGTAATGAAGAGATTTTAAATGAGGCAGCAGCTTGCCCCAAAGCAACTGGTGATATTGCACTTAATACTAAAAACAGAGATGCAACAATTAAGAATCATAGTTATGGTCCTTTAAATGTAGGTGTTCCTGGTGATTATTGGGATAAAATAGCAGACCATTGGGAGACGACAACAGAGGCAGCCAAGAAGAGCAATTGTTCGAACTGTGTTGCTTTTGATATCTCTCCTCGTATGGAAGATTGTATGCCAGGTGAAACATCAGATGATGATGGTCAGTTAGGCTACTGTTGGATGCACAATTTTAAATGTCATAGTGCCAGAACATGCATGACTTGGGCAAAAGGTGGACCGATTGATAACGACACTACAAGTCTTGATTGGCAAAAGAGAAATGAGGATGCACCGGCTGTAAATGTTGGCGGAGGTCAAATTGCAGGACTTGGTGTAGGACCTGATGGTGAACCAGGAGTTCCAATGGGAGCTCGTAAAAAACATAAAAAGAAGAATACAAGTGTTAAGAAAGTATTCTCTCAATTTTTAAAAGATGTACAGGATTAAAAAATGAAACAAGAAAATAAAGATAACGTATTTGAACAATTAAAAGTAGATGAAGGAGTAGTGTATGAAATCTATCACGACCATCTTGGGTACCCAACCTTTGGAGTCGGTCATCTTATCCTCGAGTCGGATGCAGAATTCGGAGGGGAACTTGGAACACCGATTAGTGAAGAACGTGTCAGGGACTGTTTTGACAGAGACCTTGATATATCCATCTCCGAGTGTCACGCTCTATACGGAGAAGGGGAATTCGGAGACTTCCCAGGAGAGGTCCAGGAAATCTTGGTTAATATGATGTTCAATATGGGTCGTACAAGACTCAGTAAATTTAAAAACTTTACTGCTGCTTTACTAGATCATGATTGGAAACGTGCAGCTGTCGAAGGAAGAGATTCCAGATGGCATAAACAAGTAACCAATAGGGCAGAACGTCTTATGGTACGCATGGAAGAAGTTTAATACTGAGTTTATATTATGGCGAATGTGTATACAAAGTCGCTAGGAGAAGTGCTTACATTACCTAGTGCGAATAATGCGATTAAAAAGGTCACATTAGAAATTAAAACATATGATGACACGATTGGTGCTGGTACATTTATCAGTTGGCCTGTTCAGGCAATTCTAAGTGAAACAGATCTTCAAACAGAAAATTATATCACAACTGCAAACGCAGCATTAACACAAACCGATATCATCAACTGGGCTTGGAACGAAGTCGGTGGTGATGAATATTACAATACAAAAATTAAACCTGCGGTCGATGTAATGTTGGCTGATGAATTACAATTTGCAGGTGCAGCAATTGCTGATATCAGTTCGATACCAGTATAGAGGAATGAATATGTGGGCTTGGATTTTAGAATGGTTCAGAGGACCAAGATATAAAATAACAGTTTCGTATGACTCAAAATTTGGAAACAAAGATGATATCATATACAAAAGTGCTTCAAAACTCACAAAACAAAATTGGAAAGAATTATCTTTTACTGATAAAGATGATAAGAAAGTGACAATACGTTCTAATAATGGTTTACACTATAGAATAGAACAGGAATAAATAATACTATATTATAACAATGGAGAATATAAAATGCCAGTAAATGACATTATTAAGCATGCGATCGATAACAACCCATTAAAAGTGCAAGGTGCATTTGAAGATGAAATGAAAGATCGAGTACGCACGGCTTTAAACACAAAATACCAAAGTATGACAGCAAGTGCAGAAGACGCTGAAACAGTAACTGACGAAGTGGAAGAAATTGATGTTCACTCAGGTCAAGCTGTGGAAGAAACTACTGAAACACCTGCCGAGACAGACGAAGTCTAAATGTACCAGGTATTCGGAACAATCATTTTAGTTTTAGGTATCAGTTCATGGTACCTCTATAATGATAACCAAACTCTTAAAGAGAATAATTTTAAACTCGAATCTGCTGTTGAAGAACAGAAAGCTGTAACCGCAGCAATTAAAGAATCGTTTGAAAAACAAGGCGCTGCCCTGAGCAATATGCAAAGGGCCAACGCTCAAATTGAAGCTGAAAAAGATAGATATTTGGATATTTTTAATAGACACAATCTAAATAAGTTGGCACTACTGAAACCAGGTCTTATTGAAACCAGAATTAATAATGGAACAAAGGCCGTATTTGAGGAGATAGAGAATGATAGCAAGAAGCTTGATGCTCTTAACGACAATCCTAGCGATTAGTGGTTGTTCACTATTACCAACTAAAACTATTGAAATAGACGCGAAGCCAATAGAGATTGAGATTATTCAACCTGTATTACCTCGTCCTTTAAATCTACAACAGCCTCAATTCTATGTAGTATCAGAAGCAATTATTACTAATCCCTGTAAAAAATCAATATCATATGACCCAGTTAGATATAATGACAAAGGTGAGGAACTTTTAAAGAGACCTAAAACATGTGAATTGTCAGAAAGAGAGAATCCAGACTGGCCGGTCGGCTATACTTACCTGGATAGGTTTGAAGATGATATGAAAGCACTCAATAGTGGCGATATCGTATATGTAGCTTCGACAGTAAAAGATTATGAATTAATGACTGCGAACTTTCAAGAGCTACGTAGGTACATCAGGGAACTCGGCGAGGTGGTGATTTATTATAGAGAAGTCACTGGCCCGAAACAAAAAGATTTAAAATAAGTTCGAAATACCCTATTCTGGGTGAATACTTCCTATAAATATTGGTTGACAAATCATGAATCTGGTGATATAATAACTTATACCAGGAGGAATTTCACTTGTCCCAACAAGAAGAAAATTCAGACATCAAAATAGATGTCGCACTTATTAAAAAAGACATAAAGCAAATCGAACGATTCTTCGGAAAAGTTGATAGTGCTGTTGACGGTATGGCTGATATAACTCAGAGCCTTGCTGTACAGCACCAAATCGTTAAAAACTTCCAAGAGAAGCTTAGTTTCTTTGATGAAAAATTGGAAGTATCATCTAGACATAATCTGGAAGGAAGACTAGCACTGAAAGAAGAACTTGACGACCATAAGGAAACATTTAAGGAAACCATGCTGGCGACTATGGAAGTAGCAAAGGAACAACATGTAAATATTGCTGTTCAAACACGGAAGGAAAATGACGAGCGACATGCAAGACTCCGTACCGCAATTGAGAACATTGCTAAAGATGTGGGTGATAAGATTGCAGACCAAGAAACAAGGCTGCGAAGTATAGAGAATTTAAAATGGTGGCTTTTAGGAGCTATAGCGATAGGCTCATTTGTTGCACATAATGTTGACTTATCTGCAATTATGGGTTGACATTTGTTACTAGATAGGTTATAATGGCTTATTAAATAACAAGGATTTTTATTATGATTGATTTTGTTGATATACAGTACGCACAGCACCTTGCCGGCAGGCTCGAAAATTATCGCATTCGCAATACAAACCCTTATAAAATCAACTTTCGTTGTCCTCTCTGTGGAGACTCACAGAAGTCACGAACCAAGTCACGTGGTTGGTTACTAGAGAAAGAAAATAACTTTTACTTCTATTGTCACAATTGTAGTGAGAGTCATTCCTTTTCCAACTTTCTCAAAGTAATCGACCCCCTAGCATACAACGACTATATTGCTGAAAAATTCATAAAGAAAAATGATAAGGCAAAGATTCAACCGATGGAACAATTCAAACAGGATGCTCCATCTTTTGCTTCCAACGAGCCGTTAAAAAAATTAAAAAAAATCAGTCAACTTGACTGGAATCATCCCGTCAAGGCATATATAGATAAGAGGCGTATTCCTTCTGCACATCATTATCGGCTTTATTTGGTAAGACAATTTAAGGCTTGGGTAAACGAATACATTCCAGACAAGTTTGATAATCTGGATAAAGATGAGCCAAGGTTATTAATACCCTTTCTAGATGAAAATAAAAATTTGTTCGGTGTATCTGCTAGAAGTTTTAAACCAGATTCTAATTTACGATACATTACAATCATGTTTGATGATAAACCTAAGGTCTTTGGTTTAGACAAAGTGGATTTCAATCGTGACTATTATGTCTGCGAGGGTGCATTGGACAGCATGTTTTTATCAAACGCAGTGGCAATGGCTGGTGCAGATGGTAGTGTTAAGGGATTAAGACGCCCTGAAAACTCCATTTTTGTATTCGATGCTGAACCTCGAAATAAAGAGATTCATAAACGAATGGAAAAAATTATCAAGTCCGGTTACAGAATTGTAATCTGGCCAGATAATATGAATGGAAAGGATATAAACGAAATGGTTCTCAATGGTACGAAAGATGTGGAAGGAACAATCCTTCGCCAAAACACATTTAAAGGACTTGAGGCAGAACTTAAATTAACAGAGTGGAGAAAAGTTTAGAGTATGAAGGTTAAGTTAATTAGTCACAGTCAATCGCCAGATTATAATGAATCGGCACAAGATTTAATTGCTTATTGTGCAAGAGTAAGTAATCCAGAAAACCAAAACAATAAAGAAACCTCAGAAAAACTTTTAAATTATCTAGCCAGATATAAACACTGGTCACCATTTGAAATGGTATCAGTATGTTTAGAAGTAGAAACAACAAGAGACATAGCACGTCAATTGTTAAGACATCGTAGTTTCTCATTCCAAGAATTTAGTCAAAGATATGCAGACCCGACAAAGGATTTGGAATTTGAAGCCAGAGAAGCAAGATTACAAGACCCTAAGAACAGGCAAAATAGTATACCTGTTGATGAGGACGACGAAACACACAGACGAATCAATGAAGAGTGGAGAATGAAACAACTTAAACTGATTCGTGAAATTAAAGAATTATATAATTGGGCACTTGATAAAGGTATCGCAAAAGAACAAGCCCGAGCAATCTTACCCGAAGGTAATACAATCTCAAGGTTGTATGTCAACGGAACATTACGCAGTTGGATTCATTATATTGAACTCCGCAGTGGAAATGGAACACAACAAGAACATGCCGATTTGGCCCTAGCTGTTGCAAAAGTTATTGCGAAAATTTTCCCTTTATCAGAACAATATATTGCAAAAGAATAGGAGAAACATAATGCAGCATTTGGGTATAGAAATAAACAAAACAAGAGACAAAATTTTAAGTGAACAATCTTTTAAATTATTAAAGGATTATTATTGTCGCGATGATGAAAAAAGTCCACAAATGGCCTTCGCAAGGTCAGCAGTGGCGTATTGTAATGGCAATATGAAATTGGCACAACGGATTTATGATTACGTTTCTCAAGGTTGGTTTATGTATTCTAGCCCTGTTCTATCCAACGCTCCTTTAAAAGGTGAAAAGGTAAAGGCATTACCAATATCATGTTTCCTTACCTATGTGCCTGATACATTAGACGGACTTATAGACCATTCAGCAGAATTAAGATGGTTATCAGTTAAGGGTGGTGGAGTTGGTGGTCATTGGTCAGATGTTAGAGCTGTATCCAAAAAAGCGCCAGGACCTATGCCATTTCTCCATACAGTAGATGCTGATATGGTGGCTTATAGACAAGGCAGAACAAGAAAAGGCTCTTACGCTGCATATATGGATGTTTCACATCCTGATATCGTTGAATTCCTAAACATGAGAATTCCAACTGGTGATGTAAATCGTAAATGTCTTAATCTACACCACGCTGTAAATATTACAGATAAATTTATGGAAGCAGTAGGTTTGGGACTTGACTGGAATTTACTCGACCCAAGTGACGGTACAATTCGTGACACTATTAAGGCTCGTACCTTATGGGAAACAATTCTTGAAACCAGATATCGTACTGGTGAACCTTATCTTAACTTTATTGACACCGCAAATAGAGCGTTACCAGAATCGCAAAAAGCAAAGGGTATGACTATTAGGGGTTCCAATCTTTGTAATGAGATACACCTTGTGACGAATGAAGAGCGCACGGCAGTTTGTTGTTTATCATCAGTTAATGTTGAGCAATATGACGAATGGAAAAATACATCAATGATTAAAGATCTCATTGTATTTTTGGATAATGTTCTCCAAAGTTTTATAGATAATGCTGGTGATGAAATTAGTAGAGCCAAATATTCTGCACAACAAGAAAGGTCATTAGGACTTGGTGCTATGGGCTTTCATTCATATTTACAGAAACATCTTGTTCCCTTCGATAGTGATGAAGCGACAAGACTTAACGAAGAAATTTTTAAGTTTATCAAAGAGGAAAGTGTATCAGCTACATTAACTATGGGTAAACAAAGAGGCGAATGCCCAGACATGGAAGGAACTGGTAGACGTAATGCACACATGCTAGCGATTGCACCAAACGCAAATAGTTCCATGATTGTAAATACATCCCCAAGTATTGAACCTTGGAAAGCAAATGCATTTACTTCTAGGACCAGAGTCGGTAGTCACCTAAATAAAAATCCATACCTTGAAACCGAACTAGAAAAAATTGGTAAAAATACCGACGAAGTTTGGAGTATGATAATTACCAATGGTGGGTCTGTTCAGCATCTGGACTTTTTAGACTCATCAATTAAAGAGGTATTTAAAACAGCAATAGAATTAGACCAACTTTCGTTGATTCGTCTTGCTGGCGACAGACAAAAATATCTGTGTCAGGGACAATCACTTAATGTCTTTTTCCCTGCTGGAGCAGATAAGGCAGTTTTACATCAGGTTCACTATCAAGCATGGGCCCAAGGTTGTAAAGGACTTTATTATCTGAGAACAGAAACAAGTAACAAGGCTGAGAATGTTGCTTTAAAAATTAAAAGAGAAAAATTAGACGACATAATCAATCCAAACGCAGTAAAATTCAGTTCACCCAATCAAGAGGATAACCAAGATGAATGCGTGGCTTGCGAAGGCTAATAAAAAATTAGGAATAAAAATGCAAATAACAATATATACAAAATCGGATTGTCCTTTTTGTGAAAAAGCAAAGGCTTGGTTCACGCAGCATGGATATAATTTCACACAAATAGTACTAGATGACGAAGAGCAAAGACTTGCTTTTTATCAGAAACATAGTAATGGCAAAGAAATTCGTTCTGTGCCACAAATCTTTATTGATGACAAACACATTGGAACATATAATGACTTAATGGCCATTGCTGATACATTGGTCAAAAAAGCAGGTGGGCTAATGGAGTTTTCTGAAACATATAAACCATTCCACTATCCTTGGGCTGTTGAAATTACAACAAGACATGAAAAAGCTCATTGGATTGAGGATGAACTAGACTTGTCAGATGATGTATCTGATTGGAAAGGTGGTAAGGTTACTCAAGTAGAAAAGGATTATATCACAAACATTTTAAGATTATTCACTCAGTCCGATGTCGCCGTCGGCCAGAACTATTATGACCAATTTATTCCTAAGTTTAAGAATAATGAAATTCGTAATATGTTAGGTTCATTCGCGGCAAGAGAAGGTATTCATCAAAGAGCTTATGCACTATTAAATGAGACATTAGGTTTACCTGATTCTGAATATCATGCGTTCTTAGAATATTCTGAAATGGCAGATAAAATTGATTACATGATGAAATCAGATACGAACACATTACGTGGCACAGGTCTGGCTCTAGCCAAATCAGTATTTAATGAGGGTGTTGCTCTATTTGCATCTTTCGTAATGCTATTAAACTTCCAACGTTTCGGTAAAATGAAAGGTATGGGTAAAGTAGTAGAGTGGAGTATTCGTGATGAAAGTATTCATGTTGAAGGAAACTCAAAATTATTTAAAGCATTTGTCAAAGAACATTCTCGTGTAGTTGATGAAGAGTTTAAAAAGGACATTTATCAAATCAGTAGAAATATTGTTGACCTCGAGGATAAATTTGTAGATCTTGCTTATGAAATGGGTAACATTGAAGGCTTGGAAAAATCTGAAGTAAAAGAATATATAAGATATATTACAGACAGAAGATTGCTTCAGCTAGGTATGAAACCAAATTTCAAAGTGAAGGAAAATCCTTTACCTTGGTTGGAATGGGTTTTGAATGGTGCAGACCATACAAACTTCTTTGAAAATCGTGTGACCGAATATGAGGTTGCAGGTTTATCAGGTAGCTGGGACAACGCTTACGCAACCTAATTAGGCGAAGGTACATGATTGATAAAAAGCTATTCCAAGAAGTCGTCGATGGATTAAAAGAAGACGGCAAATACAGGATATTTAATGATATCGTAAGAGAACGTGGGAATTTTCCAAAGGCAACTTGGTATTCCCCATATTCTCCAAAAAGTATTGTTAACTGGTGTTCAAATGATTATTTGTGCATGGGTCAAAACAAATATGTTATTGATGCAATGCAAACAGCGTTGGACAAAACAGGTTCAGGTAGTGGAGGAACTCGTAATATTGGAGGCACATCTCATTACCATGTAACTTTGGAAACTGTATTGGCAGAATTACATAAAAAAGAACGCGGTCTATTATATACATCTGCCTATGTTGCAAACGAATGGACCTTAATCGCACTCAAAAGAATAGTTCCTAATATCTGTTTCGTATCAGATAATAAAAATCATGCTTCATTAATTATGGGCATTAAACATAGTCGAGCTGATAAAATTATTTGGGAACATAATGACATGGACGAACTAGAGCTTGCTCTACAAACCTGTCAATTGGAAGGCAAAGTTCCTTGTATTGTTTTTGAAAGTGTCTATAGTATGGACGGCGATGTTGCTCCTATTGAAAAGATTTGTGATTTAGCAGACAAATATAATGCAATGACTTATATTGACGAAGTACACGGTGTTGGTTTATATGGCCAAACTGGTGCAGGTTATTGTGAAAAATTAGGTTTACAAGATAGGGTGGATATTTTAAATGGAACGTTGGGAAAAGCTTTTGGTGGTCACGGTGGTTATATTGTTGGCGATAACATTATTCTCGATGCTATACGTTCAGTCGCTAGTGGATTCATTTTTACAACATCATTAAGTCCCGTAATGTGTGCAGGTTCAATTGCCTCAATTCGTTATTTAATGGAACATAATGAATTAAGAGAAAAACATCAAGAACGAGCTCATACTCTTAAAGAACTATTACAAGAAAATAATATCGAAATCCATGAAGATGCATGTACACACATTTTGCCAGTAATGGTAAGAGACGCACATAAAACAAAAACAATGTCAGATAGGTTATTAAACGAACATGGAATTTATATTCAGCCAATTAATTACCCAACAGTTGATGTGGGTACAGAGCGACTTAGAATTACACCGACACCATTGCACACTAATGGTATGATGGAAGATTTGGTTTCAGCTCTAAAACAAACATTTAAAGAGGTGGTATGAAGGATATAGTGGCTAAAAGTATGACAAAGTTTTTTCGGTTTTTTGCCGATACATTCTTTGCCAAACGATATGGTCATAGAGCAGTTGTTCTGGAAACCATAGCAGGTGTACCAGGTATGGTCGCAGGTATGTGGGTCCATTTAAAAAGTTTAAGACAAATGCAAACAGGTCACGGACCGATGATTCGCGAATTGCTTGAAGAGGCTGAAAATGAAAGAATGCATTTAATGTTCTTTATTGAAATTGCCAAACCAAATGCATTTGAAAGATGGCTTATATTATTGGCACAAGGAATCTTTTGGAATTTTTATTTTCTAATGTATGTTCTTTTTCCAAAGACAGCTCATCGTATGGTTCATTACTTCGAAGAAGAAGCAGTAAAGAGTTATACAGATTATTTGGCTATGGTAGAGAATGGAGAAGTTAAAAATGTGCCGGCACCTCAGCTTGCAATTGATTATTATAAACTACCAAAGAAAGCATTATTATCTGATATGATAAAGAAAGTTCGTGCAGATGAGCAAAAACACAGCGATGTAAATTGGAAGTATTCGATATGAAATGGTTAACACTTGCCACATCGCTCACCCTCGCTACTACAGCTGCTTATTTTAGTATTGTAGGGTTAATGACCATTTTTTCTGGCGCTGCTGTAGGTGTTCTCGTGATGGCTACAGTATTAGAGGCTGGCAAATTGGTATCGGCTGCATGGTTGCATTATGAATGGGACCGAATAAATAACTTAGTAAGGGCATATTTTACTACAGCTGTTGTAGTGTTAATGTTTATTACTTCAATGGGTATATTTGGATTCCTTTCCAAGGCACATATTGATTCGGCATTGGTTGGTGATTCTTATTCTCTTGAAGCAAGCATAATAGACAAACGACTCGACGGTAAACAATTACAGTTGGATAATTTGACTGGTCGCTTGGAAAGTTTGGATTATGTTTTACAAACAAGTCAAGCAAAAGACCGAAATTATGTAAACAAGGTTCAGACAGAAGAGCGTAATAATATTAACGCCGATATAGATATATTGGTTGATGATATTGTAGCTTTAAATGAACAGAAAATGCCAATACAAAAATTACAGTTGGACCAGGAAGCAGAATTAGGTCCAATTAAATACATTGCTGATATGATTTACGGTGATGAAGCAGCCTCATTTTATGACGAGGCAGTGCGATGGGTAATATTAATTATTATATTTGTATTCGACCCATTAGCCATAATGCTTTTAATCGTGAGTACTGCAGCATTTAAACGTGAACGTGAAACTCCTTCTAAACCATTAATTGATAAAAGCCAAATAATGAATATGGAGGTTGAGGAAAAACGTAGTGGGTTAACCTCTACAATTAATAGAAGGAAAATATGAGTATAAAAATGATTGGAGAGCAAATATTAGTTGCTGCTGCTCCTAAAGAACAAACAACAGCTGGTGGAATTATTCTATCTGCAGATGTAAAAACAACAGCATCAGAGCCGGGCGTAGTATTGGCAGTAGGTCCAGACGTAAAAGAACCTATTGTGCAAGGTGCAACAATTTATTTAGAATGGACGAAATCACTTCCAGTACGAATTAATGGACAGGACGCAGTGATGATAAGTGCAGAATATGTTAAGGCGGTAATATAATGAATATGAAAAAATTAATGTGGGGCGGATTAGGATTTCTAAGTTTAGGCGTAGCCTATATTGGTGTTATTTTACCAGGAATTCCATTTAGTATTCCAGCAGTATTTGCAGCTTATTGTTTTGCAAAGAGTTCAGACAGAATGCATAATTGGTTATACAACCACAAATTATTTGGTCCGTTCCTAACAAATTGGGAAACCAAAAAAGTATTCCCACAGAAAGCAAAATACATGATGTTAGGATTTATGGCATTCGCTTTAATTCTAATGATTGTAACGACAGGGAACTGGAAAGCAGTAGCTTATTCAGGTACATTTATGGCCCTCGGTGCATTATGGGGTTGGAGATATCCTAACTCACCAGAAGAATATGATCGACGTATTAAGGCTGGAGAAAAAATAGGATTATTTAAATAATGATTCCAGATGGAATGAGCCCCCATGATTTCTACAGAGCATTACATGCATTAGAACGTAGATACAAAATCGCTCAACTTGCAGAGGAAATGGAACTGTTAGCTTTAATTGATGATACAGTAGCTGACATGGATTCATACCCAGAGGCAGACCATTTAATCTGGAAAATACAAAGGAGGAATCTTAATGACAAAGATTTTTGAAAGCCCTGATAAAGGCAAAACAGTATATGTGAGAGAAAGTGGAGCTCCAATTTCCACAAGAAAATTAGTTAAAAATAGTAAAAAGGTGAAAAATGAAGGATAGATATGTTGTAGTAACAGCGGTCAGTAGTTTCAGACAAAGATATGTCGTACCTGTTTCCGAAGTCCAAAAATGGAACGAGGAAGTTAAGGCGACAGATAAATTATCAGAGCAATGGGTCCACGAAGCAGTACAAGCAGAGGAAGTAAATGAGTTTTCTCAAAAATGGATTGGTGAACAAGTTCTAGATAGTTCTGTTTTGGAAGAAGAGGAAGTATTGGCACTGTGGCAGAAAGATAATCCAAATATGACTGAAACCGATATGCCAATGTCTCGTCGACTTTCCACTATTCGTAATTGGAAAGCAGATAACAGATAAAGATTAATGAAAACCGCATGGAGACTATGGGCAAAAGCCATAGGAGAAAAAGAAGGCACCACTGATGCTGAAGCAGACAAAATCGCAATGATTAGAACTGTTATCGTTGGTGTGAACTTTATTACATGCTTTTTCATTATAGCAGGAAACATACATAACTGGTGATAGTATGAACGAAATGCGCGTTACAGTGGAAAAGGTGGTAATTTTCGGAACTGCTAATTGCCCAAATTGTACAAAGGCGAGGGAACTGGCTGAACGATACTACGAAAAAGTAGAATATAAGGATGTCACCTACACAAAATACTATGAGGAATTATTAGGTTATAAAGTCAATATGACTATTCAACCTCACATTTGGTTTCACATAAAACGAGAATCTGCGCGATATATTGGAACATACGCGGATCTTAAAAGTTATATAATAAGTAAAAATGTTCCAACAGATTAAAAATGGCAAAAGCAAGTAGAAGAAAAGTAAATAAATCACTCATTAATGGCACAGGTAAAAAGGTCACATCAATTGGTAAAGGTGGTAGAGGTCGCAAAGTTAAAATCGCGATGTCTACTATGAATAAAAGCAAGAAAAGATGTGCCAAGAGATACAACGGCCAAGGTAGATGAGATACGATAGACTGCGCTCGGCAGCTTATGGTGAAGGTCGGCGCTGGTTTAAATGGTGGCTGAAGTTTACCGGTCAACGAAAATAATAATAAATAACACTTTATAAACATTAACAGGAAAGTAAAATGTATGAGTATAAATGTAAATTAATTAAAGTTATTGACGGTGATACTGTTGATGTAGATATTGACCTAGGCTTCGGCGTTTGGTTGAAAAAAGAACGTGTTCGTATTATGGGTATTGATACTCCAGAATCAAGAACAAGTAATAAAGTAGAAAAATTATTTGGTAAAGCAGCTTCAAAAAGACTCAAAGAAATCCTTACAGGAAAACCAATCCTCAAAACATTCGCAGCTAGAGATGGTGAAGATATGAAAGGTAAGTTCGGCAGAATCCTTGGTGATTTTATTGTCGATGATAAATTTGTTACATCATATCTAATTGACGAAGGTCATGCTGTAGAATATCATGGTGGTGCAAAGGCTGATGTAGATGCAGCTCATCTAAAGAACAGAAAACGCATATTAAAGGAAGGACTTGTCGACCAAAAAGCTTATGACAAGCTATGGAACACAGGTAAATATTCTTAATCTATGTTATTTTGGTTAGGTTTTTCATTGATGGTCCTCAACGAGGGCTTTGTCATAATGAGACATGTACACCCTTGGTTTGCCAATAAAAGACAAGAGCTCATTGACCGATTGGGAACTCGTTGGAAGCGTATTCACGGAACATTAGATTGGATGTGGATAGGTGGAGTGACCTTAGGTATCGCAATAGACATTTCAAATTGGAAACAGTACGTCCTAGCATTAGGGCTATTTTGGGGCATCGTAGTCTCAACTGTTTACCTTCCCATGCTCATCCGAAAACTTTTAAAAATAGTTTCATAAAAGTGTTGACATTTTAATAGTAACCTGTTATAATAGGCAACATGAAATATAACAATAAAAACGAATTCAGTGGCAGGTCAGTCGACTTGACACCTAGACCTAGACATCCCAAGGATAAAAGACCACCTACAGCAATGCCATTTGATATTGCACTCAGAAAGTGGAAGAAGGCTTGTGAAAAAGCCGGTATTATCCAAGAAGTACGTAAAAGAGAATTTTACGAAAAACCTACAGCTAAAAAGAAAAGACTTAAAGCCGAGGGGAGAAAAAGGGCACAAAAGAAAACCTCTATGGAATTAAGAGGTCAATTTCCAAGAACAAGAAGAAGATAATTCTTCTCTTTTGAGATTTATACTATGACTATGCACTTAATACAAGGCGTTCAAGTCCTTGGTAAAAAGAGAAAAACAAAAATTACCAAAAGGAGACTTCAGGAATTGGAAGTCGAATGGCGAGTACATAATAAACAAATGAAAAGAAAAGGTATGCATGACCTACGTTATAATACCTTGGAAGAATATATAGATTATGCGTTTGGTAGAAAGAAGGTAAAACGAGAGTTTGTGCCTTTTAAACACGAACCGCAGACCTACCAGAGAGAAGTGCCGAATTATCCATCATGGACGCAACCAGCAAATACGGCACGACTCAATCCAACTCCACTCAAGGAGAGACCGATATACACGGGAACACTAGTAAAAGGAATTGCGACCATGCATAAATCCAATGCGGTGCCAGTAATCAGCCAAGAACAGGCTGAAGACATATCCAAAATGGGGAAATAAAATGGTATCAAAGAATGATATTACGGGTGATTCCATAAAAAGTAAAACTGGCGACCAGAAAAAGTATGCCGACGGATGGGATGCTATTTTTGGCAAGAAGGATAAACAAATGGACACAAAGGACTTTAAGGAAAAGCAGCAAGACATGACCGAATTAAATGGTGATGGTAATAGAGAACGAGGCAGATATGGTGAGGACGAAAGGGAAAAATTCTCCCACCCAGTCTATACTCGTTATCCTCATTTAAAAGATCTTGAAGACGCTTTAGACGAAATAAACGAAGAGATCGAAAATCCGAAAGATTAAAAAGGTTGACTTTTACCTGTAGTTATGTTATAATGGTACCATAATGAGGAAAATATACTATGCAAATATCAAAAGGAATACTGACTAAAGTCAATAGAATGAGCAATGAGGAAATAGCAAATCAGCTATTTAAATATAAAACCAATCCAAAAAAAGTTGATTGGGAATTGGCCAGGTCCAGAGTCGCAGAGAGACTCCAAGGCAATGCCAATATGACAGCTAATTTTAATAGAGCCTTCAGGAGGTCGTTCAATTGATAACTGACACAAAGCCTTGGAATATAATCCAACAATTGGAATCTGATAATAGTCGCCTGTTCAAAGAGCAGGTGGTATCAGAACATTTAACCAATAGAGAATTCCTGTGGGGATTAAGAGTTGGTTTAGATTCCATGATAACATTTGGAGTAAAAGACATTCCAATTTCAACTGAGGATGGCCCAGGTCTTACTCTACCTGAATTTGAATCTCTTACCTCAGATTTGGCTGACAGAGTGCTTTCAGGTAATGCAGCGAAAGATGCAATTGAAAGTGCAATGAATAAAGCTACGTCCGAAGAATGGAACGACTGGTATCGAAGAATCCTAATTAAGGATATGAGAGCTGGGTTTAGTGAACGAACCGTGAATAAGATGGCCAAAAAGGCTGGACATGACCCAGTCGTTCCAGTGTTCGGTTGTATGTTAGCAAACAGTGGTGATAATAATCCAAAAAGAATTAAAGGTCAATGTATTATTGAATACAAATATGACGGGGTCAGATGTATCGCAATTGTTAAAAATCAAGCTTGTACCATATATTCACGTAACGGTAAAGTCCTAAGTAATTTCCCACATATTGAAAACGCATTAATCAAACCTGAAAACGAAGGTATGGTATTTGATGGCGAAATTATGTCAGAGGATTTCCAAACACTTATGAAACAAGTCAATCGTAAGGAAGGCGCACAGACAGAAGATGCTTTCCTTGCTTTATTTGATTTAATTCCATTAACCGAATTTGAGGCTGGTGTTGGTACTGTATCTCAACTTGACAGAAAATTACAATTATTAAAATACGCAGATGGTGGTCCAATTAGAGTTGTTGATTATTGGCAATTAGACTTTGATACCGACGAAGGTAAGGAACTTTTTGCAGATTTAAATAAACAGGCTATTGAAAAAGGCTACGAAGGTGTAATGATTAAACCTATTGACGGTATTTACGAATGTAAAAGAACATACGCCTGGTTGAAAATGAAACCTTATATTGAGGTTACACTTACTGTAGTCGATTTAGAAGAGGGTACTGGAAAGAATGAAGGTTTATTAGGGGCTTTGGTTTGTGAAGGCACAGACGAGGGTAAAAACTTTAATGTTAAGGTTGGCAGTGGTTTGACTGATGATAATAGAAAAGACATCTGGTCAAATAAGGAACAAGTAATAGGTCAGTTGGTAGAAATAAGAGCTGACTCCGTGTCATTAGCAGATGATTCTGACACATACAGTTTAAGGTTCCCAAGATTTAAAACGTTCAGAGGCTTTGAGCCAGGAGAGAAACTATGACACAGTATGATGCAACAGTCAGTAGACAAAGACAAATAATTGCGGCAGAGGATTGGGCTAAAGAAACCAAATCCATACACGCACATTCAATAAGCTCGATGTTTTATGATGACAGACCTCAAGATACAGCTGATGGCAAATGTGTAACTGACCACGAGTTTAATGATGGCGTGATTCTGCGATATCATAAAGGTGAACTGATTCATACCTTCGGTGAGAGATTGACCGGTGCTGCATTATTGGATGCATTTTCAAGATCTGGAAGTTAAAATTATGAGCAATTTCGATAAAAACTTTTTACCGTTTTGGTTTGCAGCTGCATTTGGATTTTTAATGTTATTATCTAGTGAAATTAAAGCATTAAATTACGATACAGTAATAACAGAAGATGAATATTGTATGGCACTCAACATATATCACGAAGCAAGGTCAGAAAATATGGCTGGACAATTTGCTGTTGCTGATGTAGTTTTAAATAGAGTAAACCATAGAAATTATCCGGATAGTGTTTGCGGCGTCATACGACAGGCAGAACTTTCAGAATGGTGGTTAACCCAAGGAAAGGAAGTGCCTGTAAGAGATAAATGTCAATTCAGTTGGTTTTGTGACGGATTAAAAGATGAACCGATGGACGGAGACGCTTGGGCAAATTCATTACTTATCGCCACACAGGTTTTAAGACAAGGATTATATACAGGACTGACTGAAGGTTCCACACATTATCATGCAGATTATATTACACCTTTTTGGGCTCCAACTTTACATCAAGTAGGAACAATTGGTTCTCACATTTTCTATCGTGCAGACTAAATAAATAATACCATATAATTAAATATGGAGTATATTATGAAGGTTGCTGGTGTGGATTACAGTTTAAGTAGTCCAGCAATTTGTGTACACGAAGGTGAGGAATGGGATTATAATAATTGTACTTTTTACTATTACGTAAAACAAAAGAAATTATTAATTGGAGAAAATGGTCAATATAATGCGACCATGTATCCCGACAACTGGTTTAACGACCAGGAAAGATATGACATTATTGGTTCATGGTCACAGGCTAAATGTTTTGAATGTGACTTTGTTGGAATTGAAGGATACGCATTTGGTGCTGTAGGCCGAGTATTTCAAATTGCAGAGAACTGTGGTTTATTTAAACATAAACTATGGGAAAGGGAAATACCTTACGATGTTTACCCACCGACAATGATTAAAAAATTTGGTTGTGGTAAAGGTAACGCGAACAAAGAGATGATGATACAAGCCTTTGAAGCAGAAACAGGGGTTGACATTCGCGCTAGATGTGGTATAATGACTAATAGCTGGAACCCTATTACAGATATAGTAGATGCATATTATATTTGCAAATATGGTTTCACACAATATAACGAGGAAAAAGATGATAGTAATATTTAACGGACCACCAGCTTCAGGTAAAGATGAGGCAGCTAGTTTATATAAAGAAAAGTTTGGTTTCGGAAATCTGTCTTTTAAACATCAGCTCTTTAAGGAAACAATTGCACATTTTGGTGTAGACAAAGAGTGGTTCATGGAAGGCTATGACGACAGAGAGCGTAAAGAGATTAAAGAATTTGCTTTGAAAAACTATTCTCGTAGAGAAGCAATGATTCACGTTTCAGAAGATATTATTAAACCTAAAAATGGTAAATCATTCTTTGGTTGGAAAGTAGCTAAGGAAATTGAAGAAGGTAATAACTATGCATTGGCTGACGGCGGATTCGTTGAAGAATTGGAACCTATTATTGAAAAGGTAGGTGCTGAAAATGTTGTCATTGTTCAATTAACAAGAGAAGGACATGATTATTCCACTGATTCACGTAGATACTTTAATGGTAATTTATATAAAGAGTTTACAATTGGTGAAGCTACAAAAATTGACAAAGCTTACATGTTAAAAGAAGAATTAAATATTAAAACCTACAGAGTTCATAATAATGGCTCAGTTAGGGCTTTCCATAATATACTAGAAACAATTCATAATGAGCTAGTTTCAGAATAAGGTAATTTTTTATTATGATAGGATTAGCTGACAAGCTAAAGAACATTTCAAAGCCTAATATAATTAATCTCAAAGAATGTAGAGACCGTAGGGATTATACAAGAGAAGAATTTGCGCTAATGGATGTACATGATATTAAGGTACATTCATATGATAGATACGAAGAAGGCAAATCAATAAAATTTGTCGGTGATGCACATGCTTGTGCTACCACTACAAAAGGTGTCACTTCCTCACATCTGCTAACCATTAAATGGTGGTATGAAAACACAGATGAGGAATATGGAATATTTTTTGAAGATGATTTGGATTATGGTACAGTAAGACATTGGAATTTTACACTACAAGAATTTATTGAAAAGTGTAATAAATGGGACTGGGGCGCATTGCATTTGTGTAATGTGTTTGAATATCCTTACGATGTAAACAATGAATATATCCCAATGGTTCCTCGTATGAGACAAATGTGGGACCATGGTTTACAGGCATATATAATGAAACGAGAATATGCAAAGAACATTATAGATTACTATTTCGACGATTTTGGAAAGGGTAATATCCATTATCGTATGCCATTAGGTAGTCCAGTCACGACAGAAAACAATTTACTGCACGGTTTTGGTTTGGTTATAACCTTTCCATTATTTAATCACAACGTGCAAGATTTTCGTTCAAAGAATATATATTATTATAATGAACAAGCAAAATCAGCCTTTTACTCTTACGAATTTTTAAAGGATTGGTGGGAAACAAAAGGTGCGTGGTTATCATTAGATGGGATATTTGATAATGCACGAGAACCAGATAAGATTTACGGAGAATTAAACTATGATTAATAATGGAGAAATAAAATGAGCGTTGTATATAAAGGCGAAATAATTGACACTGATTTGTCAAAAGATTCAAAAGGTGGAACAGAAATGATGAGGCAACGCCTTGTCGATAATTGCGATGCAGAATTGCTATCAAAGGTTGCTGTACACTTATCAAGACCTAGAGAACTATATGAAGATGTTCCAAATATTCTATGGTGTCACGACCTAGCGGTTGACCCAGAAAACAGAGTATTGAATGATGGTGGTTGGGAGAAATTCGACCATTTTATATTCGTGACATCATGGCAGAGAGACCAGTACATAGTACGATTTGGTATGCCTTATTCAAAATGTTCAGTTATTCATAACGCGGTAGAAAAAGAATATAAACCTGTGACAATGTCTACAGATAAAATTAGATTTGTTTATCACACGACACCGCATAGAGGTTTGGAATTATTGGTTCCAGTATTTGATGCACTTTCAAAAGAATTTGATAATATTCATTTAGATGTATATTCAGGGTTTGACATTTATGGCTGGCCTCAACGTGATGAAGCGTATAAAGGATTATATGCAAGTATCGAGGCACATCCTCAGATGACATATCACGGTGTTAAAAGTAATGACGAGGTATTAGCTGCATTACAGGAATCACACATTTTCCTATACCCAAATACATGGCCTGAAACATCGTGTATTGCACTTATTGAGGCTATTAAAAGCCAATGTATTTGTATTCACCCAAACTTTGCAGCGTTGCCAGAGACAGCAGCGAACGCAACAATTATGTATGATTATATCGAAGACCCACAAAAACATGCTAACTATGCCTTTGTCGTAACAAGACAAATTCTACAACACATGCAAAAGGACGAAAACTATTTTAATGGTTTTACTTATTCCGATAGGTTTAATCTTGCAAGAAATAACATTCCATCTTTTGTAAACATGTGGAATGCAGCTTTAAGGAGTGTAATAGAAAATGTCGAAAAGCAAGGACAAGGATAATATCCTTCAATTTCCCAATTATGGATTGCAAAATCCTCCAATGTCACCTGAATCAATTCAAGACAAATTATTGGCGTATAAGGAAAGCTATTCATCAGAACTATCTGAAATTATTTGGCAGAATGTTCTAGGGGAAATGGACCGAGCAGGTTGTGATTTCGATACAGATATAGAAAAATACTTTTCAAGTATGGTTCTGGTATATGAAGCCATTAAGGCATTACACCTTCTGTCACTTGATGTTAACCACCCTCTGCACCAGTTTGCTGAAGAGAATGTAATGACAGAACAGACAGAGCCAGGCGTTATGCAAGGTGGTTTTGGAAAAGATTTCGATCTAGGGGTTGACTTTGACCCAGAAATGGATTAAAATATACCATATAAAATAAAATTGGACTTAAATTATGATATTAGTTGATTACAACCAGGTGATGCTGGCCTCGCTCTTCGCGAGTATCGGTAACCACCACAATGTGGAATTAGACGAAAACCTACTTCGTCACATGTTCTTAAACAGTATTCGTTTTAACAGGAAAAAGTTCACCGAGGAATTTGGTGAGATTGTTCTTTGTGTGGATACAAGAGACGTATGGCGTAGAGATTACTTTCCATACTATAAAGCAAATCGTAAAAAGAATCGTGATGATTCTGATTTGGATTGGCCAAAGCTCTTTGAAGTAATTGGTCAGATTAGAGAAGAGATCGAAGAGTTTTTCCCTTATAAGGTTATTCAGGTAGACAGATGTGAGGCTGACGATATTATCGCAACAGTCGTGCATGAATGTGGAACTGTAATGAATACTGGTGCTGAAAAGATTCTTATTCTTTCTGGTGATAAAGACTTTATTCAATTACATACATATGCAAATGTTTCTCAATATAATCCAGTTCTTAAGAAATGGGTAAGACATCCAGCTCCAGATAAATATATTCAGGAACATATTTTAAAAGGTGATGTTGGTGACGGAGTTCCCAATGTGTTAAGTGCTGATAATTGTTTGGCAGTTGGACAGAGACAAAGTCCAATGACCAAGAAAAGATTACAGATTTTAACAGAGACGCCTGAAAATATGGACGAGGAAACAAAACTTAGGTTTAATCGTAATAAACAAATGATTGACCTATCAATGATTCCAGAACAATACACAAAACAAATTCTAGAAGAATTTAACAAAGAGAAAGAAGTAGGTCGTGAAAAACTATTTAACTTCTTTGTCAAAATGAAATTGAAAAATTTGATTACAGATATACAGGATTTTTAAATTATGGCTATTAAATTATCAATGGCAGAGGTCCTTAACAAGATCTCATCTACAAAAACCAAAGCGGGTAAAATTGCTCTTTTAAAAGAACATGATAACCCAGCCTTCAGATCGGTATTAAGACTTATCTATGATAAAGAAATTGAGTTTCTAGTACCAGATACTGCCCCGCCGTGGAAGTATAACAAACATACCGATGCACAGACTATGCTTTATAGAGAAGCTCGTCGACTCAAAATCTTTATTAAAGGTGGTGGGTATGATGACCTCAACCAAATAAAGCGTGAAGGTCTTTTTATCGGTCTCTTGGAAGATATCGAAAATGCAGACGCCGATTTACTGGCGAAACATATGATATCCCACACTCCCTGCAAAGGACTTACAGCTAAAACGCTAGAGGAAGCCTTTCCAGGCATCTTTACTAGCCCAATGGATATGCGATAAGGAAGTTATGAAGTGGCCAAGCGAATTAGGGAAACTCCTAAATCGGAAGAATGGGAAAACGTAAAGGCTGACGAAAAACGCCGACGTGAACAAAGAAACAAAAAGTTCAAATCCAAAAGAAAACGCAGACTTAAAGAAAAATACGGGTTATAGCGTGTTGACATTTCATACAAGGTGTGTTATAATATACACTTAATATGGAAAAAGGAGAAAAAATGACGGATATTAGAAGTGAAAAATTAATCCTTGTCGATTGTGACGGGGTCTTATTGGATTGGAAGTATGCCTTCTATAAGTATATGGCTGAAAACGGATATGAAATTAAGGTTCCAAATGTTTACGATGTCGCTACCACTTTTGATTTATCCAGACCACATGCAAAACAATTGGTTAGACAATTTAATGAATCAGCTAGGATTGGTTTCCTACCTGGATTAAGAGACTCTATAAAATATGTTAAAAAATTACATGATGAGGGCTACGTTTTTCATTGTATTACTAGCCTCAGTACTGATTACTACGCCGGTAAATTAAGAGAAGAAAACCTCGAAAGACTCTTTGGAAAAGATGTATTTGAGAAAGTTATTTGTCTTGATTGCGGTGCTGATAAGGACGAAGGATTATTACCCTATAAAGACAGTGGTTGTATATGGGTGGAAGATAAGCCTTTAAACGCTGAATGTGGTCTTAAAATGGGACTTCAATCAATTCTTATTAACCACAAATTCAATGAGGATTATGTCAATCCTGACATTCAAAGAGTCTCAAAGTGGAAAGAGATTTACGAAGAAATCGTTTAAATTCTTATAAATAAAACTATGATTCATTGGACAATATATTAAATGCCTATCTATTCATTTAAAGATACAGAAACCGGCGAAGAGTTTGACAAGATGCTCAAATTAGCCGAAAGAGAATCCTTTCTCGAAGACAATCCAAATCTAAAGCAAATAATAACCGGCTCCGCGCCGTTGATTGATAGCGCGCGGTTAGGAAGGGCAAAGCCCGACCAAGGTTTTCGTGATTTACTTTCGTCAATGAAAAATAATAAATCATACACAGGGAACAAAATAAACGACTGGAAATAACCTTTATCTTCATGCGTTGATTGTTTCGTATATAAGGAGGTCGCATATGCCAAGAAGTCGTATATCACAAAAAGAGAAGAGGAAATCTAGACAGGATAAGAATGGAACTCAAAATTCCAAATTTAGTATGAAACCTATCAAACCGATTACCGATACTCAAAAGGATATGTTCGATAACTATAAGGCAGGGTATAATATCGCCGCGATTGGCACGGCAGGCACAGGTAAGACAATGTGCGCATTATACATGGGTTTAATGGATATTCTTCAAGACGATGAATATGAACAAATGATTATTGTTCGGTCCGCTGTACAAACAAGGGAACAAGGTTTTATGCCTGGTTCACAGGCCCAAAAGGAGGCAGTTTATTCAGTACCTTACGCCGATATTGTTAACAATTTATTTGGTCGTGGAGATGCATGGGAAATCATGAAACAAAAACGACAAATTAAATTTATGACATCATCTTTTGTAAGAGGATTAACTTTTGATAATTCGATTATAATTGTAGATGAATGTCAATCAATGACCTATCACGAGTTAGACAGTATTATTACTCGTGTAGGAGAATCTTCAAAGATTATTTTCTGTGGAGATACAAGACAAGATGACTTGGAAAGTTCTCGTAATAGGAATGATATAAGTGGTTTAAAAACATTTATAAAAGTTCTGAACCGAATTCCTTCATTTAAAACAGTAAGTTTTGGTATCGAGGATATTGTTCGCTCAGGCCTCGTAAAGGAATACATTATCGCGAAGGACAGACAAGAACGAAATAGACCGGTTGTGAGAGATTTATCACACCACCACATTTTGACAGCCACAGCTTAAGGAGACAATTACAAAAGAGGTCAGGTGACTGGCCTCTTTTATTAACAGATAGGATATATTATGATATTTGAACACGCAACGCACGGGATAGATCTTCCCGAAATAACAAGAAAAACAACAGAAGCAGGAAGGAGATATTTTACTCCTACTGGCGAAGCATACCCGTCAGTAACTACTGTATTGGGAATACTCAGTAAAGAATCAATTAAAGCCTGGCGAGACAGAATCGGCCATGCTGAAGCAAATAAAATTTCATCTCAAGCAGCGCGCCGAGGTACAGCTGTTCATAAAATTTGTGAAAATTATCTTGATAATAAAGAAGATTATAGAGAAGGTCAGCAACCTTCAAATTTGTTTATGTTTGACGAAATGAGAACCATAATTGATAAGAATATAAATAATATATGGTTCCAGGAGGCTTTCCTCTATTGTGATGAGCTTGAAACAGCTGGACAAGTAGATGTTATAGGTGAATACGAAGGAAAACTTTCGATTATAGATTTTAAAACTTCCAGGAAACCAAAAAAGGTAGAATGGATTACGAATTATTTTATGCAGTGTTCGTTTTATGCCAAAGCCTTCGAGGAAAGAACTGGTGTAAAAGTAGAACAAGGCGTTATTTTAATAGGTGTTGATGGTAGTGAACCACAAGTGTTCAAATTCGATACCTCTGAATATTTAGAACACTTTAAAGCAGTAAGGGAAAAATATAGGGAAATACATGAACAAAAAGCGGTACATAATAATTGATAATAATATGGGCGTATTTTTAGGAACATACGATGGGCATCAGCTAGGAAAAGATGATGACCGAATGTATGCATGTTTTGCTGAGAACAATCCATTTGGATTAACCACAGCATGTTCATTTAAAAGCCAAAGGGCCGCTGAACATTTTATTAAGGATATGTTTCCACATAGAAAACATTTGGAATTGGAATCATTACCGGTTGATACACAGACAGAATTCCCAACCGTGGTCGAAATAATTAAAGCAGGATATAGTGAACACTGCGGAGACATGTTAGATACAATGTTTGCTGAAGGACCACAAACAATTCACTAAAAAGGTTGACTTTTGCAAGTTAACGTGTTAATATACAAACTATGGAAAAATCAAAATTAATCAATGACGCTCTAATGGTAGCTGTAAAGGCCCACGGTGAGCAAAGACGCAAATACACAGGAGAGCCTTATGTATTGCACCCTGTCGGCGTTTCAAAGATTGTCGAAACCGTTTCACATACGCCAGAAATGATTGCAGCTGCCTTACTACACGACGTTGTAGAAGATACAGATGTAACATTTAGAGAGCTCAAAGAACAATTCGGTCCAGTGGTCGCCGAACTAGTCCATTATTGCACAAACGTCTCCGATAAGGTAGACGGAAACCGTGCGTTTCGTAAGAAGATGGATGCAGACCATTTCGCTTTGGGGCCAAAAGAGTCTCAAACAATCAAGGTCGCTGATTTAATTCACAACGCTGAATCTATTGTCAAGCACGACCAAAAATTCTTCCACAAAGCATTTAAACATGAGAAGAAATATCTCTTAGAAGTGCTCACTCTAGCTGACTCTCAGTTAGTGTCTCAAGCTACTCAGATTCTGGAAGAGAACTGGGTGGAACCCCACAAAAGATGATGAAGAAAATCATTAATGATATCATCGAAGAAATAAAATCTGCCCACTGGTTATGGTGGGTAGGTCTATTTTGCCTCACTTTCCTCATATAAAATAACTTTCGTTATATCAAAAGGTTATATCGTTATAACCAAATAGTCTAAAAGATCCGAAAATAGTTGTTGACTTTAACACGCAAATGGCGTATAATATACATTCAATAATTGAAAAAGGCAACAAACAATGAGACTAGAAACAATCCTTATCGAAGATATCAATACCTTTCAAGGTTCTATGCCCACTGGATTCGACCTTGTCGAATACGAAAAAGGTACTGACCCAATGGACGGATATGTGCTTTATGGTTTTGACGAACTCTATATGATGGTTCCTCCTTCCAAGGCAGCTCATTGTTTCATGCATAACGGAATCTAAGGTGGTTTTAGTGAGGGTACTAGGTTCGGGACACTCATGCAGGGTTATAAATTACCCGGTAATCATCGCCCTAGTATCTTCACTAAAAAAACTTTTAAAAAGATTTCAGTTAGCGTGTTGACATTAACAAGCAATTATGGTATAATGTACTCATATTAAATAGGAAAAGGAAAAAAAATATGAAATATTTTACAGTTAAACAAATCAAGGTCCCAGAGGCTGAAAAGGATTATCCGAACCAATATGGTTGGGGTGGTGCTGAAGAAAAATCACCAGCTTGGAAAGCTAAATTGCAAACAATGCATATCAAGGATTCTTTTGAATTTGACCCCGCTGTTCTTGAATTTTACAAGGACACTTATTTGGTCCAGGCCAACGACCTGGAACACGTATTCAAAATCACCAATTTGTGGGATGAGCCTGACGCGGTTCACTCTTATGAAACTGGTCACTCAACATCAGTTGGCGACATCGTAATGGATAATGAAACTGGTGAACAGTTCATGGTCGCAAACTTCGGTTTTAAAAAGGTAGCTTAATTATGAATAATGTAGCGATATTTAAATTTTTAGATTCTCTCCGCGAAAGTGGTCAGATCAATATGTTTGGAGCCCCACAAGTTTTGAGAGAAGCTTTTGGGTTAACAAAAAGTGAGTCAGTCGAGGCGTTTCAAGCTTGGGCTGACAATTTTAGTAATGTAGAAATGGAGAAAAGAAATGCATGAATTAGAAATGGTAAATGGCGAAGCTCAAATGGCGTATCGTCTATCTGCTGGGGTCCCCTGGCACGGTCTTGGAGTTCCGGTCGAAGATGACATGACGCCAAGGGAAATGCAAACAGCAGCTGGACTTGACTGGACAGTCAAAAAGGTAGAAGCGTTTGTAGAACTTGACGGAAAAAAGGTTCCAACAGGTCAACAGTCCCTAGTAAGGGAAACAGATGGTAAAATTCTTACCAACGTTGGCGGTAAATGGAATCCGGTCCAAAACTCGGAGGCTTTTGATTTCTTTAATGATTTCGTATCAGCCGGTGATATGACAATGGATACAGCTGGTTCGCTGAAGGACGGTCAAATCGTCTTTGCAACAGCTGATGTCAACGAAGGGTTTGAATTATTCGGTGGAGATGAAGTAAAAGGTTTTCTTTTATTCTCTAATCCTCACTTATATGGTAGAGCTATCGACGTTAAGTTTGTAATGACTAGGGTGGTATGTAATAATACATTGACTATGGCCCTCGCTGAGAACGGACAACCCGCTGTGAGAGTATCACATAGGAACGAGTTTGACGCTGAAAAGGTCAAGGAATTGTTAGGTATTTCACATACCAGAATTGGACAATTTAAGGAAGCTGCAGAGTTTCTTGGTTCAAAGAGATACACACCTCAAAGCTTTGAGGCGTTCATGGCGAAGGTATTTGGTACCTCTACCAACGATAAGAGACAGCTCAGTTCTACTGGTCTCAATCTTAGCCCAACAGCTCAACGAGCCGTGGAAGTTGTCGATACACAACCTGGGGCAGATTTTGCCAGAGGTACATGGTGGAATGCATATAATGCAGTGACATACATGACAGACCATGAATTAGGAAGAAATGCAGATTATAGAGCTGCAGCTGCCTGGTTCGGTCATAATGCAAAGAGAAAGCTAGACGCTCTCGACCTTGCAATTGAAATGGCGGAGGTGGCGTAAGTCACTTCTTTCAAAAGTCAATCTCTTCAAAAGAGGGGTTGACTTTTGCCTTTTAATGTATTATAATGGTTAGTATATTTTGAGGTAAAAGGAGATAAATTATGAAATATGATAAAAATGGACTTTTAACTATCGACGATGTCGTGGTTAAAACTGACTCAAATGGTAAACAAAGATCTGATGCTTGGGTAGGCAGATTTGACGTTAACTGTTCAGGTGATATGCTGGAACTTGAGAAATTCAAGGATACAGTAAAATACATGAACAAACTCCTTAAGGAATCTGGCGTTGTCAATAGACTTGGTGACCCTGTTAGATATAGAGTTGAATGTAAGGGTAGGAAACCTGTTGAAAAAAGAATCAATCCGAGAACTGGTAACGAATATGGTTATAAAAGGTTCGGAGACATCGTTGGTGGAATTTCCAATGCTGGTATGATTGACGCTTATATCTACACAAGGCCTACTAGGAGTGCTTCGTGAAAATTAAAATTGAAATCGAATTAGATACCGAAAGAGACTCACAAGAGATTAGTGAGTTAATTGAAATCGCTGACAGAATTAGACAAAATGCTTCTGAGGAATACGATGATTGAGCTTCTCTTCTGGAGTCTCGTGGTCGTTACATGGGCCGCTGTAGGAATGCATGTAATCAAAGAATTTATTAGATATGGAGAAAAAGATGATTGAACCAAGTATTAAAAAGCCCAGTTTTTTCAGAAGGACCGTAATGTCCTTGGTAAGTGGCTGGCGAAGAGTGATGGATGTGCGATATAATCCATTAAAATATATCCCAGACCCAAGTTTGCAAACCTATTTTATGTTGGTATTGTTTACTGTATGGAGCGTATTTTTTGGTTTCCTTGCGGCGAACTACCTAGGGGTTTTCAACTATAACACGGTCGTGAGTATCGTTATCCACATCGCAATATTATTGCCAATCGCATTCACAAATGCCATATTTGTTGACGCTGAGAGAGACGGACACAAGTGGTTAAAGGAATGGAAAGAGGAACAATCGCGATATACGATTGTAGCTAATAGGCTTAAAAAGAAGAACCTAACGATATGGGACCCTTCAAAAGAGGCGTAAAAATAATTCAATTATTTTGCGTTAGCGTGTTGACTTTAACAAGCAACCATGTTATAATGGTTGTATAAATTAAGGAAAAGGAGACATTTATGATAAATTTATTTGAAAAAGGCCCGGCTTTTGTAATGGGTAACTGTGAAAATGCAGCTGAGTGGATATGTTCAGATTGGCCAGAAGGCTGTGGTTTCGGTTCATCCGATAGAAGTGCAGTTTTTAGAAGTGCTTTAAGAGATACAATCGGTGCTGAAAGTGCTGAAAAGTTCTTTAAAGGACAAATTAAGCTCAACGAGACTGAGCTATCAATGTTCAAAATGGGCGTTAATAATGCCATTTCAAATGTATTTGCTAGGGAGGCAGCGTAATGAATAAATTAATCATACAAACACAATATTTGGAGAACTATGGTTCTTCAGAGGAACCTTACATGAAGTTTAAGGGTGGTTCCACTTATGTATTGCCGAACTGTGGCGATATGGACAGCAACGAGATTGCTACGGCTGTGGCGAGAGTCAAGCCTTACATCACCACTGACTTGGTCAAGTCGAACGGTGGCTGTGAAGAGTACATCGTCGGCGCACATGTTGGCGACATAGACGAAAAGGTCTGTGAGGATTGGGAAGCAATCACCGAGTTCACGTTCATGGGTGGTGACGACGAAATCACCTTTATGAAGGTTACTGATAATACCGACATGGGTTATATGAGAAAAGAGATTCTCGAGAAGATCGAAACCTGGAACGGTTGTTCTGAGTCGGTTACCCAGAGGAAGAATTACACAGCTTCCTTCAGAATGGAAGATGGGTCCTTGCTGAATGGCAAACAGCTTCAGGAATTCCTAGAATTGGCGGTGGCATAATGGAAGAATTATTAAACCAAATATTCGCGGGTGTAATACTTATCGTCTGCGCGGTCTTTACCTATATCGGTCTTCATATGGCAGCTGAGAAAGATGCCAAAAAAGCCATGCCCTTAATTTGGGAAAAAGGTGGGTTCCTTTATAACTTATTAAATAGGAAATCTAAATGATTCAGGTTATGCAAGAGATTACTGATTGGGGAGACGCCCCAGTTGCGAATGGTCAATACCATCTTAATTCATATGGGTTTCTGGTCGCGTATCAGGCACCTGGTGGTGACCTCAAAAAATTCAAAGCCCCTATGAAACAATTTTCTAAGGCAAGGCGCAAATTTGAACTGATTTCAGAATACGCTGACTCAGATCTTCCAAACGATGTGAGGACGGTCAAGGGTAGCAATGGCAATGTGTACACAATCACTAATGGAAAGTGCAGTTGCCCAGGATTTACTTTTAGAGGAAAATGCAAACATGTTGGATAACATACGAAACAAAATCTCGGATATGTATTACGAGTTTATTGATTTAAATTGGAAATACTTTGGTAAGGTTTTATTGGTTATCGTACCAGCTGTTGTTTGGACCATCACATATTATATTATAAAATGGATTTATGCTGGTGCAGAGGCCTTCAATCGAATTGGTGGCGACGCTATTGAATCATTTTTAAAAGATTAATTAAAAAGGTCCGAGTATTGCTCGACACTTGGACTATAAATGTAACCGAGCTTTAAGGAGAAATTATATCATGAGTAGTTTTATATTACCAACCAACGACAAAGACAAGAAGCGTATTAGAGATTGTATGGACGAAATCAGTAATTCGTACACTCGACAGGCAGCTGAAAGGTCTTTTATTAAGGAAGCTATTGAAGCTCTTTCCGAGGACGTTGATATTCCTAAAAAGATTCTTGCAAAGGCCGCAAGGATTTATTACCAACAAAATATGGCTCAGGTCGTAGGAGAGGTTGAGGATATTGAGGCCTTAATGGAGTCGATTTAATGGACTCTAAATTTGAAGTTCATCCAGAAGGCACCGCAACGGAGCTTAGGTTATCGCGAGAACTCGTTCGAGTAATGGAAAAATCCGGTGGTGTTCTGCCATCGGATATTTCCACATCCCTAGAAGAACTAATGAACTTTCACACAAAACAAGCAGCAGAGGAGACTCTATAAAAAAATTTACATTTTTTATGAATATTATAATATATTATAAAAATTTTGTATATATACCATTGTGGGCAGCGACGCCCACAATTTTATGAGAAGAATATGAACGACCAGCAAGAATTACACTTCAACAAACCAAGAGAAGCAACTCCACAAGAGATAGCCGACTGGGCAGAGAATGACTTTTTTATGAAAGGCGATTTCGATGTCATGAAACTTTTTGTTGCAGTGCCTGCTGTAATTCAATTCTTATGTTTAACAATGATGTTTGCTGTAATGGCATTAAACAGTGTATATTTTTAAGCTGTTGTTCGGCCTGGGAAAGGAAGAACAAGATTTTAAGATAACACCAGTCAATATTATCATAACAGCGACAGGGGTAGGGTTACTCTTCTTAGGAAGTATATCCCTATTACTGTTAATAACATCGTACATTAACGGATAGTAAAAATGAAAATAACTAATATCAAAGAGAAATTGGAAATATTAACTTTGACTTGTATTTTCTGTATTTCATTACTCGCGGTAAATGTTAATGTCTAGATTCTTAAGTTTCTTTTGGAGATGGTGGGTTCAGCCTTGGCATGCAGAAAGTGAAATGAACAGAACATGCAATCACATCACGTAAGGAGTGATTCATATGAAGAACAAAACCAACGCGACCAGCGCTGGTCATACTACAGAAATTTGTATTGAGTGTCTATTGGTAACAGTGTTTATGGGAATGATGTTCTATAGCCTGAGTACTTTACTGTAAAAAAGTTTTAAGGTCTTTTCTTTAATAAAGGCCTATCTTTTCTTACAACGAGGATTATCCCTCGCATCGCTTATTACATCGAAATTATTTTGTACTACAATTCCTGTAGTCATAGCTGATACGGTCTGAAACGCATCCCACTCCATTGGATAATCACCATATATTCCTTCTAATAAAGTAATAATACCAACTTTAAAGAATATTAGTTCACTTAGAGATGGATGTTTACCAACTAACGGATTTGCTTCTGAAATACAATCATACTTTAATCCTTTGTATGTTGAATACAAATCAAGTGCATGTACAATTATAAAGTTTGCTTGATAGTTCCAATTCTTTTCTTCAAAATCAAAATCTAAATCAAGCTCTGGATAGGCCATCTCTTGCATTGGTAGATTAATTAAAGCACCGTTTCTTCCTATACGAACTCTACCAACGACTTTACGAACATACTCTGGTTTATAGGGAGCGTGATAGCCATTCATGAACATTGCTATCTGTGCATCAGAGTGGTAATATAATACTGGTTCTAAATTAGCATGAGTGGGGGTTGCGAGAAAACAAATTAGTAAACTACTTAGTAGTCGCGATAAATACGCCATTCCAATCCTTTGGTAAATCTTGCGTTTTCATATATTCACAACGCTCAATCCACATATTATAATAACCTGACATTTGGCCTTCGAAACATTTCATTAGATCATTGCATATTTTAATTGATTTATCAAAATTTTGTTTCTGATAATTCATATGCATATCATGGTGCATCTGAGCCGGTTTAATATATTTATCCTTATTAAGGTTAAGTACTGTGTAAATCTCAATCCCCACAGTTTTCCCTTTTACAGCTAGGTCATCTACCTTAAGAAAAAAGAAATCATTTTTACAATGCTTTACAGTATCACCACCTACTAGGAGGAGACATCCATACTCTTTACATTTTGACTCAATTCTAGCAGCTGTGCTAACTGCATCTCCCAAAACATCGTAGCTGTGTCGCTCGGTAGACCCCATTTCGCCAAGATAACCAAGCCCAGTATTGATACCAGCGCCCATACCAATAGGTGGTCGTCCTTCTTTAGTAATTTTATCATTAAAATCCTCCACGGATTGTAGCATATTCAAACCAGTCTGAACAGCTGTTTTCGGATGGTCTTTATCTTCCATCGGTGCATTGTGAATGTGCATGCTAGCATCACCTATATACTTAATAACCATTCCATTTGCATTAAGGACAGGCTCAGTGATTGAATCCATATATCCATTCATTAATTTAGTTAAACCTTTAACATCGTCTCCAAAGCTTTCGCCAAGGGGAGTGAAGCCTCTCAAATCAGAAAACACAATACTAACTTCCTTTTTCATACCTTCTTTAATGAGGGCAGGATTCTCTTGTAGAAGTCTTACGACTGCTGGGGAAGCGTAACCAGCAAACTGTTTTAGTATTTGACTTTTTTCTCGGAATGTGATATAATACTTATTAAAGCTCGATTGTGCAAACACTACAAAGGAACCCAATGAAACCAAGGTTGCATCAACAAATGTTAAGGCGGAGGTCCAAAAGTGCTGACTCACTCCGTATGCGGAACCGCAAAGAAGAAGAGATATTATCACCCCAGGAACTATGGGCAAGGCATAGACCGCTGCAAGGATTCCTAGACTCACTAAGACCAGAAACAAGAGCTCGAATACTCCAGTCCAGTCGGGAATCTTTATTTCTACGCCTGAAAGGACAGTCTGGATTAACTGGGCTTGAACTTCGTGGGGATACATTGCACCCGTTGGGGTTGCGACTGGATTAGAATATCCCTCGGCGGTTATTCCAAAAATCAAAACCTTTCCAGCTGGCAATGGGTCTGTGATACTTATTTGCTCAAATTCATTCCAAAAGGCAATTGGAGTTTCAGCAAAGGAATTTGTTGTAATAGGGTCTTGTTTTCCTATTCGTACCCATTCGACTCCGTTGGAGCCTACTTTCATTTGATAACTAGGTTCTCCTGTGTACACTCGAAGTGTGTCAAGTGCCAAACTGGGGTATTGTATTCCGTTTGCATTAATAACCAACGGAGCTCTTCGCACGACGCCGGTGGGGTCGTCAGGTATAGCAACAGTGGCGCCAACGCCATAAGCCCAAGAACTAAGATTATCAATAGGGAATAAAAGTCCTGGAAATTTGTAAAGCCAATTTTCATTTTGTTCTCCAAAGGTTGCAACACCTACAAAAGTGCCAACTCCATCTGATATTTGTTGTGTAGGGGCAGAAGATAAAACAACAGCTTTATTTTGCATTGCAAAAGCCAATTTATTATCTTCCTTAAAACGGTCCTCTTCAGAATAAATTACATTGAGTACATATAAACTGTCAGCAGGACCAGAATCCAAATACTTAGCAATAGAGCCACGGGGCCACGGATACTGACCTTCGGCGGAGATGGCTTTTTCGTCAATGTTGACAAGTACCACGTCCTCAATAATTTCTTTTTCTTTATTCTGCTGTAAGGCATCATAGTAATTATATTCTAATGTTTGTATAAAAGATGGATTAGTAATACTTAGTGCCGCAAATCCTGCGACAGTAAATAATACCGTCCACCATTTAGTTAAGTATTTAAGCATTGTCTCGGTAGTTTTTTACCGTCTCAATAAGTTTTCTTACATTCGTCACTGGAGTCGTTTTATCAATTCCGTGCGCAAGGTTTACGATGTAAGGTTTACCGCGCATTTTATCTAATACAGGGGTAATATCATCACCTTTAATTAATCGTTTAACACTTATACCACCTTGGATTACCTCAGCGTCTATTTCATCAACTGGTAAATCATCGCTGATATTAATAGCATCAGGTTTCACTTGTTCATTATAATCATTGATTTTATTTCCTATTAATCTAGGAAATGCAATAATACAAACTTTTGGGTGATGAGCTCTGATTACGTCAACAATTACTTTTGTTGGATTAATTACAAATTCTTGGAAATCTTCCTCTGGGATATCTCCTGCATGACTATCAAATATTTGTATCGTATCACAACCAGCTTGAATCTGAGCTTCCAAATGACTAATAATATATGGTACCAAACCTTGTACCACTTCTAATTTTTTATCACCGTGACACATATATTTACATAGTGTCCAAGGCGCAGCTGCAAAACCAATTAGAGATTTACTTTCATCAAGCTCTTCTCTTACTCTACGAATCGCTTCATAAACAGGTTCACATTTTGTTAGAAAATCTTGTGGAGTGACCTCTAAAAATTCCTTATCGTAAGGACCTAATACTGGGCCGGGCACATAGTCAAGTTCCTGGCCTAGTGCATGATTAATAACCAATATATCAGAAAAGATAATGGCACAATCCATATCCATATCCTTAATAGGTTGCATTGTAATTTCTGCAGCCTTCCAAGGGGTCATTGCCATATCTAAAAAGCCTTTGCTTTTTTCTTTCATCGCCATATATTCTGGCATATATCTACCAGCTTGTCTCATTAGCCATACTGGATATAAATCGACTTCTTTATCTTGTATTACTCTTTGTAATAGTGTTTTCATATTATAATTTACTTTTTATTTTGTTTATGTTCCCAATCAGCAATTGCTTTTTTGATTGAATCTTCTGCAAGGACTGAGCAGTGTAATTTTATTGGTGGTAATTCTAGAGCGTCTGCTATTTCCTTGTCTTTTATTTCCTTGGCTTCAGTTATTGTTCTACCTTTTAATAGGTCAACAAACATTGAACTGGAGGCGATTGCACTTCCACAGCCATAGGTTTTAAATTTTACGTCTATAATTCTTTCATCTTTATCTAATTTTAACTGAAGTTTCATTACATCACCACAAGCTGGAGCACCAGCCATACCGGTTGCAATATCAGCATCGTTAGGGTCGAATCTTCCCACACTAAATTGTTCTGGAGCATTTACCACTGCTTCAAATCTGTCTATAACCTTCTTTGAATAAGCCATTAGCTAAATCTCTTTTGTACCCATTTAAATATTGCGTATATGGTTAATCCATAAAATGCTAATACACTCATTGGTAATGCAATATAAGCAAGTTCCCACGGACTTAAAAATAATACTTGCCATGTAAAATCTGCTACTGCTTGTGCGTCACCTGCACTCATTTCAGCCATTTCCAATTCACCAGTCAAATCAATTTCGTATTCGTTTACAAAATCATACC
>Ga0181401_1000015_pt1 | contig 59445 bp, 93 predicted proteins | sample 24SPOviralmetaG_FD_130130 | JGI IMG/M metagenome (GOLD analysis project Ga0181401, IMG submission 130130) | Marine viral communities from the oligotrophic San Pedro Time Series (SPOT) site, San Pedro Channel, CA, USA - 24 SPOT_SRF_2011-07-20 | ecosystem: Environmental > Aquatic > Marine > Strait...
CTGCTTGGTTTATTGCCATTTTAATTGCCCTCCTTAGGCTTGGGGATTCGGATCAACAGATCTTAAAGGTATCCTTAAGACTCCGTCAACATACTCATCCCTACGTTTTCTACCCATCTGCTCGTCAGCAAAAACTTTTAAAGCTGATTGATATTTTTGATCATATAATTGCATATCTTGTGTATTTTTCAAGAAGGAAAAAGCTTCAGCAAGACATCCAAATAATAAAACTTCTGGTGCATTATTTGAAATAAATGTGGTTGATGATGTATTTCCAGTTCCATTACCAATACGTTCAGGGCTTTCATTATACCACATTTCAATTGTGTAAACTTGATTAGGGGTAGGAGCTAGAATTAAATTTGTGGCATCCCAATTTGCCCAATATTTAGGTTGACCTGTATCACTGGTTGTAGATCTTTGAACAGAATACTCATCAATAAAAGTAGCGTCTACTTGTTCAATCCAAACCCTATTGTTACTCGAATCAACAAGTTGTAAAGCTCTCGCAAATCTAAACCCACCCTCTGGCCCAGAAACATCTAAAAAAGCATTATTTGCTGTGCAAGTAGTGGTTGCAAATCTTCTTTGATAATCACCATCAATAGTTCTATCTATTTTATTTTCAGTAGTTGTAATAAAAACGTTAATTATTGTATTAGTAAGAACATCAGAAGTTACTTCTGTATAATCTCTTATGTTTGTTAATAATTCGCTATAGTTCATGTGCTTATTGAGTTCCCCATACCAGAGTGAACACTGCAATAATAATACAATGTTGGTGCTCCAATTGCTACTGTAATTTGTAGTTCTCTAGAAGAAGCTGAAGCATAATCACTTGTGTAATCAGATTCGGATACATCAGAACCATTTATTCTATATATTACTCCTGTAGAATAAGGTGAACCACCGTTGTGATTTCCATCATCTGTTGTGCTTAAATAAAATGGATGACTAGGAACTGTTCCGCTATCTAAGTTAAATACGTAAGTATCTCCTTCTGTTAAAGAAAGAGTAGGTCTTTCAACTCCATCAATATAAAAAGCATTTCCTCCACCACTTTTTGATCCCACAGTGACTGTATAAATAGTATCTCCTACACCGGTAGCTTGACCAATTCCAGAACTTGATAGAAGTCCTGTTACTGTAGCTATGACATCAGTATCGTCAGTAATTATGTTTAGAGTACCCGTTCTTGTTAAAGATAATAATGGTCTACTTATTGTTGATGGTTGCATCCCATTACTATTAAAAAAAGTATCATTTGGATTTCCCGCTACAACTACAACAGCTTGTGGTTTTTTTGGTCTTGGATTTTCAATTGCTTCAGCATCTGCACTTGAATAAGGTGGTTCTAATTGTGGATGTTTTGGTTCATAACATTCTTGACAGACTTCTAATCCATTCCATTCTTTTTGTAATGTTAGGTAGGGATAAGCAAAACCACACCTGTCACAAATCGCTTGTGAAAATTTTCCTACTGCAAAAGACATTTAAACTCCTGGATAAAAGTTTTTAGGAACAATATTCACTGAAGTCGATTGACTGTCTTCAGTAATTGCCCTGGCTAACTCTGATTCATATCTTCTTTCAAGTTCACCTGATAAAGCAGGATTTACTTCTTGAGATAAATAATATGCAAGTCCACTTACCATACAAGGTAAGAAACGAAAAGGTGCATCAGCAGTGTTTGTATATGCTCCTACATCTTGTATTCTTCCAACGTACCAATAATTAATTTGTGTGTCTGTGGTTAGAGGTGTTAAGTAAAGATTAATTTCAACATTGGCTAAATTTCTTCTTACATAATATTGTGTAGGAGTTCCTGTTGATCCTTTATTTGGAATATTCTGATATTCTGATCTTGAAATTTTAGTCATTGTTGTATCAGTAACTGTGCTTCCTGATGTTTGTCTAAAAACCATTTCTAAAATATCATCTGCATCACTAGGTGCTGTATAAAGAGATGTACTTGCTGTTAAGTTAGCAGTGGTATTTTTTACTTTCCAAAGTTGATAACCTCTATTAGCCCATTCAGAAAACAACAAATTTAAATTATCTCTAGCAGCATCAAGATCATATCCTGTACGCATAGAACGACCTGCTCTACGATAAGCACGTTCAATTACTCTATCTATATTAAGATTAAAATCTGTTGTTCCTGAAGTAGCCATAAATTATTTTTTCTTTTTCGTTGTTTTTTTTGTTTTCTTTTTTGTGACTTGTTTCTTCTTAGCCATTCCGCCACCACGCATTTTTAACATTCCGCCACCACGCATTTTTACAACATTTTTCTTTTTGCCCATCATTTTTTAGCTCCTTTGTTTAGCTGTTCATATAACATTTGTCTATTTTTCACTACATCATTATAATAGTCTTTTGGCCATAACTTATAATAACCCATTTTATGTAATTTAACAGAAGCATAATATAATTGCGAGAACTTTTGTACAAGCATCATTGAGTACTCTAAATCAGATTTAGGTAAACTTTCTCTGTCTCCATTAGGTTCTACTAAAAAAGCTTGATCCTCATCATTTGCAGGATTCCTAGGATGAAATCCCATAAAATACAAATCTTTTTTATTATATTTGTTGTTAAAACGATCTACTTTAGTTTGAAATTTGTTCAATGAATATTCTTTAAAAGACAAATCACAGAATATTAATATTTCTTTTTTATTCCAATTTATTTCTTTTATCTTGTTATTTAAGTTTCTTGTATAACCTTTTTCAATATTTCTTACATCTATTACTACTTTTTCATCTTTCCAAGCTTGTTTTGCGAAAGGACAAGCTGGCATTTTATTAAGATGTACGTTTGGTATTTCGAGATACTCTCTACTCCAAATCCTTAGATCTTCAGTGATTAGTTTAAGATTGTGTTTTTTCACTCAAAGCAATACCCATTTCCTCTGCTTTTTTAATTCTAGCAGAGATGGGTAAATTAATAAACCCTGTTCTCAAATCGAAAAATTTATCTGCCCACTTTGCTAATCTTTCAGTTAAAAAATTAATGTGTAAATCTTTTTCTTTCAATTGATCATCTTTCCTTGAATTTTCACCAAGAATTTTATTAATTTGTCTTTTTAAATCTTTATTTTCTTTTTTCAAACGTGAAAAATCTTCTTCTTTCGGTGTCATATAAAACCTTTCTTCTTAATATTCTTTATAGTTTTTAATTAAAAATTCTTCCATCCAAGCCATTTTTTCATCAATTGCTTGAATTTGGACTTTTATAACAGCTAGATCTTGTTGCATTTTTGCAACACTATCTGCTTTAACTTCTACTGCATTTAAACGTTCTGACCACATGCCCCATGTCATGGCTAATGTGCCAAATAGCACTAGATAGGGTAATACTGTTTTAATTTCTAGTTTCATTTTGTTTTAGCACTCATATTGTTTAAAGGGTTATTTAAAGCCTTATTAATTTGTAAGTCAAGGCTTTCTTCAATGAGCTTTAACTCATCAAATACTTCTCTTGTATCTTCTTTTTGTCTATCTTCCACGTCATTCACAATTTCGGTTATGTGTCGAATATCATTAGATTGTTGACGTAAATCAGCCTTCATATCTGAACGCATATCACGTGCCACATCACTGATTATGGTAATTTCGTCCAATATTATATCTAGTTCTGATTTTAAAACTGCTATTTCTTCATCATATTTAGATAGATCGGGAGCTGTATACTCCAAAACTTTGGCGGTTAGGTCTTGATAATTTTTCCAAAATTCAAAGACTGCCCAAGCACCACTACCTAGGGCACCTAATAGTGTAAGAATAGCGAAAGCTTTACCTCCACTTACCTTTAAACCCGAATATTCAATACTGGGCATCTATCATCTCCTGAATTGTATTTTCCTGTGCCATTTCGAACAACATACCATACTGGTCTTCTATTGTCTTGTTTAAATATTCAGTAACGTTTGTGTCTTGTATGTATGACTGAGTATCAAAAAACGATTTTGTATTACCTAGTATTTGCATGACAATCAATGTTTTTGTTTGAGCAGCATCATCATATCTTGCTTTGTCATCAATCTTTTTAACTATTTTAGTTGCTGCTTTTTCTTTAGCAGTAGGTTCTTTCTTAGGCTCTTCTTTTTTAGGTTCTTTCTTAGGCTCTTCCTTGGGTTCTTCTACCTCTTCAACCTTTTCTATTTCTTTAGGTGCTTCCTCAGGTTCTTTTATTTCTTCAACTTCTTCTTTGGGTTCTTCTACAGTTTCAACTTCAGGTTCAGGTTCAGGAATTTCTAACTCTAATTCCATTTCCATTTCTAATTCTAGCTCAATCTCTAATTCTTGCATTTCCATTTCAATCTCTGGAATCTCTGCTTTAAAATCTAATTCTAGTTCTACCATTTCTATTTCAACAGTTTCATAAGTGACTTCTTCGTATTCTTCTTCTATAGGTGCAAATTCTATATTACCTTCATCATTGGTTGTAATATCATTAAACTCAAATACTTCCTCTGCAAAATCTAACTCTGTTGAATTAAATAAATTCAAATAAACTATTTCTTCTACTGAAGTTATCTGCTGTGTTATTATGGTGTCGATAACATTATAGAACACGTTAAGAGATACTGAATCAAAGACTGGTCCTACCGCTAGATTGACATCACGTCCACCAATTTCTATGGTGACTCTATTTAAAACGCCACTGAAATCGAAAGTGCCGTCATAAGACTGGTATCCACTTGATATTCCAGATTCAGACAAGATATCAGTTCCTGTAAAGACTTGGCTACTTCCGTTAAGCCCTGTAATGTGCATGTATATTCTATCTTCAGCATCCTGCTTATCTACCTCAATTGAGTATTTAACTTGACCACCCTTATCTATTTGTAAATCTGATAGATTAACATTTTGAATAAAGGTTGTTCCCATACCTTCAACTCCCATATTAGAAGTTGTGTTTCCACTACCTGTAATCTCTGCACATGTATCTGTGCCTAATCCGTAACAAGCATTTCCTGATCGCATACTAGCAGGCCCTTCACCACCCCAATCTTGAGACATATCAGGTAAGTTTAAAACATTACCAGAATCTTTGTTAGTGACTGTTACTGTTGTTGTGGTTTTGGTAGTCGTTGTTGTTGTAACAATTTCTGTACCTTTATCTTCTTCTATTTTGTCAATTTGTGTATCTTCTGTGATTGTGACTCCTGGAGTACAAAGTCCTTCAGTATCAGGTAGACAGTCTGCTTTAGAATAAAATGATACCAGTAAGAACAACAAGCATAGCTTTGTAAAGAGCAACGTTTTGTACATCTGTAAACTCCTCTGTTTCTGGTTTATTTGCTGTTAGATATTCTTCTCTATATCGAGAGCCCTCAGGGATCTCCTCTGGGTTTTCTTCCCAATAAGCGGCAGCTTCCGCTCCAATCAAACCTTGTACAGGACACGGGGTTCCTGCATCTGTCATGGCTGTCCAAGTACGATGGTCTTGACATAGTAGACTCACCGCAGCGACTTTCATACCGTAGGAATAAAGTGCCCTACTGGTGCGAACACGCTCACAAAATTCGTCTGTGATGACGTAACCTGTAGCTACTCCTAAAATATTATTTTGCACACTTCCTCCAATCCCAACTTTACAAATATCATTATTATTATTGAGAATAGTCGGTGCGCTTGCTGTTGAAGGCGAGTTATTTAAAACTGTTGAGGATACGGTGTTGGTATTTGCTCTTGTGTCCGTTGCCACTGCTATTGCAGTAAAAAAGAATAATATAATTGCAAGTTGTTTCATTACGCACCACAACTATCACATTCATCATCGCATATACAAGGATTACATCCACATGCTATACAATTATTATTTAACATCTCCATCTTTTCCTCGCTTGTCTTAGTCTTGAATTTGGATCTTTAGCTGCTTTAGGAAATTGTTTCATTTGACCAGCAGATCTAGCACAGTAAGATTTTCTTCTCTTTGCAGCTTTACTTCCGGGCTTCACTTTTCCAGTGACTGCTGTCTTTAATTTAGAACCAGGATTGTCTCTTCTATATTTAGCAACTCCTGCTTTAGTCATTCCCGCCCCACTTTTTGTGGAGCGGAAATATTTTTTAGTTTTTGGTGGTTGCTTATCAGCCATTATCCAAAGATACAAGTAAGTGATGTAACATTAGTTAATGTGGCATGAATATTTTTTTGAAATCTCATACCAAAATCTCCAATATATGTGTCAATTACTGTAGTAGCAGAAGCAGGAGTATCTAGATCCAACAAAGTTGCACCAGTGCTTGAGTCTTTCAATACTATGCTACCTGCAGTGCCTCCACAAACGGCATGGATTGCAATTAGTCTGGCTGAGCCAGTAGTGACATCACCTGTTCCAGTTACTTTAGCAGATCTAAAATTTAACATATTTTACTCCTTACGCAGGTACATCGCCAGCAAGTGCTATTGAATTATTTTGTAAATATTTCACAGTCACTGTTGCAGCACCTGTTGTTGCATCGCCACTAGCTCCTGTAAAATCAGCTACCACTTGAATATCAGTTGTGCCAATATTTGTAGCTTCCGTGTCAAGAGTACCATAAGTAGTACCTAATGCCTTAGCGTTTGCAGCGTCAATAAAAGCATTAGCATCATCTATCGTTCCTACTGAAACAGTTGCAGCACCAGAGTCATTATTTACTGTGGTTACATTTAATACCACATCAGTGATTTGTGAGTTTGCAGGAATTGTTGCTATCACTTGGTTTAAGTGAGAAGCACCAATAACATCAACAATTGCTGATTGTGCCATTACAACAAAACCAGTGTTTTTTACATTAGTTCCTAAAGTGGTTCCTATTGTGTCTTTAATCGTTCCAGCTTTTACTGGACCCGAAAATGTAGTTGTTCCCATGTCTATCTCCTTTTGTTAATAGTCCCCGAAGGGTCATAGGGTTAATAAAGTTTTATTTTTGCATAAAAAAAGGGCGGAGTCAAAGACAACCGCCCCTTAAATTACCTTGAAAGGATTATTTATTATGCACCAGATGTACCAAATACACAACGAGGATCTGAAAAGCCGAAGCTATATCTTTCTCTTGCTTTGTATTTCATATTACCTGTTTCAAAATCACCTTCCATTGCAGTTGTTAATGGAGTTCTTACGAAATGCTTGAAACCATTAGGAGAGTCAGTTTTAATATAGAATGCATCTGTATCAGTTAAGTAGTGATTTACTACATAACCTTCTGGAATCATATTCATATTCCTTAATGCATTTATATCATTATCTGCTGTTCCTACTCTGTTTGGTGAGCTTAAGACTCTATCAGCTACAAATTGAGATTGAACTGGAATAATCAGTTTTCTACCTCTAGTTGCAATTAATAGTCCTCTTTCATCAACAAACTGAGAGATGTCAATCAATGCCTGCTCTAATGAGGCTTCGTTGAGGTCAGCGTCAACAGCAAGTCTGTTTGAGAAATCACCGCCTAATGCTGTTGGGTGTTGTGTATTAATAAGTGACACACCATCACCACCAGGATTAGTTCCTGCTGCTCCACCTGCTGCAAAAGCAGTGTTTAACACATCAGCTGCTTTGATCTGCTTTGTATAAGCCATTGATCGAGCTAGTGCACGAGTATATCTTGCTGACAGTCTGTCATAAAGATTATCTTCCACTGCTTCTTCTGTTATAGCAAACGCTAACGCAATTGTTTCGTGTGTATAACGAGCTGTGAATGACTCTTGTGCTGAATCAAAAGTAACTGATGCACCTTCAGCTTTAGTTCTTGCGTTACCAAAGCCTACGAGCATCTGCTCTTCTTCAAAAGCTCTCTCTGATGCTTCTTGATCAAAGATTTCAGCGTGTTCATTTTCGTACTTATCGTACTCAAGGCCAAACAGTGCGTTTAACCCTGGCTCTAGTTCTTTAACTAGTTGTTGTCTTGATATTGCCATAGTTTAACCTCCTGTTTATACGCCTGTAGTATCAGTTAAAGAGTGCTTGTTTATTTTAACAATAATTGAAGCATTAGCTGCTGTATAATCATTGTTATCTACATCAGTAGATAAACTTACTACTCTGAAGTTTGCTGCATTTGAAGTAGCAAAAGTACTACCATCAAGAGAAACCCCTGATACACCGTTGTTAGTTGAACCAGCTGCATAGGTTGCAATGTTTGCATTACTTCCTACTTGTGCTTGCCCGCCATTTGTATCGTCAATCTTTGCTTCGAAAAGCATGTTTGGATCATCGAATACAAAAGCTTGCATGTTAGTTTGTGTTACGCCCCCTGGATAGAAATTTGAGAAGGTTGGTTTTTTAGTTGTTGGATCATCATAGAAACAACCGTTAAAAATCCCTATCAACTCTGCTCCAGCAGTCGAACCTACAGAGATAGAACCATTTGCATTTAATACAACTGGATCACCCTGAAATATAGCAGAGGATTCACCGCTTGCGATTGAGTACTCGTTAGAACCTATAGCGGTATAACCAGCACCTACGCCTTTGACGGGTCTGAATCCAAATACACTATTTATATTTGCCATTTTTGACTCCTTTAGTCTTAGTTGTTAATAACCAACTTTTAGACTTAAGATTTTTTATTCTTCGGTCCAAAAGTCACATTACTTTGCCTCTCCGCTTGGATAGGCATACTAGGGTGTTCGTCTCGATATATATCATTTTCCACTGATTCTTTTTGTCCTTGAGTTTGACGCAAGAAATATTCTTCTCGGTCTTCTTTTACTTCTATAGGACACCTCATCAGTATCAAACCACCTACTCCAATTACGCCCTTATATCTACCGTCTTCATATTTTGGTAGATCGTTTCTGTCTGGATACTGGTCAGCCCTAACGAACTCATATCCAGAACGAATTCTTCCCATGACATTTTTGTCATCAGCAAGTCCTCGTGTTTCAGCTCTGATCCATCTGTGGTGCCAACCTTCAGGTGGTTCAGGGGCTTCAAGTGATGATGGAGGAACCCAACCTCTTTTACGAACAGTTTTTTCACGGGTCTCTGAAGAGCGTGAAGTCTTTTTTACATCTTTATTTTCCATTTATGCCTCCTTCACGTATTTAGCATATTCATTGATAGGCACTCCTAATCGTTTCGCCATTGCTACTTGTGACGGAGTGAGTCTTACTACTTTGCGACCAGCTTTTTTTACGTTTGAGCGTGTGGTAGAAGCAACAGGCTGGATCGGTTTACTGTCAATTTCTACATTTTCCTCTTGTGTAAATTTTTGAGGAAAATATTCACGAATTTTTTTATCAATACCACTATAGTACTCTTCTGAAGTAGGATCAACACCATTTCTTATAAGTTCACGATGAATTGCTTTAGCAGATTCTGTCATAACTTCATCATCACCATACCAATCGTTCTTATTGGCCCATTCAACTGCTTTTGGATCAGGTTTAGGTGTAGTTGGTTGTTGAGGTTGTGCTTCTTGCGTCTCTACAGGCTTTTCATCAACATTTTCTTCTTGTTGTTGTTTAGAATAAGCTATTCTTTCTCTATCTATAGTTAGTTTTGCTATTAATTCATTGGCTGAAATCTGTTCATCAACATCTCGATTAGTAATAGCAGCTTTTAATTTTTCTTTTGCACTACCTAATCTATCTTCAACAGATTTAGAGAGATCATCAATATAGTTTTTATCTAATTTTTGATAAGCACCAGCAATTTTATCTTTTTCTTGCTGTACACCTTTAGCAAAAGCTATCGCTGCTTCTTCTCTACGTTCAGCTTCTCTTAATCGTTTGGTTAATTTGTCTATTCTTGATTTAACTTTTACAGAATAATTTTCAACTTCATCTTTATTATCCTGAGTTTCCTCAACCTTAATTTCTTCTTGAGGTTGTTCAGAAGAATCTTGAGCTTGTTGAGCTTGTTCTTCTACTTTTACCTCTTCCGGTAGCTCTACTTCAATATCTTCTCTTTTATCTTGTTCTATATTTGTTTGCATGATTTAGCTCCTATCATGATTGTAGGAAATCTTCAGGATCATCAATAACCCCTAAAATTTCATCGTCATTCATAAGTCTAACTTCGCCACCTTCAATTCTAATTCTTGAACCAGCATACTTTCCAAAAATTACCCATTCTTTTTCCTTACACCAAGGACCATTAGGAAATCTTTCTTTATCTTTGTAAGCGTCTGGTCCTACTTTTAAAACCAGTCCAATACTTGATGCTATTTGTGATTCTTCTAAAGATTGATCAGTGAGAATAATTCCACCTTTTGTTTTTTCTTTTCTTTTGTAAGGAAGAACTAATAGTCTCCAACCCGTAGGGGTAGGAAGTTTGTCAGTTGTTGATGTCTCCATCATCAAGCTCCATTCTTTTCAGCAACGAATTGACCTCAGCAAGCATTTCGTTGTAAGCATGGTATTTACCTACCATGTTATTATATTGATCCCAATCTTTCACACCCTGAGATACGTATAAACTTATATCACTTTGTTTTTGTTTCAAGAGCTTTCTTAAATGATCTGAAAATTTAATTATATCCATTTAAGCAAATGACTCGACTATAGCAGATAAAGATTCACATCTTTTTTTGGTTTGTTTCCACCATCGTGAGTCCTTCATTTCTTGTGAGGCCGTATAATAATCTGCATTATTCAGAGCAGTCCACATATTGTTAAACTTACCTACACCTCCAATTCCTAATTGATACACCATTTCCACTAAGACATGCTGTATGTCTAAAGGTAATTCATTATCAGGACAACGATCCTCAATTAGTTCATCTGCATTAGTGCATGCTTCAACTAAGTCTTGTTCAAAAATGTCTAATAAAAATTCTTCCTCATATTTTTTGTCTTCTTCCCAAAAGTCTTCAACACAAAGATGGCCTATACCCACAGTTTTTTTTCCTAAACTATCCAGATAGACATGATCCCTATAGCCTTCATGTAAACGAACTCGCTCACGAAGTGTATTATTTATTTCAATCATGATCCTATCCCCCAATATTCAGAATGCTCATCCTTTGCTTTATCTAAATTTAGAAGTTTTCTTAGCAATGTTTTTAGGTTGTTTAACAAATTGTTTTCCTTTCTTATCTCCTTTTGCTTTTGCTCTATTTGTAGCTGCTTTTTCAGCGGGGCTAAGTGATTTCCAAGCAGCATCAGGTAAATATCTTCTTTTTCCCTTAGAAGGTTTACCTGAGGAAGTTCTCCATTTTTGTTTACCCCAGTCTTTTAAACTTTTCTGTGATTTTTTTAAGGCCATTAGCTTTTATAGCCACCGCCCTTAGCTTTATATTGTTTAGCTAACATCTGTGCTTTTCTTGCACTCCACTGTCCAGGGTTTCCACCCTTTCCTCCAGCTTTAATACGATTAAATAAACTTTTTCTCATTCCAGGCTTAGTATAATTACCAGCCTTGTTAACAGTTGATTTGCTCTTCCTTGGCGTGCTTGTTGTTTTGCTCATTTGATTCCTCGTTATTACCATGTCTACATCCTACGTGACCACATTCTATACAAGATTGTCCGCAATGGCAAAGACAACCGCATCCTTCACATAAAGATAATTGTGATTCACATTTAAGACAAAGATTATCACAACCTTCACACATTATTTAGTAATTTTCCTACTTTTTTCCCAAGAGCGAAGCCCAGACATTCCGAGCAAAGCTGTGACGAGTGGAAATAAAGTCGACATGTCAAGCTCTGGAAGAGGGTTATGTTGAATGCTGAAAGCAGCTAAAATAAAAACAATAAATTGTTTTAATACAAATTCCCACAATATCGCTAACGCACAGGACATCCCGATGAGGGGGCGCCACGACCGCTGCATCATGCCACCAAAACCTGTAGCAGTAGACTTAGCATCAGCCAAGTTAATATCCATTTGTTTAGAATTAATTTCGTTTTCTAATTGTTGAAGTTTTATTTTGATTTGACCTTTTTCTTCCTCTGAAGTGTGGACACTGTCAATAACTTTACCGACAGTGTCTACTAAAGATCCACCTAATAATTTAGATAACATTAATTAAATATATTGAGCGAGTGCCCAACCTATTACGAGACCTACGATTAACCACTTCTTTTTTGGGTGGTCATTCCAAAGTTTTTTAATCATATCCATTAGAATACTCCTTTGAATGGTACCTTTTTAACCTGAACAGCGTATTGACCTCGTGTTTTACCACTTGGTTCATTGCCCATAGTCTTAAAAGGAACCTTTTTACCATCAGTTACCTGATATTGGTCCTTGTCTACGACTTTGTTTTGTTTTTCCATGTTTTACCTCAATGCATTGTTGGTTTGTCGAAGTCTACCTTCGATCCACCTAAACTGTCAATCAAATTAACAGCCATTTCCTTGCCATAAAATTGTTCAAATATAATTCTAGCACAATAAATCATAGATGTAGCAGCAAGAATTTGATCATCTGAACTTTTACACATTTTATCTGTTTGTTTCATGATCTCATCCATAAATCGATTATATTGTTCTTCATGTTTCATTTTATTTTGATTTTCCTGCCTCAGATAAAGCTATTGCAATAGCTTGTTTTCTTGATTTTACGGGTTTTTTTGACTTTCCTATATTTAATTTACCTTTTTTAAATTCTTTCATAACTTTCTTAACTTTTTTTTGAGATTTTGTCATACTCTTCTCTTTTTCATCAAGTTCATCCTTGATTTTGTATCTATATTTTTTGTTAAGAACTTATTAGAATTTTTCATACCTGTTGAAGAAGGAGTTCCTTTCAGAATATTACCATATTTTGTAACTAATTTTTTCTTTGTGATAGGTTTGTACGTTTTAGTAGATTTTTTTGTTGTAGCCATTATTTACTCATTGCCTTTGCTGCATTGATATCATTTCTTTCTTGTGAAATTTTTACTTTTTCTTGATCAATCTGATCTTTCTGCATCAATCTCATACTATCAAGTTCCATTTGATCTTGATCTTCTGAGGCTCTTCTTAAAATATCCATTTCTCGAAGATCTAATTCTCTTTCTTTGAGTTTTATTAAAGGATCTTCTCCAGCTCCATCTAAAGTCAGTTGCTCTTCAGTAACAAGTTTAGCTGTTTCTTCTGCAATCTTTACAGCAATAATTTTTTCTGCTTCAAGTTGGATGGCTTGAATTTCTTCAGGTGCTAATTGTCTTTGTAGTTGAGCAATCTGTGCCTGAATCTTTTGTTCAATTTCAGCATTAACTTTTTCTCTAACCATGCTTGATATATGATCACTAATATGAGCTTGTAAAACTCCTAAAATAGCAGGATTACTTTTTACCAAAGCACTAGACATAAAAAATCTATGGGCTTGGACATGAGCTTCGTGTTCTTGTCCAGGAAAAACTTGAATAGGAAGACTTCTTAAAGCGTTTGCGTTTTCAGTAGCAGGATCTTGTGGTGCTGGTTGAGGAGGAGGGGGAAGAATTTGATCAATGTTTTGAACATTTAAAGCTTGATACATTCTTCTATACGCTTCTCTTACATTATGGATCTGTGGATTTGATTGAGCTAATTGTAATTGTTGTTGTGCTAATGCAACTCGTTGAGCCATGGAAAAAATATTTGGATCAGATACAGGAATGACATCTACACGATCATCAAAGTCTGTCACTTTGACCATCATATTAGCACCTGAAGTTGCGTAAGGATAAATAGGAGGTAGGAATAATTTAAATACCTGAGCTAATAACTGAAACTCTTCTTTTTGTGCATAGTGTAATCTTTTATGAATAGAAGACATGACCATTGAACCACGCTCCAACATAGCAATTGTAGAGCCAACAGGATTGTTTGAACCCATGTCAGCAATCTTTGCATCTGCTACACTGACAAAATTCTTTGCAGCCCCGACACAGAAATTAAGAAGTTGAAAAAGGGTTTGATCGGGACCTTTGTAAGGAAGATTAATTAAAGAACCTTGAATAGATCCTCCTGGTGCATCCACATCTCTGAATTCACCTGGTTGTAAGGGTTGATCGTCATCACGTATTCTTAAACCTCTTGTTTTAAAACCTGCGGGTAAGTTGCTCAAGGTTCCTGCATCAAGAAGCTGTCTTAATGCAAGTGTTGCGGTTTTGGATAATCCACCAATCATGTGTATTAATCCATAGCCATAAAAACCTAGCCCAGGTAAAAACTTGTAATGTACAAAGTAATCTTTCTTTTTCTTTAAAGGATCTTTCTCGTCAAAGTTTCTGTAGACAGATAAAACTTTACCTGATCCCTCATCAACAGTGACAATGTAAGGAAGCTTCATTCCGTTTGCATCTTCAAATCCTGGTATATCTAAATAACAGTGACATTCAAACAAAGTGTATTCATCAGATTTATAAGCAGTTGCTTTTGTGCCATCGATTTGATCATACTTATCTTGAATATTACTGGTGTCATCATGAGGTTGTAATTCTACATCACGATATAGACCTAAAGCTTTCTTCTTCTCTAACTCAATCTCATTCATTTTGATAACATGAGTAACTCTTTCAGCTTGTTCTAAATTTGATGCATGATAGGGAACAATTAAATCTTCTGCGGGAACAAATTCTGCTTTTGCTCTTTGTAAAACAGCATCATAATAAATCTTTTTAAATGTTGATCCTGCTAATGGTAGATAAAATAACATTTGATCTGTCTCAGGATCATAATCTTTCATCACTGTTGTGATTTGATAGTTCATAAAATCTTTTACACGATCTGCTTGTTCTTCTACTTCAGGGCTTGGAGTTCCCATAATCTTTGTTTTAACAGGTCCACCCGCAGGTAAAAGTTCACGATATGCTTGGGCTTGAAATTGTGTCACTGCTTCTGCTAAAACAGGATGTGTTACAGAGGATGCTCCTCTAAAAGGACGAGTTCTTTCTTGTAGTTTAAATCCTAAAAGATCTAAACCTTTTACATATGTTTCGTAATAATCTTCTCTTGATGTTTTGTCATCGGTGATATCTCCAAGAAGCTCAATAGACATCATATCTAAATCTTGGTCTGTTAAATATTCTGCTAGATTTGAATTAAATGATACGGGAGCTAGCTCAGGTTTACTAGGAACCATGGCTCCTGTTGCATCTTCTTCAAAGTCAGTTGTTTCTATCTCTTCGTCAATAGTGATATCTTGTGGAATCTCACCCTCTACTTCAATAGAGCTATCCTTAATATCTTCATATGAAATTCTTTTGTCAACAGCCATTAGCTTATCCTCGTTCTTGGTCTTTTTTGTGGCATCATTCTTTCAAATCCTCTCGGCTTTACTATTCTTACTTTTGGTTTACTAATAATTTTTTTATTTGAATACTTCATCAATTGTCATAATACCTGTTTCTTTTGTACTATCTACCTTTTTATTCTTCTTTGGTTTCATCAATCCTAAAGGATCCATTCCTTGAATTCTAGGAGATAAATCTGCTCCCTCTCTAATCAACTTAGCTACTTCAGGATTTTCACGATACATCATTCTTTGTAATCGTTCATCCTCGGTATAAACTTCACCACTTTCAATTCTTTGTTTTGTTTCTAAACTTTGATCTTCAGGATTTAATTCTCCCGCAGCTAGTCCTTCAGTAATTACTGCCATGACACCCGCAGGTCCCCATAGTGCACCTCTTAGTAATGTTTTAAAATTACTCGCAATAGCTTTCTTTGTAGCAGGAGAATTAAAATCAAATTTATCTCCTAGCTCTTCTTTTGCTTTCGAAACAGCATCAACAGAGGCTCCATCTACAACGGATTCCATTGCAAATTTTATTCTTTCTTTGCCAAAGTTTTTGGTCAATATTTTATATTTTTTTGGATCCTCTTTTTTTAATTGTTCAATCATTGGACCAAATTTAATATCAGAAACTTGAGCCTTATCAATTGCATCAAATTGTTGACCAACAAATCTTTCTAAACTTTGAGTCTTTGGTCCACCTGGAACATCTGGAAGTGCTAAAACATATCCTTTATCAATAGCAAGTTTATTCAAAGCATCTTTAGTATAGGTTCTGTATCCTAAACCAGTTCCACCTTTTAATTTTGCAAGGTCCCCTCCCTGATTCATATCTTTCAAAAATTGTTGGTTGTTGAAATATTTGTATTCTGCTAAATCTTTTGGAGTTCTAATAACATCTTTTTTATAAGTATCTGTGTACCAATCTTTAAAAGTCATTTCTGTTGGTCTGAAAGGTTTGATATCTACAAATTCATAACCCATAGGAGGAACACGTTTAGATTTAAATTTATCAAGTTGCATTTCTTCTACGTTTACCAGTAACTCACCAGGAGAAAGTCCTAAAATATTTTTCTTATAAGAATCTGTCACATTTAAAATTGTTCCTGAACGCATGACACCTGGTGTAGTTGTACTAGCACGTAACACTTGTTCTGTTCCTCCAGGGGGAAGTCGATAGGTTGATGCCACTCTACTAGAAGTGGTTTGAGAAGTTCCTCCTCCAGCTGTTGGAATATTAATCCCTTCATCCAACACACCTTTTCTTACTTTTGCTAGAATATCTTTTAAGTTAGCCATAATACTCGTATTCCTTATAATCTCTTGGGGGAGCTTCGTAGTCATCATCTAACAACACAAAATTCCCTTGTCTATATCTCATCACTGCTTGTGTCATACTATCCACATAGTCATCATATTCTCCGTAAGGAAACGCTGCACATTCCTCAATCACTTCTTCAGCCCACTCGTATCCTTCAGGGTAGTAAACTTTTCCTGATTCAAATACAGGTGAAACGGAGTTAACTCTTGTCAACTTATCATTACCCCTACTAGGTGTAAAGTTCGATATTGGGATTCCTAATCTGTTTAATTCTTGTGTTAAAGGCATACCTGATGCTTTTGCTTCAATGATCACACTGTCAGGATTATATTCTTTGTACTTATCTAATGCGATACGTTTGAGTTCAGGAAAGTCCCATCTTCCTTTTTGTGCATCCATCATAATTAAACTGGGACCTAACATGCCATCATCTTGAAACACGCCCCATGTTGTAATAGCAGAATAGTCAGCACTTTCTTTTTTACTAAAGGCTGTGTCATAACTTTGAATGATGTGTAATAAAGGCGGGACACTAGGCTTTGTCCATTTCTTCCACCACTCTCTTTTGATAATAGCTGTTTCATCACTGGTGGGTTGTTGTTGATATTGAGCTTGCCATTTACTTTCACTAATAGCTGCTTTTACTTTTTCTAATTCTTCAATCTTCCAATACTCAGGCCAGATAGGATTACCACTAGGCATGATTGCAGGGAACTCAATGACTTCCCACTTATCTCCCTTTTCAGTTTTTGCCTGAGCTTTTATTAATTGTCCTGTTAAATCTTTCTCGCTCCATCGTGTCATAACCACAACAATAGCTCCCCCTGGTTGCAAACGCTGACGAGGACCAGAAGTATACCACTCATAGGTATTGTCCATTGCTGTATCGGACATTGCATCTTGTTCCGTGTGGGGATCATCAATAATCAGTAAATCTGCACCACGACCAGTAATCGCTCCACCCACACCCGCAGCAAAGTATTCACCACCATGATTCGTTTCCCAACGACCTGACGCTTTACTGTCAGTTGCAATCTGGACATTATGAAATATTTGATTGTACAAACTATCATCTACCAAATTCTTCATCTTTCTACCGAAGCGTGTAGCGAGTTCCGAGTTGTGGGAGGTTTGAATTATTTTTAATTTAGGATTTTTTCCAATCATCCATGCAGGAAAAAGATAGGAAGCAAATTCTGATTTTGTATGTCGAGGTGGCATGTTAACTACTAAACGTTTTATCTTTCCTTTTGCTATATCTTCAAACTTCTTTGCTATCTGTCTGTGATGTTTGCCATCAATGAACTCGGGCCAAACGTGTTTGACGAAAGGAATAAATTTTTTTTCACAATGATCGAGATATCGCATCTTCTCTGCGATGAGTTCTTGTTCTAATTGTTCTCTAGGAGCTGTGTTTAATGAGGCGTGAGCCATGAATCACTAACTAGTGGCAAATACTACTCTACCTTGTGGAAATACAGATTGATATAATTCAGGATATTGTTCAGAAAGTTCTCTGTATTTATTATAAAAAGGGGTTGTTGTCATTTGTAAAAATTCTTTACTTCCTTTTCCACCTGAAGATTCCATAAAATCAGATCTTAAAATATCGTCCACTAATGCACCTTGTTCAAATACATCCTGAATTTCAGCAAGGCTTTCTAAAGGTTGTTTTAAAATATCTTGTGGAGTTAAATCTTTAAATGCGGGTGTATCAGTTGCATCGGGAATAGATTCAATGCCTACTGCTTCTTGAGGCATGACGCTTGCTTCAGGGACAACCCTGCCTACTGGTTGATTCCCCATACCTCTAAATAAATCAAATATATTTCCTGTGGGAACAGGATCTGGAATTGCAGGACCAAACAGATTAGATAGACTTCCTGTGGGAACAGGATCTGGAATTGCAGGACCAAACATATTTTTACCTTTTCCTAAAAGGTCTTTGCCTGTGTTCATGAGAAGGCCCATGATACCTCCTGTATTAATCACGTTAGGAATTAAACCTTGTGTTCTTTGTGGAGCTGGTGCCATGTTAGCAAAGTTTACATCACCTGAACCTACGAGTGAGGGAACAAGAGCGTTAGCTTGTGATGTTGTCGAAGCAGGTGGTTTAACAGGTAAGTTGAATTGTGGTGCATCTGCTTGACCACCAAATAATCCTCTCGTGATATCACCAAAAAATTCTCCTGTAGTAGGTTTGTTTGCGATAATATTTCCTGTGAAGTCAGCGGCAGTGGTTCCTGTTCGCATAACTCTTTTCTTTTCACCTGTGGCAGGATCTATTCTGAAAACATTTTCACCACCAACATATGGATCACCAGGAACAAATTGTACACCTCTACCTTTGTTGGCTGCGTCTTGTAATTCTTTTTCTCTCTTTTTAGAAATCTCACCTGCACCGGGTGCCATGATGTTTGACATTAACTCAGCGGTGTTTGCTTGTCTCTCTGCGTTCCTTGAACTTTTTCCTGTTTCTGATCCCATGTATTTATATATCCATTTCGTTTAAGATTGCCTCGTGAGTCACGTCTCATGAAACTTACCTTATATATTTTTTTATATTTATTTAAGTACCTTTTCAAGTCTTTACATAGGTACAAAACTTTGCCGTAGGGGGCTGCCATATGGAACACTTCGGTTTTTTCTTGGCTAGGGACCCACGTTGCATAGGCAAAAGGTTTATTATCTCTTGTCCAAAGGAGATAGTTTCCCTGAACAATACTTTTAAGATAGTGGTCTATAAGATGTTCTACCTCCATAAACTTCATGTAATTACTGTCGTAGTTGATACGAACCATGCAACCAAGAGCTTCATAAGGATTTAAATCAAATCTTCTTTTGATCATTGATCTTAGTATATGCAAATGATTTGGGATGTAAATGTTTGTGTGAATTAGGGCTATAGGGGTATGTAAAATTTTTCGTGGGCCGATTTTTGGTGGTGGGGGTTGCTTAAAAAAAGGTTTGGATTTTCTAGGCTCAAGGGACCCGCAGCTGCTGCCCCTGGTTCATGTGTCCAGATACACGCCTCAGGGCTAATTAAAAAAAATGCCTGGAGGTGAAAAAAATAGCATTTATTGCCGACTAAATTTTAGAGGTTTTTGGGAGAAGATTATGGGGCCAGAGCTCTAGCCCCAAGTAAAGTTAAAAGATTAATAAAGATATTAGGATGAAGATCAGGGCTTTAATACCCTGATCCTTGGATCGTGCCTCACGCTTATTGTTGCTGGCCATATAAGGCTTCTGGTAACCCTTTTATATAAGCAAGAACTTTATTCTCGTGTTCGTCTACCTTCGCAGGATCACCTTTGATCTTCATAATTTCTGAGTAGTGATCCTTTTTGATTTTATTTATTTTTTGTTTACCAAGATACTTGTCTCGCTCCACGTCCCCAACAGGTCTGATGACTCGTCTAATCCAAATATCTCTAGAAGTAAATGGAGCATTGGTGCTTAAACCTTTAAACAATTCCCAATTAATAAAAGATTCCTGAGGCTTATTATCATCACTAATAGCATTAAGTATCTCTTCACGTTTTTTAATCTCAGGAATAGTTTCATCATTAATCACGCTTACTTGTAAACCCAATAATGTCATACAAATGTACGCTCCATAACATCTGAAAAAACCATATAATGGTTGATGATATATTTTTAAAGCTTCATCAGATAATAAATGATCGTCAAAACATAATCCCATTATGCTTCTCCATTTCTAACTTTATAATTAACATCAGCCAAATTAACCTGAGCCGTGAAACGATCTAAGTTAAAATTCTTAATATGAGTTTTGCCGTAATGCTCAAGTCTTGAATATAAAAGATCAAAAGCATCAGGAACATTATCACCAAACATGGCACGAGCCTCGCCAACAATGTGAGCCAATCCGTCTTGTTCACACTCAGGACAATTACAATCATCACTATCAAGACAATCATATTCCTTGTTCCATTGATCTTTCATCTGTACTTCTTTGAAATCATTAATCGCAATAGATACCTCTTCTTGAGGCAAACCTAGTTCAACCAATGCATTTTTTAATATTATATCTTGCATTTTTTATTCTCCCTTTTAATTGGGAGTTTATAACGATTTAAGAAAATTATCTAGTTTTTTATAGTCTTCGCTTCTTGGTTCAAGATGCATGAGGCACGGCTCAAGATCAAAGCCTATTTTTAAAAGGTCTTTTCCCTGATTTCCCCTGAAGAGTTTAAAGCTTCTTGCTTCAAGGCTCTCTACTATATAAAAATTAATGGGGTTATATTCAAAGTGCTTATAATTCCAAGATATTTGTAAAGGTGAGATATTAATTTTTTTCATCTTGCTACATTTAAATTCAAGCCAAAAGGAACTATTTTTATAAAATCCGTAAATATCAGGAAGACCAAATTTTAAATATGTTTCTATTGCAAAAGTATTTGCACTAAGATTTTTTATGATTTTAGATTTAAATTTATTTTCAGGTTTCAATGCAATTTATAAGAAATATTTTTTATTCTCTTATCCCAACAGGCAACACAATCGAGGCATTTATTACCTTGTGAAGGGGCTTTGCAAATAAATCCAATTGGTTTTTTATCTTTATGGACTGTTGATGTATATTTTTGAGTTTTTAAAGGTTTTCCGTCAATCTCTGGGCTTGAATACCTAATCATTAAATTTTTTGGAAGTTTGATTTTTCCACTTTCAACCATTTTATCTAATTTTACTTTAAACTTAATTTCTCTAGTTGCTAACCAATGATTACAATGAGGGGTATTTTTTGCAATCTCAACAATTTTTAATAAGGATTTAAAATGTGGTAAATCCCCACTATCAAACCACCTGAAAAGGCGTAGGCTTTGCAATTGGTAAGTCATGACATACACAAAATATTTAGCATTAAGATGATTTAAATTAGTTTTTTTTCCTTTTTTTACGCTTGAAAAATTATAATTGCCCCTGAGTGCGTAGCATTTTGAACACGTTGTATTTTTTTTCTTGGCTAGTTTTTGCCCTGTTATACACTCACGAGCATCAAGACCAAAAGAAAAACAATTTAATTTTGACGTTTGACTTAATTTGATTAGTTGTTGCATTTTATTCTCCCTAAATATTGGGATATTATACCTTGGTTAAATCAAAAAGATAAGCTTTTTTTCTACTCATTTTTTTAAAAAATTGTAAAAAATCCTCTTCAAATTGTACGAAGTTTTCACAAGGAAAAACAAATTTTGATTTGCTCCAATTAAAGATAAAAGGTCTTTTTAATTCTCTATCAGGATAGTTTTTTATTGATCGTACTTTATTGTTGAACTTTTCAAAAAGGTTAATCAATGTTTCAAACTTACAAGCATCCTGACAATTAATTTTTTTAAATATTTCTGTATATTCTTTAAGAATACCTTTTGAATTATCTTTTTTTACTTCTTTTTTATTGGGCTTTTTCTTAGGTTTTATTTTGGGCTTTTCTTCGACTTCTTTATTTTCATCAGGTATTAAAAGTTTTGTATATTTATCAAAATATTTAAATATTCCTGACGCATTTTTTCCCAGACTTGTCATGTGTTCGCCCCTTGCTCTATCGTTTTGCACCACTTCTAAAAATATTTTTATGAAGTAATTTTTTAATTCTTGTAAACTTTTATGATGTTTTGATTGAATAACTATTGGTGAAAAACTCCCACCAATGTTATATTCAAAATCAAAGACACCGACATATCTATCATTTATTAATGGAATATATTTTATTTTAAAATCTACTTTCCATGTTTTTGGTATATCAAAAGATATTATTTCAGGGTTTATAATTGATAGTTCGTTATCATCTTTTTTATGATATTTTTCAGGTACTAAAAGCTCTATTAATCTTCTTTCTTCTTTTTGCCATTTCTCATAGTCGCTATTACTATTATCATATTCAAGGTTTGACGTGCTTTCTACTTTTGGATCTATTATTGCGTCTTGGCTTTCCTCTTCTTCTTCCTCTTCCTCTTCTTCTTCTTCCTCTTCCTCTTCTTCTTTCTCTTCTTCTTCCTCTTCTTCAGCGAAATCTTTATAAACATTTGGATATTTTTTTCCTAATTGTTTATTTTCATATTCTTCAAGATTTTCTCTTTCTTCCTCGTTATCAGAATTAATTTTTTTAAATAAATCTAAACTAGCTTGAGCAAGATTTTCTAAATCTGTGCTGATAGACTTAATTTCTTCTTTCAATTCAATAATGTCATCTTGGTTTTGACGTTGTATTTTTAAATATTTTACTTCCCTGATTACTTCTTGAATTGTTTTAGACATTTGCTTCCCACCTTTGAATTGCTTCATCCCAAAATTTCTTAGCCTCTATTTTAAAATAAGGTTCAAGCTGATTATTAAAAACATTTTTAATATTAGGATTATTGATTACATCCCACTCACTTCCGTCATGATATTTTTTAGTGCTTTGTTTAATTTTAATAGAAATAGGATGTTTGCCATATCTATCCGTAAATTGATAATGAGGTTTACCAATTTTTATAATTTTCCATTTTACATAATCTCTTTTTCTAAATGCATTACAAAAAACAAAATCACCAAGTTTAAAATTATTCTCAACAATAATTTGTTTTTCATCAAATCTATCAAATTCTCTAATAGGTTTTGAATAAGGTAATTCTTTAATATTTGGATTTTCTTTAAATGCTTTTTTATAAGCTTGTTCAAATAAAGTAAGGTCTAAAGCTTCTTCTAAATAAATCTTACCCATTACATTGTTATTATTACTATCAACATATTTTGCAAAATAAGAAAATGGGCTTATTTTTTTGTAAATATCTAAGTAAACAACATCCATGCTAGGAACTTCTAACCATGCGTTTTTTTGATCTGTGTATAAATTATAAGTTTTTTTCATTTTATTCCCCTTTAATCTAGTATCCCAGAATAATAGGATACTAGAAAAAATTCAAGCTTTTTAATCAGATAAATCTCTAACTAAACTATAACAATCATGCTTTTCTAAAATATTAGCTACTTCAACTTGAGCGTCTTTTGATAAAGTTTCTTCTTGGACTTCTTTTAATGCCATTATCCAATTATCGAGTTCTTGTAAGCAAAGGGTAAGATCAGCATGTTCTTTTACTATTAAATTCATAGCTGATTTATCGATAGGGGTTAATTCGATTTCATATCCTTCAGGCTTTCCATTTTCATTAATTATTGTTTTCATTATCTTAACTCCATTAATCCTTTAAGATCATCAACAAGTTCTGAAGATACAATAGAAAGAGATTTACCAATTTTTTCATTTAAAATTGTATGATTAAAATCGTTCCAAACTTTCTTAACATCATTAGTATCTTTACAAGTTTTTAAATACTCACGCATTTTTGTTAAATTTGTATAATGCTCTTCAAGAAGTTTTTTTACAGATAAATTTAAGTGTTCCTTTGTCTTCACATATTCTTTTAAGAAATTAAAATCCTTTTTTGTTTTAACCCTAAAATCTAACTTATGGCTACTTATATCTGGCACTTCAAAATAAAAAGGATTAGGAATTTTTTTATCATCATAATAATACGAAAATACAACAGGGCAATTATTTCTAATCCATGTAGATACTTTATCACCCATATTACTATCGTTTCTTGGTTTTTGAAAACTATTAGGAATATTAGACGAAAAGACATTTAGACAAAAAGGATTTAAATCTTGTTGTAGTAATTCATCAAAATGCAATGCTACTGCCTGATCAGTTGATAAATTAAAATCCAAACATTTATCTGAATAATCAAAATGATAAGGCTTCATCACAGTTTTATTTCCAAGTGGATAGCTTTCCTTTTGTTCAACATCAAAAGTTGTTTTTGCATAAAGATGACTTACTTTCGAAGTTGTTTTAAATTTTCTAAATGTTTCCAAATCAGAATGAGAGATTTGACCATACACCATATTGGTTGCTATTTGATATGCTTTAGTTCTATATGCTAAAAAATTACTAACTGCTACATCAAGTTTTTTTCTCATAGGTGTTTTTGTTTGTAAGACAATCTTAGACCATTCAGCTAAGATTTTATCTCTATGCTTGTTATTTATTTTAATTAAAGTCATTTGATACTCCTTATCTTAATTAGTTGGGATATTATAACCAAAAAAATATCTAAAAGTCAATCTTGTAAATAAAGTTTTTAAAAAAATGAGGGAACGATTTACTATTAGGGGAATAAAAGTAAGGATAGGAATAAAAGTTATCAAACGCTCCCTCATTTCGTGATCAAGGATTGTACTCTACTGCTCCGTCTACCAGCAGAATTTCGGATAAGCATACAACCCTAATGAAGAAAATCAGCTTACATATACCTCTGCCAAAATTCTTCACTTTCAATATGGCTTTGTTTATACCCACAAGGCTTGACTCCTTGGGACAGGAATAATTTAAACATTTTTCCCGTACTGAAACATGGTCTGGTGTTTCTTTTCTTGCCTGTACCATATAGAAACTTTTAGAAAGCGTAGGCAGTCCCATAGAGCAATCTATTGCCTGATCAATTACTTCAGGCTCAACTACTTTAGTCTGTTTTTCACTACGCATGATTATAAGATAGTGAGATATATTAGGATGTCAATACCCTAAAATAAAAAAACCCCTGAAGTATTTATCAGGGGTTTATGAGTGAAAGATCGTTATTTACTTTCTATTTCCAAAAAACAAAAAGTCAATTAGTTTTGCAAATTTTTCTATAAGCCAATTCATTATCGTATCTCCTCTACTTCTTCAATTCTAAATTCTTCAATCTTTGATTTGTCAGCTTGTATTGATCTATCATTATTTTTATCAAAGTACATAGCTCCTTTATCTTCTATTTTTTTTCTAGCATCATCTTGTGTTTTTGCGTTTAATATAAAGGTTTTAGCATAAGCTTCATAAACTCTTACCTTATAAGTCGGCATTTTTATTCTCCTTTTAAAATTAGATTTGTTTGTAAATTTTCTAACTTACTCGCTATAGTGTCTGCAACATAAAATTCTACATCTGCGACTGTTTTGTTCATTACAAGGTCTTTAGTTTTATCAGCATTGTATTCATACAAAATTTCTTTTTTACTCGCCTCTGTAATTTGTTTTAATTGATCTTCCAATATTTTAGTAATTATGGAAAGTGATAGGTTATAATTTTTCATTTTTATTATCTCCTTACGGCAATATCAGGATTTTTCCTAATATAAGAAATTAACTTATCATAATATTTTATACATCTACGACCTGACGCAATTATTTTTTGCTTATCTTCTAAAGAACTGTGATTATCTTTTTTAGCCCAATCTATAAAATCATATTTCATTTTTTTAAAATCCTCTAACATATCAATTCTTTGATTATGCCCTAAATAAGCTAGATCTTTAAATATCTTGCCTTGTCTTTTTAAGTAATGTGTATAAAAAATATTTTTTTTGTATTCCATTTTATGTCTCTCCTTCTTTTTCATCAACAAGTTCTTCTAAAACTGTATAAGCCTCTCTAATATTTTCATCTTCTTCTGTATCAAGATAATTATTAGCTTTCCATAATTCAAAATTTTTATAAAAAACTTCTAATGCTTCTTTAGCTTTCATAACTTAGTCCTCCTGGGCAAACTTTTTTTACTTGAAAATACCAATCTAAATATTGCTCATAATATAATTTATTTAATATTTTTCGATCATAAGAATTACCTCTACAGTCATAAAGAGGTATGTTCCATTTTGTATTAAACTCATCATCAGTTTTAAGAAAATGTTTGAAGGTTTTCCAAGCCTGTCTATCAATCTTTACTATCTTCATTTGTATCCCCCCAATCTATACCCACTTCACAAAAAGAAACTCCAAAAGGATAGTTATCTAAAAATGGTTTATAATTATTGATGTCATAACCCATGGCTTCATAGGTCTCTATCGCAGTCCTTAATCTTTCAAGTGCTTTGTTTACTTCTTGTATTGTATTTAAAACGTTAAGCTCTTTTTCAAGTTTTAGTATATGTGTATGTAGTTCCATTGTTCTCTCCTTCACTTGCCAAAGTGCAATTAAAAAAGAATATATTACAACTTATTGGGATTTGTCAATATCTGATTGATCTTCAATTTCAGAATAATCTGCGTCTTGAATTAATTCATTTTCTTTTCTTAGATTTTCTAATTTTTGTTGAAGTTCTTTTCTGGACATATTGTCAAGACTAGCAGTAACAACTTCTTTTCTTTCAACATAAAAACCACCTAAGAGGCCTCTTCTATATTCTGCATTAATCGCAGCGGAATATTGTTTTTCCTCAACTGCCATATCTCTTAATCTTGCCATTTCTCTGGCATGTTTTTGAAATTCAATTTTACTAGCTTTAGAATATTCTTTTGTAAGGGTATCAATAAAATCTACAACCTTAGGATACATTTTAGGATTTTGTAAATTACAAGCTATTTGGGTAGCTGAGTGCTCTGAGTATCCAGCCATTTTCGCACATTCAGTGGGAGTAGCTCTGCCATTCTCTTGAACAAGGTATTGAGCAAAGGCTCTTTGTTTTCTAGTTAGACCTTCATCATCTTTTATATCACCAATTTGTTTTGACATTAGCAATCACAATCCTCTTCTATATCAAGTCCACAAAGTGGACAGTAAATTATATCTTCTTCCATTTTTTTATCTATATAGATATATATACAATAATATATATATAAAAAATTTTTTCATTTCATTTTTTTCACGTAATCAAGTAATATTATATATATATTATATATAAATCAACAATAGTAGCCATTACATGACTATTACCTTTGTCTTACACCATTACACAATATTGAAAATAATCGTTTTAAGAAGTCTAGCCTTTATAGGCTTTGCCGTATCCACGTTTAGCTAAACGACCTGCCACACGAGGCTTAGAACGGGTTTTTGAGGTATTTTTAGATACCATTCCACCCCTCTTCATCTTAATCACAACTCCACCTGTTTTTCCTGTTGTTGGAACATCACCAGAGTCTTTTTGTTTCTGCATTTGTCGAATAATTGTTTTGAAATTATCGAAGTCTTCTTGTGTATCTATATCTCTCCAACTATCTACACCAAGGGCCTCTTGAGCACTGTTTACTATGTCATTATCATATTGCAAACCACCACCAAAAGTGAAAGTTTTGTCCAGAAATAGACCTATTTTTTCTTTAATTCCTGTTTTTTTCTTTTCTTCAGCCATTATTTTTTCCTTACTGTTTGCTTTGCTCTAGCAAAAGCTTTCGCGGTGGGAGCACCTTTTGAATTCTTTTTTCTCATTTTTTCTCCACGTTTTCTTTTCGCATGAATGTTAGCATAAAGACCAGGACGAGACATTACTTCTTTTTTCTTTTAGTGGATTTCTTTTTCATCATTTTAAAATCCGCACCTGTAATTTTACCGTCTTTGTTCTTGTCTAATTTTTTTTGACCACCAACAAGACCACCATTTTTCTTCTCTTCAATTTTTCTAATAGCTTTGTCCATTTTAGCATATGTATTTTTTAAGCCACTAGTCTCATAGTATCTTAGACCAGCTGGTGAAAGACCAAGTCTACCTTTTTCAACATAAGTTTTGGCACCTTCGTCATTTTTTTTACGACCTAATAAACCAAGTCCTTTTTTAGCAATTCCAAATATACTCATAAGAAATAAATATCACTAATGAAGAGTTTTGCCTAGTTTTTTCTTGAGCCGTGAGGCGTGATCCTTGTCCCTTTTCCCTTGCTCTTCTACCTCTAGCTCCACTTCCACATCAACCTTGAGGCATGGACAATTCACCAAAATATACGTTTCATAAATAGGAACATAAAGTTCCCCTGTATCTTTACAAAGGCTACAATCGTATTTCTTTTTTAATTCGATTTTTCGTCGAGACTTGGTATGTACTTTTTTCCTGTTTTTTCCCATGCTTCATAAATCATTTCTATAGCTTTATCAGCTAAGGTATTAATAGGAATATGAGTGTTTAATTTAATCTCAGCTAATTTTTCATATCCTGGCTTATTTACGGCAACAGATTTATATTTATTTATATCAGTCATTTTTTTCTCGGCTTTCTACTTTCTTTTATTTACCAGCTTCACCCCAAGTTTTTCCTACTCGAACATTTACGACACTAGGAACTTTTAACTTATCCACGCAAGTTTCCATAATTTCTCGTACTCTATCAACTTCTTGGGAGTTTTCAAGAGATATATCAAGTTCATCATGGATTGCAATATCGGCAACAATACCTTCTTCAAACAAAGTCAGCATAGCTTGTTTCGTTTGATCAGCGGCACTCCCCTGAATTAATTTATTCAAGGATTTATACGTAAAGGCACGTTTAATGTCATTACCATATTCGACAACTGCTTCTGGGTGAGGAAGAGCTTTATTAATTCCAAAGCGATTAGGTTCCCATAAAGGAAATCGACATTTACGACCTAACAGAGTTCGGATATGTCCATGTTTACTAGCAGTACGCATAGCAATGTCTTGTAGCTCTTTGACAAAAGGAATGGATTGATGATACTTTTTTAATATTACTTCTGCGTCTTGAATCTCGAGGCCTAAGTCAGTAGCCATTTTTCCTTTACCCATACCATACATAATACCTAAGTTAATACTCTTCGCTTCTTCACGAGTAATATCAGCCATGTCCGCTACCATTTGATGAAAGTCTACTTCACTGCCTTCATTGTATTTGGTTAAAACATCTTCACTACCGGTCAAACCACCTTTGGAACTTAATGCATAGTGAACCAAGATGCGTGGTTCTTGTTGCGAGTAATCAAACACATGCCACTTCTTTCCTTCCTCAGGTAAGAACGCACCTTTAATCATTTGTGCAACACGTTTATCACGTGCTGGAATGTTTTGAAGGTTAGGATTAGAATAGCTCATACGCCCTGTCACCGCTCCTCCGTCTTCACCCTTCATCTGATTAATCGATGCATGAACTCTTCCTTTATAAATATGTTTTTTCATACCCGCTAAAAAAGTATTTCTCGTTTTATAAACTTCACGGGCCTGAACGATCATCTGGGGAAACTCATGGACATGGGTATTTAAAAAATTCTTTTGGAACGAAGGCTCATTAGATTTTTCGGTGCGAGGATAGGGTAGCTTTAAATGATCAAAAGCTTTGGCAACGCTTCTTGCAGCGTGAATCTCGACATCAAAACCCACATACTTTTTTATCTTCGCTATCAGTCTTTTTTCTTCCGCTAATAATTCAGCATCAAGGTTATAAAGTTTTTCTTCATCAATACGCACCCCTTTTTTCTTCATGGCATAGGTCACAGGGATTAAACGTTCTTCTAAATCAAGAATATGGGTGCACTCTTGTTTTTCAATTTCATGCATTAAACGATTGTATAATTTCAATGTTAAGACTGTATCTTGTTCCGCATAGCGACCTACATACATCGGAGGTAATCTCCACATTTCACTTTTCGCATCAACATTAAATTCTGTAGCGGCCTCTCTTAGTGCTGATTCATCTTTCGTTTCCCCAACGTAGTCATAACCTAGTGAGTTCAAGGAGTAGTAGGTTCGATTTTCATCGATTAAAGGTGCCATGATCATTGTATCTTTAATACGACCACGCAAGGAAAAGCCCTCAGCCTCTAACCACCCTATGTCATAGGAAGAATTATGAAATAATTTAGGGCAATCAGAATTGAAGATTTTTTGTAAAGGATCACGAATGATATTTAAATCAAAGTTGCCACCGCCTTCATGTGCAATTGGAAAATAACCAGTCCAACCATCAACGGCAAGAGATATTCCCGCAACAAAGCCGTCTTGACGGAAATATCCAGGACCCAATTTTTTAAGATTCGGATCACTAGTCTCAACATCAATTGCAATACAAGAAGCCGAAGATAAATCTGGAACACTTTGAGGAGGCATCCATTCAGGAGGTGCTGTTTTTGCTTTTGGAAATTTGTTATCATTCATCTTGTTTGCTTTCTGATAATTCTTTTTTTACTTGCATGTGTTTTAAATAATAAGTTGCCGCTTTTGTAATATCTTCATGAAGCATCGGTAGATTACCAATGTCTAATTCAACAGGATTACCTATCTCATTATTAACTTTTGTTACTTCGTCTCTTGTTAAACTTACTAATAGTTTTCCGTCTTGATAAATTATTCTCATTGAAATATCTCCGTAAATTCTCTACTGCCTTCGGCTCTAATAATGTGTAATGATTTTTTTGCTCTTGTTGCTCCCACGTAAAATACTCTCCTTTCGCTATCAATGTTCGATAGCAGTTTATCTTCTGTCTTCTTTGACAGATCTGTTAATAACATCACATGATCAGCTTCTCCACCTTTTGATCCGTGAATCGTGCTGAGTTTTATTCGAGGCGGAGTTGTCAGCATTGTTTCATCTTTTTGTAGCATCGTCTTTACATACAAAGATTTATTCTCACTTACTTTATCAAGGGCATGATGCCAAGGATAATTTGCATGAGCTACTAAACCGTGATTTTGTTGTAAGTCTTTCATTGAAAACATTTGTCCCGGAAGAACTTGAATGTTTAAAGTTTTATGTCCTCGCTTAACACGATTACCAACAGACATATAATAATACAAATCTTTAACATCAGAAAATTCTACATCTTGACCTGTGCGAAGTTTTTCCCATGTTTCAATTGCTTTTAAAAGTTTGGAACTGACACTTGGTTGATTACCTCGAATAAAGTGATGTCCAAATTGTTTTAAGTCGTGTTCTATATTATCTAATAAATAATTAGCACGAGCTAAGATAAGCCACTCGCCATGATCAAAACTACTTGCATTGAGTTTATAAGCATAGGATTGCGTAAAACCTCGATACTTTCTAGGTTTCCAAAGCTTTTGTTTTCGATGTTGGATTCTTTGGACTAAACGATCTGCTACTTCATGATTTGTTTGCGGTACACGATATGATTGATTTAACACTTCTGTTTCCCAATCAAGATCAACCAAACGACCACTATCAGCTCCCGCCCAATCGAAGATAGCTTGATCATCATCTCCCGCTACATAGACTCGTGTGGCGTGAGCCATGATCTTGTTAATCACGTTCCACTGTAACCACGACAAGTCTTGTGCTTCATCAACAATTAATACTTCTAACTTTGGCGATGTCCCGATCTGTACAAAATCCATAAGCATGTCCGTATAATCTTTCACGTTCATGGTTTCTTTGTACTTAATCAATGATTCAATGACGTACTTTGTTTTAAAAAAGCCACCATCAATACGACCAAAGCGATTGTATTCATCTTCTAATGTAGTTCCCCTCGCTCTGGATAAATCATAGACACGAAGATGTTCATTATTGTGTACAGATACGCCAACTTCATCAGCTGAAGTGACATTGAGGAGGGGAACTTTTATTACCTCAGCCAATTCTCGATAGTGCTGAGGTGTCATAACTTCATCGGAGTTATAATTTAAATTTTTAAAAACAAAACTATGAATAGTGCGAAACCAAATTAATTCTTTTTTGGTAAGATTAAATTTATTACCAGCTCGTTCCACTGCTTCTTGAGCCGCTTTGCGTGTAAAAGCAAGATAGGCAATTCGATCAGGTGGAACGCCCCTAGCTAATTCTTCTTCAACAATAGATAATAACCTTGTTGTTTTTCCTGTACCAGGAGGTCCGAAAATTATTTTTTTAGACAATGTGACAGTCTCCATTTTCTGTGACGTAAATAAATTTAACGCCTAATTTTTTTTGTTCATCTGACTTCTTGGAATAAATACGTCTACCCCTGTGTCGAGATACTTTAACTTTATCAGAATAATATCGTTCTGTCTTAACATCGAAGAGATGCACTGATCCCTGACGAAACCCAATGATATCTACAGGACCAATTTTATAAATATTATCAAAGGGAATGTAGCCATGTTCAGCTAACCATACCAAAGCAAATTGATGGGAGATCATTCCTTTCAAATGTTGTTTATACATTGTCTCTTTTCTTACTTAATTGAATTGCACTTTCTAAAACTAAAGCTTGAGCATTAGTAAAATAATTTCTACCTAATAATTTTTCAGCAAGTTCTCTTGCACGTTTTCTTTTGGCTCGTTCCAATTTATATTTTACAGAACCTCTGTGATCAAAATGTTCATAAGTTGGTTTATGTTTCATCCTTACTATCCTTTTTGTTTACATATTGAGCAATGATTTTTCTTTCATAGTCTTCAAAAATAAGAGCTTGAATTTCTTGTTTTGATCTTGCAGTAAGATTTACTTCATCAAATTTTCTTTTAGTGTGATAATTGTTTTCGTCTGAAATTATTATTTCTGCCTCCAACTTAATGAGTTTAATATTAAAATTTAAACAATGATTAGTTCCTTTAAACATTGTTCCCCATAATTTAGGTCCTTTTTTCACAACAACGCCTCCGAACCGTCATCCATATCAGGTACAGAAAAACTTGTTTGTTGTAATCTTTCATAAGGCACCATCCAAACAAATTCTGTTTTACCATTAATAGATAATCGGTGATGCCCACCACTTCTCTTTAACTTAATGTGAGCAGACATTTCTGTTGTAGACATGCCTTTAAATTTTTTCTTTTCTTCCACATAATTTATTAAAAATTCCATTTTAAAATATGCTTTTGTTTGTTCACTCTTTTCATCTTTTTCAAAAAGAACATTTCCTAGTTTTATCTGTTCTCTTGTATCAGCGACAGGAGTTTCATCTAAAAAAGAATTTAATAAATTATCAAATCTTCCAACCTTTGTTATCTCTCTTGGCATTTCAATAACTTGTACTTTAGAAAGTAATTCATTTAACAATCGTATCCATTTCTTTTGAGGCATGGGTTCTGGAAAAGGAATAATGTTAATTTCATCAATACACCTTTTTAAAAACAAACTTTGTGAAAATAATTCATCTGTATTTAATGCAATAGGTTTTCCATCAATGTTCATAAACCATATAGAATCATCTGATTGATATTTTCTTAGATCAGATAATTGTGAAGCATAGTCTTCACCAATACCAAATTGTCGAACAGAACATTCTGTAGAATTACAATGATTACACATGGGAGGCACTTTACATTTATATTGATACTCTTGTTTTTTGTGTTGGTTAATTGTCTTCATTACCTGTGAACTACTCAGGGGTGGTTGCATAAAGTCTCTATTAAACTCATCAATTTTTTGTGACCATACGTTCTCATCATTCCATTTCTTCTTCGCATAGACAGCATATTGATATAGAGCTTCATCACGACCACCCTCTGGTATTCCCAAAGTCATCATAGTTTGTAGACAAGGAGGCCCATCGCTAAGGGGAGTATCGCTAGTATTTTTTTCCTTAGCTTTCAGCTTTGAGAATTTTTTTGGATCAACGGCAACTTCATCATAATAATCTAAAAATTGAGAAAGCTTCAGTGCATTGCCGTCTTCATCATATGCATATCGCATAGAGTTTTCACCTTCAAAGTAAGGTAAGTTTAAAAAGTTTCCTGTATCACCTCTATCAGTTCTAATTTCAATTTGTTTAGGAAAAATTTCACTAGAGGCATAACCAAGTAACGATGCAAATTCTTGTAATTTTTTTCTCATCATTACTGCTGGTATAAAATCAGTTGTAAATAAAAATAAATGGCATCCCCCAGATTTAGACCTAAAAACTGTAAGAGGTATCTTTTTTTCTTTCAGTGATAGTGAGATTTTCTTGTGATCGAGAGGGTAAACGTCGACATCAATACAACCCCACTTGCACTTACTATCATCATTAATAGGAATAACTCCGAGAGATGCTCCCTCTCCTTTCAAATGCTTTTGCCAATTTACATCGGTGATAGGTTCTTGAACAACCTTACCCGTACCTTTGACTTTATTTTTATCAGATACTTCACCTGAAATAATAAAGATTCCATAGGCACGATTAAGACCTTCAAATATTTGTTTAAACTTATCGATCATGTAGGGCAATTAGGGGCGGGGAAGAAAGGAGAGAATAAGAAGAAACCGCCCCCAAACTTTTTATATCATACCTGAGTCTTCATTGTCACTATTTGTTTCTGCCACTTCTACTTCAGGTTTGACTACTACATCACCTTTTGTAACAGATTGTGAGAATACTTTAGCGTCCTGTAAGACTTCAACATCTTTAACAGAATCTTCTAAAGATATATCCCAAACTGCCCAAGACATAGCATCCTTTTTTACAAGTTCACCTTTAAGCCTGTAAATGTATGCATAAGCGGGTGGTGTAAAAGGACCATTTTTACCTTCCATAACTTGTGATTTAATCATGGTATTCAATAACTTTGCTTTCTTGAAATTTGTAGAAAACATAGATATTTGAGCGGGCTTCCATATTCCTTCTTCATCTTCAAATAACACAAAAAAGTTTCCATCAGTTCTTATATAAGTATCGGTCAATTCACCGTTTTCTATATAAACATCTTTTGACTCTACTTTTTTGGTCTTTGTTAAAATATCAGAAGAAGAATCATAGGCTCCTAAAAAACCACCACCTTTTTCAACTTCTTTCCAATGAGTATATTGTTTGATAAAAGCACAAGGAATAATTCTTATTCCCTCAGTCTTTTTCCAAACTTTCTGTGATATATTATGATAAATTTCAGCTTTTGATATTTCATCAGGAGCATCTTTAGCATTACCATGATATAATTTTAGTCTTGGTAGTTCTAAATCATTAGAACCAATATTTTGCGAACCATCTCCTGCGTTTTGTTCAAGAAATGAATCGATATTTAAAGTAGCTACTTCTGTATTTGCGTCTTTGGTAGCCACTGCACCCTTTTTCTTAGGTGTTGTTTTTCGTTTCGCCATATTACCTCCTTAGGTTTTTGAAACTTTGGTTTTCTTGCCAATGTATAATCCAAAGAGGTCTTCTGGTATGCTAATACCCTTCTCTACGGCCTCTCTGCAAGTAGACTTCAGCGTGCCTGCGTGAATTGTTTCTGTATGTAATACAGGAAGTCCTTCAGCGTTAAGTTTTTCTTTAAGGGCAACTGCTTCAGCATCTTGTGTCTTATCAAATTGCACTGCAACCTGATTTTTAATAATAGTGCCAAGCCCTGCATCTCTTAACCATTCATAGGCAGCAGATTTGTTAGCTTCACTAATATGAGCACGGATATCATTTACAATTGTTAATAGTAAACCATTATCTAATTTTAACTTAGATAAGCCAAGTTCATCCATGATTCCTGGTATTATTTCTTCCGATATCTTATCTCTAGATTTTTTCAAAGATTTAGTTTCACTTTCTTTCAATTCAATCGCTTGATCATATTGAATAAGCTTTTTGACAGCCTCTGAAAGTGACTTTTGATCTTTTTCACTGGAGTTAAAATCCTGAAGGTCTTCTTCTAGTTGTGCTAGAATTTCAGATTGATTTTCCATTTGAACATCTCCTTTATTATAATATAGTGGGAGAATATGAAATTTGCAAGTGTTAATGAGTTTACCTTTAAAACTCAACCATACCAACACCAATTAGATGCATTAAGTAAATCTCACAACAAAGATTACTATGCCTTTTTTATGGAAATGGGTACAGGTAAATCAAAGGTGTGTATAGATGATATGTGTATTGCGTATCAACAAAAAGAAATTAATTGTGGTATTGTTGTAGCCCCTAAAGGTGTGTATAGAAATTGGTCTCAATTAGAGATACCTAAACATATTAATGATGAAATTGATCATGATATTGTTGTTTGGTCTAATTCCACAAGTATGAAAAACAAAAAACAATTGAGAAAATTGTTTGAAAAGAATGAAAAATTAAAGTTTTTTGTAATTAATATTGAAGCATTTAGAACAAGAAAAGGTATTGAATTTACTAAAAAAGTGCTTCAGGAAAACAACTGTTTAATGGCAATTGATGAAAGCACTGTGATTAAAAATCCTCAGGCTTTACAAACTAAAAACATTTTAAATTTAAGAAAACTAATTAAAAAAAGACGTTTGTTATCAGGTATGCCTGTCACTAAATCACCCTTAGATTTATTTTCACAATGTCAATTTTTACATCCTAATGTTCTTGAATACGATAGTTATTATGCCTTTCGCTCCCGGTACGCTATTTTACAAACAAGATCAACAGCCTCTCATAGTTTTCAACAAGTAGTAGATTATAAAAATTTAGATGAATTAAATAAAAAATTAGAAAAACATTCCTCAAGAGTTTTAAAAAAAGATTGTCTTGATTTACCTGATAAAGTTTATGTTAAAAGATTAGTTGAACTAACTCCTCAACAACAAAAAGCTTATGATGAAATGAAGCGTGAAGCGATGACCATTATTAATGATGATCTCGTAAATGTTACAACTGTACTTGCACAGATAACAAAGCTTCAACAGATATGTTGTGGTTTTATAATTGATTCTAACGGTGATCCTCAAACCATTGAGAACAATAGATACTCAGCTTTAATGGAAATATTAGAAGAAGCTGATGGACAAAAAGTAGTTATCTGGGCTAATTATCGTCATGACATCAAGAGTATTTTAAAACAAATACGATCTATTTATGGCTTTGAATCAGCCATGGGTTTTTATGGAGATACAAAAGATTCAGAAAGACAAGATATAGTCACTGAGTTTCAAGATCCTAATAGTAAATTGCAATATATAGTAGCAAATCCTCGTACAGCAGGGTATGGATTAACTCTTACAGAAAGTAATACAGTTGTCTATTTTAGTAATTCTTATGATTTAGAGATAAGAGTTCAATCAGAAGAAAGAGTCCATCGAATTGGTCAAACCAAAAAGTGTACTTACATTGATTTAGTCACAGAAAAAACTGTAGATGAAAAAATTATTAAATCTCTTCGCAAAAAAATAAATATATCATCTGAAGTAATGGGTGAAGAGCTCAAGTCGTGGTTAGTATAGGGTAACAACAGTTAATATTACTATTTAAAAAATAGTGATTTTTTGCCTTATATACACATACAATAAGTTGCTACCCTATGGGATATATTTAATCATAGCTGTTATGCAAAAACAACAATAAAATTTTAATAAAAAATAAAATAAGTATTTACTTATGTTGAATATTTTAAAATCATTTGGAAACTTTTTTACGTTAGAGCCTGACGCAGATAAGGCGTTGAAAGAGTTTATAAAAGCTGAATATAAAAAAGATTGGTTAGCTGCATACAAACATTATAAAGCAGAAGGTACATTACCTAGCTATATGAGAAGAACTTTATAAAACATCCTCCAATACTCCAGCTTGGACACAAGTAAAATTAATTTCTACAGTGTCTAAGTCTTGGAGATCTTTTGTTACTAAACTATAATATTCATTACATTGTTCGTAATTTGGAAAATCTACTTCGGAAACCATTCTTAAACATTTTTGATCTACTCCTAAACCAATACACACCCAACCTATTAAAAAAAATTTTAAACTAGCCAAAGACTGTATCAGTAGCTCCAAACACTTCCTGACCTCTTGATGATGTTTGACCACCACCTCTCAAAGGAGGTAAAAACGCCATAGAGACTTGATTCAAGCTTGATGCGGGGCTAATGGTAGGAGAACTTAAAACAGGTTGTACTGGAATATTTGCTTGTGATTGATCTCCAGGTACAGTCCTTGCAATTTCATCTTCTCTTCTTTTTTTGAAACTATCAGCTTCTTCCATATTAATATCTTGTTCAATTCCGTCAGTCATCATTCCACCAATTTGTCCTAAGAATCCAATCATCTTTTCTATATCTCTTGATTTAAGATCCTGTCCAACAATCATATTGACTAAGGATTCAGAAAACTCCCTGTCGTATAAAGATTTTGCTATTAATTCATTTCTTTTTCTAATGCTCAATTGTCTTAACATCCTAGCAAACAATTCACCAGCAACAAATTTAATTCCTGTACGACCAGAAGCCACTGCAAAGAAACGTGAAAGAATTTGTGGTGATCCTGTGCCCAATACGCTTTTTACTACATCTCTTAATTGTTCAGGATCGGTTCTTCCTATAGGAAAGGGAACAGCTCCTGCTTTTTCATAAGCACTCGTAATTAATTTAAGTCTTTCAAAACCTTGAGGATCATTTACTAAATTAAAAAATGTTTGAAAAGAATCTTTGTTTTTATCTAAGTAATCATTCATCTTGTCATACTTTGGATATTTACCTTTTCTGATATCAACCATAATTGGGGCTGACCAATCTTTAAATATTTCTTTTTTAAAAGCTTGAAGTATGATTCCATCAGGATCATTTTGTGCTATAGCAGTTACAATTTTTTCCATATCATCAGGATCTGCTAATGCTTTTTTTACCATATCATCAGCATTCTTATAAGTAATTCCTCTGAATAATGTTTTGTCTTTAGCTAAATTTTCTAACTCAATAGTACCAGCAACATTTAATCTTGCATTCTGTTCATTAATTTTATTTGCAAGGTTTATACCCACATCAGTTTTGCTGTTAAGATCAGCTTTGAAATTTGGAATTATTTCATCCATTTTATTTATTATCTCAATGTTATCTGCTTTGAACTTATCAAGCTTTACATTGTCAATAACTCCTGTTGGCCTAAAAATATTTTTTATCATAGTATCATAAAAGGCGTTTTCTATTCCTTGTATGGCAATAGGATTATCACCAAAGAAATTTTTAAATTGATCTAAAGTTTCTGGGCTTTCTAAAAAAGCAGCTCCTACACGTTCATTGGGTAATTTGTAATTACCATCTCCTGTTTCTGTTCTTAACTTTAAAATTACTCCTTGTTCGTAAAGATCTTTATATTCAGTATTGTATTTTGTTAACCAATTATCTACAGGTTCAACTGCTTCTGGAACTGACTTGAGTAATTGATCTGTTTTATGTTGTAGTAAAGATAATCTTCTAATTTTTTCTGAGTTTGTGTTTGGATTTCTAAGTGATTTATTTAAAGATTCTCCAATACTTCTTTTTAAACCAACTATTTCATCAGCACTTAATGTAAAAGTTTCATCAATTGGATTATATTGTGGAGCTAGTCCAAAAGGTGCATCACCTTTTTGTTTATTACGCAGTAAACGTTGGTTAAGCATATTTATTGCTTCATCTAATTCTATAGTACTAATTTGTCCAGATTCTAATAGGGGACCAAGTTTGGCTAATAGCTCATCAAAAGGCTTAGTTAAATCTTTTAGAATTGTATATTCCTGAGGCAAGTCTCCTACTGTTTGAAAAGGTTTAACAGCTAATTCACTTCTTACATCATCAACAAAAGTGTTGACCTCAACTCTTGGATTGAATTCTTTGACAGTTGCTTCTAATTCACCATATAAAGTATCTTGTGTTTGTTTAGCCTTTGTTCCTAATTCTCCACGTACAAAAATACCTGCATCTTTTAAAACTTCATCAGGAACCCTTGGAAATGTTTTTAATAATTGTTCTTCAGCAGCAGCAATTTTACCTGGTACATCATCTAAAATAGCTGCATTCAAATTCTTTTGTGGATCAACATAAGTATTAAATTTTTTAACAGGTTCTAATACCTCTTCTACACTACCATCATTAAACTTACGAGTTATAGGAATAGCATCAGGAAACTCTGCTGCAACTGTTGCATCTAGAATAGCTTTGTTTTGTAAAGCTCTTTCTTGTGCAGCAGTTAATATTTCAGTTCTAACAGGTAAATCTGCTTCCATTTGAGATTGTGTTTTTATTAATTGTGGATCTTGAGTTCTTTCAGCTAAAGACAAATTAAATTTTAAATCAGCTGCTTCTCCAGCTTCAGTTTTTTTAGCATTTTCGGAAGCAATAACGGGTGCAACTAAGTCTTCTATATTTTGTGATTCTTTTAAATTAGTTTTTGCAAAGTCATTTTCAACACTTTGTTGTATTTCACTTTTAGCATCTTCGTATGCTTTAGCCTCAGATTTTTTATCAATAAATTTTCTGAACTTATTAAAAACTGCCCCAAACACTCCTTGATCTTTCATATTCATAACCACGTCTAATGTTGCTTTAGGAAAACCGTATAAAGCACCAGGCAAAGCTAATGAACTAGCAAAAGGTAAAACACCTCTCCATATCGCCTCAGTAGTACTTAATTCTTCTACTTTTTTATCAGATAAATCGGCAGGTAATTCTCCTAATTCCCATCCTGTAGTAGCTAAAACATCAGTAAGAGCTGCAGTTGCAGGTGATCTTTGATAAAGTGTTAAAATTTCATCAATAACTTTTTTACCTGTATCATAAACATTATTTTTAAAAGTATCAGGTCCCATTTGTTTCAGAATACTAGCACCAGCAGGTATAGATCCCGCAATTTTTGGGCTGGTTAAAGCAGCACCACCTGCTGCAAACTCAATACCTAGTAAGGTACCAGCAGCTACACGATCTGCAACTCTCTCTCCTAATGTCTTTGGAGTAAATCTTGGATCAATAGCTTTTGTAATTTCAAAACCTTTTTGAATAGAGTCTTTTATATTTTGTCGATACTCTTCTTCTTCAGATAAATATTCATCAATATCTGAAGCAGTCCAATTTATGTATGGAAGAAAATCAGAACCAGATTGTAACAAACCTGCTAACCTTTGATTAAAACCATTTGTAAATGATTTATATAAATTTTCACCATTACTTTGATAAATACCCGCTACTTGTTCTTTCGTTAAACCATAATCATTTAAAAGTTCGTCAACTAATTGATTTGTTTGAAATGCATTAAAATCATTCTTGATTGAATATTGACGTAAGTTTTTTAAATCTTCTCTTGCATCAATAACTTTTTTTCTTAACTCTTCGTCATCAGGTAAATATATTTTTGTGTTAGATTCTTCTCTTGGAATTTCTATTTCGTTTTGTACAAATTCACTATCTGTTTTAGAAGTTGCTTGGGCAACTGCTTGCTTAACGACTTCTCTCTCATATTCTGCAGGTAAAGCCATTATTGTTCTTGCCCTTCTATAACGTAGCTCCCTTCATCTGCATCTAAATTCATTCCTGAAAAAGCATCATCTCCAGACTTAAATTGTTGATACTCAGAGCTAGCACTAAATGGACTTGGGTTATTAAGATCATATTCATTAACTAAATCATTATATTCTGCTCTATTAGAAGCTTTATTTGCAAATTTTCCGTAAGCTATAGTTCTATCTGCATAGAATTTTAAAATATTGACTAATCTCTGATTAGCTTCTGGATCTGTTGCTAAATTGGGCGTTGATCTAAGTAAATTTGTTAGTTCAAAGTTTGACTTATTACCTGTTAATTTCTCAGCTAAGTCCAATGCTAAATTTCTATTGATTATATTAAGCATATCAGAATCAGCACCCGATACAGTAAGTCGATTAAACCCTGTATTATTCAAAAATCCATCAATATCAAATCCAAAAGCATCGCCAACCTTGACTAGTCCAGCTAATGATGCAACAACTGGGTTTGTAGTCATATCAGGATCAGATAAAATTTGCATAGTCTCTTCTAATAACACAGTGGTAGCTTTTGCTTTATTCGCATCCTCTTCCTTTTTATCTCTGAAAGCAATGTAATCCTTTACATCATACTTACCTGTACCTTTTTGTTGAATTATACCCTCTAAATTTTCTAAATCTTTTAATTCCCAATCTGCTAATTTTTCTCCTGCTTGAATTCTTTGATTGTAAGCATTGATCTTTCCAATAAAACCCTCTGTTTCGGTTTTTTTATCATCAGAAACATCAGGAATACTTTCTTTATAAATATCTAAGGAGGTATCTAATATCTTTGCTTGTTTTTCTTGATCTGCTTGTGCTCGCAATAATTCATCAGTTTGTCTACCCGCACTAATTCCACCAAATAAATTTTTTAAATCATCTGCAAGAATTGCACTACTACTTGGAAGCTTTGTACCAGGTCTAGCTGTTCCAGTGAAACTTTCTGGATTTTGTGCTAAAAATTGTCCTGCAATGTCAAGTTTTGTTCTCTCAGGTAAAGTTCCAATACCTGAATAAAGATCACTTACATTAGATACAATCTTTTCGAACCCTGGAAAGTTCGCAAACATTTTTCTATTTTCTAATTTTGCCATGGTTTACCCAAATGCAGATAATGCTCCTATACCTAATCCTAGTGACTGAGAATAAGGGCTGTATTGATAAGGAGAGGATGTTACTGATTGTGATGGATAAGGTAATCCACCTAAAATACCAGCACCAAAATCAAGTCTTTCAAAAGGCTCTGCTTGTTGAGCTAATGTGTTTAATCGTTGTGCTTCTAAACCTGCTTGTTCTTGCTGTTGTTGTAGAGCACCAATACCTTGTAAAAAAGCAATATCTCTTTGAGGTGCTTGTTGAGCCGTAGTAGCTAATCCTCTAAATTGTGGAGCAGCATAAAGTGATCGTGCCGATGCTGATTCCTGAGCCGATTGTGATCCCGCTAGGGCCTGTAAATAATTTCTTTGTAAATCTTCAAAAATTCTTTTGGATTTAACGTCTTGTAAATTTCTACCTAGTTCTGCTCGTTGTACACCTTCTCTTCCACCACCAAAAGCACCAGATGCTATAGCAGAAGCAGATAATTGATTTTCAGCTTGAGCAGCCTGTCGATCTAATTCAGCTAATGCTTGTTGAGTTACTGATTGTTGATAAGGATCCATGAATGATTGGATACCTTCAGCAGTGGGTGTAAATTGTGTTTGTGCAGATTGAAGTGCAGCGTTAGCTTGTTGCATGTATGGTTCAAATGCACCAAGTCCTAAACTTGTTGCACCAACATTACTAGCAGCAGTGTTAGCAGCTTCGGATATAGCTTGTTGAACAGGAGTAAATGCAGCTACTTGTTGTGCAGGAATTTCTCTTGGTTTTTCAATTAATCCAGTTGTTCCATCTGTTCCAAAAATTGTATTTAAAAGTTCTTGTGTCCTTGATTGTATATAAGGAGCAGGAAGAATGCCTGAATATGATACGTCTTGTATAGTAGCCATTATGCTCTACCTCCAACTTGATTTTGCATATTATATAAAAGTTCAGCACCTTTTGATCTTTCTTGTGCTCTACCTTTACCACCCATTAAACTTCCAAGTCCACGAACTGTTCTAGCATTTACTACAAACTCTCCATCAGACAACATAGCAGGAATATCATCAGAAGTTTCAGTGCCGGGTCCTTCGATCTCACCATTTTTTCTTGGAAAGCCACCTTCAGCTAAACTCATAAGTCCTCCATTCTTTACAAAGGCTCTTGGATCTACTGGAGCATAACTAATAGGTGTGGGTTTATCAAAGCCACCTAACACCTTATCTGTAGTAATAGTTTCATACAAACCTTTAGGCATGGCTTCTTCATCAGTAGGTATTTCACTTTTAAGGTAATCACCACCAAGTTTTGTTATTAATGCTAATTGTAATGCTTTTTCAAAAGTTAAACCTTTTTTCATATTTTTACCAACTTCACCTTTTACTTGACTTTCAACAGATCCAGTTAAACCAAGTTTATCTGTGACTTTAGTTACAGCCTCACCTACTGATCCACCCTTAAAAGACATTTGACCACCAGAACCTAACACACCTTGTGTTGCTGTTGTTCTACCTGGTGCACCACCTGATGCGATAGTATCTCCAAAAAGAAAAGAAGAAAAATCGGTAGCTGATGTTTTACCAGCTCCTGTTAAAAAACTTAAAGGTGTTCCTGCACCAAATTTTGCAACCTGACCAAGAGATCCAATACCAGGAGAAAAATATCCACTAGCTCCTGCACCTATATAATCTTTTACCCCATACTTTTGAGCTTCAGGTTCAAAAAAAGTAGCTCCTGCAGCAAGTAAGGGATTTCCTGTTAAAATACCAACTGCTTCACCAAGATACTTTTCTGAATCACCAGGTAAGATATCTTTAATAATTTTTCTAATACCTTTGATAAAAAACTCTGGAAGACCAGTTTTTGGATTAATAGAGTTTGCTTTACTACCAACTCTAAAACGAGAAGGTTCAAGTCCTATTTTTCTAAATTCTTTATATATAGCATCTTTTAAATCAGGGTTTAATTTAAGTAAATCAGAGGGAATGACCATTTCGTCTTCTGCCACGTGAGCCAAGAAGCTATCTTCATATCTACCTAATTTTGCTAATTTTTGTGCTTGTATTTTTTCAGTCATTTAAGATCCCTTAATTATATATTTATACCTAAAATTAAGGTATATTACAAAGAAAAATAATGAAAGTAATTCGTAACTTCCAAGACTTTAAATTAACCGATTGCCCCTTAGTATTGGTTAAATGGCTTGATGCTCATGATGCTCTTGAGACAGGATGGCATGAATGGGCAGACATTTTTCGTAAAGCAAAGCTAGCAGAATGTACCTCAGTAGGTTATTTATTTCATCAAGATGATCAAAAGATAGTATTAGTTGCCGATGAATGTGGCGAATTTGGATCTCGTATTACAGTTATACCAGGCAACTGGGTAGAAGATGTAGAGTTTTTAAAAAAAAGTAAGTCTAAGGGATCTTCTTAAGCCATCTTTCAGGATCATTTGATTTATCGTGATACCACGTAGACTCTTTGCCCATCATAACAGCTAAATGTGCATTGCCTTTATAATATTCAGATAAGCCTTTTTTACATCCCATTTCTACTGATTGCATGTAATAATCATCACCAAACATTGTGCCGTCATCTTTAATTTTTGGTAACCAATTTAAAACATCTTCTGTAACAGCCTCATATTTATGATCAGCATCAACCATAACTGCATCAAAATATTTATCATCAAACAACTTTACGGCTTCATCAGTACGCATTTTATGTACTTTTGTAATCCATCCTTCTTGCACTAAATGACCGCAGTGATCAATAAACTTATCATAAAAAGATTCCATATGATCATGTTCACCTGATGTACCTTCAAAAGTATCTACAACATGAAATTCAAATTTTTTATTATGTTCCTTGAGCCGTGATGCAAGAAAGTTGGTGCTTTTTCCAAGCAAACATCCTAGTTCTATAAATTTACTTCCTTCGGGTAGTTTATGAGCAATCATCTCATACGTTTCCATATAATTAAAGTATCCTGGTATTTCAAACCATGGTTTTGACATTCTCTCTCCTTTTTTATTTTATTCTTTTATTACGGCACCTGTAAATAATTTTGGTGCAATAACATTTACGTCTCGTCTGATTTCACTATCAGTGGTGTCGGTGCTAGGATCGGCAACGTCATTGTTTGCGTGATCCTCAGATTCATATTCGACACCTGTTCTTGTATTAGTAATAGTGGTTTCTACCTTACAGCTATAGACAGGAATTTGATTTCCCTCTGCGTCGTACTCATAGCGTAAGATGATTGGTTCATCTATAATCTTTGCCATGTTATAGTTTTATCTAGTAAAAACTACGAAATCAAGGGGTTATTTAAAGGACTTTTTCTTCCAAATCTTTGTTTTATAGTTATCTATAAAAGTAGAGAAAAACCCTAATGCTTTTTTATCATTAGTTTCTTGATCAGTTCTGTCTATATTTACACGTATTTCCCAAGATTCTCTTTTGAAAGGAATAACTAAAGCCATAGGAGAGCCTTGTTCTAGAGTATAAGATTCGTGTGCATTCTTTGTCCAATAAAAAGGAAAATGAACTTGAAATTTATAATCATCAGTATCAACAATTCCAGTTATTAAATCAAAGGGAAGATTTCTATTAAAAGGATTTATAAAAAGACAGCTATATCCTTTAGGAGTGCTTATAGTCCAAGGATTCATAAATTTAAACACAGAATCGATTGTTCTTTTTGATGACCTCAAATCTGAACTTATTTGTTTTTCGTTATGTGAATTAACTCCTACACACTCTTTATCTATAAAGTCAGTAGGAATATTACTATTTATAGCAAACTCAGATGTATTTTTTTCTTTGTCATAATGATATCGAATGTCTGTGGGAAAGGGAATAATATATCCAGTGGTATAAGCATCTAAAAAAGGAATACATGATTTTATTGTTCCGTTAGAAAATGTATCATCAATCCTACTTGTCATTTTTTTATAGGCTTCAGGTATAAAAAATTTAGCAGGTTTTGGATCAGGGATTAAACCTTTTAATATTGATTTAAATTGTATTTTATTGGTCAATATTTATTACTTTTATTTAAAACTATATTTATATTTAAATTTATTATAACGCCTCAATATACCTAAGACTTCGGATTCAGAAGATTTTTCAGGATCATTTAAACTTTCTTTTTGAAACTCTAGTTTAAAACTACCCGTCTTTATTGGAAAAAATTGAAACAAAGGTGTTCCTGCTGGAATTACATATGACCCATCTTTTTTGGTTAGTTTTAAAAAAATATGCATTCCAGGCATCCAACTAGATTCACTTAATCCTTCAGAAGACTCAAAAATGTCATCGTTTCTAAAAGGCACTTTATTAATAATTATTTTTGTATCAGGGGTAGTTTTAATATACCATGGATTCTCAATTTTTACCCAGCCTCCACACCAATGAGAGTTTTCATTTGTCTTCTTTATTGTTGGTTTGTTCCAAATATCTGAGTTTAAAGGCATGCGGGCATGAGTTCCGAAACTCACTATTTCTCCATTACGGATATCAAAGTACATATCACACCAACTAGGCACTATGTAGCCATAAGAGATTATATCCATAATACCAGGACAACGTTTTGGATGAGCTTCTAGTTTAGGAGTCTTAATATCTAAATCAAATTTTTTAATTAGATCTTCTTTACGTTTATTTGCGGGGTAAATAGGGAACCATTTTTCGACTATAGGGTGCTCGCAACTAATTTTAATAGGTGTTTCGAACACTATTGTTGTTGTTTGATCTCTAAAACAGAAGCTTTGATGACTAAATCATTGGCACTACTAGAGGTTACAATTAAGCTATCGCCACCTTCAAAAACAAAGGTTCCGTTGATAATGGTCGTAGCTTGATGAGCCACAGCTACGTTATTAATTTCAAAATCAGTGCTTCCATCATTGTAAGTAAGCACGGCATCTACAGTTCCAGAACCTGCTTGATTATGTAAAACAATAGTTTTTACCATAAAGGTAGTCACAGGGGTAGGAGGAGTTGCTGCCACATTGGCTAGTGGTACTGTAAACAATGTATTGGCACCTGTGTTAGCGGGAGAAAGTGCAAAGGATCTAAATCTATCAGCCATTAGTCAGTCGTTGTGCCTCCTGTTGCAAAGTATACTGCTCTTCGAAATGATTCTTCTAAAGTATCTTCTGTGTACTGAGTATTTAATTGTTGTATTAGTTCTTCTAATTGTCTGATCAATTCAGCCGCCTGTTGAGCATCATACTCAGGTCTTGGATCAGGAAATCTTTGTAGTGTTAGTTTTGCCATATTTCTATTGTATACTAAAATTGCAAGAAAGTACTATTCTTTCCTCATCTTGATTAGGACCTACATAGTGTGGTAAAGACCCAGAAAAAATAACAAATTTTGATTCTTCTGCGTCTACTGGAATTCCTTTTGTTGGAATATAAGGAAAACCTGGAGCCATAAAAACAGTTTCAGAAGAATCTTTAGTGCACTGTATATAGAAAATTAAAGAATAGTCATTCACTCCACAGTTATGAACATGCGTTTCATGAAAATCATTTTTTCTATAAGCTTGAATCCATGATCCCTGCATATCAAATGTTTTCTTTTTCATAATATGCTCTGTAAAAATTTTGATATACTTGTATACGTGATTTTTTAAATCAACAAGTTTCTCATCTTTTAATATTTCTGGATTATCAAAATATGTTGTAAGCATTTCCCCGCTCACAAAAGAAAAACCTTTTATAAAATCTATTGTTGTTTTTTTATTAAATTCAGAAGGTATTTCGTAAATTGAAGTGACAAAGTTATGTCTTTTTATTTCTATTTCCATCTATGTTTAATTTATCTCTCCTTAATAAGTCTTTATCTTCTACCGTCAGGCTGTACATCAAAACGTTGTGTACCCAATCTCCATGCAGTTCCTGCAGTGTTTGAAACAACATTGACTGTGAATTCTCTACCTCTACCTCGTAAACTCACAAACTCTGTAGTATCACTGAATGTTGTAGTTTTGGTAACGCTTTGTGTGTTGTTAGGGTAGTATTTAAATTCTAAATCCATATTTAAAACACCTGATTGGTTTTGTATATCAGGTATTAATTTCTGTACAAAAAGTATATCATTTCCTTCCCCTATTTCAACAGATCCAGATTTTACAAAAGCGGTCATTGCTTGGCCATCAGCGTCATTACCAGCTTCGTGTAGATACAATTGAGATGCTCCATTAGTCAAACCTAATATTGTTTCATTATTGGCTGTTATAGTGGCATCGTATTCTGTTCCCACAGGATTATCATAAACTTCTCTATCAATCCAAGCTGTGCGGGAGAGAGTCCCTGTCCACCAAGTTTGCTCTAAATAATTATAAGCCACAACAGCGTTTATTTGATTAGATCCTTCTCTAGCATAAAACCAAAGTATTTCATTAAATTCACCATTATGCCCTGCAAAAGCATTTTCGGATCCTGTCTGATTAATATTATCAAAAACAAATTGTTCTACGGTGCAAGGAAGTTTTTTCACAGTACCATCAAAAAGATAAAAAGAATCTTGAGACATCCAGTAAGAAACACCATTTAAATCAACGCCCGCATGTTGTCCAATAATCCCACAGTTTTGACCTAGTTGTCTAAGACCAAAAGTAAATGGCGGACCAATAAATTGCATTGAGTGCAATGAAGTGTCAGTCCAAACAAGTATCTGTCCTCTAGAACGTTCAGCTGCCACGATTCGTGATCCGTCAGCAATACGTAATGAGCCTGCAGTATTTTCTGCTGTGGGTTGATATGTAGTAATATTTTCTTGATCTGAAAATCTTATTAACAAGTCATCTTGACTTGTTACATCTCCAACTACACTTTCTGTCCCCATAATTAATAAATGTCGGTCAGGAGTAGAAATTAAACTTAATCGTGAAGCAGTTGGAGCATTTGTAATAGCGGCTGCTCTTGTAGAGAGTCCAACAGAGGTATCCCATTTAAAAGTCCCTCCGTTTAAAACAGTTGCAATAAGATCCTCTCCAAAATTATCTAAGGACCACTGTCTAGCAGCAAGAGTTACGTTGGATGCTGTTGAAGGACTTCCCCAACCACCTGCGCTCCATTCGTCTGTTCCATAACCATAAGCAAGAAGAGAAAATTCGGGACCAGGATTAATTTGATAATTAGCGTTACCTGTTCCTCCACCACCTGCGGTGGAGCCAGAGGCAGTGCTTGTATGGGTAACTACATATGCACTTGTATTAACAATCGAGGTGACTTCAAATTCATTGTTCATATTCAATCCGTCTATAGCGGAAAAAGAATCAAACGTTACAAAACTACCTTGAATACATCCGTGACCTGAGTCAGTCACCAAGACAGAAGTAGTAGCATTCGTGGTGAAAGGATTAGTTAAAGAAGTTGGTCCTCTTCTAATAGGTGTAATATCATAAGCTAGTCCCTCTTGAATAACATAAAGTTTTCTATCAGTGCCTACTGCATTAAATCTTGTGCCGTCTAAAGATACCCAGGCGTGTTGATCACGCACCACTCCTACAATGGTGGAAATGATGAACTTTTCCCAACCTTTTATTTTTTGAGGTAATCCTTGAAAAAAGCGTACATTATCACTGTCTGTCCATCTATTTTCACCTGTATAGTCGGTTACTTCTTTATTGATACCTGGAGCTGGTCTAAAATTAACTAGGGGCATATCGTCAATATACTATTGATTGAAAGTAATTCAATAGAGTTTTAAGAAGCTATTGCTTGAAAATTAAAAGCTAGTGTGATTCTTTGATGATCTTTACCTCCACAAGGGCTAACAGAATGAGGCATTAATCCCCTGAAGAAAACCATACGTCTTTCTACTGGTACAAAATTAAAATCTTCAGTTATCATTGCAGGAACTAAATGAGAAAAATTTGTAGTTGCTTTGTCACAACAAACTTTGTGGTAATAAATTACTGACCACTCTTCAAGACCATGAATATGAACTCTATTAAAATCATTACCTGAATTAATATTTAACCAAAAAGTATTTAATTGTGCCTTGAGGCCTATGGTTGCAAAACCATCAACGGCAAATTTTATTAAATTACTAAAACCAAAAGTAATAGAGTTGCTTTGATAGCCTCCTTCATTACTAAGTTGCCTTCCTTTATCGAAAGTTAAAATATGTTCTATGTGTGATTGTATGGTATCTGCATCACCTTTGTAATCATTGTAAAAAATTGATTCTTTATAAATTACTTGTTCAATCATACTTTTAGATAAACATTTCAAAGTTTAGTTTGTTTTTTTAGCAAACAAAGATCCTACATGACCCTTGAAAGCTCTATTACCAAAGTGTGTTAGAGGCATAGCTATATCAGCCCATATATCTCCACCACATTCCTGCCATAATCTAGAGAAATAGTAGTCCTCTGATAAATATCTTCTAGTACCGTTTGTTTCATAAATTCCTGCACAAAATAAATCATAGCAGTTATCAGAGCTAAAAGATTTACCATTGATGATTTGATCAGAAGTATATTTGCGTTCTGGGAATTTCTTCATCATAGTCCTAAATACTTCTCTTTTGACAAGCATCATCCCTGTAGCTGCCTCTTGTACCTTACAGAAACCATCTTCCATTTTAACATTCTTTGGATCATCAAAGTTAAGGTTATATCCAAGACTTTTAACTTCAAGTTCCTCAGGAGTAGCATTCGGATTTTCTTTTAAAATGCCTGGTATTTTCTCTAAGTGAAGGTGTTTTCTTGGATAGATACCACATACAACATCTTTATCAAAAGCAAGCATACGTTCAATGTTTTGAGATTGAAAACCTATATCAGAATCAATGAATAATAAATGTGTAGCAATGTAATCTGTTTGATCCATCATCATAGAAACACAAGTATTTCTTGCTCTGGTAATTAAACTTTCATTGCCCATTGTTTGAACACGCATTCCAACGCCTTTTGCCATTGACCACTGCTGTAGCTGCAATAACCCGTGCATTGTATTTTCTGTTAACATACCACCATACATAGGCATGCCTAAAAATATCTTAAATTTCTTGTCTTTTAGTTCTTCTGGTTTAATCATTAATTTCTCCTAACCATTTTATTGATATTCTAGCAATATGTGGTTCATTAAAAGCATTAGCTCTATGTACATCACTAGCCGTTATTGTTACAACTCTGCCATATTTATAAGGAACAGTTACGTTCATTGTCTGATTTATAAATTCACCACCAATATTTTCAACAATTTCATTACTTAACATTAATATGTGAGCCACTTCATCATCTCTGCCATCTACGTGAAAGGTGCCGTCCATACTTTTAAATTGTAAATTTGTACTACATTCTATTAACCGTAAATCTTTTTTTAATCTTTGATTAATAGCCTTAAAGGCATCTATAAAACTATTAGATAAAGTTCTATTTGAGTTATACTCTATGTTATCTTCACTAAGTCTACGAAAAAAAGTATCGCCCAACAACCTATGTGAGCCTCTTTCTTTATAAGGCCAAGAATTTCTATTTGCAACATTGTGTGCATGCCAAGGAGCTAAAATTAATTGACTTGTAATTTCATCTAAATATTTTTTATCAAAAATATCGTCACAGTAAGTAATCATTAATGAAGCCTATTGTTTTCAAAAAAATTTATATTTACAACTATTCTTCTATTTGTATCTGTTTGACTTACAGATCTGTGCTCTATATTTGAATCGAACAACACTATAGAATTTTCTTGATTTGGAATAATAATTCCGTCTTTTAACTCAGTATACCCATTACAGTTATTTAAATAAAAAATACCTGTTTTACACTTAAAGGGCATATCTACATGATAGGCTGATTTAAAAACGGTTTCTTTTTTTAAAACTAGATTGGCTCTTGCAATAACAAGAGAAACACAATTAATTCTATCTAAAATATGAGGAATAAAAGAATGATACAAATTAGATTGTATTTCATTTTTTACATAGAAACAGTGCATAAAAAAATTATTTTTATCATATGCTGTCATGGTGTCTCTATAAAACCATGAAGTTTCTTCGGACATCATTTCATTTTTAAAACTTAAAAACAAATTCTCCTCTAAAACATTATTTATAATTCTATACATAAAGATTTTGTTATCTTCTATATTTTATTAAGGTTTTTTTAAAAAACCAATATTGTGCCTTCCGTCATATTTTTGATCTTTATAGTTTTCATCATCTTCGTCCACATAATGTAAAAATGTTTGCACACAATGATCTCCTTCAAAAGCATCTCTCCAGTGCAATAATTCTTGACCCATATAGACAGCCCCTTCTCCTGGTTTTAAAGTAAGTTCATTTAAAATCTTAACCTTTTGTCCATTATATAAGACACCGTCTTTTGAATTAGGATCAAGTACACCGTAATAAATAGACCAAGGATCTCCTCCAATGTTTACAGTAACTGAATATTGACAAGCTGGTCTATCACTGTGAATTTTTAATTCTTCTCCTGCCACGTATACTCTGCTATAAGAGTAAGTAGGACAAAGATTTTTTTGCACTATATTAGATAAAGGTTTATCTAGTTGTGATAAAAGAGTTTCTGCTGTTAGATCACCATAAGATCCTTTTAAAAAATCATCATAAATTGATTTGTCCATTTCTGCTGAATCATTAAAGTCTCTATTTGTACATGCTTTTAATACAAAGTAATTATATAAAAAATTAATAACGTCTGGAGAAATTAAATTTTCTACTACGACATATTTATTTTTTTTAAAATACTCTATCTTATCCATATTACTAACACCTTCCTTACACCTTCTAAAACAGGTTCAACTTTATGAGGAAAACAAAGATTACTAGGAAACATCACTGCTTGGTTTTTTTTCAACTTAAATTTATATTTATCATTGATAACGTTAAGCTGCCCGCCCATATAATCATTATTTAAGCCTACTATTATAGTAAATTCTCTAGGAGTAAATTTGCCTGAATCTTTATGCCAGTCATAATGTCCTTTATCTTCGGATTGATATTTTAAAAAAGAATAATCGAATTCAGCTTGTTCTTCTTTTTTCAAACTTAAAGCAGAACAATAAGTGTTATAAATAGTATTTACTGTTCTTGTTAACTCGTTAAATAGAATTCTAGAAGATATTGAATTTCCAATATCTTCTTCTTTAAAAAATAAAGTTTTTACTCTGCGAACTTCTGGATCAATAAGACCTTGTCCATTTTTTGCAACTACTTGAGCTTCAAGAAAATTTGATTTTTTGAAAATAACATTATCAATAGCGTCTAATAATGATTTATTGCCAAAATCATCAAAAGTTCTTATGAAGTCAGAAAGACTAAAGTTATGCACTTAAAATATTATTCTTTGCTGTTGTTGCTTGGGCTGATGCATTTGATTCTGCTGATTCGTAGTCAGCCGCATATGTTTCTGAAGTTGCATCAAGATTAGCCACTAAGTCACTTAAAACAGAGTTATAAGTATCCTCATAAGTCTTTTCTCCGTTCCATCTAGTTATCATTGTATTAGCCCAAGAAGGAATATCAGCTGAACTAGACAAAACTAAATTGTGAGCATTGCCCACATATTCTAATTCTCCACTGTCAGTTACTGGAGAAAACTGTAGCGCATGTACGTTTGAAGGAATAATGTCACTTGATGAAATATTTAAATATGCTCTACCATCAATAACTACATCAGCCTCAGTATTTCCTGAATACTTTGCTGGCCCATCGTTAGGGTTAGAACTATTAATATCGGCATCATTAATGATGCTTATCTGATTATTTGCGGTTACGTTGTTTATTGTTATTGGCATTTTTTGTTACCTTTGTTTTACCTTTCTTCTTTTTATCAAGTTTTTTATTAGAAAGCAAGTTGATATCCTCTGGAACATCTTTACCTTCTTTCAAACTTTCTTGAGCATCTCCTATAGCCTCCCAAACACTGCCTGCTTCTTTAAGTTTAGGATTTTCTTTTTCTTGAGCCATTTTAGGCAACATTGAAAGAGTCACCATATTGGCTTTAACCATTTCATTTCTAAAAGATTCTACAGCAGCTGTTGTTTGAATTTGTTTACCGTTATTTTCAACCAAAAGAAGAGGTAGCCAAGCAACTGAACATCCCCACTCTTGAACAGGTGCTCCTGTTTGAGGATTATTACCTTGAAGCATATTATACCAAATACACTGGTGTTTTATGCATTTTTTATTTAAAAGAGGACACTTACCGTCTGGATCAAAAATAGGCATTTCTAATTAAAACTATACAAAATATTTTTTTAAAATCAATCTTTAGTAGCCGCTATGATATCTTCATACTTAACGTCCATAGTAGGAACAGTCAAGGAGACGCTGTCAGAACTCACTGAACCACTAGCTGTTATTGGAGAACCACTAAAAGGGTGGCTGTGTGCACCACTGCCTCCTGTACCGCCAGAATTTCTAGCAGGTTGATTATCATAAAACGGAACATAGTAATTATTAGCTGGGGTTTGATATCTATAATTAGTGAAAGTACCTCTAGGTACTGCACCAGATGCACTTGAGGGGTGAGTGTGTGATGCTATTGTTGGAGAACCCAAAGAAGTGTCACCTGTAGAACCACTTACTGTTCCTGAACTACTTACCGCAAAAGGAACTGTTTTTGCTTCTGTTGTTTTACTTGAAGCAAGAGTCGTTGTAAATCCATCAGCACCACCTACGCCTCCACCTGATCCTGTTACAACTCTTAAACAACAATCGTTTATGGTAGCCGCTGTATTTTGTGTCCAACCTGTTGGTGCGGTTCCTTGATAAAAAAGAGCCGTTGATCCTGAAGGAATAGATGAAACACCTGTCAAGTTAGCTCCATTGCCTGAATAAGTTGTTGCGTTAACGGTTCCGTTAGAAGATATAACTGTTCCATTAACAGTCAAAGATTCTTTAACACTAAAAGTTCCAAGAGAATTAGCAAAAAGATCGACCATTGCATCCCCTTTATTATACATTATTGTGTGTGCTCCCTGTACAACAGTTACTCCATTTGATCCGTGGCCCGTAGGCGCTACAGTCAAAGATTGTGATCCTGATGTATTATTAAAGAATATGTAGTTGGACTCTACGGCAGGAACAAAAACAGTAATATCTCCTGTTAGAGCGCCTGTAAACTCTATGACTTTGTTAGATGCTTCAGCATTTGGATCAGCATTATTTGTGGACAAAGTTACATTAGCAGAACCAGCGACATCTTTAGATAAATAACCAGCAGTGAAAGCATCAATTGTTTCTAAATTTGTGTTGGTGTTATTCCCCCATGTATTTGCATTGGCTCCTGTTTCTTGAAGTTCTAATTTATATCTATCTGAATAAGTGCTTGTCATTTTTTAATCCTTTGATGCTATAATATTGTCTACATATTTCAATTCTATATTTGGAACACTTTGAGATACAGATATAGGTATTGAACCAGAGTATGTTGCTCCTCCTGAAATTGGGTGTGAGTGAGATCCACCGCCACCTGTATTGTTTACGTTACGACTTCCTGGTTCAGTGACAAACGATTGTCCATAGTTTCTATTACCTCCTGTGGATCCCGCAAATCTAGAATGATAATATTGGTGAGTGTGACCACCAAGAGTAGGTGTAGAAATAGTTGTTCCGCCAGAAGTTCCACTCACGGGAGATTGAGGCAACGGAGACATATCGACAGCAAGAGTTCCTGTAGCATCTTTAGCAGCAAAGGTTGTCGTAAAATCTTGTGCTCCGCCAGTGCCTCCACCAGAACCGTTGACAACTCTTAGAGTTGAATTATTTAAAGATGCAGTTGTGTCTTTTGTAAAACCTGTAGGAGCATCTGTTTGAACAAACAGGGCTTTTGTTCCAGCAGGGAATTCATCAACACCCGAAATTCCTGCACCATTACCTTTGTATGTTGTAGCTGCAACAACACCATTTGAATTTAATTGAATATCATCTCCTATTCTTAATTGATTAATTACACGAACAGTGCCTAAAGAATTTGCAAACAAATCCACCACTGTATCTCCAGTACAATATTGGACTGTATGAGAACCTTGAGATATTAAAGATCCATTAGAACCATGTCCCGTAGGTGCAACGGTTAAAGTAAAAGAACCTGAAGTATTATTAAAAAATATGTAATTGTTTTCTACAGCAGGAATAAAAACAGTAATATCTCCTGTCAATGCTCCTGTAAATTCAATAACTTTATTCGAAGCTTCTGCGTTAGGATCAGCATTGTTACTTGTAAGAGTTACATTTGCAGATCCAGCTACGCTTTTTGCTAGATACCCAGCATTGAAAGAATCAACTGTTTGTAAATTTGTATTAGTATTATTTCCCCAAGTGTTTGTGTTGGCTCCTGTAGCCATCAATTCAAGTTTGAGTCTATCTGAATAAGTGCTTGCCATTTTAATCCTTACTGCAAACTATAGTGTTTGCATGTTTTATATCCATGTTGGGTACTGCATAACTAGTAGGAGTGTTCACACTTCCACTAATAGAAGCAGAGAAAGCAGCAGGGTGATTATGACTTCCACCGCCACCACCACTTCCGGTAGTACCTAGTGTAACACAACCGCCGCCACCAGGACCACCATAAGGAGATATTGTGGCAGAGGTACTAACAGTATGATTATGTGATGCTATTGTTGGAGTTCCTAAGGTAGTGTTTCCAACAACAATAGTGTCAGTAACAACAGTGGTTGCTGCAGTATCTAATGTGATGTCACCTGCCGTAGTTGTCTTAGCGGAATCAAAACAAGAAGCAAATTCGGTAGATCCTCCTGTGCCTGCTGATCCTGTGACTACTCTTAAAGTAGAATTAGCTAAAGAAGCATCAGTGTTTTGTGTCCAACCTGTCGGAGCACTTGATTCTAAAAAAACCATTTGTGTTCCTTGGTCAAGAGTCGATACTCCGTCTAAACCTGCACCATTGCCTGTAAAGCTTGTTGCTGTTAATTCACCATTAGCTTGAATTTTTACAGTGTTAGCAACGTTAACTAAATTTTTTACACTTACTTTTCCTAATGAATTTGCAAAAAGATCTACTACAGTATCTCCTGTGCAATACTGCATTGTGTGAGCACCTTGTACAATAGCTACACCGTTAGACGTATGCCCGGTTGGAGCTACAGTTAATGTAAAAGAGCCTGCTGTGTTGTTAAAAAAAATATAATTATTTTCCACTGCGGGAACAAAAACTTTGATGTCTCCAGTTAATGTTCCTGTGAATTCAATAATTTTGTTTGATGCCTCCGCACTTGGATCAGCGTCGGCTGTTGTTAAAGTAACATCCGCACTACCTGCTACACTTTTTGATAAATATCCTGCTCCAAAGCTGTCAACTACATTTAAGTTATTATTTGTGTTAGTTCCCCAAACATTGGCATTTGCACCTGTTGCCATTAATTCTAATTTTAATCTATCTGAGTATGTGGATGCCATGATTAATTTATATACCTATATTTAAAAAAATTCAATTTCATAAACCTATGCCGCCACTGAAGTCCATGTGTTACTCGCACCTGTTACAACATTTGCCCATGGCGTTGATCTTATATTACCAACACTAGCTAACATTTCAACCCCTGTTGGCAACACTGTTGCTCCTGCAGTTGGAGTAGCAGTTCCATCTGTAAATGCCATTGAAAGACCAGCCACAGTAATTGGAATAACAACATCTCCAATATTAGTAGATATTTGTTGCCCTGTTGGAAGAGCTGCTGCAGGAGCTACTAAAGTCCCTGTTTCAAATGTTGATACTAAAGATGTTGCATCTACCTGAGTAAAGATGTCAATTTCTACCGAACCAAGAGCGGTATCCATAAGATCTGGAGGAGCGGATGTAGTAACGCTTCCATCAGCTATAATTGTAGCTAGAGCTGCTGTTGATGTAATATTTAATCCTGTTACAGAAAGTATTTGATCTGTAACAAAACTAAAACTACCTAAATCTGTGGATAATAAATTAGTAGTTCCAATTGCTTCATTACCTGTACCTACAAAAATACTTACACTGGACTGATCAAAGGATATTTCTTGACCTGTAACAGAAACATTTTGCGTTATGTTTTCATTCCAAGCGAATGATCCCCAGTCATTTCTACCCCAACCTGCATCGACTGTTGTGATAATAGTTTCTGTTCCATCAGCAAAAACCATTTCAACCCCTGTGGGTTGTACTCCATGGCCTTCAGAAATACTGATGGTGCCTAATGTTGTTGTGGATTGTTCGCCTGTTAGAGCGTAGATACCCTCTGCTTCACCGATTGCAGTGCCAGTTATTGTGGATGCTTCCACACCTGTGGGGTTAATAAGTGCAGTACCAGTTCTACCTACATCTTCTAATGTAAATGAACTTGCTACACCAGTGACAGAAACTGTTATGGAGCTTTGTTGGCCCCAAAAGCCTTCGCCCCAATTATTTTCACCCCAAGCGTCTGCCATGGTAAGGACTCCCTATATGGATTAGGAAATCCTTAGAATAGCACTTGATGCGTCGTTGGTTGGAAACTGAATTGTAAATGTTCCGTTTGTTGATGTTTTTACACCGCCAAAATCTAATACTGCAATTGCTGCATTTGTAGCTGTTGATGATCTATTATAAATCAAAGCTGCTTGAGCTGAGATTGTTGCACTTGTAAATGATAGATCAGCAAAATCTACAAAAGCTGTAGATGCGGTATCACTAGTTTTGGTTAAGCCGACAGTAGCACTCTGTAATGTTGCACCGCCTGCTGCGTATGTGCCTGATGCACCAACTTCGTTGGTTGCAGCATAGGCTGTTGTGTTTGCGTTCAATGTGGCAGAATCTGTAAAAAGAGCGAGATTAACTGTATCGTTAGTTATATCATGATCGCCGTTTAACAACTCCTGTTTAAATGTTGCACAAACTGCTTGGTTTATTGCCATTTTAATTACTCCCTTATGGTGATAACGATTTCATCGGAATGCGTAACACACCATTTTGATACTCATCCCTACGTTTGCGACCCATTTGCTCTTGTGCAAAATCTTGCAGAGCTACTTGGTACTTACCTTCGTATAATTGC
>Ga0181401_1000018_pt1 | contig 58291 bp, 71 predicted proteins | sample 24SPOviralmetaG_FD_130130 | JGI IMG/M metagenome (GOLD analysis project Ga0181401, IMG submission 130130) | Marine viral communities from the oligotrophic San Pedro Time Series (SPOT) site, San Pedro Channel, CA, USA - 24 SPOT_SRF_2011-07-20 | ecosystem: Environmental > Aquatic > Marine > Strait...
GATACACCTGTTGTAAGTGAAGATATTGCTTTCCTTGAAATAGATGAACGCAGTATAGAAAAACACGGACAATGGCCCTGGAAAAGAAGTGTACTTGCAGAAACTATATGGAAACTTAGAGAAGCAGGCGCTGGTATAATTGTTCTCCCTATTCTATTTTCAGAACCAGATAGACTAGGCGGTGATATGGAACTAGTGCAAGCAATGGCAGGCAATGGCGTTGTAATTGCACAAGTGGGAACTACACAAACAAATAAAAATGCAGTGCCAAGAGGTGTTGCTAAAATAGGCGATCCTATGCCTTGGTTGTTTACTTGGCCAGGTATGTTAGGTCCAATAGAACTATTTGGATTGAATGCTGACGGTGTTGGAGTATTAAACACTGCTCCAGAGATTGATGGTGTTACTAGAAGACTACCATTACTTGTACGTGTAGGCGATGAAGTTTATCCTGCAATGGCAATAGAAACAATACGTGTTGCTACAGGAGATCCAAGTTACCAAGTTAAAACAGAGCAAGGCGGCATTACTAAAATGCGTGTGCCTGGATATTCAACAGTACAAACAGATGCTAACGCACAAATTTGGTTGCGATGGAACAAACAATTTCCTGCAATAAGTTTAGCAGAAGATGATTACAGTTCATTACAAGGTAAGACTGTAATTATTGGAACTACAGCAGAGGGACTAAGCGGCATTATTGCTACTCCAAACGGAGAGAAGTATAGTCATACGCTAATTGGAACTAGTCTCCAAAATATCATTAATGGCGATAACATTACAAGATACGATTATGCTACATTTGTAGAATGGGCAGCAGCAATAATTATGGGCTTATTGTTAATATTTGCAGCAGCAAAAGCACCATATTGGTTGGCTGGAGCATTGATACTAGTAGCGACTATAACACCTGTGTATGGCGCTTATATTGCGTTTAAAGGGCATTTATTGCTATGGGATTGGAGTTGGCCAGTGCTTGTATCTGCCATAGTTGGCTTCCATAGTATATTCAATAGATTTACTAAAGAGTTCTTTGAAAAGCAAGCAATTAAAAAACAATTCGCAGGATATGCGTCACCGACAGTGGTACGTTTGCTACAAGAAAATCCAGGATTAATTAAGGACGGAATGAAGAAAGAGATTTCAATTTGTTTCTCAGACTTACGAGGCTTTACACCACTAGGTGAATCATTTGGAGATGATGTAAAAGGATTGACAACACTTATGAACCAATATATGGACGCTATTACTTTACCTGTTTTAAACGAAAATGGAATGATAATTAAGTATATAGGAGATGCTAGTATGCACGTTCACGGTGCACCAATAGACGATCCTAATCATCCTAAAAGTGCAGTCCGCACAGGATTGAATATGTTACACGCAGTAGAGAAGTTCAATGAAAAAATTACAAGCGAAGGCAGACCGCCCATTGGTATGGGAGCGGGTATTAATACCGGACTTGGGTACCTTGGAGAAATGGGCAGCACAGCAAGACACTCATACGATGTACTTGGTGATGCCGTCAGTACAGCCGCAAGAATAGAAAGTAAATGTAAAGAGTACGGTTGCTTATTACTAGTTGGCGAAACAACTTATGAAGCAACTAAAGATGAATTCTTTTATCTAAAGATAGACGACTTGCAAGTTAAAGGCAAGAGCGTAGGTGTTTCTATATACACAGTTTTAGATATAAATGTTAAACCTGCTACACGTAAAAGTCAAGAAATGCATAAGCGTATGCACGAAGCATATAGAAATCAAAAGTTTGACGAAGCAATTGATTTGAGCAACAAATTAATGCGTCACTTTGAAGCAAAGATGTCCGGCTATTACACAATGTGGATAGAACGTTGCGAGTATATGAAAACGCAAGAACTACCAGATGATTGGAATGGTACGTTTATTGCACAGTCTAAATAGACATCAACACAAAAATATAATACGTAGAAAAATGCAGTGCTTGGTCTAGTGTTTGTAGTATCCAGTATCTATCTTCTGAAGACTGCATATTGTAGTGGATCCTAATGCGTGTTTTGTAATGATCTATATGCCAGTGTGCAATATAATCTATTACTCCGATTAGTAATGCAAACTCTATACCTACTACAAGTCCACACAGCAAACTTCCTAGTCCGTGATGAAAATAATGCGTGTGCGCACCTGGATCAAAATAACGTTTCTTGTCTGCAGAATACAGGCGTTGCAATGCTAAATCACATACAGTGTGCTTAACAGTAAGTAAATATGCAAAAGTTGCTAGTGTTGCTAGTTCCATCACACATATTTATTTAAATTTAGCACTGCTTAGTGTCGCAAGGATTTAGCATCTTGTCCCAACGTGGTCCAACATTTTCCCAATAGTCTTTGCTAGGATTGTTTGCGAATAGGTACCCACAAAACATTAGAGCTAATATGAATACTACAACTTTAATCATTTAGGTCTCTGTTGTCCCAAGGTGCATTTTCATAACATCCTGCTGGCATTGTATCTTTGTAACTTACACCTGCTTTGAATCCGTCACCATTGCGTTCAATGTATGCACTTTCAAATGGCATTTCTCTAGGCTTGCCCCAACAACGGTTCATACTTTGTCCTGGCACTCTGTATCTTGGATTATGCTTTAGAAAGTCTTTCAACTCTTCAAGGTTTGCTTTGTTGACTGCTGTTCTATAATCTGAATGGCAGCCTGCGGCTTTACTCCAATCAAATGTATCAAACTGGTCTGGTGTATAATTAAATTTAGCAAGACACTGTTTCATTGCGTCATTGCTGGGTGTTGCGTGTGCTGCAAAGGACCATATAGTTGTACAAAAAAGTACTGTCCCTACTATTGCTATTACTGCCTTCATCGAATCGCTCCTTTCGTCTCTGGCTATTTGTCTTTCTTCGCTCCTGATGAATCAAATGATTCACTTTTTGATGAGTATCGCTGAATGATATCTTCTAGGTCTTTATCTTTCTGCATACCCTTTTGTTGATAGTGTTCTAACACCATCGACAATTTAGTGTTAAGTCTAATCATATCATTATCTAACATTCTAATACGATCAACTAGTTTTATAAGTGTTGAATTGGCTTGCCCAATTACAGGTTTAATTTCTACAGTTACCCATTTCCATACATAGTATACAAAGTAACCAAGACCCATTGCTGCGACAATAGGAAAACCAAAGTCTTTAATTGCAGTTGCTAGTTCTGTTGTCATTATACTAATACTCCAATAACTAAACCAATAACTAAACAAACTGCACCACAGATAAACATATCTTTATCCATCCATATTGCTTGTTTAGATATCCATAAGTCTGAAGTTTTGTGTCCTGTCTTAATCACGTCTAGCGTCCTCCTTTCCTTCGTTGGCTGCAAGTCTGTCGATGTTAGGTTTTACTCCAACAACGTGACTAAGCAATGCGTCAATTTTAATTAGATCGTTGTTCATAGTTTGAACACGATTGTCTAAAGCACCGATAATGTTCTTGAGTCCATTAACGCTACCCGTAACAGATGCTAATATAAATTTTAAGGTAAGAAAGACAAAATAGCCCGCGGCTATTGCTCCTGCTATAGGGAAACCGACTTCCCCTACAAAAGTTAAAAAATCCATTATTTTCGCTCCTAGTAATAACTTACTATGCTTGTATTTAGCACTTGACACTTGAAATATGCTATGTTATAATATGTACTACTATAACCACATAGTAGATAAGTAATTATATGAGAGATGACAATATATTAAAGGTTGTAAATAATTGGCACAAAATAGACACAGAAAATGACTATTATGCTAACGCAGAAATGTTAGCGTGGGCTCTAAAAAATTGCCAATTTAAATTCTACAATCGAGGTAACAAATTTTTCTTTGCAGATCATAAGGATGCAACTATGTTTGCACTAAAGTATGCAAGTTATTTTGGAACACAAGAACAGTTGACAACAACCACAGTTTAAGGTATAATACAGTATGGCTCAGAACTATGATAATTGGACAGCAAGCGATGCAATTGACAAAAGTCTCTTGGATAATGATATTCATTATCTATGCGGAGACATTAGTAGCGAAAACATTGCAGATGCTATTAAGTTTATAGTATCACGTGATTTACAATCTACTAAAAAGACATTAAAATTGTATGTCAATAGTACAGGCGGTGACTTGTACGAGTGTTTTGCACTTATTGACACAATGAAAAATAGCAAGCACACAATTAGTACAATAGGTATAGGTGCTGTAATGAGTGCAGCATTTTTGATTTTTATTTCAGGAACGAAAGGACATCGTTATATAGGTAAGAACGCAGGAATTATGAATCACCAACATACTGATAGTTGGGAAAGTAAAATGCACGATATGAAAGCGGCAATGGCTGAGAATGTTAATTGTGAAACAAGAGCATTAAACATTATCAAAGATGGCGCAGGCATATCGTTATCAGAAGCCAAGGAGAGATTCAATAGTAAAAGCGACCAGTATTACACAGCAAAGCAAATGGTTGATATGGATCTTGCAGATAAAGTACTTTAAAGCATATGAGGCACAAAATGAAAGTAATTAGCATAAACGACATTATTAAAAAGCCGGAACAGGAAAATGAAGAAAGAGTTGCATTACGAAAGCAAAATCTTTTAGACATCCTTGAACATATAAAAGAAGAAATTGAAGAAGGCAATATTACTGAACTAGTTGCAACTAGTTTAGATAAACACGGTGATGCACAAATACATTGCTATGTAGGCGATGTTGCTGCTGGCATTGGATTGTTTGAGATAGGTAAGAATATCTTAATGACACAATATAATCCAGAAGATAATGGTTGACAAACCAAATCAAAGACAGTATAGTACTAACTTAAAGTAAAGGGGTATAGTGTTAACGGTTAGCACGACAGTCTCCAAAACTGTAAGTCGCAGTTCAAATCTGTGTACCTCTGCCAATTATGGTCCCTTCGTCTATCGGTTAGGACATCAGGTTTTCATCCTGAAAAGAGGAGTTCGATTCTCCTAGGGACTACCAAACACCACGGAGGTGTAGTATGTTAGATGAAGTTTTAAAATTTGCCACATTGGCACACATAGATCAGAAAAGGAAGTACACGGGAGATCCGTATATTGTCCACCCTATTGCTGTATCTGAAATTGTTAAGACTGTAGAACATACGGACGAAATGGTTGCGGCTGCATTACTTCACGATGTTGTGGAAGATACTGATGTTACTATTGAACAAGTTGAAGCAAAGTTTGGTTACAAGGTTGCTGAACTTGTAGGTTGGTTGACTGATGTAAGTAAACCGGAAGATGGTAATAGAAAGACAAGGAAGGCTCTTGATAGAGAACACAGTGCTCAAGCACCTGCTGAAGCACAGACTATAAAGGTTGCTGACTTGATCCATAATACGGACAGTATCGAAAGGCACGATCCGAGCTTCTGGAAAATATACAAGCAAGAGAAGATTGCTTTGCTTGATGTGTTAACTAAAGCAGATCAAACACTTGTCAGGATAGCTCAACAACAGATAGGCGGATTCTAATAAATATAAAGTACGCAGATAAAAGGAGTACGTTATATGTTATGGATGGATTATCTAGTTGAGAGTTATCCTGATGGTAGTTTTACTGTCAAAGGCGACTGGGAAGGCGAAGTAATGGGACTAAATCAAGATGGAACCTATAAAGGTAGTCATTTATATAAGCCAGGTGATGTGTTTGTTGTCCAGCCAAATGGCCTTCTAAGAAAGTCAGATGAACTTATAGTATTTTTACAAAAAGGAAAACAAGTTGAACACAGCGATAACAATACCGGCTAGACTAGCCAGTACAAGATTTCCTAACAAAATGTTAGCAGAACTAAATGGTGTGCCTTTAATCAAGCACGTATATAATCGCTGTATTGAAACAGGCTTTGATACATTTGTAGTTACACCAGATAAAGAAATTGTAGATGTAATAGGCAAAGACAACACACTACTAGTCGGTGATGCAGAAAACGGCACTGCTAGATGTGTGTTAGCAACAGAGTACATTAATTATACAAACTTTATAAATGTACAAGGCGATATGCCTGACATTACTGCTGATATTATTCATAGTGTGCATAGTGTATTAGAAGAATATAATGTAGCAACTGCATATACTACTATGACAGAAGAACAGCGTAGTGATCCTAACAGTGTAAAGATTTTACACAACAACAAAACAGCCAAATGGTTTGGTAGAGGCATAACTGGTTACGGTGATCATCACCTGGGTATCTACGGATACAAGAATGTTGAACTGACTAGTTACAAAGACCTTGTACAATATCCTGAAGAAGATATTGAAAAACTAGAACAGTTGCGCTGGATTCAAAATGATATAGAGATTGGTGTAGTTGAAGTAGAATTCAAAGGCATTGAAATCAATACACTATCAGATCTTTCTAAGTGGGAAGAAAACTACAATAATTAATACGAAGCCGGCGTAGCTCAGTTGGTAGAGCAACTGATTTGTAATCAGTAGGTCACGAGTTCGAATCTTGTCGCCGGCACCAGTTACTGGCAATGGAACGTAGCATAATGGTAATGCATCGCTTTTTGGTAGCGCAGAGTATAGGTTCGAGTCCTATCGTTCCAGCCACAGTCTATGTAGTAATAGATACAGCCTATTAGACTTAGGCGTTTTTCTCTGTTATAATAATTTAAATATAGCATAAGGAGAATTATATGCCGCCACGTAATCATAAGAGTTGGTTAGCACAACCAAACGTAGAATCAATTAGTAGCACAGCCTACAACGATCCAGAAATATTTGCACAAGAACAAGAACGTATCTTTAGTAAAGTATGGGTGCCTATGTGCCACATCTCTGAGATGTATAACAAACTAGACTACCGTACAACACAGATAGCAGGTATTAATGTTATTGCATACAACACAGGCGATGGTGTTAGAGCATATCGTAACTATGGCAGTTGGTCACCTAGTGGAACACTAGGAGCACCTATTGTAACAGTTGAACCACAACTACATTGCGAAGTAAAGCACGGAGGTATGGTATGGGTAACACTTGATCCTAATCCAACGCAAAGTGTAGAACAATGGACAGCAGGAGCATTTGATTGCATTGCTGATGCTATTGACACAGAAGAAATGGAAGTATTTCATTACCACAAAGCAATTATAGATACAAACTACAAACTGTGGCACGATACTAACAGTGAGTTCTATCACGACTTTATGCACTACTTCAATCGTGTAAGTGGATTTAACGATGAATACTTTGCTCGCAAGAACATACCCTTTGATAACGGACACGTTAACGTTAGTAGTTTTACTGTAAACTACGAAGAGTATGAAGGCTTCGAAGATAGAGGCGAACTGTCCTTTCCTAATCTACCACCTAACCAATGGTATATGGTAGACTTGTTTCCAGGCTTTAATTTTAACTTACGGGGTTCCGCATATCGTTCAGACTCAGTAACACCATTAGGTCCGAACAAAGTGCTTATAGAGTTTAGAGGTTATGGTCTACGCAAAGACACACCAGAAGAAAGACGCACACGTATCAACCATCACAACAGCATATGGGGACCGTTTGGACGTAACCTACACGAAGACCTAATTGGTGTAGCAGGACAAGGAACAACAATGCGTGAAGGTACTGAAAACAGACGTATACTACACGGTAGACACGAAAACGGAACAATACACGATGAAGTAGGTATGCGCCATTATTACAGCGAATGGGGGAAGTATATAGACGTTGATCCGTATTTGGTAAAATAATCTCTTGTAATTCAGATATAAATGCATATATAATATGTGTATGATAAATATATTTGAACGCTGAAAAGGTTCAAAATATAACTCGCTTAATAAAGGAGAAAAGAGATGAGTAAAGTAATAGGTATCGATCTCGGTACGACAAATTCTTGTGTTGCTATTCTAAGCGGCGCAGACCCAAAAGTAATCGAAAATGCAGAAGGCGCACGTACTACACCAAGTATTGTAGGGTATACTGACGAGCAAACACTTGTTGGTGTTGCAGCAAAACGTCAAGCAATCACAAATGCAGAAAACACAATTTACGCTGCCAAACGTTTGATTGGTAGAAAGTTTGATAGTCCAGAAGTTAAGAAGGACGCAAAGACACTTCCGTATAAAATTGTAAAATCAAATGCAGGAGATGCGTGGGTAGAAGCCAACGGCAAAGAACTATCGCCACAACAAATCTCAGCACAAGTTCTTACAAAGATGAAAGAGACTGCTGAAAAATATTCAGGCGAAACTGTAGACAAAGCAGTTATTACAGTACCAGCATACTTTAATGATGCACAACGTCAAGCAACTAAAGACGCAGGTAAGATTGCAGGACTAGAAGTTCTACGTATTGTAAACGAACCAACTGCGGCAGCACTTGCATACGGTCTTGATAAAAAAGACGCAGGTAAAATTGTTGTATATGACTTAGGTGGTGGTACATTTGATGTATCTATCCTTGAACTAGGTGACGGTGTATTCGAAGTGCTTTCAACAAATGGTGATACAACACTAGGTGGTGAAGACTTTGATGCTGCACTTACACAGTATATCATCGATGAATTTAAAAAGTCTGATGCAGTAGACTTAGCAAACGATAAACTTGCACTACAGCGTGTGCGTGAAGCAGCAGAGAAAGCAAAGATTGAACTTTCAAGTGCAACACAAACAGATATCAGTTTGCCATTTATTACAGCAGATGCAACAGGACCTAAACACTTAAACTTAAAAATTACTAGAGCAAAGTTTGAAAGTCTTGTAGATGAACTTGTGACACGCAGTATTAAACCTTGTGAAGTAGCAATGAAAGATGCAGGTGTTAGTAAGTCAGACATTACAGAAGTAATTCTTGTAGGCGGACAAACACGTATGCCTAAAGTACAAGAAGCAGTACAAAACTACTTTGGTAAAGAACCTAACAAAGGTGTAAACCCAGATGAAGTTGTAGCACTAGGTGCTGCTATTCAAGCAGGTGTACTAAGTGGCGATGTTAAAGATGTGCTGTTACTAGATGTAACTCCATTATCATTAGGTATTGAAACACTTGGTGGTGTAACAACTAAACTAATTGAAAAGAACACAACGATTCCAACTAAGCAGTCACAAGTGTTCTCAACAGCAGACGACAATCAAAGTGCTGTTACAATTAGTGTTGTGCAAGGTGAAAGAGAAATGGCCAACGACAACAAGCGTCTTGGTAATTTTAATCTAGAAGGAATTGCTCCTGCACCAAGAGGTATGCCACAGATTGAAGTAACATTTGATATTGATGCAAACGGTATTGTTAATGTAAGTGCAACTGATAAAGGCACAGGCAAAGCACAAACAATCTCAATCAAGTCCGACGGTGGACTAAGTGATGTAGAGATTGAACAAATGGTTAAAGATGCAGAAGCAAATGCAGAAGCAGACAAAGCCAAGCGTGAAGCAATTGATGTAAAAAATCAGGCAGATGCACTTGTACATTCAACAGATAAAACTTTAGAAGAACACGGTGACAAAGTTGATGCTGAAATCAAAGACAGTATTGTAAAAGCAAAAGAAGAACTTGCTGAAGCAATTAAACAAGACAATGTCGATGATATTAAAACTAAACAAGAAGCATTAATTACAGCAAGCCAAAAGTTAGGTGAAGCCATTTATAAAGATGCACAGGCGCAACAAGCACCTGAAGCAAATGGTAACAGTGACGAAGGCGAAGTTATTGATGCTGAAGTTGTCAACGAAGAACAGAAGTAATCAGAATGGGGTAGTACTAATAGTGCTGCCCCATAAATATTGATATGAAGTATGCTTATTTTAATCCAACAGTAATGGCAGTAGACGATATTTCGTCTGAAGTCCATATTCAACTAAAACATATTGTCGACCACGCACACGAACAGCACGAACATAATGACGAGGGCAATCCTAACATTAGTATCAGAGGTGGTCAACAAGTACAACTAGTCCCTAATGAGTTTGGACTAGACACTGACTTTCTTAAAACATTTATTGAAAGTCGTTGTAAAGAATATATTGATAATGTAGTAAGAACACAAGGTGTTGTTGATCTTGCAGGTTATGATCCTGAACTGATTAGTGCTTGGACCATTAAGCAAACACAAGGTGATTATCAAGCATTACACAATCACGAAGCACATATCAGCGGAAACATATATATTGATGTGCCTGATCTAGATAGTGAGTCAAAATCTTCAGATTCCCAAATAGAATTTAGGTTTCCAGTAGTAAGAAATCCTGCACACTTAATTTTTACAGACCAGTGGAGATTCCATCCGCAGCCGCTCAAAATGATTATCTTTCCTAGCCATATTCCACATACAGTATATCCGTGGAAAGGTGAAGGTACTAGAACTATTTTGGCTTGGGACGTAAGATTAATGTCCAAAATAGAAAAATAACACTTGACTTTCGCAGTAATACCTGCTATATTGTATACTGTTACTAAGAAGTGCATCAGCATTTTAAGGTAGCCGGCGTAGTAGAGGGTAGACTAGGTTGGACACGATATTGAGTAATCAGTGTCTCATAGAACAGGATATAAAAATCCGTGCTGTGTGAACCGACTTTATTTTACTTGTATATTGTAAGTCGGAGGTAAGCAGTTTATGCAGTTTGTTTATGTGTAGATTGTACAAGGCCTGGACGGGGCTGTTGAATTTTGTTTTGTCCAATACTTGACCTTTTACTGTGCTGTTAACTTATTTTTAGAAAGGCAAGATATGGCAAGAGTATTTGTAGAAAAGGCACTAGAAGTTTCAGAGGCAAGTCCATTTGATCTGATACTGATGGCAGCAAAGCGAGGACGACAACTATCTAAAGGTGCAAAGCCTGAAGTAGACAGTCCAGCAGTTAAGCCAGGGGTAATTGCACTACACGAAATTGAAGAAGGGAAATATACACAAGATCATTTCCACGGTGTAGAACAAACACAATATGAATTAGATCAACAATCACAGGAGGATGATGATGAATATCAATCTGAGGAAAGCGAACGCTCTCCAGAATAGTATCCAAGATACTATTAATACTATTGAGATGGACTCTCAAATCGAAGTCAACGAGTTTGAAAACCCCGTTGATATAATCCAAGTTGCCAATGATACTTTCTTTGGTAATGATGCTCGTAGGCAGAAACTGCTTCAAGCATTTTATAATATTCGTGCCTTAGTTGCGGCTGCAAATGCAAGTAGCGGTATCTCAACTAATCTTGCTAAAGCGGCTTTTATTGAAAAGCGTATTCAGCAACTTCGATCTATTGCAGGTCAAAGGCCAATGACTTCTATGGAAGTTATTAAAGGTCGTCTTGAGCGTATTAAGAATCGAGACGATAAAGACGGTTACAGTAGAGATGCTGTAAGTACGTCAATCCTTGGTAAGGATCAAATTGCTCAAGCGAAAGCAGAGGTAAAAAATCTTACCAAGCAAAAGCAAAAAGTTCAAGATGAAACTCTTGACTTAAACTTTAAGACGGAGATTCCTTTATCGGATGATACCGTTGCAATTTTAACTGAAGAAGGGGTCCTTTGATAGGACTCTTCTTTATAGGAATTCCATTTAGTATAGTTGTACTTTACATCTTGATAAGTGCAAGGAAAGGCGAATAGATGAGAGAGTTTGTAGTTAATAGTTGGAATGTGGTAATGGATCACAATCATAATCCTTTGCGGAATATTCCGGATTTAAACGTTAGGCATATGATTATGCAGATACTAGCATTTATGTGGTCAAGCGTATTTGCTATTATGATTGTAAACAGTGTAACAGCATTTATGTACAGTGCCATTGGACACGTTATCTTTGTTGGAGCAGTTGTTATTACTGTAGCAACGTTTAAGGCAGCAGAAAAATATCCAGGATCTTTTAAATTTAAGAACGGATATCACTCACACGGTCGAGGTAGAACATATACTATCTATCGTGACAAAGATGGTGTTGCTCATAAGGTGCCACTAGACCCAAATGACCCAGGCGGAGAACACGAATAATGGCTACTCAAGAACAAAAGCAAGAACTTGTTGATAATATTAAAGGCAAGCGATACTATCACGTACAGATTTATGGGTACGGTGGAGAACACGCTTATGGATCGCTTACAAAAGAAGCATACGACTTTTGGAAAAAAGTACACGATGATCACGGTGACAGTGACCTAGTAAACTATATGCTTAATGCAGAAGATGGCGAGTTTGAATTCGAAGACATCGATAGTGTACCACCTGAAGCAGACTTTTTAATGAGCCCGGGCAGTGACGGAGAAGAATGGCGTAGCAATTGGTTTGAGATGCCAACTGAATTTGAACACATTAATAGTGTAACTCTTGATAGCGGAAACATTGTTATTGATGAAGTAGATAGTATGGACTATGATTCTAAACATATTGCTGAAATTGTAAAAAGTCAAGACATAAATGACTTTGTAAACAAGATTAGTGAAGACACAGATTACGAAGTTGAAATACTTAATCCTACAGAAGATCTATATCCTAAAAAAGGCACGTACATTGTGCAAATGTTGAGTATGGAAAAAGGTACATTCTTTGACAGCGTCATTGAAACTGTAGGCGACTTTGATCCTAAGAAGTTAAAGATATCCTATAGTGAAGCACCTAATGGTGAAGATGTGATACATACTATTATGTATAACAACGAAGAACTAGACAACTGCGGTGGTGACACTAACGGTAAAGGATACGCTGCTTCTGTCTGGCAACAAGAACATTGATTACAATAGACCAATCTGAAGTATTCAAGAAGTATGACTGGAGTTCTATTATAGGACAACAGGATGTTAATAGTGCTATTCAAACAATTGATAGCATTATTGATGCAGGTAACTATTGGGAGAACAGTCCCAAGTATCAAACTAAAGAAAACATATTTGCTAGGCCTGAACCGTTCTGGTTGAAGTTTAGAATGAGTTTTCTTATGAGTGTGTTTATGTGGCACGGCAAAGAAGTGCAAATTGCTAATATGCAGGCTTGGAGTTTTAAAACAAACAAGGCTACACAAGAAGATAGAGATATCCTTTGGCACAACCACCAACATAAACCAACCCCAACAAGTTTTAGCGGAATATGGTATCTACACATACCCGAAGATGTAGAACACAGAGATCTTGCAGGCACTGAGATAGCGCCTAATGGTCCTGAAAACGATGGTAAATTCTTTGTAAAACCTAGCGATTTTACTTGGTTAATATACCCAAGTAGTTATTGGCATCGTCCGGGCATACCGCAAAGCGATAAATACCGTTATATAATTGCAGCAGATGTAGATGTGCTGTCTTAGAAACATTTCATTATATTACGTTTAGACATAAATACTAAGCATAAGAACGAATATGATGTTGCCAGGAGTTAATTAATATGCCATTACAAATTAGACGCGGCACTGAAGCAGAGAGACAGGTACTTGCATCACCCCCACAAATGGGTGAGATGATCTGGGTTACAGATGATCAGAAACTGTATATCGGCGATGGTGCTACATTATTAAAAGATTTAACCCCGATTACGGGATTTAATGCCGAGGATGCAGAAGATGCAATCGGCGATATGCTTGGTACAGCAAGTACCCACGCAGGAATTAGTTTTAATTACAACGACAGCGCAGGAACACTTGACGCTACAGTATCATTAGATCAACTACGCCAAAACGTAGATATGAACAGTTTTGATATTACAGGAAACGGTAACGTAAATATTACTGGCAATGTAACCGCTACACGTTTCACAGGCGACTATCAAGGTTCTATAAGTGCAGATGATTCAACTATTATGTTGGATGCAGTAAATGGCTCTTTTAATTTAAATGGTACCGTAGGAACAGATATTATACCTAACGGTAATGAAGTATACGATATCGGTAGTGCTAGTGCTAGATTCAAAGACTTGTATCTAAGCGGTTCTACTATAAACTTAGGTACATCACAGATTTCACGTAACGCAGCAGGCGGAATTAATATTCCTGCTAACTCAACTATTGACGGTGGACCAATTGGCGGCGCAGGAAGCGGCGGCTCATTAAATGTTGATATTGTAGGCGATGACTCAACTGTTATTGTAAACAGTAGCAACGGAAACATTACTGCTGAATCAGTATTTGGTAATGTATACGGTAGCGTGTTTGCAGATGACAGTACACAACTTGTTAATGCAATGGACGGAACTGTTAACTTAAACAACGGTACAGTAAACTTTGTTGATAACATTTTAAGAGTACAACTTCCTGAAACACTTATTAAGATTGGTGATGTTGCAGATTCTGCACCGAGTCCTACATTACAAATTACAAACCTTGATTATTCACAACCAATTGAAATTGTAGCACTAGGTGGTACAAGTATTACAGATACAACTAAATTTACATTTAGTTCAAGACACAATAACATTGTAACACCAACTAATCCAGCAGCAGGCGAATTTATTGGTAGTTTATCCGCAAGAGCATTTGAAACAGGTGCCAACGGTTATGTAGGAACAAGTATTTTTGGTTTCCAAATTGATCCAAACGAAACAGTTGCTAGTGATACTGTAAAAGGTAAGATTGTATTATCAAACAATGGCGGTACAGGATCAACACCAGATCTTAAATACTTTACATTTGATGCAAAAGGCCAAGTTGCAATTAATCAGCAAAATGCAGCAGCAACACTTGATGTTAATGGTTTCGCAAAACTTGCTGTTTTAACAGCAGAGCCAACAAGTCCAGCAGCAGGTATGATTGCTATTGCAGACGGTGCTACTTGGGATCCAAGTGGTGCTAACCCAACTAAGCAACAAGCAGTTATCTACTTAGGAACTGCCTGGGTACAAATAGCAATTCAAGCATAATCAGATTAACTTAGAATAAACAAAAGTCAGCATAAATTATAGTATGCTGACTTTATTCACTTCCGGTAGTACTGACGAACCAAAACAGGTAACACACTCTTGGGATTATATAAAAGAATGTGCAGCAGCCAGTATCAAAGAAATACAACTTACATCTCAAGATAGAGTATTAGATGTGTTTCCAGCAAACACAATTGCACACTATACTATTACAGCGTATCCTGCACAACTAGCAGGTGCGAAACTACTAAGTGCAAACTTCAATCCTTACAGTTATATAGAAAACTTTAAGAAGTTCCAACCTACATATCTATCACTTATACCAAAACATCTAGAACTGCTTAAAAATACAAAAGGCTTTGCTGATTTAGATATGAGCTGTGTACGCTATATGGTTACAGGAAGTAGTACTATTACACAAGACTTTATAGATGCATTTACAAGCAAGGGTGTACAAACAGTTGCTAACTGGTATGGTATGACAGAAGTTCCTCCGCCGGTATTTGTTGGATACAACACACCAGAGTTTGACCTATCTACAGTTAATCAAGACCGGTATCATATTATGTTTATGCCTGCTGGCGGATACAGCGGCGACTTGCAACAATGTTATATAAACGGAAAAGCAACAGGCGACTTATTTAAATTAGGTCCTTGTCGCTTTGCACAACGGATGAAAAAATTAAATGGCGACACTTGGAAAACTACAGTTTAGATTTGCTACTCAAGACGATGAGTCTTTAGCAGAACAATTTTGTAAATCACAAAACTATAGTAATAATACATCTCTTAAAAAAATGAAATGGGAATGGGTACTAGAAGAAGGTGCTTGGACTATTGCTACACACGAAGATAAAATTGTAAGTATTGCAGGTGTACATCAGTTAGACGAATTAGGACCTGATGCATATCGTTGTTTGTTTCGAGGTGCGCAGTTACCTGGATATACACTAGGCGTAGGTAAAGATATGTTAAAGACAGGAATTCAATTAGGACATTTATTAAAAATGCAAATAGAATGGGTACCGCATTTAACACAATTATACATTAGTACAAACATAAACGATGACGGCGGAAAAAGTCAACGTATGAATAATACACTAATGCCATTAATGGCAAAGCGTGGTATATGGGAATTAGACAGACAGATGGAACTGTATAATGTTCAACAAAATTTGTGGCGTATTAATGTTAGTAAGTATTATGAAGAAAGAAATAAGTCTTTAGGCTTATAGTGCTATAACATCTTGTATACGAGTTTCATCTACTCTTGTAATAAAATGCGCTCTAGTTGATTCGCCGTAGTTTTCTGTTCCGTGAAATGCACTTGTATTCAGAATGTATATCTTGCCCACACGCATATTAAATTTTACTTCTCTGTTTTCACCAAATGTAAACAAGGCTTGTTCATTAGTTGCCAAAGGTATATGTAACTTTTTAGCATTTGAATCTTTGTGTGTTTGAATTGTAGCCTCAGGACCGTGTTCTGTTATAATACACTGTTTAAAACTATCTTCACCTAACATATCTAATAGTGTATTCATATAACCAAATCTAAACCTAGGCAACACATTACACTTTTCATAAAATTCTGGATCAAGTGTTTCTGGAAACATATCAACATTTGCTTGACTAGAAGGTGGTATAGGTTCATAACGTTCTACAGGCCACGCAAGTGTATATCCTGCTATAGGTCCGCAGTAATATCCGCAGTATCCTAGTTCCATATACTGTTTACTAATTTCTATAGATAATCTTTCAGGAAAATCTTGGAAGTTAAAATACTGGTGGCTGTGTTTATTTTTGATATCAAAATAATAACTTTGTAATTGATCGATATCTAAATCAACGTTTAATTCAATAGCACCCCACGTATCGTCATTGTATAACAAGTCCATTGTTATATCTTTAGGATCATAGTTTTGTATTACTCTCATTTTCGTAACCTTTTAATTAGTAATGGCAGATATACGCAAACGCCCACAACAGTCCAAAAGGTTGCTAATACTGTAGCATAGAACTTCCAGTTAGCAATGTCTACTGCTATACCTAATGTTATACCAACTATCCAAACATAATCTAATGCACCGTGAAACTTCTTCCAATTCGTACCATACTTTGCGATAAGATGATCTCTTTTGTTAGCGAACCAAGGGTGTACGTGTCTCATAATTACAAACCCTTCGTTTAAAACCATTACCATAAATCCTATCCAAAATATCATATGTTACCTTCCTTATCTAACACTTCTTTTTCCTTGTCTACAGGTATTTTGAAGTATAGATGTATTCTATCAGTATCACCTTCGTTGTGTGTACCGTGTTTAATATTAGTATTTACAAGAAACATACTTCCGTCTGCTGGCAATACGAACCTACGCATAGGCTGAAATTGGAAGTATGCTTTACTGTTAGTTAAGATAGGTATATGCACTTTAAGATAGTTATCGCTATCACTATGAAAATTAATAAATGTCCCTGGCGGGTGTACAGCAACACTGAATTGGTGTGCAAAAGGAAATGCTTCTTGTAATCTACTTACAACACCAAACATCATTTCAGTATCTCTGTATGGATGCATTTTACGCTCTTCTGTTATATTATATGGAGGGCAAGGTACAGTTAGATCTTCTAAATTACTTTGCAATGCCCAACCATATGCATCATCAAATATATGTCCGCCTACACCTTGGCTAACGTTGTCTTGGTATCGCCAACACAAATGTTGATATTCTGTTTCTAACTGTGCATAGTAATTTTGCAGTTCACTAATATCAACAGTTGTATTAAGTTTTTTTGTTTCTCTTATCATCTAAAATCTTTCACAGTTTGTACAAAGTTCTTAACATTTACTACCGGAGTTTCTTTATTAACTCCGTGTGCTAGATTAACAATATATGATTTGTCTTTCATTTTTTGCAGCATAGGAGTAATGTCTTCATTGACTAATAATCCTTGCCAAGGAATACCACCTTGTAACACAACATCAGTAGTAACGTCTTCAACAGGAATATCATCACTTAAATTAATACAATCAGGTTTTACAATGTCAGCGAACTCATTTATGTTTTTGCCTATTAACCTTGGAAAAGCAATGATGCCTACTTGAGGATATTGACGTCTAATAGCATTTACTATCTTTGCTGTTGGTTTATAACATAAAGTATCTAGTTCTTGATCTGACAAATCTCCTGCCCAACTATCAAATATCTGTATTGTATCACAACCTGCATCAATTTGTTTTGATAGGTGTTCCACAATGTATGGAACTAGTTTATCTACAACATTTCGATTTTTAGTCTTTGTCATATATTTGCAAAGTGTATAAGGTGCTCCTGCAAATCCGATTAAACTTTTACTTTCATTTAGTTTTACTCTAGTCTGTTTAATTGCATCGTACACAGGTTGACATTTTTTCACAAACGTCCACATATCAGTTTCAAACATTTTTTCGTTGAATGGTCCAAGTACTGGTGAAGGAGTATAATCTAACTCTTGTCCAAGTGCATAAGGAATAATAAGTATATCAGAAAAAATTATTGCTGCATCCATATCAAATGCATTAATAGGTTGCAAAGTAATTTCTTTGGCCTTGTGTGGAGTAAGTGCCATATCTAAAAATCCATTACTGTTTTGTTTCATTTGCATATACTCAGGCATATACCTTCCTGCTTGACGCATCAACCAAACAGGGTATAAATTTGTTTCTCTATCTTTAATAGTTCTCTGTAGTATAGTTTTCATTTGTTCCTCTGATTATTAAAATAATCTATAATTCCTTTTATTTTCTTTTGTTTATATTCTTTAACATAACTTTCTGTCCAAAACTTTAAGTCCATATTTGCTATGTAAGGATTATCAAACCAAAAATCTAATATTTTAAACAACTGTGGCTGTTGTAACCCTTTTACGTTATACTTATGATCTTCAGTTTCTGTAACATTTAGATGCAATAAGTTAGTAGTAGCATCTTGTTTCTCTAACTGTATCCACTTACAACGCTCTTTTAATTTATGTTTTACTTCTGGATAGTTAGGATGATTGGGATAGTTTTGAGGAGCAGGATACATATCACCTGCAATACTTCCTAAACATATTAGGAACGGAACGTGTCCGTACACATCATCTAATAGTTTTATTTGGTAATCTTTTACACACGCACTGTTAATAAAGATATCAGCAGTTCTTGCTATCTCAACTATTTCATCGTACTTGGTGTCAAGATCGTAACCTGTAACTCTGCTCAATTGTACTAGATCATATTGTGCAAAATATTCGTGTAACCAATTATTCATATTATGAATGCCTGGTGCTATACCACTTTCTTTGCCGCCGATAATTACTACCTTCATATATCTAGTTCCTTAACATCGTTAGTCCATACTTTGCCGTATAAGTGTATTCTTTCTGTAGTACCTTTATTTTCCACACTGTGTGGTAATGTAGTATTTACTAGGTATGCCCAACCTGGCTCCATATGTATTTCTTCACCATCTATAATCCAATTACTATCCTTGTTTGTGTATATTGGAATGTGTACTCTAATTTTATCAGGCGAGTCTTGATGAGTAATTAATTTAGTCCCAGGTGTATGTATTGTAACTAACCATTTTTTACTACGCACAGGTAAATTCTGTACAATATCTAATGCATACCCACTAAAACATTTGCGTGGATTTAGATTGTCATCATCATTATCTCTGTACTCTGGTTTCGCTTGTCCTTGTTCAAATGGTTTTGGTCCTGCTTCATCACTGTTCCAACACAATGTATAATATGATGTGTCGTCCATTAAGCGATGTCCTGTTATACCTGCAGGGTCAACAATAGGTTCCTGCCATATATGCTGATTGTCCCCAACAATAAACTTCCAATCACTATAACTATCTTCTAAGTCTTTATACCACGATTGCATTTTTTCAACATCGACTGGAAACCAACGCTTGTATCTCCAACCTAAATCAATAGGATCGTGTTTTTCTAAATAGCGTTTAAGCATTGTAATACACAGCCTCTAGTTTAATAGGATTGTCTTCACTTGCAAATGCTGCAACCTTAGTTGTGCAATCACCGCCTATACCTTTTAGTAATGCTCTTTCTAACATTGCTTGTCTATATGTTAGATCGTGATTTATCTCTTTAACAATATTACTTGCATCACTGCCTGTTCTTGTTTGTAGTGCAATGATTCCTTGTCCAACTGCTGGTGTAATAGATAAGCGTTCATAGTCTCTTTTAATATCTAATGCATCTAATCCTGCTTCTGCAAGGACAATAGCATCATATTCGCCTGCATCTAGTTTTGCAAGTCTTGTATCTATATTACCTCTTATAGGTTTTATTTGTATGTGCTGATCAGCATACAATTCTTCTAGTTGTGCCTTGCGCCTTGGACTGCTTGTACCTAATACAAATCCATCAAACACTTTACCTATAAGGACATCATAAGGTCTGTTACGTTCTAGTACAGCAGATATTTCCAATCCCTCTGTTTCTATATCTCCTGGGATATCTTTTAAACTGTGTACAGCAACATCAATAGACCCTTCCAACAATGCTTTTTCAATAGCACTACAGAATACACCCTTGCCGCCAATTTCGTGTATTGGAGTATCTGGGTTTAGATCGCCTTCTGTTTTAATAGCAATTATCTCAGTACTACAATTAAGTTCTGCACATACACGATCAGCGTATGCAATTGCTAGTTTACTTCCCCTTACGCCTATTTTAATTGTCATTATATCTCGGGTGTGTTAGTTGCACTCCGTCCCTAACTCTTGAATTCATATCTACTGCAACATAGTCGTGTCCGTATAATACAAGGTCATTTGGAATTTGTTTTTCAAACTGTTTCCATTTTGTTTCTAATACTTCGGGCTCTACATTCCAATGTAGCATTTCGCTTGACCAAATATTTGTAGTCCATAGTACTTTGGTTCCGTGGTACTTGTTTATTTCATTAAACAATTTATCACTTTCATTTACAATATCTATTACATAGAACTCGTGTCTTAGTTCTCTATACCTTGCCCACAATCTTTGAAATGCTAAACTACCACCGTGTTCTGCTACTTCTTGATCCCAAAACTCTTTATAGTTTGCACGATAAGTGCTACTGAAGTTATAAGTTAAATCGTGTTCTAAGAGCCATTTATCCAAATCATAACCGTCCCACGTTTCTAATAAATGCTTCTTGTAGTTTAAACTTGATTCACACCAATCAAAGTAATGCACAGTAGTGCCTTCGTGAAAGCCATTAGCATTTAGTATTGCTAAAGGTTTGAATCCAGCAGCAGCAGTAAACAGATGATCAATGTGTTTGCCGCCTGTTCTTACTCCTTCAGATGAAAGTGTCTCCGTGTTGAATGCATATACTCTGTCTTTTTCGATGTCTTCTTGGTATTGGAGTTTTCTAATCCAAGCACGTTGAGATTGGTTAGATAACTTGTCAATTTTTTCCACATCTTTTTCATACCATACTCCTTCTAACTGTTTTGTATCAATGTATGGGTACAAATACACTTTGCAATCACGCATATCATTATCTAAGTTGTCAATAACAATATCTTTACGTAATGCAATGTCAATCCAGTTACTACCATCACTGGTTACTGGATACTCTGTTGCGCCACCTGCTCTACGTACCCACGCAGGTGTATAGTTACTGTTCATTGTGTTTTCGCTCAATTCATAGTTTTGTAGTATAGGTTTACGATCTTGGAATACGCCCATTTCATCAAACACTGGACTACCTAATTCTTGCCACTTTGCAATATTAACAAATAGATACTGTCTATGCAAGCCGGGATACGCACCCATAGTAAGATAGTGCTGTTTCTTTTTGTCCATAATATGTCCAACAACAAAGAAGTCTGGATTCTTTTGTGCGTAGGCTAAACTTTGTGTAACTAGACTAGGTCCTCTGTACAGCAAACATCCTTGTGCAGCAATCATACAATACTTTTTATTTTCTTTTACAGCACGTTCTAGTATTTCGTGTACAGTAATTGCACTTCCTACATACTTGCTCAAACCCATCTTGACCATTCGGTTAATATAAAAGTAAGTCATATCAAATGAACGCTTACTTACAATGTCGCTGTCTATGTCTCTACGTGTATCAAGTATACCTATAGCGATATCATTGGAAACTTTAATTTGTTCCCAATATCTATCAACAGTTATGCTATTCCAATCTTTCATTTAACCTCTATTAGTATAATAACTTTGTCTAAGCACATAGAAGAAATCTCTAATGCGTCTACCTAGTTCGTAGTGAATAATCATATGTATGCGTGGCTTATCGCTTCTATTCCATACGCTGTGTACATTGCTAATATCCATCAAGAATGCACTGCCATTGTCATCAAATGGTACACGACCTTGATCCTTCATTACAAATTCACAACCTTCCGGATTATTCAAACTTATATTGCAAACAGTTAAACGCTTTTCTTCATCTGCTCTATCTTGATGTGGAAGTATATACCCGCCCGGTTCAAGATACATAAATCTTACACGATTTAAAAACTCCGCAGGCCATACATCTGTTAAAAACTTTTTAGTAATAGGACATTCGTCTGCTACCCAGGTCCAGTCTAGTTGTTTTATAGTATTTGCTCTATCACCGTAACTGTTTAATGTTTGGGTATCTTCGTCTAGTCCGTGTAATGTTAGACTGCGCCAACCGTTACCATAGTCGTCTCTATGCACGTGAAACTTGTCTGCAAGTGCTTCTGCTTCCTTGTGCATTTCTTTCCAAGGCTGATTGTCCAAAGCACTTAATCTAAGGAATGGCCAACCACTTTCCATTACAATCCATTTAGGATCAAACTGTTCTGGATATTCATAACTGTATTCTTTGTTATGCTCTTGCCAATATTTTTCTAACTGTTCCATTGCATTCCTGCTATTTTAACAACAGTTTCATTTACAGGTTTTGACTGTAAGTGCGCTCTGTTGTTTTTACTCTTATTTACTGTTCCGTGTGGTACTGCTGCATTAATAATATATGCCTTTCCAGGTAACAAGTTATACTCTCTGTCCAGGTCTTCGCCGTATAAAAATTTAGCATCGTCATCTGTGTTAATTGGTATGTGTAGTCTTTGCACATTAGGTCCGTCAATATGTTTACCTAGTAAAGCAGTAGGCTGATGTTTCCTAATGCTAAGGTCTTTTAGTATTTCTTCACCCAGTGTATTTTTCATAAACTTTACAAACCCAAAATCAAACTTTTCTTGTATTCTTTTGTTTTCGCCAGTCCAGCATTCAGGATAAAGATCCTGTCGTGCAGCCCAACTAGGTACTCCAGGTATATCTTTTTCGCAAAACCAACTTATTTCCATTACAAGTATTTCTGCAAGATGTGTGTTCTTAATATAATCTACAATATGATACCCTTGATCATAAACACCTCTACCTGCTTGTCCTGTATCTCCGTCAAACGCATTGTCGATGTTTTCTAAGTGATACTTGTCTTTTAGATATTGCGACTTGCGCCAACTAAAATATAAATCTTCGTATTCTCTATCTACTATGCTGTACCAGTCTTGTAACTGTACAACGTCAATAGTCCAAGGAAGTTCGATTATGTCCCACGATGTGCTATCTATAAATCTACTAGTGATTTGTGCAGGATCATAATCGACAATATATCTATCCATTGACATATTCCTCCCAAGAACGCATCTCCGGAAAGTATTCAAGCAAGTCTAAATTACGTCTTGCTTTCATTGTGTCTATCCATACTGCTGCTGCAATTCTATCTGCTTCAGTGTGCTTACCAAAACTGTCGCCTATAGATTGCATAAAGTCTGCATAGTCTTTCCACTCAGGTGCGTGTTCAGTTATCCAAGATACTATGTTATCAATAAATGTGTTATACTGATTAGTTAGCATCCACGGACTTAGATGTTTAGGATATGATACATTACTACGTATCAAATCTAATTTTACATTATACTGCTTTGATAAACTGTGCAGCCATTTTACTAAGTCTAGACAACTTGTTATACTTAAAACATTATGAGTTGTACTGAATCTAATACGCATATCTTTATCAGCACTAAATTCTATAATGCGTTCTATGTTTTTTGCAAAACGATCCCAAATTAAATTTGTTCTAATAAATTCTGCCCTGCGTCCAAAACTTTCCATACTGATATCCATCTGCACAGTTACATAAGGTTCTATTTCTTTTACCTTACGTAACCACTTGTCTAGATATGCTTGTGGAGTGTTACCGTTACTGATAACAATTAGTACAGGTTTAATTTTAAATTTATTCTGTTTTGCTTTTAACATAGGTATTAGTCTATCAATAAACTCATACACTTCGTTTTGTATCAAAGGTTCTCCGCCAAGTATATAATACTGTAAAATATAAGGTACAGCATCTTGTTCTAACCATTCGTAGAACAAGTCTTGAAAACCTTCTGGTGCTACGTTTTTCTCACTTGGCTTTATGTCAAACTTACGATTCTCTATTTCCCATTGACTGCTGAAAGTTTCATTACAATACACACACTTTAAGTCACAAGTGTTATTAAAATATAATTCTAGTTGACTTGGCATTGCTTTTAATTCATCAATTGGTTCGTCAAATCTCTTTCTATGAAAGTCATAATATGCTTTAGGTAATCGAGGACTTCTGATGCCTCTCTCTTCATTACGCCAACACGCACTACAGTCTGTATGTTTTATATTTGCAAGTTTTTCTTTTCTTCGTTCAATCTCGTAAGGATGATTTACGAATACATCTTTGCCATACTCATCTAGTTCTTGTTGCGAAATATGCCTATGTGGAACATTGTGACAGTTCTTTACAATGCCTTCTTTGAGGTGAATATAAAAATGTATCCACTTCATAGCGCACATAGAACTACCATCTAGAGTTTTATCTAGGTTGGCAGCCTTAGCAGCATCGACGAATTTAATCGGTTCTTGATTCATAATAGTAGCACTTTTCTAGTATAAGTATACTTATGCCATACCTAAAGTTGAATGATTTAGAAGCGATTGTGATAGATTTTACTAGTCACTGTAATTCTATGTGTGGAAATTGTAGCAGGAATATTGACGGAGTTACTGTTAATCCTAGAATGCCTTTAGAGCATATGACTTTAGAAACTTGGAAAAAACTGTTTACACCTGAAGTTGCTAACCAAATTAAAGAAGTAATATTCAATGGTAGTTATGGTGATCCAATATTCAATCCAAATTTAGTTCCTGCACTAGAATATATTTTGGAAGTAGCAGACACTCCGCCTGTAATTACTATACACACAAATGGCGGACTAGGAACACAATGGAAAGAACTAGCAGAAGTAATGCAAAAGTTTCCAGAGCCAAGTCACGTTACATTTTCAATTGACGGATTAGAAGATACTAATCACCTTTACAGACGTGGAGTGCTATGGGACAAGATTATGGCAAACGCACAAACATACATAGGTGCAGGCGGTCTTGCTAGATGGCGTATGCTTGTGTTTGAACACAATGCACATCAGATAGAAGAATGTGAAGAACTTGCGTTTACCTTAGGTTTCAAAAAGTTTGATATTAATGGTGGACACACATTCAGCGCACTAAACAGTTTAAGCAATGCAGCAATAGAAAAGTTTAATGCAAATAAAAAAGAACAAGCACGTACTATCAAATATGACAGTAAATATTTAGACAACGTAGAACGTATTAAAGCAATTGACGATTTTAGTACCAGTGTTATCAAATGCAAATGGCAAGTGAAGCGTAAGGTACAAGTTAGTCATACAGGCGAAGTGTTTCCTTGTTGCTATTTTCTAAGCGATAGATGGCCACGCAACCCTGATAGTCCGTTTGCTAAAGATGTTGCAAGTATAGAATGGTTAAATGTAAATGATCTTAGTTTAGAAGATATACTAAACAGTGAATGGTTTGCAACCTACTTGCCTGAAAGTTGGAACAACGAAAATAGATATGATATTTGTTCTAAAGTGTGTGGTACGTAGGATCGTGCTTTTCTAATAGAAAGCCAACTTGACACATACATTTTTTCTGCGCACACGTAACTGGTTTAATAATAGGATCAAACTTTTTAGGAAGTTCAACATCATACAAATTGTAAGTACCTGATTTAAATCCAAGTAAACTATTACCGCAGACACTTCCTATACTACCATCAAAGTTTATAAAGATTGTATCCACTCCAAGGTTACAAGTCCAACCTTCAAACTTATTTAGATTGTTTATCAGTACAAAGTTCTTGCTAACATCTTGAGTATGCCCGTCTTGATATGTAAGTTGTACAGGTGGCTTCTTTCTTTTAGGTTTGAAAATATCTTCTTGCTTAGGATTACGTTTTCTTTGATCTATCAAGTACTGTGATTGTTCATAGTTTGTATCTTGTGTAGTTTCGCCTAACTTGATAGGTTTTACATTTACAGGAAAACTAGTTTTGCTTTGCAATAGTGTATCTACAATACTCTGACATTTTTGCCAATCTTTTGTATCCATTAAAACATCACATATTACATTGTTATGTTCTTCCCATAACATATCTGCAAGTTCTCTCACGTGTTCTACATCAATACGTTGATGGTGGCAACTAATATAGATAGTGTCAAACTCGCCACCGTGTTTCTTCCACCAATTAATACTGCGACTGCCATTTGTACTTAAATGAAAGGTACAGCCTAACTCTCTAAAATATTTGGTAAACTTGCTTAGTTCTGGCCACAGTGTAGGCTCTCCTCCTATGAGGTCAATGTTAAAGCGTGTCTTTCCTGCTTTCTTGTAACAGTCAATAATATGTTCCAGATTGTTTTTGGCTAATTCGTAATCTGGCCAACGAAATGTTCCTTCATTACTGCCAGGGAAGCAGTACCAACAGGCATAATTACAAGTATTGCCCATTTGATAGTTTATGTTAACTAATTCGCTTGGATGATGGTCTGTTAATTTAGAAAGTTGCATACGGAGTATTTAGTGAGTACACAAAATGAGTACAGTATATATTGGAATAAGCCTAGCATAACTGTTACGTATTCTAACGGAAAAGATTTACTACCATTGACATACGTGTTGTATGATCATCCTCCTGCTTGTAAATTTTTACAACTACTTAAAGAAAACATTCAAAAGCCTTTGGTTCAAGAAACTAGTTTTGTATTAGACAATGAAGACGAAGAAAAACTTATTCAGCAGTTAGCACAACTTATAGATAAGTTAGGGTTAGATAAATCACTATCACTGAATGAATTACACGAACTAGTTGAGCAAGCAGAACCTAATGAAGACTATGATAAACTTAATAGACTTATACACGTTTATGAGCAGTATCTGAGCAACAGAGGCACACCACGCATAAACAGTTTCTTTAGATTTGACGGCGCAACTACTTTGGATATCAGTAACGAAGATTTATTGTTTTTTAAAATGGATAGAGGGTATGGCGATCTATGTATGGGCTACAATACTTTAGGCAAGCATTGGTTGGAAATTGCAGGTAGAGGTGAAGCCGACAAAATTGATAGTGTTGTACCACAAAAGCATATTAACTGCGAAGGGTATATGTTATATCGACCTGGGTACGAAACTCCGTTCACTGTTAGTAAACATTTTGTTGAATGGTATCAACGCAATACCCACAAACCAATTACACTAGATATGGCACTAGGGTATATTGTAGTAGGTAAACTTGTTATGCCATTGGATTGGAATAATATGCACAATCAACAACGTGATGAGTGGACATACTTCCTAAGTGAATATAAAGATATTGTTGATGTTAAAGTTTCTAGTGTAAAAGAAAACACCCAAGAACTTATGCAACAGGCAAAAATGTTATGAGATGTAAACTATTAGAAAGCCATAGTTATATTGCAGCAAACGGTCAATACCGTATGTGCTGTACTAGTAACGAACCAAACAATGCTGAAACTGTGCATACACATACACCGCAGCAATGGCTAGCAAGCGATACAGTTACAAAAGCAAAAGAGCAGTTGGCTCGTAACGAATGGCCTGATGCGTGTGAAGGGTGTAAACTACACGAAGAAAAAGGTTTAAAAAGTCGTAGACAGTTAAAAGATAATTATGGTCCAGGCTTGTCGCACTTAGACTTACGTTTCGGTAACAGTTGTAATTTACAATGTATCAGTTGTCATAGTGGTGCAAGCAGCAGTATTGCAGAAGAAGCAGTAGCAATGGATCGTCAAGGTATTATTCCAGTACATCAAATATTTAACACACCTAACTACAATTGGTATGATGAAAGATACCTACACTACTTTGAAAACTTACCGTTACAAGAAGTTTACTTGACAGGTGGTGAACCTATGATGGTAAAACACTTACCACAGTTTTTAGAAAGATTAGACAGCAGTGTTACTGTTAGGTTTAATACAAATGCAACATTATACAATCCTAAAATACATCAGTTGCTAAAACGTTTCCCTCGTGTTATAATGAGTCTAAGTCTTGACGCAGTAGATAAGAAAATTGAATATATTAGATATGGATCAAATTGGGAAACCATCAGTCGCAATATTGACATATACAAAGATCTATACAAGTGCGATATTGCACCTTGTACTAGTGTGCTTAATGCACTGTACCAAGATGAGATTAAAGAGTATGCAGACAAAATGAATATGAAAGTATGGGATAATCTACTTGTATATCCTGATTGGCTACACGTAAAAAATGCGCCAGACAGTTTGCGAAAACAATTTAAATATATAGACGAATGGAAAGACGGTGAAGCCGATACTGCTGCACAGGCAAAGTTTGTTAAACATATTACAAAACTAGATAATTTTAGAAACGTAAAAATAAAAGATTACCTGCCAGAGGTTGCACAAGCATATGGACTTAATTAAAGAAAATAAACAAAAGAAGCGTGCTGTATTTTTAAAAGATAGCGACACGATTAGAAAGTTTTGGTATGACAAAGATTCTGTGTGGATGCAACAACACGCTGAAATGCTAAACAAGGTACAACCAGGCTATGTCAAGTACGTTGGAGAAAACTATATCGACTTCACAAGATATTTAGGACAGCCTGCAAGTACATTCAAACATACTCCGCAGTTCCGTGATGAGGTGTGTAAATTTTGTGTAGATCAAATCAACAGCACACTACCGTATGCACACGGTGATTGGGTACTAAGTAATATTATAGTTGACGGTAATACTATGCGTATGGTTGATTGGGACAACGTTGGTATATACGATACCAAAACTATATACACAAAGTTAAAAGCAGACTTGCAATCAGCATTTGGAGAGTTATTTGACCCCGCAAGCATTTAGTTACGCAACTGTTGGAAACAACGGTATGATATATGTTCCGCCTTACGGACTTACAGAATCTATCGACTATATGTTAAAGATGGATCCAAACACTTATAAGATTACCAAGATACCTTTACAAGTAGATGACTCTACAGAAAAATGGCAAAAAGGTATAGTTCACCGTAACTTAATTTATTTCTTACCTTACAATGAAAGCAGTATTCTTATTGTGGATACTAATAACGATAATGTACAATATGTTAAGATAGCAGCGAAAGGACGAGGCAAGTATGTGCAAGGACATATTTACGGAGACCGTATAATTGCTATGCCATATGGCGAACACGAACATTATAATCTAGTGTTAGACTTTAATATGACGCACCACTCCTACAAATTATTACAACTAGACATACCTGTACAAGATACAAAAATGTGGCATACTACACAAATGATTGATGGTGTAATATACGGATTGCCAAGAGGAGAAAAACACGATACATTTTTTCCTTACAGAATAGAATATGATTGTTTAAAAAACAATTATAATCTTGTTGACCTAAGTGATGTATGGGCAGACTATGACAAAGATAGGACAGCAAATAAAAAGTTTACAACACTTGCAAAAGTCGGTAATAAACTTTTTGCTCCACCTTACAGTGAAAGTAAGTTTTTTGATTTCCTTGCAATGAAAACTGAAGCAGGTTGGCTGTATCATAAAACAGGACAGCAAACAACCAGTAGAAAATATTATGCACACACAGTAGCACGCAATAATAAAATATTTTTTCCGCCTGCAGGACACGATGAAGATTGGAGCGAAATGCTTGTTGTTGACAGTGATACAAATACTTGGATAACTATTGATCTCGGTATAGGCAAAGAAAGTAAAAAATATTTTGCAGGAGTTGAAAACAGCCAAGGTAAAATATACTACATACCACGTGGCGGCTGTGTATGCGAGCCTGAAGACACTTGGAAAAGTCAAGGTGATCTTGCAGAAGTATTAGTTGTAGATACTAATACAAATGATTTTTATACAGTCGATGTAAAAGAATATTTTAAAGATAGTACAACAATAGAAAAATATAATAATTGTGTAATTAAAGACGATGTTATATTTGCATTTCCATATGGTGAAAGTGATACATTTCAAACTGTGCTAATATTTGATACAGTAAAAGAACAAGTAATTAAAACGGTAGATCTAAATGGCATATAAAGAATTTCAAGATCATTATAAAGAAACTAAGATTAAACATCTATTACTTTTTAATTATAACGGCAAGTTATTAAGTCCTCCGTTTGCTACTAACTTGTGTAAAAGTTACAGCGATGTATGGATAGATGGAAAGTGTGTTGATTTAGATTTACCACCTAGTACTAGTAAAACAAATGCTGTTGCAGTCTTAGGAGATAGTGCTTGGCTTATACCCTACGGAATATATGATGACCTTAACATTGTTACTGAAATAAAACCTGGCGCAATTGTAAAACATAAACTACCGTTTACAGGCAAAGGACAATACTACAGTGTAGCAACAAACTATGAATGGAATACTGCTTTTAGTTTTCCATTAGGGTACGAAGGCACAAACAATGCTATCTATATCAAAGACGGAAAACTATCTATACACCCGTTACCCTATCAAGGTAAAAAACTGCATATGGGTACAGTATATTGCAATGGGCGATACTGGAGTATGCCAAGAGGTGACGAACCAGGATACACAAGTTTATTAAGTTTTGATGGAGAAAAGTTTGCAAGTTACGAACTAGAAGTTGATCCTAATATTACTAGAAAATACAGCGATATTGTTGTTAAAGATAAAACACTATACAGTTTACCATTTGGAGAAACTAAAGGACTTAACACTATTGTAGAGTTTGATACAGAAACAAACACTGCTACATATCATAATATGAACGGAGTAGACTTTGCTAAAAAATATAACGGTGGTGTGCTTGTAGGCGATAATATAGTTGCACTACCTTATGGAACAGAACACGGGGAAAGTAATTGGGGACTGGTATTTAATACTGTTACAAAAGAAAGCAAACAGTTTGATATCGGCATTACACACGGCGGCAAGTATAGATATCGCAGTGGTATTGAATACAAAGGGTATGCGTATTTTATGCCAGCCGGAACTCCTAGTTGTCCTATATTTAGAATAAACAAAGATGGAGATGAAATACAAAGTATATTTTTTGAACACACGTTATTTGGAAGACCAATTATACACAATGACAAACTTTGTGTAATAGGTTACGACACTATTTCTTCGCAGCATCAGTTGTATCATATTAAGGAGGACTTGACATATGAAGTGTTATGCACCTTGGCACGCTCTTAGTATTAGATTCAACGGAGATGTTGTACCGGACTGCGTTTATACAGGACGTCACGGTAACTTACTCAAGGAAGACTTGCCTACTATTTTACGAAATCCTGGATTGATACATACACAACGTACAATTGCATCAGGACAGTTTCCTAGTAACTGTTCACAATGTACACTGAAAGAAAGCACCAACGGACATAGCAGAAGAAAGTTTTTTGAACAAGTTCTAAATCCTATGCTAAAACCAGAGAGCAACTTACGAAATGACATATATTTCTTAGAATTTAATATGAGTAATCTGTGTAATCTCAAGTGCAGAATGTGTAGTGGTGTAAACAGTACTGCTTGGATCAAAGAAGATTTAAAACTAGACAAAATGGGCGTACAACGACCCATACACGAACCTGACTTTGGTTACAGAAATCTAAGTCCTGACATAGTAGATAGACTATTTGAATATCCTCAATATTTTAAGAACTTACAGTATGTTAATATTAAAGGCGGTGAACCATATATGGAACCTGCTAACAAACAGATTATGCAAAAACTAATTGAACTTGATCTTGCAAAAAATATTACACTTGATATAAGCACTAATGGTACTGTTGTAGATTTAGAATTTGATGAACTAGCACATCAGTTCAAAGAAACTAAATGGCACATTAGTATTGAAGGCACCGGCAAACTGTATGAATATATAAGAGGCGGCGACAACTTTCCGTTTGAACAACTAGTAGATAACTTACAGCAACTAGACAAAATGGACAGACTTATTTTTGCAGGTACTATTATGACGTACAATGTGTGCCACGTTAAAGATATTGTAGATTGGTTTTACAGCATTAAAAAACCGCACTACGAATTGTATGTAAACAATGTAGTTACAACACCGGCTTATCTAAATCCTCAAATACTGCCTGAACATATACTTGACGGAACAGGATACAGACACAAAGACAGTCCTATACAACTAGAACAGTTTGTCGACTTTACACGTAAGGTAGATGAGTTGCGTGGTACAGACATACTTGATGTATGTCCTGAATTAAGTAGTCTCTTTTCTTAGATAGATATCGCTTAGACAAGCACAAACTGCTTTACCACACTGCACAGTTTCAGTAGGCAACTTATAGCGTTCAATGTTACCTAATGCTCCGCCTTCTTTACAGTCAGCTCTATATATGTTGCCCCACATATCAACATTAATCATATGTAGTCCTGCCCAACACTTCCAACCATAGAATGTATTTTGATTGTTGGCAATTAAATTGTTTGCTGTTACTGGAGCCTCATCTAACATTAGTTCACCTCTGTGTAAATTAACATCTGGTAAGTTTCTAAAGTACGGCCAATTGCCAATAGTGTCTAGTTGTTCTTGTGTGTAGTTTGCAGGTTTGTTTGTAATAGCATCTACATTTGACTTGTCTAAAATTATTTTAGGCCACACAGTTACGTTATCACTACATTGATATAGTTCTTCTGCAATGTCAAACATCTCATTAAAATTTTCAGGAGCAAGCATCAAATTAATAAACACAGGACACTCGCTTGCATTAATTACTTCCTTGATATGTGTTACTTCTGCATACTCCGGATGATAAGAAATAATAAAACCATCAGTGTGTTGTGATATCTCTTTATAGTATTCAGGAGTTCTACTGCCGTTTGTTAAAAAACTAAATGTATGCCCTTGTGCTTTTACAAGTTTAGCAAGATCCATAAAGTGTTTCCAGTATGTAGGTTCGCCACCGCTTAATCTATAGCATATGTCTTTACCGGGTACTGTAAAATTTTTGACAAATCTTTCAACAGTTTCCCAACGAGGCTGTCCTGTGCTACCACTATGTAAATGTTCAGGACAATAGGAGCAGCGATAGTTACACTTGTTAGACAGTGTCCAACTAACTAAAAACCAATTTTCTTTTGAACTTTGTTGATATGTTAACTTCATTCTGCCATCGTGTTGTCTAATATTAGTTGTTGTGTACGCTCATTAAGTTTTACTGTTAAAATAAGACTGTACAAATTATCACTAAAACTAAACACACTATGATCTAATTGGAAGTTAGTAAAGTATACGTAACCTGCTTCGGGATACAAAGGTTTGCCGTCAATAAGTTGAACATAGTTTTCAGGACTACAACGTCCAAATACAACTAACAGTCTAAAATACTCTGGACTAGTACCGTGGAAATCTCTGTGTGGAGGAAAGAATCCTCCTTGGTCTACACGTACTAGGTGTACACGGCCAATATCTGGATTGAATAGATCAACTAATTTTTTAAGTTCAGGAATCTTATGATACACTTCAGTAGGAGTATTAAAGTTTTCTTCCTTCATTTCTACATCGTGATACTTTTGCATATGGCCAAAACTATTAAGATGATAGTTGTCCATAACATCGCCTGTATGACTTGTAATAGGTAATCCCCAACGATTGTTGTGTGTATCTTTCTTTGCATTGTAAGGACACCAGTTGTTGTTAAACTGCTCTAACTGTTTCTCAACAGCATAATGGTCTATACTCCATTTCAGTTTAACCTGGTTGCCTAAGTTTACTAGACTTTGCCAACGCAATGCTCTTTCTATTTCATTATTGTCCATCAATTGCTGCCGCTAACTCTGGAAATGTTTCTCTCCAGTTAGTTCCTCTTGTTTTATCACAACTGCCTAGATACTCAACTAGTGCAGGAAGTTTATCACTCCAATCTTCTGAATACATAAACTTAATAATTCCTTCCCAACGTTGTTTGCCCATTGGATGATCGTTGAAGTATTTGTCTTTACTGTTGCGTATAATAAAATCTTCAATCTTTCTTCGTACTTGATTTTTAATTTCCATAGGCAGCACTTTGATATTCATATAACTTGGGAAGTATACTAAATGCGTGTTTATGAAAGGCGCAGCCATATGTGTTCTTTTGTTATTGACATCATTTCTCTTTATACTCCAATCTACAAGATCTACAAGGTCAAGTGCGTTAAGTGCTTGTACTGCACACGCAATATTAACCTGATGTTTTTTGTCTACTTGATTAACCATATATCGTAATGATGCTATTGTTTGAAGCCAATCACTAGGATATCTAATGTATGAGTTTACATATTGTGTACCATCAAGACTAAAATTAACAACTACTTCTTTAAAATGGTTCCAATAGTTTACAGCCTTCATAGCACTGTCTGGATGTCCATTAGTGTTGTATCTTAACTTAATATTTTTTGCGTGACCTTCTGCAATTAATTCTTGTAAAATTTTCCAATGCTCTGGAATCATTAATGGCTCTCCGCCTGCAAAGTATAACTGTTGAATGTTACCAGCCTGTTCCATCATACTTTCAAGGAAACTTCCTTTCTTGTACCAAGTGTAATCAAAGTTTTGATCCCAATCTTGATCGCTTGCAAGCAGTGGATCTTTATATTCAGGTTGTTGTAGTTTCCAGTCTTTGATCCAACTGGAACTATCGTGCGGTGAACACATAGTACACTTCAAGTTACATACATTTCCTAAACGTAAATCAAAGTACGGAATGTCAACTTCCAAACTACCATCTTCTTGTGTTTTATCAACAAGGTTTTCCATATTAATTTTTCCTTTCCATTCACGTGTTTCCCATTGTCTTTTACTTACTACTCCATTGCTTTCTTCTTCAAAGCATTTGGTACAACTTACAGGTACTTCACCGTTTAACATTTGCAATCTTGTATTACGCATATGTTCGCTATTCCATACTTCTTCAATACTATGATCTCGCAAGTTCATAGCGATACCATCTTTCTTTACAAGGCCTGCTGTTTTATTATCTTTTGTTCCTGCACCACTAGCATTGGCTGTACAACAGACTCTAACATCACCGTTAGGTCTCGTAGCCATATGTATCCACGGTAACGGGCAAAAAGTTTTACTAGTAGTCACTGTTGTTTCACCTCTACAAACTGTTTATTTAATTTATCAAAGTTGCCGCACTGCTTGGTGCATTCTTTCAAACCTGTTGTTGTCCAACAACTTGATATTTTACTAAAAAAGCCACTTGCAAATATCTCGCTTAGACTTTTATTATTTAGATTAGGATATTCTTTAACTTTGCTCATATAATCAATACGAGAAAAACTATGCTGCGGAACCCATTCTAAGTCTAACCAACAGCAAGCACTTACACCGCCATTAGCAGTAACATATATTTGATTGTTTGTTTGTGCTTTACAACTAATGTTTGGTAACACATCTTGTTTTGCTTGTTCAACACCTTCACTGTTTTTATCACTGTGAGTTGTTGGATACAATGTGTGCGTTACATTGTAATTATCATCTATAACATCTAGTTTACCATCTCTGAATCTACTAGTATGCTTTGTGTAGAAATGTGTAAATCCTAAGTTTTTACTCATAGTTTCACAATCGTGTACCTGGTGTTCATTATGTTTGAACACTAGCATATCCCAACGTGCATCACCTCCAGCAGAGATAAATGCTTTCGCATTTTGTATAATCTTGAGAAAGTCAGTATTCACTCTATATAGTGCGTGTGTATCCGCTAATCCATCTATACCAAATACTACCCGTACATTTAAACTTGCAAGTTCTTTCCACCAACTAAAAGATCTTGCACTTCCATTAGTGTGCATCTGTAAATGCATTGAAGGATTTGTTTCTCTTAAATATCTATATATTTCCAGTGTGTCTTTTGCAATAATAGGATCGCCTAAATTTCCACACATATTCAAATCATCTAACTGCCTTACGAAGTCCTTTGGAAACCAATTAACAAAGGTTTCTAAATCAATCTCTTCTAGGTAAAGCGTATCTAATAATGGACCACCTTGTATTCTACGTGGACACATCGGACACTTGGCCTGACACTTAGATGTAACTTCAAGATGTATTGATCTTATTTCATCTAATGCATACATTAATGTTTGTGTCCTATTAGCATAAATCTTTTATACTTCTGTAATTGTAATTCGCCTTCTTCCATAATAGAATCAAGACCACTTGTTTTTTTAAATTCACTAAGTGATGATACACAATTTATGTGTTCATCTAGTTCTTTGTAATCATTACTTTGTAGTACTATTTTACAGTCTTTCGGAACATTTCGCAACCACTTTTTATACTTTGCTTTTGTCATATGTTCACAACTAGTATTAATTACGATATCAGGTTTTGAATGGTAATAAAAGTTACACATATCTTCTGTGACTGCTACAAATTTACCTTCCATTTCTTGTCGCTTATTCATAGTTCGTGCAATTTCTTCACACGTAGGATCAATGTCTACACTAGTAATATTCTTAACACCTACGTCACTATTAAACAGCATACTTGCAAGTACACCATTCCATCCGCCAAATATTACAATCCTTGCATTGGCAATACGTGATTTCTTTTCTAAGGCTTGTATTAACCATTCTTTGGATTGTAGTTGGCCGCCCCAAAAACTATCAAGTGTACGGCTTCTATCATCGCTGTTGCGAATTGCATCCATCCAAAATTTTATATCTTGTATATCTATATTCATTTCGATTTTGGTATCTTACTGTCTGCAGAGCTAACACAGGTACTAGTTATACACTTAGATGGTGTCTTAAACAGCGTAAAACCGTCTTGTAGCGTACCTAAAGGTTCTTCCGCACAACTATATGCCCTTTTAACTTCACCACCCCTTATAACGCAACTTTGATACCCTGCTGCGCATTTCCATCCTTTGAACTTATTGAAGTTAAAAGCATTCATTCTTTCTGCTTGATCCAATCCGTAGTCATTACCTTTGTGGTCTTCAAAATACATCTGCATTACTTGTTCGCCTTTGATGTGTTGTGGAAATTGTTCTTGCATTTTCAAATGTTGGTTCATAGTGTATCCATCAACAATAAAACTTGCAGTTGGATCACTTTGTGGTTTGAGTGTTACGTTAATACCCCTATCTGAAAACCGTTGACATCTTTCGTAGTATTCATCAAAATGGTCAGGAACCATTACTTGGTTGATAGTAACTAATACTCCTTCATTTATAAGTTGTAAGCACTTGTCTCCAAACTCTTGCTCTTTGGCAAACTCAGAATGGAAACTAGCAGTGATACTTCTACGTTGTAGTTGGCTAGTTGACTCTATCCATCTAGCCCACCATTTGCTACCTGGCGATAGATTAGTGGTCATATGAATACTTTGATAAGGTGCTGCTGTATCACTACAGTAATGCTCTACGAGCTCTCCAAAGTTTTTGTACGCAGTAGGCTCGCCTCCACTAAAACTAAAATGGAATTCAGTAAAACCATTTTCTCTCGCCTGCCGTTTGATTTCATCTATCGTGTTTTTGTAGACTTCTAGTCCTTGATGATCCGGTTTATCCGTTCTAGCATACGGCCAACAGTAACTACAACTGTAATTACAGAAGCGACCAAGTATCCAACTTACATTGAATAAAGGCTGGTCTAACATAGTTTTCTGTCCAAAACTTACTATGTTTTGAAACGGTATAAGTGTAAAATCATTCATTATAAGCATATTTAACCACAATATAACTTGACAATTGCATTCTAGGCTTATATAATAAAGAACAAATAAGGTTCATTTTATTATTAGGAGAAAAATAATATGTCAAATACAGACGCTATCAAAGCAGCAATGGAAGACTTCCTTGCTGAGGATGAGAAATTTGAAGCAGGCAATGGTGCTGCTGGAACTCGCGCAAGAAAGGCTTTACAAGCAATGGGCAAGGCTATCAAAGAAAGACGTAAGGAAATCACTGAAACTAAAAACTCTCGCAAAGAGTCTAAGTTAAATGGATGATGAATCAGACAAGTATACAATCACTTTAGACGATTGCAGTTATGGTGGGGCTTCTGGCTCTACCATAACATTAAATAATAATTTTACATTTGATACTGGAAATGTTCTTGACACAGGTACAGACTGGTGCTATACTGATGACAATATTACAGTAGACACAAGCAGTTGGGACGATAGTTTTACTACTAGTCCTTCATCTATATATACTAATGATGCTATGAAAAAACGACTTGAAGCAATTGAGAACAGGCTAAACATTTTAGTACCTGATCCTGCAAAACTTGAAAAGTTTCAAGCGTTACAAAAAGCATACGAACACTATAAGAGCATAGAAAGGTTATGTGAACTTGATGACGAAGAACCAGAACTCCCGTTCTGAGGATAAGAACAGATTATTTAGAGATATGATGCGTATAGAGATTCTTGAAGATGAGATAGAATATGCAACTAAACAACTAAGGCCGCAAGACACTGGCCACATTAATACCGCTATTGGGTGGCTCAACAGTAGAGTAAGACAGATTAAAGGACAAACTAATGACTGATGTAAAATTAATTTCTTATAGCAAAGCACCAGAAGGATTAGGACTAGACGATTGTCAAGAACTAATTGCTTACTGCGCTAGGGTAAGTAATCCTGCTAATCAAATGAATAGCGAAACTAGTGAAAAACTAATTAAGTATCTAATCAAACACGCACACTGGTCACCACTTGAAATGGTAAGTGCTTGTTTAGAAATTAATACTACACGTGATATTGCACACCAAGTTGTGCGGCACCGTAGTTTTGCTTTCCAAGAGTTTAGCCAACGTTATGCTAATCCGGCAGAGTTTGGTGAAATGTTTGTAACACGTGAAGCACGTTTACAAGATACTAAGAACAGACAAAATTCAATTGAACTTGATAGTGAAAACGAACTTCACTATGATTGGGCATCAAAGCAACAAGAAGTTATTGATAAGGCAACCGAAGTATACAACTGGGCAATTAACAACGGTATTGCTAAAGAGCAAGCTCGTGTTGTATTGCCTGAAGGTAATACAAAAACACGTCTATATATGAACGGCACACTGCGTTCGTGGATTCACTACATTGAACTACGTGGCGCAAACGGAACACAAAAAGAGCATATGGATATTGCACACGCCTGTGCTAAAGTCATTGCTGATATTTTTCCACTAGCAGAAGATTTAGTCTAAGGAGGCTAAACAATGAAATACAATTTTTATCATACGTTTAGTGTGACTGAATGAAAAGATTTGGTATAATGGTATGCATAGATGGAGATGATGACTGGATGTTTGTCACTGAAGATTCTGGTAAACAATTCATTCGTCAACCGCTTCTGTTTGACGATTTCGACGAAGCACTTATTGCTGCAGAGCAATGGATTGAACCTGGAAAGGAAGAAAATGTAATGGTGGTTGAATATGAAGGTTAGAATAGGTCCTTATCGAAAGAACCGTGCCACACGAGTTGAGATAGAACCACACGACACCTGGAGTATGGATCATACACTTGCTATGATTATTCATCCTATGCTTGTACAACTAAAAGCAACACAAAACGGACATCCTGCAGACTTGACAGAAGCACGATGGAACGAAATACTAGATGAAATGATTTGGGCATTCAAACACAAATCAAAAGAAATAGACGCAGGTGATATGTGTCGTGATAAATGTGCAAGTTATGGCGATCCTATTTGCCAGGCTTGTTTAAAAGATACACAAGAACGTCTTACAAATGCATTTAAGTTGTTTGGCGAGTACTACGAAAACTTATGGGACTAAAAACTATGTGGGAAATGTGGTGTAAAGCAATCGGAAGAAAGGCTTATGATAATGACAGCAAAGCAGATCGAGTTGCTATGTTACGGACTTTGTGGATTATATTGCACATTGCTACTTGTATTGCTATTATAGCAGGCAATGGCAGAACATTAGAAATTTGGTAATGAACGATTTTTTAAAAAATCAAAATCAAATGATTGAGGACTTGGTCGAAATAGCAATGGAGGCTGAGATCACTGATCCTATTGATTGGGGTGAACTAAACATTTCTGAAGAAGAAGCGTACAAAATGTTTGCCGCTACTGTTTTAGAAATGAATAATGAACCGCTTGCAGACAAAGCAATTATTGTTAAACTTTTGGTAGAAAACTTTGTTTTGAATTTAAAATTACTCGGAAAGAAGTAATTTCTCTTGACAAAGGATATATATCATCATATAATCTAATTTTGTTTAAGGAGCAAACTGACATTGGCTGGTAAGAAAAAAATAATAAGAGGTGCACCAAGAATCCGTAAAGGCGCTAAATTGCAAGAGCCTGAATGGACTGGTTATGAAAAGTTAACTGGAGAAGAGTTCCATCGTAAGAAACAAGGATCTCACTCTTGGTATTATGCTAACTTTGCATTCAAAGACCTTATGCCAGCGGTATGGATCTGGATGGAAGCCAACGGCTTCAGCAAAGACGAAATTAAAAAAGCAAAAGCAGCAGATGATACAACAATTAGTAATACTGCCGCAATTACTTGTCAAATGTTAAATGCTGGTATGCCTGACTTCTACAAGCCTGCTGCCGAGTATTGGGAAAGTTTGCCTGGTACAATGGGTGAATTGAGGCCTGTCAGTGAGTTTATTAGAACTAGAATTGCAATGGCACTTAATGAAGGTGTCCACAAAGCAGAACAAAAAGAAAAAGAAGATGCTGAAAATGCAAAAAAAGCAGAGATAAAAGAAAAGTATACACCGAGCATACAGGACAGAATTAGACTAGCAACTTATGATATGTGTGAATTTATCGAAGCAGCACACGATGACTTTTTAGAAGGTAAAATTAGCGACTTCAAAGATATTAAGCCTGCAACACAACTTAGACGTATGGAGTGTAAACAACCACACGCTAGAATGATTAAAGCAAGTTACGATTGTACTGTTAAAGAATACGATGAACTGTTGAATCCACCTAAACTAGGTAAAAATGCTACAGACTTAGAAAAAGATTATGCACAACAATTAAAAGAAGGTTATGCACATTTAAGCAAGTCACAACTTAAAAAGATTTATGCATTTTATATTGCAGTACAAGGTGCGTGTGATGCTATTATTGCAGAAAGTAAAGCAAATAGAAAGCCTAGAAAAATAAGCAGAAAGTCACCTGAACAACTTGTAAGCAAGTTAAAGTACAAAATTACAGATGACAAATATAGCATTTCAAGTATTCCAAGTTGGAAACTAATAGGTGCAAGTTGTCTAGTAACGTTCAATGGCAAAACACGTAAACTGGGAATTTACTATACAAGCAATGAAGATCCATTAGGAAGTATGCGTGATGGTACAGGACTAGATCTCAAAGGTACTACGCTACAGCGTTTTGATGAAAACAAGAGTGTTGCTTGTACGTTGAGAAAACCCGTAGAACAACTACGTGAAGTAAAATCGCTAAATACTCGTAAGAAGTTCGAGAATTGGTTTGCAAAACTTACAACAACGCCAATAAAAATGAATGGTCGTATAAACGCTGAAACTGTATTAATAGCAGCATATTAAGCGTTTCTAAAAGACGCAATATACATAAAGAGAATAAATACTATTATGAACAGTACAGCAGTTGAACAAGCACTACAAGATCTTACACTAGCACTTACTGAAGATGGCAGCATTACTGCTAATTCTTCTGTTAGTTTCAGTGGGAACATTTATGATAAAGGTTTCTATTGGGCTGGTACAGACTACACTAAAAAATTCGTTATGGTTGCTGATGAAGATAGATTATTTTCGTCAGAAACTATTGATATCGCACGTAACAAGCATTTAGCAATTAATGGAAACAAAGTACTTGCTGAAGAAGAACTTGGTAGAAGTGTTATCAAGAGTAACTTGCGTGAAGTAGGTAGATTAAAAGGTCTGATTGTAGACGGCAGCGTAAGCATTAATCAATATGTTTATTTTGATGCAAACAGCGATAGACTAGGCGTTGGTACTGAATCTCCAAATGCTGCACTTGCAGTTGCAGAAGATGGTATTGAAGTAATGATAGGTACTGAAGACCACGTTAAAGGGTTTGTTGGTACATTTGCTAGTCACGATTTAGAACTTAAAACAGATAACACTACAAGATTATCAATCAAAGCAGGCGGCGATATTGCACTAGGCAATCCAAATGCTTCTCCAGTTAAAGTTTCAGTGAATGGTAAACTTGCTATTGGTGTTAATAATCCAGATAGCGATGTAGACTTACACGTTAGAGGCGCTATCAAGTTTAACAATAAAAAACATTTATCAGGAAATACTCCACCAACAGGCGGACAATTCAATCAAGGTGATATTGTGTGGAACGAAAGTCCACAACAAAGAGGTCACATTGGATGGGTTTGTATTAGAGCTGGTAATCCTGGTAACTGGGCACCATTCGGCGACATTAGGTAGTAACAATGATTGCCTATGCAATAGGTAATGGTGAAAGCCGAAGATTCTTAAACCTTCCTAAACTTACAGAAAACAAAACAATAGTTGGTTGCAATGCATTGCACAGAGATTTATCTGTAGATCACTTGATATGTTGTGATAGACGTATGGTAGATGAAGCAATCAAAAGCAACAACACTTCTAATACTAAGATATATGTTAGAGATATGTGGTTCAAATATTTTAGAAAGATTAAGAAGGACAAAAGAATTACACATCTACCTGAATTACCGTACGAAGGTAATAAAAAAATAGATCAACCCTTGCATTGGGGAAGTGGTACTTATGCTTTATTAGTTGCCGCAAGTTTACCTGATGTGTCCGAAGTAAGAATTATTGGATTTGATCTGTATAACAAAAACGACAAAGTTAATAACATTTACAAAAACACACAACACTATGCTAAGAAAGATGATAAGCCTGTAGACTACAGTTATTGGGTATATCAAGCACAAAAAGTTTTTGTACACAATCCACAAATACAATTTAATATTATCAATTCAAAAGATTGGCAAATTCCGTCACAATGGAAACTGCCCAATGTTGCTAATCAGCTCTTGACATTTGCCTAAATAGAACGTATAATTATTAGTATGTTTAACAAAGGACTTGGCGTCAACCCTTCTAATTCTGCCGCCCATAAAACATTATAGTAGGAGAACATTATGGGAAAATATTTAAGTACAAAACATTACGGACACAACATTGGACTATCGGCAGTGTTCCGTCAGCCTAACGCAGATCATTCACACTGTCATTTGCTACACGGATATAGTCTAGCATTTACATTTACATTTGGTTGTGATGAACTAGACAACAAAAACTGGGCTGTAGACTTTGGTGGATTGAAGCCACTAAAGAAATGGTTAGAAGATCACTTTGATCACAAGACAGCAATTGATAAAAACGATCCACACTTGGACAAGTTTATGGAACTACAAGAACTTGACCTAGCAGAGATTGTTGTAATGGATGGTGTTGGTGCAGAGAAGTTTGCAGAACACGCATTTAACTTTGCAGATAAACTTGTACGTGATATGAGCGACAATCGTTGCTATTGCGTAAGAGCAGAATGTGCAGAACACGGAGCCAACTCCGCAATATATGAGGTATAGATGAGAATAATTGCAGGACCTTGCCAACACGAAACAAAAGAACAAAGTCTCGCCATTGCAAAAGAATGTAAACGTGTTTGTGATAAGCACGGTATCGAATACATTTTTAAAGCAAGTTACGATAAGGCGAATAGGTCGAATATTCACGGCATTAGAGGCCGAGGATTAGCAGACACTATGCAAGACTTTAAAAGTCTTAAGCAGATTATACCCAGTCTAAAAATTATTACAGATGTACATAACATCAATGAAATTCTAAAAATTGGTGCGTACTATGATGATATAATCGATGTGTTACAGATACCTGCATTCTTGTGTAGACAAACTGACTTGGTACGTGCAGCCTGTAAAACAAACAAGATTGTAAACATTAAAAAAGGACAGTTCCTTGCACCTTGGGACGTTGAAAACATTTTATCTAAAACGGAAGGTGCTAAAGAAGTTTGGATTACAGAAAGGGGAACAAGTTTTGGATATAATACTTTGGTCACTGATTTCACTGGCCTTCAGTTTATGCTGTCTAATTATAACGTTCCCATTGTTTATGATATTACGCACTCGGTTCAAAAACCCGGAGGTATGGGCACTAGCAGTGGCGGTAATCGTGAGTATGTGCCTGGCTTGGCTCGTGCTGCATCTGCAATGGGTATAACAAACTTCTTTTTAGAGGTTCATTCAGATCCAGATAATGCACCAAGCGATGGACCTAATGCATTACATTTAAAAGATTTTAAAACAGTTGTTGCAGACATTGTTAAATATTCTTACAAGGGATAGGAAGATAGTTAATGGCTTTTGACAAATCAAAAGAAACTAAAGAACAACGAAAAGCAAGAAAAGCACAGTACAGGGCAGAACAAGAAGGCCGACAACACGTTGTGTCTGGTAATGCTCCTGAAATAAATGTTCTTTGTGTTCGATTTGGTAATAAGTACGGGCAAGAATATGTAGTAAAACTAAGGAATATGGTTGAGAGACATCTTAATGTTCCTTACAAGTTTTGGTGCTTAACAGACGATCCTGCTCCGCTACAAGGAGTACACAGTATTGTACGTCCTAATAGAGGATATGCAAAAGGCTGGTGGCACAAGGTACATATGTTTGAAAGTACTATGCCTATTGTAGGTAGAATTTTATATATGGACCTCGATGTTGTGATACATAATAATATAGACAAACTTGCAACTATGTGGAGAGACGACTTTGTTGGTATACGAGATTTCAATAGGAAGTTTCATCCAGGTTACAAGTATTTGAATAGTTCGGTTATGGCGTGGAACAGTGGAAGTCAAAATTATATCTTTGATAAGTTCAAACAAAATCCGGAATATGCTATGCGAATGCAAGGAGATCAAGATTGGACTTGGGCGCAGGCTAAGAAACAGTTAAAGTTTTGGCCTGACAAGTGGATACAAAGTTACAAATGGGAAATTAGATCAAGATCCGACTTAGGAATGCAACACGGAGTAAGAAACTTTAAAACTGTACGTGATGATATTGTTCCAGATAAGGAATGTTGTATTGCAGTATTTCACGGTGATCCTAACCCAGCACAGGTTCGAGATAGTTTTGTAGTGGAAAATTGGAAATGAAACAAGACACATTTATAAGAGAATATAAAAACGCTTTTAATGCAGAGTACTGTGAAAAAGCAATCGAAGTTTTTGAAACAATGAAGTCTCAACGACAAACTATTGAACAAAACAATATTAAGAAGAATCAAGATGACAGAATTATGTATGACTGGGCACCTAGTAATGGTATCCAATATTATGATCACGCATTTTGTCAACACTTTTTCCAAACTGTACATCAATACTATGACAAGTATGTCGCTGAGTATGATATATTAGAAACAATCGAAGGACACAGTCCTAAAGGAATGTGTATTCAAAGAACAGGTCCTAGACAAGGATATCACGTATGGCACGTTGAAGATGGTGGACAAGCAAGTTGTAATAGACTAGTTGCTTACACACTATACTTGAACGATATCGAAGAAGGTGGAGAAACAGAATATCTCTATCAAGGCGTGAAAGTAAAACCAGAACAAGGTAAATTAGTATTTTGGCCTACTGGTTATACTCATCCACATAGAGGAAACCCTATTTACAACGGTTACAAATATATTATTACTGGGTGGTATACATATGACTCGTAGGTTTATTTTTGATGTAGACGGAACACTTACACCAAGCAGAGGTCCAATGGACCCAGAGTTTCAAAAATGGTTCCTTCATTTCCAAGAACATAATTTTGTCTATCTTGTTACAGGTAGCGATCGTGCTAAGACTGTAGAGCAAGTAGGAACAAAAGTTTATAACTTTGCACACACAGTTTACAATTGCAGTGGCAGTGATGTTTATCAACAAGATAAAAATATTTTCACAAGTAACTGGAAACTTCCAAATCTTGCAATAGACTTTTTAACACAATGTATGAATGAAAGTTTTTTCGAGTTACGCACAGGTTTACATTTTGAACACAGGCCTGGAATGTGTAACTTTAGTGTTGTTGGTCGAATGGCTAATACAGAACAACGCAAACTATATGTTAAACACGATACTGGTTTCGATGAAAGGAACACAATAGCACAAGCGTTTTGTACAATATTTCCAGATATTGATGCAAAAGTAGGTGGCGAAACAGGTATTGATATTTTTCCAAAAGGCAACGATAAGTCACAAATACTAAGAGACTTTGACCCTAATGACGAATTACACTTCTTTGGCGATGCAATGCATCCGGAAGGAAATGATTATCCATTAAAGAAACAAATCATTGACAACGACCTAGGAATGTGCTACAATATTAAAAATTGGGAAGACACTTGGAAAATACTAAATGACGACATTGAATACACAACATAAACGTATAGGTTTTGCTTGCAAATATATGCACCCTGATCAGACTCAGAAGAAGAAACTTCTAGAGGAGATACAGCGTCCGTTGAACACACGTTCAACTACAGTACAATGGTTGAATAGGCAAACACGTGAAGTTGCTGAACAGCGACTATGGGACATTATGGTTCATAACATACAATCGTATATGAATCTTATTTGTTATGTAGGAGGACTAGAAGATGACTTACGAATGGTTAGGTTGGGAAGTGATGTACTTCCGGTATATACACAAGCAGATTGGTCTTACTTCTGGCGCAAGCCTGACGTTGTTGCATACTGTGAGAAGAACTTCGCTAACGTAGGCAAACGTGCAAGAGAACTTGATGTTAGAGTGTCTATGCATCCAGGTCAGTTTACTGTACTTGCAAGTGACACACCCGAAATTGTAGAGAGGAGCATAGAAGAATTTGAATATCACACCGATGTCTTCCGCTGGATGGGATACGGCAAGTCCTTCCAAGATGCGAAGTGCAATGTACACATATCCGGTAGGCAAGGTCCAGCCGGTATCCAACGAGCTCTCCCAAGATTATCTCAAGAGGCGCGAAATATTATTACGATCGAGAACGACGAAATGTCGTGGGGTATCGACGCAAGTCTCGAACTTGCAAACGACCTTGCCCTCGTTCTTGACATACACCATCACTGGGTCGCTAGTGGTGAATACATTCAACCAACCGACGATAGATTTCTACGCATAGTTGATAGTTGGCGTGGTGTTCGTCCTGTGATACATTATTCTGTATCACGTGAAGATCTACTTGTAGGACATAATCCAGACACTTTACCTAATATGGGAGAATTACTTGAACAAGGATTCAAAAAACAGAAACTACGTGCTCATAGTGACTTTATGTGGAATAGGGCTGTTAACGATTGGGCTTTGTCTTTTAGAGACTCCGCAGATATAATGGTAGAAAGTAAGGCTAAGAATCTAGCCAGTCGAGCTCTTTACGAATCAATATAGCACCATTTCCCTTTCCAACTGTCAATTTTAACATAAATATATTACGATGTTAAAAGAACTGAAAGATATTGTTATTGAAGCGGACACAAAGCGTCCAACACTAGTACTTAACAAATTACCGTATGCACGTGATGCATTAGAACCGGTAATGAGTAAAGAAAGTGTAGACCTCCACTACGGAAAACTGTCTCAAGGATATGTTGATCGTTATAACAAAAAAGAAGGTGATGATAAATTTAACTTTGGTGGCGCACACCTGCACAATTTATATTGGGCACACCTGCAACCACCCACTTCAGGAAATACACCATCAGGAAACTCGCTCGAACTAATCGACAAAAAGTTTGGGTCTTTTCAAAATTTCAAAGAGAAATTTATTGACAAAGCCAAAAGTCTACAAGGATCAGGTTGGGTCTATATGGATGTCAAAGGCAAGTTAGGATTAATTGCTAATCAAGACTTCCAACGTGGAACTGAAATTGTTATGTTAGTTGATATGTGGGAACACAGTTATCTACTTGACAAAACAAAAGACAAGTATCTAAATGATATATGGCGTGTTATTAATTGGTCGATAATCAACGACAGACTACAAGGAGAATAATATGTTAAAATGGTTGAGAAACCTATTCGGGTCAGCGCAAACTGAACCACTAGTTTTAACAGAAGAAGTCAAGGTAACAAAACCTAAGACTCCTACTGCTAAAAAGCCTGCTGCTAAAAAAGCACCGGCTAAAAAGAAGCCTGCTGCAAAGAAAAAAGCGCCGGCTAAAAAGAAAACTACTAAAAAGGAGAAGTAAATTATGTTAGATAAATTTAAATCTTGGGTAGGAAAAGCATTTCAAGAAAGAACTTCTTGGGATGGTGCAGTTTTAATTGCATTTGGTATCATTGTGTTAATTGCAAAACCTCTTGCAGGTTTATTAGCATATGCTGCTATTGCATATGGCGCTTGGACTATTTGGAAAAGCGAATAGTTGAATGCCAGACGCAGTAAATCTTACAGATTCTGCAATTAAGCATATGGAAGGCTTAATTGAAAAGACCGGCAAGCCTATTGTCCGACTTCAAATGAAGGGTGGTGGGTGTGCCGGATTTTCATACGATTGGCAGATGAGTGATTCTAAAGAATTAGATGACGAAATTATAAAACTTCCAAGTGGTGAATTTGCTATTGATAGTTCAAGTTTACTATATCTTATAGGGACCGAGATAGACTACGTAGAAGAAGTGTTCGGTTCTTACCTATCTATTAAAAATCCTAACTCAACATCAAGTTGTGGCTGCGGCGAAAGCGTAGGGTTTTAATTATTCCCAATTACAACGTCTGAACTAACAGGCATATCCCACATTTGTTTTTGCTCAACACCTTTGCGTTGGGCAAATCTCTTACTGTCACATTCAGTACAAACGTGAAAATAATTATTGTTTAGCCGAGTGCGACTGATCTTTTTCAAATCCCTGGTAAATACATTGTCACAATTGTCACACTTGAGTTGCACTACAGTTTTAGTACGTTTATAAACGTGCTCTTTACCGTGTTTACTCTTACGTTTGTGAGTAGTTTCTTTTTGTTCTGTGCCTAAAAACATACTTGTATTTACATTCGGCTTATAGAACTTAGAGATAAATATTGATAAGAAACAGAGTGTTTAGGGGATAAAATGGCAAGAAAAGTTATTGATACAGGCGCAGTAGGTAATGACGGTACCGGCGATAGTATTAGAGATTCGTTTCAAAAGGTAAACGATAACTTTAGAGAACTATATAGTTCATTAGGTTTAGGTGAAAGACTTACTTTTATTGGACTTAATGATTCACCGGCAACTTACTTAGGTAATGAAGGTGCTATTCTAGCAGTTAATCCTACTACAGATGCTATTGTATTTAAAAATATTGTTGGTGGCGTAGGTGTTGCTATTGACGATACTACTAATTCAAGTGAAATTAGTATTTCAACAGAATTCAGTGAAATTTCAGGTGATACATCACCACAACTTGGTGGTAACTTATCTGCAAGATCAGGTGGTAACCAGTATAGAATACAAGATTTACCTACTCCAGTTAGCGATGATGAAGGTGCTAACAAAGGTTACGTAGATACAAAGATTTCAGTTCAAGGTGTAGACGCTGTTGATCCAGAGACGGGTCAAACAAATAGTGCTTTTGGTACTATGGGCGGTCCACTTATACTTTCAAGAGATCCAGAACCAGATGACGATACAACATACGACGGCTTAATTGCTGCAACTAAAGGTTATGTTGACAAATCATCTTTTGGATCTAGTGTAAACTTATATGTTGCAACATCAGGTGCAGACGAACGTCCAGGTGTGAGTGAAGAACTACAAGGTAGAGCTCTTGCTTATGCATATAGATCAATCGAAGCAGCACTTAAACGTGCAGAAGAAATTGTTTTAGATTCACAAAAAGAAATTGGACCATACAAAAAGATTTTAACATTTAATAATGGTGCCAATGACGTTACACTAAACTCTATTGAAACTTCGCCAGACAGTGGTACAGGATTTGCTGGTACAGTTACATTGAGTGTTGATACAATTAGTATTGCAACTGTAGGTGCTAACTACTTACCAGGTGATATTATTACACTAGATGGTGGAGCAGGTTCCGTTGCAAAGTATGAAGTATTAAGTACAGCAAGTACACCGGGTGCTGTTGTAACATTTAGACAAATTAGTTCAGGTAATTATAGTTCTCTTCCAGGTAGTACAAACGTTCCTACAACATCTGACTCACAGTTTGGTGCTGGAGCAACATTTAATATAACATATAGAGTTGCAGGCGTAACAATTAGCAATCCAGGTAGCGGATACAGTTTAGTATCTGTTAGGATTAACGGCGGCGGCGAAACAAAAGGCGGCTTTGGTATTGCACAAGTTGTATCAGGCGAAATTACTGGTATTGAAATTACAGACCAAGGTAGTGGCTTTACAACTATTCCAAATGTTGTTGCTGACTTACCTAGATTTTTACTTACAACAGAAGGTCAAAGAACAGACTTTACAGGTGATGTATTAACTGATACTCCGATTGCATTTAGAACAAGAGATATTAGAGAAGGCTTATTTTTACGTGGTGAAGATTCAGGTGCACTTGCACAGATTTTAGGACACACTGGTGAACTTGATAGTCTTGGAAATGAAATTTTTGATGTTGATATTAAGTTTGGTGACTTTACACCAGGCGAAGTTATTTCTTATGGTGATGTAAGTAATCAAGTTAACTTAACAATTAAAGTAGAAAGCGGTATTTACGAAGAACACTATCCATTGAAAGTTCCACAGAACGTATCAATTGTTGGTGACGAATTTAGACGTTGTATTATTCGACCTAAGCCAGGAACTTCAAGTTCACCTTGGGCGTTTAGTAAATTTAGACGTGATACAGTTATTGATGGTCTCCAAGTAACTGATAGACTTTATGGTCATCATTACTTACACGACACATCACAACCTGTTTATCCTAAAATTGATAACGCTGGTAACTACAAAAATTCTGCAACACTTTTAAAACTAAACAAAGTGTTTATTCAGAACGAAGTAGTTGAATGGATTGATAATCAAATTGCAAATAGTATTGCACCGTTTGATGTTACATTCCAATATAATAAAAATTTATGTAAACGTGACGTCGGACTACTAGTTGATAGTATGATCTTTGATTTGAAGTACGGCGGTTACAACAGAACTATATCAGCAGCATTAAAATACTTTGAAAGTGCTAGTGCTAGACTTGCAATTACAACACAGTTATCAGAAACAATCGCAGGTATTAGACGTATTGATTACCTTGCTAGTTTTATCCTTAACAATGTTGAGTTAGGTACTTCATTTCAAACTACTTTCCCACAAATTATTGATACTGCATTTGTCAAAGAAACTGGAACAGAAACTGTATTCACAGATCTAGTTGATGCTGTTGTAGATGTAATTAGTAGTTCAGGTAGTGTAAACTATCCTGAAGAAAACCAATACTTAGATGTATTCTTAGCAAACGATGCAGTACGTTGGCAAGGTATTACAATGCAAGGACACGGAGGTTTTGCATTAACACTTGACCCTGAAGGACAAATTCTTGCTAAGTCACCTTATGCACAAGAGTGTGCTGCATTTAGTAGATCAATTAACAAACAAATATTTGCAGGTGGTATGTTTGTTGACGGCTTCGCAGGTAACTTACAGTTTGAACACTTAACATCAACATCTGATACAAGATTAGGTATTGGTGGACTAGAAAGATTCCCACAATTGCCTGCATCATTCATTGTTGATGATGCTGTGTTTAGAATTAACTATGTTAGAGACTTTGTTTATAGTCCTAGTGGTTCTACAGCAACATTTGTACTTGATGAAACTACACCATTTACAAGACCTGCAGGTTTCCAAACACTTACAGGTATAACAGTTGCTAACCCAGGTGTGTTTACTAAAAACGATCACAGACTACAGTCAGGTGCTATTGTTAGATTTAGATCAGTAGGCGGCGGGTTGCCAGCACCACTAGTAGCAGACAGAGACTACTATGTTTTTGAAGATAGTTTAACAAACAACACATTCCAAATCAAAGCAGACTTTGACGGAAGTGTACCTATTGAGATTACAACAACTGGTAGTGGAACAATTCAGTACCAAAGAATTTACGAAGTGTTGATGCCTGGTAACAGATCAATGCTATCAAACGACTTTACACAAGTTGCTGATATGGGTTACGGCTTAATTGCAACTAACGGTGGTTTAACTGAATCAGTATCAATGTTTACATATTACTGTTATGCATCATACTATTCAATCAACGGTGCTCAAATACGTTCAGTGGGCGGTTCGTCCGCACACGGTATCTACGCACTTGTTGCAGAAGGTTCAGATCCTTTAGAGGTACCAACACCAGTTTCATTGTATAATGATCTTGCACAAAGAGTAGATTGTTATGCACCTACTCCAGCATTTGCTACAACTACAAACGGATTGTTTGTTCACGTTACAAACTATGATTACACACCATTAAACAACTCAGAACTTGAAGTTGATCACGGAAACTTAATATTTAGATATCCAGTTACATCTGTAACAACACAAGATTTGCCAGCAGGCGTTGCAAGACTTAACTTAACATCAGATGAAACAGGAAACTTTGATGGATTGTTTGCACAGATTCCAGATGGAACTAAACTATCGTTGCGTTCAAACTCACAGGTTATTTTAACAGGTGATATTGTTAACGTTGCTACAAGACCATCTACAGGTTTAAAACTTGCTGAGTCGAAGAATGTTTATCGTGTACTACAGTTTGAAGACCATAGTGATACAAGAGGAAATTTTGAAGTAGAATTTACTCCGGGTGCAATTGCAACTATACGTATGTACGCTATTATTGATAGTACAGATAGCGGAACAGATATTGCTACGTTTACATTCCCTCATAGATTAAGAACTGGTGACACATTTGTTCCAACATCAACACAGATAGGAATGACATCAGGTGTTACTTACTATGTTAAAGATGTTCCAAAGTATGACCAAGCAATATTTTCTACATCACCAGGTGGTGTTACATTAGGACTTACAACTGGTTCAAGTTTAGGACTTAAAGGTTTAATTCCGCACAAACAATTGCGTAACTACATCTTTACGTTTCTCTCAACTGGTACTTTGCCAACAGGAATTATTGAAGGTCAAAAGTATTATGTTAGAGAAACAGGACTAACTACAACATCATTCCAAGTTAGTGAAAGTTTAACAACAAATGCTATTGGTGTAACTGATGCAGGTACTGGTACTATTACAGCAAACGTTGAAGGACTAGGTAAAACTACACTTAGAGAAAACTATGATTACATTGACCTAACACTTTACAAACCAGGTGAACTTGTTGGTACTACAGGTGCAGGGTTAACATTCTCGGAAGGGACTAAAACACCAGTTACAATTAGTATTGCTGCTCCGGCAGTCTTTACTGCTGTAGGACACGGTTTAGTACAAGGTGATTGTATTGTATTCCAAACAACAGATAAATTGCCAACAGGTCTTAGTGAAAGCATACACTATTTTGTTTATAGTGTTCCAACTCCTGATACATTTACAGTAAGTGCGGAATGGTATGCTTTGGCTGCTGCTACACAGGCAGAATCAAGTGTTCCACAAGCAGGTACACACACGTTTGCTAAAGTAAAAGGTAAGGCAGGTGATACTGAAATTGCTGTTGTTCCGGTTGCTCCAGCAGATAGATCAAGGGTTCCTGGTTCAAGAGTATTATTCCTAGGTGAAGAATACGTAATTAGTAGTTACGAATCAGAAGATGATATTAACGTTAGACCATATGCAAGAATTACACTTGATAGACCATTAGAACAAAGTGTATTAGACTATGGTGCAACTTATACAATTAGAAGTGCTGTACCAGTAAGAAGTGTAGGTGCAGACGGTAACTTAACAATTAGAATTTCGTTGACTCGTGTTACATCACACGATTTATTAGACATTGGTACAGGTTCGTATGCAGATACTAACTATCCAAATGAAATTTACGGGCCACCTGTTAATTCTGTAAACGCAGCAACTGAAACAGATGAACGTGATGTGGGACGTGTGTTCTACGTAACAACTGACCAATTTGGTAACTTTAGAGTTGGTCCGTTCTTTAGCGTTGACCAAGGTACAGGACAGGTTACATTCTCAGCAGCGATTGCATTGAGTAACTTGGATGGACTTGGATTTAAACGTGGTGTTCCGATTGCTGAATTTAGTACAGACTCAGGGTTTAGTGATAACGCTGTTGATACAGTTCCAACAGAAAACGCTGCTCGTGTTTACATTGAAAGACGTTTAGGTAAAACACATAATGGTGCAGCAGTACCACAAGGTAACTTACTACCGCCACTAAGCGGTGGCTTCTTAGCACTAGACGGCGGCCTTCCTATGAAAGGTCCAGTAGATATGAATGTGGTCAACAAGATTGTTAATCTTGCTGATCCTACTGATGGTACAGATGCTGTTAACTTAAGAAGTTTAACATTTGAAAACATTCAAAACTTTGGATTTACTGACACTAAAGCAAATGAATTTATTGTATTCACTGGCGTTGGACAACAAGCGATTAACGCAACTGTTGTTGGAGACATTGACTTTAACATTGATTCGACAGCAAACACAATTGATGCACAGATTAATCCAGACACAATTTTAAACGCAGACATTAACAGCACAGCAGGTGTTGAACAAAGCAAACTGTTAATGAATCTTGCAGGTACTGCGGCAGCAGCGCCAACAGGTACGCAAGCAGATAAACAAGCAGCAAGTGGTGTTGTTAGTTTTGACGATGCACAATTTGTAGCAAGTAACGGTTGGATTACACTTAAAGATAATGGAACTCCAAGAAGTGCATTAGCACAAGTTACAGCAAGAAGTGTTATAGGTAACAATCAACTTACACTTGACGATGCAGCAGACGTTCCATTTACAACTGTTGTAGATAACGGTGGTGCTCTTAAGAAAGCACAATACGGTACTACAGGATTTGTACGTAGAACAAACGCTTTAAGTAATGCATCTGATTTAGATTATACAGTAATTGAAGCAGTTGCAGCATACACTGGATCAGGTGATAATAATACACTAATCCAAAGAGATAGTAATGGTGACTTTGCTGCAAATAATGCAGACTTTAGTACATTAAAAATTGACACTAAAACAGCAATTGATACAGGTACTATTTCATCAGGTGGATTTATTAGACTTTATACATACGGTGGTAATGGTGGTATTTACTTACAAGATGGTTCACTATCATCTGATAAAACTAACCAGTACTGGAATAATAAACACGAATTTAAAACACAGGACGGTTTGAGTAATGCTCCAATTACAGCAAGTAGTGTTGAAACACTTGTTTTAACAACAGGCGGAAATACTACTACTGGTACAGTAACAGGTAGATGGAGTCTTACAGGAAGCAGTCCAAATGAATCAAGGTTTGAAGCAACTTATGCTGCTGACCTTGCAGAATACTACGAAGGTGACAAGGAATATGAAGTTGGAACAGTGTTAGTATTTGGCGGTGACAAGGAAGTTACAACTACAAAAGATAAAATGAGTAGAAAGGTAGCAGGTGTTGTTTCAGATAGAGCAGCATATGTTATGTACAGTGCTTGTCCAGGATTTAAAAATCTTGTAGCACTACAAGGTAGAGTTCCAGTTAAAGTAGTAGGTAAGATTGAAAAAGGTGATACCCTAGTAACTTCGCACATTGAAGGAGTTGCAATAGTGTCAGATGATCCGAAAGCAGGAACAATTATTGGTAAAGCAATTGAAGCATATGATAGTGATCATATAGGAACAATTGAAGTAGCGGTAGGGAGATCATAATGGCATTTAATAATAACGTTAGTCCGGGAACACCACCACTTAATTGGCAAAAGATTAAAGATTCTTTTGATGTTATCAATGCTAACTTTACACAAATTGGTACAGCAATTGCACAGTATCGACCAGTTACTATTATAAACATTGATGCAAGCAATCCTGTTAAAGTTACTACAAATGGTAGTCACGACTTAGAAGCAGGAGCACGAGTATCAATTACAGGTTCAGGCGTTTCGCAACTAGATACTAATCAATACTATGTTACTATTAGCAGTACAGACGAAGTATTACTTTATACCGATGCAGATTTAACTGTAGCAGTTGACGGTACTGCACACGATGCTTATCCATCGTCAGGCGGTGTAATACAAGGATACAGTCCATTTGCTAATTTAGATTTTGATAACTTTAGAAATAATATTATCCCTGCAGAAACAGGTAAATTTAATTTAGGTTCATTTACAAAACAGTGGAAAGAATTACACGTCGAACCTAAAAGCGATGTACCAGGCAGTGAGAATAATGGTTTATGGTTAGGACTTGCTAAAGTTGAAGGTATCGGAACTGTAATTAATCTTCCAGTTGATTCGACTGTAGACGGAACAAAAATTATTGATCTAGATAAAACTTTCTTTAAGGAAGTGCAAGTAGATAACGGAAACGCAGTTGTAGCAGATGAATTTGTTGATAGTTTAAATTTAATTAGCGGCACTGCTATGCAACTTACTGTAGACAGTGGAGCAGAGAGTGTAACATTTACAAACACAGGTGTAACACAACTAGCAGGTAGCACAGGTATAAGTGTAAGTGCAGGCACAGGAAATATTACATTAACTAACACAGGTGTTACAAGTCTAGGAAATGCTAGTACGCTACCTACAGGACTTCCAGTAGGATCAGGTATTGCAAGAGATAACACTACAGGTGTTGTCACTATGACAAATACAGGTGTCATTGATCTTGATGACGGATTTGGTATTACACTTTCAAGAGATGATGCAACTGGTATTGTTACAGTAACCAATGCTGCTCCGGCAGTTAATACATTTGGAACATTTGCAGTCCAAGGACAATCAGATATACAACCTGATAACACTTCAGATACATTAGAAATTGTTGCAGGGTACGGAATAGGAATTAGTACAGACGGTGTTAATGATAAAATTACTTTTGCTTTTGATCCTAATGTGGACATTAATGGTAGTGTTTTTGCTGATGACAGTACGTTGCTTGTTGACGGTGTTATGGGTAGAATTGTTGCTGATGTTTATGCTAACGTATTTGGTAATGTTACAGGTAACGTAACAGGTGATGTTACAGGAAACACAACAGGATATCACACAGGTGATGTTACAGGTAGTGTATTTGCTGATGATAGTACAAAACTAGTTGACGCTGTTGATGGTACTTTTAACTTAGATGGATCAGTAAGTAGTAACATTATTGCAGATCAAGACAATCAATATGATTTAGGATCTAGTTCACTACAATATAAAAACTTATTCCTATCGCAGCACATTGAAATGGGTGGAAATATTGTTGCCATTGGTAATGTAACAGCAGCGAATGTAACTGGTAACTTGTTAGGATATCATACAGGTGATATGACGGGTTCAGTATTTGGCGATGACAGTACAAAACTAGTAGATGGTGCTGAAAGTAAAATTGTAGGTCCAGTTGAATCAGACAATATTAGAGGATCATTTATAGGAACAGTGTTTAGTGATGACTCATCTGTAGTTATTAATGAAGAAGGTACAGTGTTAGGAACTATTGCACCAGGTGCAGCGGCTCCGGCTTCAGAAACAGAAGCAGCACCTGTAGGTGAAATTAGAGTTGATGACAATTATGTCTATGTCCGCAAGAGTGCGGGCTGGGGCAAAATTGCAATCGGCGGTTGGGTATAGGAGCGGATAGATGGCAAAACTTACAGTAAACATTGGAACATCCGCAAACGATAGAACAGGCGATAATCTACGTACTGCCTTTAACAAAATCAATCAAAACTTTGATGAAGTATATATTGGTCCACCGCAACTTACACAGACTGAGATAGATGCTCTTACACCAGTTTTTGGTATGATGGTTTATAATACAACATCAGGAAAGTTTCAAGGTTATGCTGCAGATGCTAATAATGATAGCACAGCAGGGTGGGCGGATCTCCACTAAATATACATATAGGAAA
>Ga0181401_1000020_pt1 | contig 54161 bp, 54 predicted proteins | sample 24SPOviralmetaG_FD_130130 | JGI IMG/M metagenome (GOLD analysis project Ga0181401, IMG submission 130130) | Marine viral communities from the oligotrophic San Pedro Time Series (SPOT) site, San Pedro Channel, CA, USA - 24 SPOT_SRF_2011-07-20 | ecosystem: Environmental > Aquatic > Marine > Strait...
AAAGGCACCATATTTTGCTACATACTTTGAATGAAAGCCACCTTCTGTTCTTAGCTTGATTTCGTATTCACCTTCGGGAATACAGGTCTCATGCATAACCTTTACATCTCTATATTCATCTTCGAGACCGTAGCATTCAAATTCTCCATCAATAAATAGAAGGGAATTTGTTGCATCTGCACCGAATTGAAATCGAATTACATCTAACTTCATAATACCTATAATACCTCAAGATTCTGAAAAGGTATTCTTTCTTCGGTCTCAGAAACGCTGAAAGTAAGGGTTCCAGAGAAACTTTTTTTACCAGAAAGGTTTTCAAACCACTCAGAACCACCATCCATTGATAAACATTGCATAAGAACTCTCTTACCTTCATTAATAACAAACAAATGATGGAAGTGACCAGATATTAAAATATCAACATCTCCCATGTCTGTCATACCAAATGCTTGATTGCTTAACCAATTTATAGCTTTTTGATGTGAATACTTACCACCAGTTCTAAACTGATGACCATGTGCAAGACCGATAATCTTACCAGAAACATTTAAAGTTAACCATAAATCGTTATCTGGGATTATGAAGTTTACATGGTCATAAGCTTTGTTCTCTGAAAACATTTCTTGTAGGTTATCAAATAACGTAACATCAAAGTTGTCTCCAAATGTAGTGTAAGCTTTACCATTTTTTCTATTTTCACCATGATTACCTGGAACACATGCAACAACTACATTGTCAAAATCTTTAGACCATCTTTTTATAGCTTTAGCTAACAGTCTTCTTGTAATCATAAGTTGTCTTCTTAAATCATATTCGACAGTAGCAGTTTGCATTGCATAGAAACCATCACAGTTTTCTATCATGTCACCAAGCGAATAAATATAAAGAGTACCTAATTCAACACCTTGTTTTCTAAGTGTCTTATATCTCTCCTCTACACTAGGTATCATTGTTTCAACTCTTTCAACTATACCTGCTGTACCATCTCCATCTCTCTTTCCCATTTGCCAGTCAGATAAGCAAACAACAAAACTAGATGGTCCTGATGTTTTAGCTGCTGATTTAGGTTTGGAGGTTTTTATTTCTTTAAGAAGTGCTTTGTAATCAAAGTCTTTTTCGTTTTCAAGGTTTTTAGATATTATCTTTGCTTTGTAGTAATAGAACTGTTGAGTTTCGCCACCACCCATATTTGCAGTCCATGTTCTAATTTCAAATGGCTCTATTATCTCAAAGTCATTTGGATTAAAACCTAACTCAGTTAGATAAGCATCCCATCTATGGTCTTCAGGTTTTTCTGCTTTAGCCATAGGCTTAGAAATTATTTCTTTTTTAGCAGTATTTAAACCTGGTTCCCAACCTTTTGGATGTTCCTGCCTCTGTCTTTTCGCATTTTCTATATTACGAAAATTGGAAGCGTATTCATCTAAACTCATCGCTTAGCGTCTGAGATTAGTTGGTTACGTACTGTAGATTCTGTTAAAGGACAATTCTTTTTGTCCACTAACCAACGATAAACTACTGATGCAGATAATCCACTCTTATATCCATCTATGGCTTCTTGCCAAGCATTTCTGTTATCGTTATTTAAGTCTTTCCAAGCTGTGTAGCCTGTTTTGACTGAGTCTTCTTTAGCGTACTCTGCTAACGTCACGTTTGCCTCCCTGTGTTATTCTTCCTCTTGATTTCCATCATCAGCTGGTTTTGGAGCCAGTGATTGTACCATTGCTTTTAATTGAGAGTTTTCAACTTCAATCTTTGCAATCTTTGCACCTAGGTCTTTGACCATGGCGTTCATTTGATTATTCTGTGCTTGTAAGCTATTAGCTATTTGTACTAACTGTTCAGTACTTAATTGCACTTTTTCTGCGTCTTGTGATTCTTGCATTATCACCTCCATTAGTATTTTACATTAGTTCAGTAAAAATGGAAGTATTTAAGTCTGTTTATTCAGGGAACTTTTTAGCTATTTTAAGATATAAATTTACTAAGTCATCTGCGTCTTGAACTAGATTGATTCCATTTATACGCATATAATTAAACTGTTTAAGAACTATTTCACGTATATCATCATGGTCAATTAATTCATCAATAACTTGTTCCCTTTTAGTACCTTCTGCAAAGTTATTTAATTTTTCATCCATATTACAATGCTAGTATATGACATCACATCCAAGGGTATTTATAAAATTAGCTTCTTTAGATGATTCAGAACTATCTCACACTATAGAAAATGCAGTAGAGTCTGCAAAGTATCCAGAAAGATTAGTATTTGGTGTTTACTTACATTACTCAACTGACGTAGCTAAACAAGAACTATTGGACTACACTGATAGACTTAGTTCACGCTCATCCTTTAGATTAGAGCTCGAAACCTTCAATAAAGCTCATTTAGGTGTAGGTAGAGCACGACACAAGGCAGAATCTATGTATGATGGTGAAGATTATGTACTACAGGTAGACGCACATTCATGGTTTTGTAAAGATTGGGATGAACTCTTAATAGGACTATTAAAGACTCAAACAGATAAAACTATATTGACTGGATATGCTCCTGCTTATATATCTAAAAATGGAATCAGAGAACCTAAAGGTAAAGGTTTTTTACTTCCTATTTACAACAAAAAAGTGGAACCAGTTGATTGGCTACTTAATTGGCATGCAATTACTCCACCTAGTTCACTACCTTTTATACCTACTAAGTTCTGTGCGAACTTTGCTTTTGGTACAAGTGAATGGGGTAAGTACTCTGGACTAAATAAAGAATCTATATTTTGGAGTGAAGAACCTTTACAAACTAAAAATTTAAAAGATAGAAGTTTTGAAATGAAACTACCTAATGTAGATTATCCACTTATATGTCATCTCTATGAAAGAGACATAGAAGGTGAAGGAGGAAAGCGTTCTGATATTGGAGCTTATATTTCTGATGAAGAAAAAGAATATTTAATTAATGTTGTAGATAAAGAAATTTATTTGTCGAATTTTTTACAACCACATTCACAATCACTATAGTCATAAATATGACCTTTAACTTCTGATGATTGAGGTGCTCTGTCTGTAACTTGACTTTTTTTAATTAATTCCCATTCTAAGTTGTATCTATTAACCATACACTTAGGGTACTATAAAAATACATTCTCCTGGGCATTCTTCAGCTGCTTCTGTAACTATATCTTCGTCACCCTCTGGAACTCTTGCTAAACCTTCTGCACCTTGGTCGTTGCCATCAATAGAACTAAATATTTTAAGGTCACCAAAGTTTCCAACAGTTTCCTGAACATAGGCTAGACCATCATTTTTCATAGTAAAGATGTCTGGTGCTATTTCTGCACATAGTCCGTCACCTGTACATAAGTCTTGGTCTATCCAAACTTTCATCTGTTCTTCCTTGTAATTTCTCTATACCCATTAGTCATCTTACTACGTAAGTTCCAAGATTCTTTGCTATTAGATTCGTAATCTTGTTTTGAAAACTCTTCAACTTTTATTTTATGTTTACTTCTTTTAAATGGTATTACATGTAAGAAAGGTGTACCTCTTTGTAAAACTCTATCTCCCTCACTATGCCATATGCTTGGAAAGTTTACTTGATGAAAACTATCTGTTTCAACAATTCCTGGTAGTAATGTGAAGTCATCATTTCTTTCTAATAGGGGAGGTATGAATAACATTGACCAACCTGGTGGTGTATAGAAAAACCAAGGACTTGTAAATTTAACAGCTCTTCTTAAATCACCTCTCTTAAATGGGTAAGTAGCAAATTGTGCTTCATTGTGAAACTCTATAGTACTACCTATACCATTGTCTCCATGATTAGTATCAAAATGAAACTCATCACCTTGTCTTTGTATAAAGATGTCAGACCATAGTGGTATTATGTATCCTTCTGCAAAGTAATCAACAACAGCAGGACATTTTTTAAGAGTATGCGAAGACCATTTTTTAAGTATTTGACCAAGCACAGGAAACGGCTTATGGTCTGGTCTAGGTAAGTCCATTGGTAGTTTGCGAAACCATTCAGGTATCATTTGACTTGCAGGTACTGGTGGTTCTAATTCTACTAAAGCAGGTATCTGCGTTTTAAAAGTTATATTGTTGCCTTTGAAACTATTCATTGAAAAACCAATGGTCAGGTTCTACGAAATGAAAAAACATTTGACCTACTTCATTTGTTTCTGGATTAGGAAAATCTTCACGCCAATGCTCTTGGTCTTCTCCGTAGAAACAAAGTGCTTCATTAGGTTCTAAGTCATACTTATTACCTTCTACAAATAAAGACCAATTATCTTTTTGATATAAGCATAGGTCAATAGTGTATGTGCAGGCATTGTTATCTTTATGAGATTGTAACTTAGCATGCTCACCTTCATAGTGAACAAACATAGAATAACTTGGTAGAAGTGTATCTGATTTAAATACTTCTCTAGCCATTGGAACAAGCATCTCATTGTAAACATTTAAAGTTTTCCAATCATGATTAATAGCACCATATCTACCAAACTCTTCACTAAAAGGAAATTTATACTTTTGTCTGTAACAAGTATCTTTCAACTTATTAAAGACAGACTCTGGAAATAAGGGAGATAACTTTAGAATATCCATTTTTTCTTTGGCATAACTTTCTTAGCTCTTCTTTCTTTAGCTAAAGGATAGAGCATATTTGTTTCACGTCTGTTCTTACTAGATTGTGTAATCTGATTCCAAGTCTTACTGAATGTTTCATTCCATTCAACATACTTAATTTTTACAGGCTTGCTGAATAACAGGTTGAACATTACAGTATCGTGGTTTAAGTTTAGTTCTCTGTTTTCTAGGTCAGTCCATTCAAAAGCCCATGAAAGTCCTCTTGACCATGCATATATAGGCATAAACCCTGGGATAGTAGATACAGGTAAGTTTTGTCCTGTATTCCTATCACTAGGTATTACATCCATCCAAACTTCTTCATCATCAGTAAACAACATAATTGGTAAGGATATTTGCATTACTGGTTTATCAGGGTGACCCCAAGCTTCTTTTTCTTCCATAATTACATCATTAAAAGGTCCATGATGTTTAACAGCACCATAAAAACTAGCACTATGCTTGTATCCACCAAATCTATCTATTTCATCACTAAACTGATTATCTTCTAACTTAATCTTTACATAAGACCATGGAAACTTTACTTCGTACATTCTGTTTCGCATAAACTGTGTAGATACACATCCATTAGGAGCTTTTATAAACTTGTTTGGTGTTTCAAAGTTTATTGGTGGTGTTTCATAAGTAGTTGTCTCTTGGTTCTCTAAACCACCCCAAACCATATTAGGTCTAGGTAAAGTCCATGCTACTTCAGGCATTCCTTTATGAATAGTGCTTAACTTCTTAGACCATATATCAGTTAGTCTAGGTATTTTCTGTTTACCATGTGGTACAGGGCATTTACTCATAATATTCCATCCTTCTTCCATCTTCTTTTGTTTTGCTGAGTTAACCAACGATACCAACCATTTTGTCTTGTTCTCTCACCAGCTCTACTTTTTGCGTAATACTCTCTTTCTTCTTCATCCATTTTACGAGATTCAAATTGACCTAAATCCCACCCGTCTCTCTTAAAAGGTATGACTTGTATTAAAGGCATTCCTTGTCTAAAGATTCTTTCGTCTCTTCCATGATAAAGAAAAGGTATGTTCATTTGATGATAACTATCAGTTTCAACAACACTAGGGAATATCTCTATTTCCCAATGTCTGTGATACCAAGGTTGCGTAATTAGAACAGACCAACCTGGTGGTGTTACTATATCCCAAGGATTAGCAAACTTTAAAGCTGTATTAAAAGAACCGTCTTGTATAGGTAAGTTACCAATAGATTGTGGCTTATGATAAGTAATAGTTTCTTCATTAGCATGTTTGTTATACCAATTGAAACCTGTTTTGTCATCATGATTGATTTTCAAGTCTAACCACAAAGGTATAATGTAACCACTAAACATTATGTCTTTTACAGTAGGACATTTTTTCATAGAGTGGTCTTTATATGGGACAGTATTCCAGCTATCATCATGCTCTCTCATTTCTGACCATTCTCTTTGTAAATGCTTATAATAAGCTGGCATGAACTCAGTAGCTCTTTGAGGGGGTGCTAAGTCTACATATTCAGGGCTTGAAGTTAAGAAAAGTATTTTTTCGTCGCCTACTTTATGTTTCTTTACTTCGAGAAGTCTACTATATTCTTTTTTCTCCCACCATTTTTTCATGTTACTCCAGTAGTAAATCTGCAGTAATTACTGCTTCTAATATTGTATCACTTGTTTCCTTGTAAGAAATAGCATCTCCTACTTTTTCCCAGTGTACTAATTTGATTGTTTTTCCTAATGAATTTAAATATTCTATATCGGAAGATACGTCTTCAAGTAAATCTGTGTCCCATCTAATCCATATTTTCATATCGGAATTATTAGCGATAGTATCAGTAGCACCTTTTAAAACATCTATTTCAGTTCCATTTGTATTTATAAATAAAACATCTGGTGATAAGTCTAAGCTATCAACTGTTACTACTTCTACTGATTCGCTTGCATTACCCATAGTTTTATCTATAGAACCTTTTGATTGATTATCTTCAAAATAAACTAAATCACTATTACCAGAACTGCTACCAGCAGCTTTATTAATATTTGTACCAGTTGGTGCATTTGCTTCAAGTAAACTAAACCTAGAATCATTAGGTTCTAATGAAGTTACTGTTACCTCATTCTCAATTAATTGTTTACTGTTTAATCCAAATCCTGCACCTATTACTAATGCTTCGTCTATTGTCTCTGCATTGTTAAATATCCAGAACTCTAAAGAAGAGTTAATATGTCCTAGTTCTTCTACTCTTGATTCAAATTTGTCTGAGTTGTCATAATCAGCAGTAATACCGCATCTAAAACCTTTTTTTACTATAGCCAATCTTTAATCACCTCTGATTCACTTCTGCCTGATGGAAATTGATATCCTTGTTTTGTGTGTTGTCCTAAAACAAAGTGATAATTATCAGGTCTTGCAAAGTTAAAATATAAACACAAACTTAATCCAGTGTTATTTTTAACATAATGTTCAAATTCTTGTCCGTTGTAAGCTATTGCCTCTTCATTTTGGACAACAATTTCTTGTCCTTGGTATTCTAACACAAGTTCATTTTCGGAGAAGTAATTATAAAGTATGGTGTGTTCAACAGGACCAGTGTCATGATGACTACTTGTTTTCCTATCTTCATACCAGCTAAGAGTTGCAAATGTAGGTAGTAGGTCATGTATTGCAAAAGTTTCTCTAGCTACATCAATAAGAGAATTGTGATACATGTTTAATTCATTACATTGTTTAACCATGTGTGAACCATCTGGACTTTCTTTCCATTTACTGTCTTCATAGTATGGAGATTCATTGTCCAACCAATATTTCATTTCTTCTAATTTGTTACCTTTAAATATTTCATTTAACTTAACTGCGTTCATTATTAACACCTTCCCTGTATTGCAGAGGCATGCCTTCCCAATCCATAGGATGACCTAGCCATGTTACTATTGCATATTTAGTTCCTTGAACCACGGGCATTGCTTGGTGTACATATGCGTAGTTACTAGGAAACAATACTAAAGCTGGTTTATCTGGTTTTATCATTTCATCAAAATGTACAAAGTATGTACCTCCACCTTCATATTCAGATGGGTTTAAAAGTATTAATGCTGATAAGTATCTAGGTATATGTGGTGCGTAATCAGCGTGTGGTTTATATTCTTGTCCACCACCATATTTAAGTAATTGGAAACCTTCATCAAACAATATTGGAAACTCATATTTTTTAGTATATTCATTTACAGCTGCTTCTAGTTTAGATTGAACCATTGTGCATATCTGTTGTATATCTCGTATTAAGACATCATTACCAGCTTTTACAGCCTCTCTTACTTCTCTTGATTCAGCAGGTAAGGAAGCTATGCCTGATAAATTCATTAATAGATTACTTCTAACATCTCCACCTTTATGACCTTTACCAATAGATGCATTCTCATAACCTAAAGGTATTTGACTGTTCTCTAAAGCTTCTGCTGCTTTTATTACTTCTTCTGCTTGTGTTCCTGAAAAGAAATCTTCATAAATTTCTACTACACCCATATTATTCATCGTATTTCCCTTCTCTGTATGTCTTCTATATCTGCACCTTCTTCTAAACTTGCAATATCGTAATGTGAAGCACATGACACAAGAAAAGCTGCTTTCCTACCATTTAAAAGAGGCGTAGTTGCATGTGACCACATATATGAACTTGGCATAATAACTACACTACCAGCTGGTGGTTTGTAAGGGTCTACTTCAGGAAAATATCTAAAACTTAAAGCTCCTCCATCAAAATCATCATTCAAGTAAGTTAGAGCAGTTATTCTTCTAAAGTATGGTGCAGGATAGTTTTGATTTGTATTAGGATTTCTTACAGAGTGATTGTCACTATGGTAAGTCATGTGTTTAGGTGGTCTGTATGTTATATACTGCCAATTTTCCATCCAATTCACTTCTCTTGAGACTTCTTCAAACATATCAAAGTAATCTGCAATTTTATCTAAAACATTTTTTTGACAATATTTTAAAAAGGTTTTTGAATCTTCGTGTTTAAAATCGTTTTCAGGTGAAAATCTAATAGGTCCATTTGCTAAAGCTACAGAGGATTTTGCATTTTTTTGTTTAATGTCTTGTTCAGTAACAGTAGGTACCCAAGCGTCAACTTCTTTATTCATTGTATCGATGACACCTTCTGGTACATCTAAGCAGTTTTCCCAAGACCAAACGCCTTTAACTACCTCTATTGGTTTTACTCTACGCCAAAGATTATTCTTCTTCACTCGGTGGTGCCTCATATATAGATATTTCTTTTGTTTGTATTTCTGTATCTTCTAATTTCAAAACTAAATCATACCAACCAATAGGTAATCTTATATGCTCAGTATGAAAGAAACCTGCTCCTACATCATATTGAAGTATGTGAGTTGCGTGTATATTCTGAGATTCGGAAGGCTTATCTAAGTTCTTAGTCCACACTTCTAGTACATATTGAGGTAAGTTTTTTCTATCAGCAAAGTCATCTACATAAGCAATTTGAAAATAAGAAGCATCGCTTTCATTTGCGGGAGCATGCATTTCTTGAAACTCAGGTATAAATAACCAACCAGCTTCATCTGGACTTTCTACGTATTGTTCTATATTAGGAAATATCCCATGATGGACTTCGTTAGTATTATGTTCCCATTCTGACTTAAAGTCCTCAATATCAAGACTTTCGGGTACGTAGTATACTCTCCTCATCTATTCCTCCCAAATTAAATTAACTGCTAATTGCTGCATGTGCTTCAAGCGACTCTTTTAGATAGTCTATGACAACTTCATGGACTTCATTTTTAGTAGCTTTGTAAGCATCTACATCAGCAAGAAAAGCGTCTTCATCAAAAGCATCTACATCTTCGCCTAATTTAAATAAGCAGTTAGCAATAGCTTTTTCTAATGTTTGCTTTGCGTCTGCTTTTTCAATAGCTAATGCATCAGCATCTATTGATAAGTTCATATCATTTTCTCCTACGGTATAAGATTTATTTATTAAGTATAGCATTTGAACTCTAGGTATGTCGTTTTTCCAAAACTCACTCCATGGAAGATACTTTTGAGCCCATCTTTCAGATTCTGGTATATAAACATCTTTATATTCCGATAAGCTGAAAAATATTCTTATATAATCGTCTTCTACTCCAACACCATCTTCTCCATCACCTTCATCTTCTTCACCTATGAATGCAGTACCTGTTGCATAAATATCTGTGTAATCAGATGAGGTATATATGTAGGGTGAAGTATTTTTTATATAAAAGTTAGTATGAGGAGCTATGTTGGTATCAATATTCCACTGGTATCCTATTTCATAACAGAAGGTACATGTTGAACCACAAGTTAGTTCTCCATATTCACAGTGTTCTTGGTTGTAATCAAAATCTCCGTCTTTTCTTTTTATGAAAAATGAAAATTTATAATCTGAACCTGTATCTATGTCTACGTATTCATTACTTCCAAAAGATACTTTAGTTCTTGGAAAAAAGGGTATTGATAAATCGTCATGAGATTCATCTGGATTAAAATATCCTTTAAAATGCCATAAGTCATATTCAGACTGATTTCCATCTTCTCTATCGTAATAGACTCTTACAATAGCCATGTTAAACCTTAAATGTCTTGACGGTACCTGAAGCGTATCCTGTTACGTCTGTTAATACTCCTGTTAGTGGAATATCTTGTGAAACTATAAATATAACTCCACCACCAGTAGTTGTTTCACCACTAGCTTCTATTGTTCCATAACCTTGTATTTTTCTAGCACAAAGAACTACAATTCCTCCACCATAGTTAACACTATCTCCTGCACCACCATTTAAAGCTGTAGGTGTAGTTGAACCACCATGTTGTATAACTCCATCAACTGCAATATCAGGATGATTAAAATAATCTGCACCTTCTGTTGGAGCAGTAGCAGTATAACCGTTACCATTTCCTCCAAGAGAATCAATCACTGCTGCTTGACCACCACCTTTTAAAGTTCCTGTTGTGGATACTCCACCAACTCTACCTATTTTGGTATCTCCTTGATTAGTTGATGTTGCAGCCATAGCTAGATTATTTCTTACAAATACTCTATATCCTGCTGTATCTAAAACTATTCCTGGGTTTATTGTTAAATTGTTATAGTACATATCTCTAGCGAGAGTTGTATTAGTTGAGATAGTTACATTACCATCCATCCCTGAACCATAAATACTGTCAGGTATTACATCGAATGTTTCAAAGTCTGAAGGTACTGCACCATCACCGTATTCTGTTATTGGCATATTAAGCTCCTGGGTCTGTGTCGTCTGCGTCTATATTAAATACTGTTACTACTGTTCCTGAGCCAGACGTTCCAGCTCCACCAGTTCCAGCTGCTGCTGATAAAGTTAAACTTCCTGGAAGTGGTTTTGTACCAGTTACAAAAAGAACTGTTCCTCCACCTGCGTTATAAGCTTCTGAAGAGGCACCACCTGAACCACCAGCACCACCTGGCTGATAGTTAGTAGGGTTTGATTCATTATTGTTTTCAGTATTATTAGCATTGTTATTTCCATAGTTTGCACCATAGTTTGCACCATAATTAGAACCGTAGTTAGTAGGGTTTGAACCGTAGTTTGTAGGGTTAGAACCATAGTTAGTATTTGAACCATAGTTTGTATAAGGATGTGAATGTGCATAGTGATAATGGTAACTACCTGTTGACCAGTTATTAATTGTTACTGGATGCCAGTGATAATGTGTGTGAGGATTAGAACCACTATAAGAATAGTTACTTGTATATGAATAGTTGTTACCTGAGTATGAGTAGTTATTACCTGAATAACTATAACCGTAAGAATATCCATATGAATAGCCATAAGAGTATCCGTATGAATACCCATAGCTATAACCATATGAATAGTTATTTCCTGGTGTTTGTGCGTCTGGGGCGGCTGCACCATCTGAACCTTGTACTGAAGCACTTGAATCATCTCCGTCAGCTCTTATTGTTCCATCACCAACAACAGTTTTAGCTACGACTATTACAACTCCACCACCTTCTGCTCCAGAACCAGCAGAAGCTGCATTACCATCTGCACCTCTACCACCTGGTTGACCTACAGTTTGATAGTCAGCCCAATTAGTATCTGAACCATCTGTTCCTGCATTAGCATTATTATTAACAGCACCTTGTCCTCCACCTGAACCACCACCTACGAATTTATATGCTTCAGCTGCTGCATCAAACATTCTTCCAACAATTGCTGCTGATAAGTTAAACATTTCATTTTCTCCAGCAAAGAATTGATTAGCATCATGTGTATTTTGAGCTTGTGAACCAGATTTACCACCTAGTGTATCAGTTGCTGCTGTACCTTTAGTAAAACCACCTTTAAGAGTTCCTACTGTAGTTTTATTAGTAAATCTTCCAATACGGGAAGAAGCATCTGTAAAAGTTAAAGTACCTCTAACGAACACACGATATCCATTTGTATCTAAAGTACAACTTGAATTAATTGTTAGGTCATTGTAGAACATATCTCTAGCAAGACTGGTGTCGGCAGCAATTGTAACATTACCATCTTGACCAAATCCGTAGATTTCGTCCCCACCAAGCCTATCTAAAAAGATTGGGTCTGGTTCGATGATTGGCATTAGGTAACCTCTACGCCAGAAACATGAATATTAACAGATGTTGCTGCTGAACATTTTGCAGCTATTGATGCTGAAGCAGGTACAACCATAGCTAAGTCAATAACTGTAGTTGTGTTTGCTTGAACAGTTGTATCACCAAAAATGATATGTTGGTCACCAGTTGTATCCCCTGTAGGAATAACTTTGACTTCTACTGTTCTATCAGTTGCTGTATAGTTCGCTAGCAAGATTTGCTTAATAATACACTTATTAGAATTACTGAATACTTGTGCTTCAGATGTTCCAAGTGCAGTTACTTCTGCAAGTTCTGCTGCTGTATATATTGCCATTTATTCTCCTTATAGTCCCATCCACTGAAGTGCTTCTGTTGTGTGTAGCTGTTGAGCTTTCACTTTAACCATTGCACTAGCGGAATTGTCATATAACATTACTAAATCGTTGTCTTCATCCACATCAATTGATGTTCCGTCTGTAAGTCTTGTTGCATCTATGTTTAAATCTACTGCACCAGAACCTGCACCTCCAGATATACCTGATAATGCATCAGTGGTAACACCAACAATGTCACCAATGTCCATTGATAACCAAGAGCTTGCAGTTCTAACTTGTAGACGGTCATCAGTACTGTTGTATATAATCATACCTTCAGTAGCTGTGGTGATTGCGTCTCTTTCTGTATCTGTGTATGCAGGTATTAATGGTCCACCATCAGCTGAACCAGCTATAAATTCAGATAAACCATTTGAGTCTCCACCTGCTGTGGTAGCTACTCTAATAAGATGTTGTCTTGTCGCCATTACTTAGTTCCTTCTCCATGACTAAAATAGTTCTCAGGGTCGTACTTGCTATTTACAAATTCTCCCACAGACTTTTCAATCATATTATAATCTAACTCTTCTTCCTCTGTGTCTTTTAAAAAAGGTAGCATTTTTACTAACCATGAACTAGCCCAACCTATTGCAAAACCTGATATAAAAGCTATAAATACTTCCATTATGCAATCACATCCACAGCTATTCTTAAAGAGCCATTACTTGTTTGTCCAACTTCTATAAATCCAGAACCACCTCTTTCAGTATCTAAACCATAAAGATTTACAACAGTTGCATTGTTAGATATTTCTGCAATTAAGTCTGGATGATTTAACTGTGAGTTATTGTATCTTGAGCCTAAACCATAACCACCTAATTGATGAACGCTACGATAAGTTGAACTAGATGTTACAGGTAAACTAATTGCTGTAACTATAAAGTCTGATGATAAACCAAGTGAAGACCTAGTAATTGCTGGATAGTTAACCTTGTATAAGTTTCCAATTTTTGTGTAATTAGCTGTTGCAGTAGCAGTAGTCCAGTTACCACTATCAAAACTACCAGTAGTAGTTAATGTAGAGCTGTAATAAATTGTGGCTGTAAATGTTCCTGTTTCCCAAGTAAGCGTAGCAGTAGCTTCACCTGTGTTATCAATTTTTAATCTTTCGCTACCTGCTGTGTGCATCCTAATTGTGTCATCATCAGCAGTATCTTCTACCTTAATAAATGTATCTGTGTCGCCATCTCTAAATACTGTTGCAGAGTTTGAAGTTCCTGTAATGTTTATTGGGTCGCTAGAACCATCAGCAAGAACTAAGTCTATGTCTGTAGCTGAGGTACCAACATTTGTAAATTCTATTGGGTCTGAACTTGCATTTGCAAGTGTAAGAGGCATCTCATCATTAACACTAAAGCTAACTGCTGCTGCGATATTTGATTTTGCAACTTTCTTTAATGCAGAAGCACTTGTATCAAATGTTACTAAGAAGTCATCTTCTGCTGGAGAGGTATCTTCTGTTAAAGCAGTTATAGCTGCTGTTGTAATACCTGTAGCATTACCTTCAAATGTTCCAGCTACAAAAGTCTCTGAGCCAACTGTCCACTTGTCTGTACTTTCGTTCCAAATAAGTGTTTTGTTAGTGTCGTCACCTCTCTCAATTTCAATACCACCATTCTCTGAAGCAGAGCCAGTTGCATTGGAATTAAGAACGATTTGATTATCAGCTAAAGCTATTGTTTCTGTATTGACAGTAGTTGTAGTACCAGAAACTGTTAAATCACCAGATACAGTTAAGTCATTAAATGTTACATCAGATGTTGTAGCTACAGGCTGTCCAATAGATATTGCTCCAGCGTTATATGTAACACCAGTTCCACCAGAAAGTCTTGCATCAACTCTAGCGTTAGTAAAGAATAATTGTCCACTACCTTCTGTGATATCGTCTGTATCAGGAACAACATTAACCCAAGCACTTCCGTTATATTGTAAGAACTCTCCTGAAGCTAATGAAGTTAGAGTAACATCTGTTAATTGTGCTACTTGTGAACTAGCATCTCCAGGTTCCCATGTAGAACCAGACCATTTAAGAGCTTGACCACTTGATGGTGCTGAAGTTGTAGTATCTACATCACTTAAATCATCTATTGATACAGTACCAAAGTCTATATCTACTTCACTATTAGAAGTGTCATCAGTAATTGTAATCTTTGCAGAACCTGCATTAATTTTCTTAAACTCTAAATCTTCTCCAGCTTTTTGTTTAAATACTCCTACACCAGCAGTTCCAACATTAGAAGCTGTGTTAGTTTCACCAGAACCAGATAGACCAGATACTGAGGATAATACAAATGTTCCTGCACTGTTATCCCAAGAAACAACCTTTTGGTTTTCACTTGAACCTGGTGTAGAGAATCCAACATTTGCTAAATCTTGTAAGTTAGCTAATGCTATTCTTGCGTCTGCTCTTGCATTTGTATAATAAAGATTTGATGAGCCTTCTGTTAGCCCGTCTGTATCACTAGGAATATCAGAAGTTAAAGCTAATGTACCAGTACCACTAGGAACTGTATGTGTATTAAGAGTTCCAGATAATGTTGTACTACCAGCAACTGTTAATCCAGTATCATTTAATAATTGAAGACTGTCACTTCTTAGTCTTGCAGTAATAGTACTTGTACCTGCTTTCATATTTGCAAATTCAATAATTCCGTCTTCAGTACCATCAGTTACATCTTGTATCTTTCCAGAAATTTTTGCATAAGTTCTTTGAGTACTGTTATCACTTTCACCAAAGAATTTAATTTGTCCTAAGTAATCTGCATCAGCAGGTGATGAACTATCTCTAACTAATTCAATTATTGGTCCAGCAGATGAGCCAGCATCTGTACTTTTAGATTGGAAAGTTCCATTCTCCATTAAGATACTTCCAGCTCCAAAGATTTGATTGTTGTTTAAATCTAAGTTACCACCAAGTTGTGGAGTAGTATCTTCTACTACATTGTTTATAGATACTGCTTGTGCTTTAGCATCTGTGTAATAAAGATTAGTGCTACCTTCTGTTAGGTCATCAGTAGTTGCTGCTGCTATTCTTGCATCAGCTCGTGCATTTGTGAAATATAAGTTTGTTCCTTCAGCTAAATCGGCTGTATCTTTTGTAGCTAATTGTGTATCAAAGGTTGAGTTAAAGTCAGCAGTAGCTAACTTAGTTGCAATACTATTTGTTACAGTAGTAGAGAAACTAGCGTCATCTCCTAAAGCAGCTGCTAATTCATTAAGAGTGTCTAATGTACCTGGTGCTGAATCTACTAAGTTTGAAACTTGTGTGTTTACATAGCTTTGAGTAGCGTATGTATTATTTGTTAAGTATGTACCAACTCTTGTATCTGTATAGTAAAGATTTGAGCCTTCTGATAAATCTCCTGTATCAGCAGCAGCCATCTTAGTATCCCATCTAGCTGTGGTGTAATATAAGTTTGTTGAACCTTCTGTTAAATCATCAGTAGTACTGTCTGCTAAAGAAAGTCCTTGTACAGATATAACTCCATCACCACCCATACCAGAGTGATGTTGACAATAGTAGTAAAGAGTATCAGCAGTAGCAGCGTCTACAACAATTTGTGTATAAGCACCTGATGTACCTGGAGTTCCGTTTGTTGTAACACCAGTTGTATAGTTAGCACCAGAAGCATGAGTACCATTTTTAGTTGTAGATAAAAGTATAGGATGTCCAGAGTTAGAATTATCAGATTGGTCGAACCTATATGTAATACCTGGAATAAGTTGTACATTTGCATTTAGCTCTGTATCTAAATAATATTTGTTGCCAGAGCCAGGGTTAGAAACAGTAACTGCAAACTTTATAATTGCAGTATTGTCTTCAAAGTTTATTGTTTTGTTTGTAAGAGTATCAGTAGAGCTTTCAGTTACTACTGTTGAGTCTATTGATATAGCACCAGAGCTAAAATTAATTCCTGTGCTACCACTTACATAACTATCTATCTTATTTTGTACTCTTGTATCTGTATAATATAAATTATTTGAACCTTCTGATACGTCATCAGTATCTTGTGTTTTTACACGAAGCATTCCATCATTACCCATACCAGAGTGTGCTGTACAGTAGTAGTACAAGTTAGGTGTCATACCGTCTACTACTATTTGTAGATATGAACCTGTTGAGCCTTGTGAACCATTAGTTGTTACACCTGTTGTGTAACTAGAACCACTATTATGTGAACCGTCTTTAGTTTCAGATAAAGCAAATGGATGACCAGATGTTGAGGAGTCTGATGTATCAAATCTATATGTTACACCTGGAAGTAGTTGTACAGTACTTGCTAGTTGTCCGTCTAAGTAGAATTTATTACCACCTGAAGCATTGGATACTGTTACAGCATATTCAATTATTGCTGTGTTGTTTTCAAAATTAACTACTTTATTAGTTAGTGTTTGAGAGCCAGCTAATGTAGCTACAGTACCATCAATACTTATAGCACCTGTGCTGTTGTCATAAGTAATTCCTGTACTACCTGTTAAGGATGCTCTAGCTCTTGTAGCAGTATGATAAAGGTTTGTAGTACCTTCAACCATACTATCTGTATCAAACTCTGAAAAGTCTATGCTTATTGCTCCAGAGCTATATGTTATTCCAGTTCCACCTGTGTGGTAAGCTGAAACTCTAGCATCTGTATAATAGAGGTTTGTTCCCTCAGATAAGTCAGTAGTTGAATGATTAGATATGTCTGAAACAGTACCTGTGACATTTCCAGTCAAAGCTCCTTCAAAAGTCCCTGCTACAAATGTCTCACTACCTACAGACCACTTGTCTGTGCTTTCATTCCAAACTAATGTCTTATTACTATCATCGCCTCTTTCAATCTCAATACCTGCATTCTGAGAAGCATTACCTGTAGCGTTTGAGTTAAGAAGGATAACATTATCTGCTAATTCTATTGTCTCTGTGTTAACAGATGTTGTTGTTCCTGATACAGTTAAGTTACCATCGATAACAACGTTTCCGTCTGCATCTATGTTATTAAATGTTACGTTGTCAGTAGTTCCAACTGACTGACCTATTACAATTTCACCTGATGTAATTGTTACACCAGTACCACCAGATATGTGTGCTCTGACTTCTGAAGCAGATGGTCCAGTATATGTTATAACTCCTGTCGAGTTGTCATATGACAGTGAACCATCTCCTCCAGAATCAGTAACAGAAACAGAAGCTCTAGCTTTTGCATCGGTATAGTAAAGATTAGTTGAGCCCTCTGTTAGAGAGTCTGTATCATGATTTGCTATAGATGAAACAGTACCAGTAACGTTACCAGTTACATTACCTGTGACATTACCTGTGACTGCACCTGTATGCGTACCAGCTGTGTTACCAGTTACATCACCTGTAACATCTCCAGTTAAATCTCCAGTTACATTACCTGTTACGTTACCTGTTAAGTTACCTGTGACGTTTCCAACTAAGTCAGCAGTAACCTGATTAAAAGTTACATCGCTTGATGTTCCTACTTCTTGAGGTATGGTTAAAGTTAATGTTCCAGCAGTGTCATCATAAGTAGATGTTATTCCTGTTCCTCCAACTACAAGTCCATTTACGATGTCTTCTAAAGCATCTTCTACTTCTGGTAGGTCTACAGTTAAAGTTAATTGATTGTTTGTGTCGTCATAGCTAATGTCTATTCCACTTGATGTAGAATCTACTAATAATGCAGCGACTCTATCGTCTACTCTTTCTGAGGTAAAGTATAAATTACTACCTTCAGTTAAATCATCTGTAGTAGCAGCTGCAATTCTAGCGTCAGCCCTTGCGTCTGTGTAATAAAGGTTACTTCCTTCAGACAAGTCACCAGTATCTTTACCTGTAAAAGCTGTATCAAATCTTGCAGTAGTATAGTAAAGGTTTGTTCCCTCTGCTAAGTCAGTAGTACTAAAGTCACCAAAATCAACTGTAATAGTTGGTGTTGCTGTTTCTCCAGTATTGTTAGAAAGGTCTATACCTGTTCCAGCAACAAGGCTTGCAACGTATGCACCTTCAGTATCTGTTCCTAAATTAAGTGGTTCATTAATAAATGCTGAACCATTGTATCTAAGGATGTCACCTGTTTGTGTAGAAGTTAAAGTTATATCAGATAAATCTCCAACACTAGCTGCTGCTATACGAGCATCTGCTCTAGCGTTTGTATAGTAAAGATTAGTTCCTTCTGTTAAATCAGCTGTGTCAAATGAAGACATTGTTACTGCTACTGTTGGTGTTTGTCCTTCACCTGAGTTAACACTAACACTGATACCAGTACCAGCTACTAAGCTTTCTACATAATCACCTATAGTGTCTGTAGATAAGTTGACTGGGTCATTAATCCAGTTAGAGCCATTGTATCTTAAAAAGTCACCACTAGCTAAACTTGAGAATGATACATCGTTCATTTCTTCTAATGTATCTTCTGTCGATACTTGAGCATCAACATAAGCGGTAGTTGCTAATTTAGTACTATTATCACTAGAACTTTGAGTTGTAGCTGTGACACCATCTTCAATTGTAGATGTAGCACTCAATGCACCAGTGAAAGAAGATGCAACAAATCCGTCTGAACCTACTGTCCAATAATCATTTGTTTCGTCCCATAGTAATGATTTATTAGCTGATGTTCCTCTCTCAATTTCTATACCAGCATTTTCTGTTGGAGAGCCAGTTACATTATTGTTTAAAACTATTGTGTTATCGTCTACTGTTAATGTTTCAGTATTAAGAATTGTTTGTGTACCATCAACAGTTAAATTACCTGTAATTGTTACATTGTTAGTAACAGATAAACCACTAAATGTGACTGTATCAGATGTACCTAAACCTAAAGAAGTTCTTGCTGTTGCACCACTTTCGACAGTCCATGCAGAACCATTGGAAACAATAAAAGCACCATCTGCGTGAGATAGTCCTGCTATTGTTGCTAAGTCTTGGTCGTAACCTTGTACGTTAACGCCAATCTCAATACCTAATGCAGTTCTTGCACCAGATGCAGTAATGGCACCAGTACCACCATCATCTATACCTATAAAATCTGCTGCTTGTAATTCAGCAAAGCCGATAGCGTTATTACTACCGTCATAATTAACTCTTACTGGCGTTTTTTCTGCCATTATTCAGCTACTTCCATGTCTATTATGTCTTCTGTACCTGAGCTATCTAAGTATGTAAGTTGTAAAGTTGAATTGTCACTTTTTGCTGGCATAAGTATGTCTACTACAGAACCTGAGCTTTGTAATAAAGGTAGACTTCTGGTGCTAACACCTACGTATCCTCCACTTCCAGAAACAGCATCTGATGTGGCTACATTAAAAAATTTATTTCTTAAAGGCACTCCAGAATTTTCTCCTAGTTTAGTAACTACGGGTGCTTTACCAACCATTGATAAAGTCTTAGGTACTTTACTGTTCACTTTAACAGTTTTTGTTGAACTATCGGTTATTATATCTATCTGGTCACGGTCAGCTTTATACCTTGTATCTAAAGAACTTTCGTCATCAGAATCAATAGTTAATGTATCACTTTCAGCATTAGCTTGTATAGTATTTTGATTTGTAGAAGCTACTTGGGTAAAAGCACTTTGGTTAACATCACCACTTGTACTTGCAGCAATTGTTATAGTATCTGTTGTTGAATCTGATGTAATTGTTACGTTAGAGCCAGCAACTAATGTAAGAGTATCTTCATTACTATCGGCAATCATTGTACTGCCACCAGCAATAATATTTTTAAACGCTTGTGCTGCTCCTCCACCAGAAGCACTTATAGTTAAGGTATCACTACCTCCATCAGTAGAAAGACTTATACCTGAACCAGCTACTAAATTTAAGGTATCGCCAGTAGTATCTGCTTGTATGGTGTCTTCACCCGTTACAACTATATTTCCAAAAGCTTGTTGTTGATTTGGTAAATCTGTCCAACTTAGATTTCCATAACCATCAGATTTCATTACTTGGTTAGCTGCACCAGAATTACCATTTAATTTAAGTTTTGAACTTAATAAATCAAAGTAACCATCAGTAGTAAACTTTGCACGTATAGTTCCGTCTGTAGCAAAATATAATTCTTTTGATGCTATTGTACCCATTACTAACGAGCCGTCAGTAACCATTGTTTGTGCGTCTAAGTAAAGATTGTATCCAATTTCATCACCATTAGTATCAACAGTGGTGTCGTCAATATGGACTATTGCATTAGATACTTGATATCCATAAGGGTCTCCATTTGAATCAAGACTAAATACATGGTCGTTATAATCGGTAGAGCCAGCTATTCGCTGTGCTGCATCATGAGTGGTATCAATAGGCATTATTCCTCAGTGGGTAATTCGCTGCCTAATGTTCCTCCATATAACTTAAATAAATAACGTAATCTATCTAGTTCTTCTTTCAATTGTTTAGTCGTTTCTTTCCAATTTTCAAAATCGGAATGACCTTCTTCTAATTTATCAACCATCATTTCAAAATGTAGTTGTTCAGCTTCAAACATTCTTTGCAAAACATATTGTCTTTTTGCATCATGGTCAAAAAAGAAGTAATTAGTATCCCAGTCGTTTTTAGGTTGTTCCTCTGACATTATTCCTCTAGTTCCGATAGCTTAGCTTTTAATGCAGTTATATCTGCACTTGCGTCAGCTAAATCTTGAATTATCTGCACATCTTCTTGGTCTGCGAGTTCTAATTCAAATATTCTAAGTTCTTTGTTCTCTATTTGTTTTTCTAAATAATTTATTTGTTTATCAACAGATAGATATTCGTAATCGTATGGCATGATTTACACTCCTCGTGTAAATAATACTATGAGTTATTGAAACTAGAGGTAATTGAACGGTATGCGTTCTTAAATTTTGTAGATAAATGTAATTTATGTTCTTTGTCTGTTTTCATTTGTTCATCAGACATTTCACCAACATCTAATATAAAGTCATCTCTTTTAAAAGGAATTACTTGTATAAAAGGTGTTCCTCTTTCTATAATTATGTCTTTTTGAGTATGTATCAATGTTGGAAAGTTAATAGCATGATAAGAGTCAGTTTCAACTATTCCTGACAATACTGTAAATCTTTTTTCAAATTGATAATAAGGAGCTAAAAACATAACAGAATACCCAGGTGGTGTATATATTCTCCAAGGGTTAGAAAATTTAACTCCTTCTTTAAAATCTTTTTTATCTAGTTTCCAATTGTATATTTGTGAATTATTATGAAACTCAATACCATAAGGAAAGTTTTTATTATCCCACTCTAATAAAGTTCCATCATTCTGTAGTAGAAAGTCAGACCACATAGGAATAATGTAACCTCCAGAAATCAAGTCAATAATAGCAGGACACCTTTTAACAGTTCCGCCATGTAATTTTTTTGCTGTATCGCCTACTTTACCAAAGTAATTTGGTGGCTTATCGTTATTGCCAGGCATTTCTATAAAGTCTGACATATCTTTAAACCACTGTGGAATAAAGTAGCTAGCAGGCTTTACGGGTGCAACTTTATGAAGACCTGCGACATCGGTCTTAAACTCGATTATTTTTTTGCCTTCTTTTTTAAATATCATTTAGAGCTCTGGGTAAGTACCGCCCAAACCTTCATATTCAGTTCTTTTGTCTAAAATATTTTGCTCAAGAACTGCTAACTTTTCATCACTTGCACCATCATCTTCTAGTGTTTTGTAATGCTCTTCCATTGATTTTAATTCATTAGCCAATCTCTTTAGCTTTTCTTCAGCTGTCTCAGATGATGGGGTAATGAATTTATATTCTTCTAACGCCATTTAACCCTCCAAGGTTGTTATTCTATCTTGTAATGTGTCTATCTTAGCAGACATATCTTTTATTGCTTGCACTAATACTGCTTCAAGCTCACCATTCAAAAGACCTCTTGAGCCGTGTGCTTGCTTTTCTTCAGATTCATCCTTTAGCCATGGGTCTACATAATAAAGTCTGTCTATTAACCAAGCTACATCATTAGTATCAATACCGTCATCTTCAAGTGCTTGTTCTACATCTTGTGCTGTAATTCTGTATGTTTTTCTTTTCATTGAGGAGAAAGAGTCTCTATAAGCTTTATCTGGGTTTGACTCAATCAATCTATCTACATATCCTTCATTAAAGTTTGCTGTTACAGGATTAAGTCTATTGACTACATTAAGACCAGGTACAGTATTAGCATTTACTGATATAAACCTATCATCGTGCATCCATGCGTTAATATTTGAATTACCACTTCCATGGTTATGATTTAAGTTTGCAAAATTATTATGAGCGTGATTCGTGATAGAACTGTGATTATGAAATGAACTTGCATATGCGTGGTTATGACTAGAGTCTGCATAACCATTATGGTCGTGGTCATTGTTATGAGTATGACCAGAGTTTGCATATCCGTGGTTATGACCAGAGTTTGCATAAGTATTTCCATGATGTGCATTGGCATTATTGTTTGTAATATATGCTTCGCTATGCTCACCGTTACCATGAGGGTCTTCAGCTAATCCATAGTTGTGATTATGGTTTGTATGAACTGAGGTATCATTGACATGTAATACAGCTGCATTTACACCTGATAATGACATACCATGAGCAGAACCTCCACCTTGGTTTGCAGTTATATCTGTATGGTCAACAACAGAGTTAAATGCACTGTTGCTGGTAGATATAAAACTTGATAGGTCAGCATTTTCTAAAAAGTTTGAGTGATTATGATTAGCATTTTCTACATACACACTATGTGGATTATTAGCAAGTAAGTGGTCTCCCTCTAAAAAGTTTGAGTGGTTATGATTATCGTTTGATAATAATGTTCCTGAGTTAGGAAAACTATATCCAGAGTGACTATGACCTGAAGTTGCTGCCCAATTTGCACCACCTGCATTATTTCTAGTTAGTACTTCACCTGGTGAGCCACTAGCCCCAGAAAAAGATAAAGTTGCACCTACAGGTATGTAAATTTCTCCAGCTGTTATTTCTAACTTACCGCTACCTCCACCAGCATATAGTTCTAAGTCATCATTCAAAAATGATGATATTCTAAAAGTATCTGCACCACCAGTACCAGCTATAGTTTCAATTCTTCCAGTTGTTGCACTTCCTTGTATAAAGCTGATATAAGTTTCGTTAGTATTACCAATTTCTATTCTGCTAGTTCCTGATGAAGTTTTTATTTCACCACCAGAACCCATGACAAAACTACCTGTGAGGCTACTAGATTGTACCTCTGCTCTAATAGTTACATCATCAAATTCAGCAGAACCATCAGATGAAAATATTTTAAAACCTGAAGTTCCAGCAGTGTAGTTTGTATATATACCAGTTGAATCAATTGTAATACCGCCTACTGTTCCTGCTTGTGCAAATAATGTACCTGCACTCGTGACATAAAAATTAGGAGGACCAGCTGTAATAGCTTGAGTAAGAGTAGTTCCTGTACTACCAGACCCTAACCAAACATTACCTGTTGTATCTAAATGAAATCCCATGTTATGGAGTTCCTCCTATGTGTAATTCTCCTCCAGTAATTGTAACAGAAGTTGCTACGAGGTCACCGCTATTAGTTACAGAAAATGGTGCGTTACCAAGAGTATGATGTCCAAGGTATAAGTTACCATTTTCATCAACTACAAAAATATCTGTATCCGTTGTATTATCGTATTTAGCACTAGCACCTATAGTCAATGTTCCACCCACAACATCTGACCTAAAAGTACCACTGTTAAATTCAACAGAACCATCATTATTTAAGATAAATCCAGAAGAACCAGAAGAGTAATTACCTTTAATAGTTGTATTACCACCATCTAGTTCTAAGTTTCCAGCAGTTAGTTTGTTTGATGCAATACTCCAACCACCAATGTTTCCTGTAGTTGCAGTTATATTACCTCTTATTAAAGCGTCATTTATTTCTATAAAACCATCAGGATATGTAGCATTTGACTTTTGTATAGACCAACCTGAAGTTCCTGTAGCATAATTGTCTGATTCAATTAAGTTTGCAATCTTAACATTTGATATTGCTGCATCTGCAATCTTTGCTGTTCCCACTGATAGGTTTTGTATTTTTGCAGAAGTAATAGCAGCGTCATCTATGTTTTCAGTTGCAACTAGAGCAGCATTACCTTGTTGCTCATCAGAAGGGTCTGATTCATTTCCAGCATTATCTACAGCAGTAAATCTAAAGAACATTGTTTGAGCACTATCTAAAGAGTCTCCTTTTAATGTTGCTACTGCTGGAATACTTAATCTTAGGAAAGAAGCATCACAAGGTATGTTTCCTAATTTTGTTGATTCTGCAACAGTAAACCCAGAAGTAGTAGAACCATAAACATTTAAATAAGATAAGTCTGAAGGTAGTGTGAAATTTGTAATACTTGACACTGGGTTACCTGCATCATCTGTAGCTCTACCTAAATGGTGTATAACTTGTACTGCACCTTGTATAGTTGCCATAGTTGTAGCTTGTGCTGGCTTATTAGGCTGAGCACTATCTACAGCTGTAGTTATAGTTTCATAAACATATCCTGAAGCTGCACCAGTAGTAACAGCTTGAACACCAACCTTGTAATCAGTGGCTTTTTGCAAACCTTCAACAGTAAATGTTTCATTACCCCATTGAACGAAGTATTTAGTAGCGTCACCTAAATCAGGGTTGACAGGTTCTACAGATATTTCATAATGTAGACCATTTTCAATAACAGTACCACTTGTATTTCTAGGAGTTCTCCATTCTATAAATATAATTGATTGCTGTGTACCTACTGCATCTGTATAGAAACTAGATGTTGTTCTTATACCTTCTGAATCCACATTATCAGGGTCTAATACTTTTCCTGGTTTGTATTCTGTTCTACCAGTAGTAGTACCAGATAATTGGTTAGAGAATCTTAAATCATCACCTATCTGTTTACCCAGGTCTCCGACATCAAGTGAAGTATTTCCTGTCTCAAACATAACATAATCAGATAAATCTATATACCTTACTTGATAAGGAGAGGTGCTTGTAACTTTTCTTAAATAAACACCAAAGCTATCTTCTATTGGATAGGATATTCCTATTATTCTTATCTTCTCAGGATTTATATATTGACCTTGCCAAATAGCTTCATAAGGTTCGGTTCTACCATCAGCAATAGCTTTAGTAGGTGTGTCAACAAAACCAACTTCAGGGTCGTAAACATATATGTTATCCCCTACTTCAAAGTCACCTTTGATGTCATAATACTCAAGTGATAACGACAGAGATTTTTTAGTTCTAGTAAATTCATCCAAGTATGCTTCTGCTCTTTTTGGAGCCATAAGTGCATTTGTATCAGATTCGTTTACATAAGCAACTCTTTCAAGTGGATTGCCAAATAAATCATAGTAAGGGACGTCTGTTAAAAATCTCTCTACTAAGTCTATATTTTGACCATCAGAACCTACATTCTTTAAATATTCGACACCAGATACCCAATCTTCAGCTTCAAACTGTGTAGTCAGTGCATCAGGATTTAAACCTATAATTCCTGGGTCTTCACCTGATGAATCTCTAACAATGATTGCTTTTGGTTCATCATCATTATGACCTTGAAACAAGCTTTCACTAGGTCCAGCATCTATTGTTCCGTTAGTGTTTACTTTATATTCTGTGTCCATCTGAGACATAACTTTTTTTAATGCATTTAGTACAGACTCTACATTGTGTAAACCTGTATAGCTATTAGCAGTATTATCTACTGTTGGTGCTGATGTTGATGGTGTGAAGTTAGAATTATATAAAGCTTCACCCTTAGTAACTTTTAATCCGTCTATATAACCTTTAAAGTAATCTGCTTGCTGACTTTTTCCTATTGAAAAGTTTAAGGAAGCTTTTTCGTCAGTTCCACTTGTTTTAGCATCTCTAGTTACTCTCTTTAAAGTTTTATCAGAAGTGAATTGTGAAACTAATGTACCGTTTTCCCATGTAGTAAACTTATTATCTTTTCTAGTTACAGCTCTATGAACCCATTGTCCATTTTGTCTATCACCTAATTTAATTCCATCTGCAATATCCCATATAGTAGAATCAATTCCAGTAATACCATCAATAGTACTTTCTGCTCTAGTACTTGTCATAAAAATTTGTAATTCACCAGAACCATTGTCTAGTCCTAATATGTATGGTGGTACTGAGCCATCGTTTTGTGCTGCTATTGCTGGTCCGTTAGTTGTTCTAGGTCTTATACTTGTAAATGTTTGAGCACCTTTGTACCATCTGTTATTTATTTGCCAAAACTGAGAATAAGCTTTTTGATAGAACGGGTCTTCTTCCCAATAGTTTTCATTGCCAGGGTCTGTATCGTATATTGAAGCATCACCAGTATAGTATTGTGGTATCTCTGCTTCTCTACCTTGGTCTAATAATGACCTAATAGTATTACTTACAGAACCAGTTGGTAAAGTTGTTTGTACAATGTCTACCCATGCTGGTGCATTCGGTCTAGCCATAAAGAAGTCTTGATTTATTGCAGGTCCTAAATACCACTGTGAATTAGTTCTTGGGTCAAGAGGTGTAGCAGTAGGGTTTACTGCACTGTTAGAACCAAGTAGTTCATCGATGTCTTCCTGTCTTTGTTTAATTAATGCTGGGTCCCAAAGTAATCTATTTTCCCATGTTACCTTTGTACCATTTACTACAATTCCATCAGTTCTGTGAGTAAGCATTAAGTTAGAAGCTATAGAAGCATCTCCGTTTGGATAGTCCATTGGTTTAGCTTTAGCACCAAGAAACATTAAGGAATAACCTGCATCATTGTAAGATGTAAGATTACTAGAACTTGTTACTGAAGTACCATCTACTTGTTTGTATTCATAAACAAACAAAGTGTCTTCAAAAGCTTCTTTACCTACTGCAAAGCACAAACCTACCATCATATCAAAGTGTTGTTGAGCTAAAGTAGTGTCATAAGGAAATGAGTCTTCATACCCAGTAAATACAGCTATTACTTTATTTTTGTAACCAACTATGTCTTCAGCAAGTAATGTAGAAGCTATAGACTCCGAAAAACGTTGGTTTAATGTCGAAGTATCATCACCTATGTATTTAACTCTTATACCCTTAGTGATTACGTTATTACTTGAATCTAAGAATTTACCACCATCATCAGTAGTAGCAAATACATCACCTTTTTGTATTGGGAAAGCGTAATCTATATTGTTAATCTGAAAAGCTGTTGAATTAGCGTCTGATGCATTTTCTTTAACGCTATAAAAATCATAAAACAAAGCATCTGAACCTTTCCATTGTGCTCCTTCATTTCTGTAAGTATGACCATAACCAACAACTAGGGAACCTCTTACACCATTATGAAAATCTGGGTCATAAGGAACTCTACCTCCAACACTCTCTGCATATATAGTAGAACCAGAAGGAACTGGGTCATTATCTAGGTAGTTACCTAAATTTGGATAGCCTGAGTCATAAACAAAAGGAACAAAACCAATTCTGTCCTTAACCTTTGTTATTCCACCAGAGCTTATATTTGCGTTTGCTAAATCAAACTGCGGCATTATGCCTCCCTATATTCCCACCATTCAACTGTAAAATCTTCAGATTCAAACTGGAAATGATAAGAATAGTCAACCTCCAAGTAATCCCTATCACCATCTAAGTATAATGAACTACTTCCAAATTTAGCTTGGTCAGTACTTATTTTTGCATTCCCATAAAATTCAACATCATGTTTTTTAGTTGTAGCGTCAGTAGTTGTCTTGTCACCATTGTTGCCTTCAAAGTTTAAAATTAAATCTGTACTTTCTTTTGAGGGATTAGTTATTGTTCCAGGTCTAATTGCTCTTAGTCCAGCGTCTCTTCCATCTCTAAGTATTCCGTATGGTGTTCCATCTTTGTTATCTAAAACATACTCTAAAGATTTATTTTCATAACTTCTCATATTAGATATGTCGCCTTGGTCAGATATAGGCATACCACGACTACCACCATCACCTAAATATGTACCTAAACCTGCTCCTGTTATTTCTACAGCGTCATCTCCTAAACCTAGTGTTTTTATGACACCAACATATTCAGCTGAAGTTAACATAGCTGAGTCATTTAATTCATCTTCAGTAACTCTTGAAGGAACAATTACTATTTGGTCCCAAGCATCAACGCTATTTAAAACTGAGTTAGGTAGCTTGTTGTAATCTAGTTGTACACTGAATGAACCCTGAGCCATTAACTTTTCTGTTACTGCCATTAGGATTTCACCAGCTTTTGATATTCATAAACATTGTCAAAGTATTGGTCTCTAACGGAGGTAGCAGTGTCTGCTGAGTTAATAGATGTATCCTCTTGTGCTAATTCATAACCAATAAATGCTTTCATTTGAGAGCCATTTTTATACATCATTTCTCTACCTGTATCAAATAATAAAGATGATGAAGCACTATCAGGACTACCTAGTATCCATTTATTTCCATCTTCAGGAGAAGCAGTATTATCTATGATGTATCCAGTTCCTGTTGCTGCATCAGTTCCAGAATATGTAGATAGTGATAAATTAAACCTACTTGAAGTAAATTGATTAGCTACTATTGAAACATGATGAGCACCACGTCTTAGTGTAAAATCTACTACTAACCTACCATCTTTGCTGTCAGCATTTAGATAAGTAGTACATCTTACAGTTGCACATTCAGGGTGATTTTTAAGTATTTGCATAGTTCTCCAACCAAGCCAATTAGTAGAAAGGTGGTCAGTTCCAGAAGGTGTTCCTCTAGTAAAAGCCCATGTTTTACTAGACTGATAATCTGCAACATCATATATGTAAGTATTAAACAAAGCTTGAGTTGATGAGGGGCTAAATTCTACCTTTACTAATCCATTTTCTAAAGAAAGACTTCCAGGTTTGTTATTAGAGAATAAACCACATCTTATTTCTTCACCTGTGTCAGTAAGAGTTTGTACATTAGCACTAGAAGTAAAACCTTTATAATAAGTTCCTGTTTTTATTAAACAAGCTCCTTTATAAAAGTCTTCTGGTTCTACATGGTACTGAGCATTAGCAGTTCTTAAATTGTTATCTGTTTTAAGTCTAAGAGTTGTATTTGCACCAGTAGCAGTGCTTGTCTCGTCTTTTGCTAACCTTGTACCATCTGTTGGTTCACTTGGGTGATAATAATTGTAATGGTCACCAGGTGAGGCATGAAATTGGTTAGTAGTGCTAGTTACACTATGGTCATTGTCTAGTAAGGCACCAGTGAATCGTGATTCAAAAACTACTTCACCAGACCTACCTAAATATTCAAATTCTACACTATAAGAAAAACCACCACGTTGGTATCTTTTAGTTTGTATATTAGATGAGTTAACTTTTACATATCCATCATATGTTGAGTCTCCATCATATCTAAAGGGAACTGTTAAACCATATGAAGCTAAAGAAACTAATTCGTCTCTAATATATTTTATGTGTTCTAAGGTGACTTCTTCTCCACCCATTTTACCTGAGATGCTTAAACTTCTACCACCATCTCCAGATTCAAAACTTAATGAACCAGGTGATGTAAAAGACAATCTACCTATATGTACTTTGTGAGCCATTATCTCCTCGACAATCCTGTTCCTGAAACGCCTTCCTTTTCAAGATTTACTAATGCTTTTTGTATTTGAACTGCTGCTTTTCTAGCTTGCAATGGGTCAGTAGGTACACCAGTTACATTTACATTAAGACTACCTACAGTAATACTACCACTTCTTTCAGAACCTTCAGGTGTTACTCTTAATCCACCTTGAGGTAAAGCAGTAACCATTTCTGGTCCATACTCACCAACAAGTGCTCTTTGGAATGGCTTCATACCACCACCATATTTTCTTTTTAATATATACTGATATTTTTTCTGACCTAATCCATCAAGCAAACCACGAGCTTTCATATAAAGGTCATCAAAATATGCCACATTATTATTTTGTAAAGCTTCTTTATATATTAAGTCCTGGTCCATGCTTCCTGATATTTCAAGACCAGTTTTAGGATGAAAACGTTTACCTTTGTTTACACCTGCTGTAACTTGAGGTATTCCATCCATTCCAAAATATTCTAAGACTTCTTCCAAACTTCCTGTATTATTACCAGTAGCTCGGTTATACATGTCTATTACATTTTGTCTATTTCTTAGGTTATATGTGTTCTGATTAATTCCTAGACTGTCATCCTTTACGTAATCGTAAGTAACTTTTTCTTTATCAGATAATCTTGATAAATCTCCAGTATCTCCTAATCCAAATCCAGTAGTTCCAAGTACAGTAGAACCATAATTTTGGTTAGACCCACTACCTTCTGCTATTGCCAAAGAAGAAGTATCTGCAATACCTAGATTTTCTATTTGGCTTTGTGAAAAGTTTATTTGTCCCGCACTGTCTAAGTTTGTTGCAACGCCTAAGAATGATTGCAAAGCTCTGTTGTAATCAGAAAATGTAATATCTTGACCTTGTTGCACACGTCTTAATGCATTTTGACTAGCTGTGTAGTCATCAAAATCTGTAAATACACTTCTATCGTTACCAGAAGTTTTTCCTAATTGAGTTGCGGAATTTGCCTTAGCACTACCCTTTCTAAAAAATTCTAGGAAAGGTTCTAAAGCACTACCTTCAAATAGTTGATTAAATTCCTCAGCTCTTCCTACTGTATTTCTTCTGTTCATTGCATCATCTGGTGCAGAATCAAAAGAAGTATTTCCAAGTAAGTCTAATGACTGTACATGAGCAAAAGCTGCATTAGCTTCTGTAACTATTTCTCTGATTGCTCTAATAGCTCTATCAGCACCAGTTTCTGTTGTAGATACGAATAAATCTGTTTTTTGTTTTATTAAATCTATAGTGCTTCCAACTCCACCATATCCATCTACTAAGGCGTTAAATAATTCTGGTGAGCTTTTAGCAAAGTCTGCAAACTTATCTCTAGCATCTGCATATTTCATTTCAGATGTAAAAACATTTTCAGTAGAGGCGTCAAGGTTGTCATAAGCAGTTTGTAGTTCAAAACTTGAGTTAGCAGCTTCATCAAGAAGTGCTATGTTCTCTTCTCTCAAGGCAATCAATTCTTGGTCAATCTCTCTAGCTTCTTTCTCGGTCTGCTGTAGTGACTTCTCTGCTTCAGCAAGTTTTAATATCTCTACACGTTGTTCTTCAATAGTTTTATTTGTACCTTTAAGTTCAGCTAATTTTTCTTCAGCTATCTCAACATCTAAAGAATCAACAATACCTGCTTCGGCTGCGAGCCTTAATTCTTCTAATTCTTTTTCAGCATCAGCAATTGCTTTACGCTCAGAAGCAGATTTCTTACCACTCATATCTTTTTTCATCTGGTCTATAGATATTTTTTGTTGAAGAATGTTTAATTCTTCAGTCATGGTGATATTGTTCTTACGTCCCTCTAATTCAGCTTTTTGTAAAGATATTTGATTTTTAAGTATTCTTTCACTTAATGTAGCATTCTTTCTTCTAGTAGCCATTAAAGACTGTTCAGACTTCTGTACAGCAAAGTTTGCAGCAGTTACACCTCTTTGAGCACCTGTAACAGCAAACATCATATTTAAAGCTTTAGTAAGACTACTAACTGCTTCTGGTATAGTCATCAATAATACTTGACCCTCTGCTATTGCATCACTAATTACAGTTGTAAGTGCTTCTTTGATTGTTCCATCTTCTCTGAAAATACCTAAAGCAATACCTTGTGCTAATGGCTCACCAAGTACTTCAGCTGTTAATTTAGAAGGAGAACCTTCTTTAATGTAATATCTAGTAGCATCAATAGCATTTTTCATTGTTCCAACAAATACTTCTTCAAGTTCTTTACTGTTATTTTGTATTCCCATGATGATACCTTTAGATGCGTTTTCACCCAGAATTAAACCAGACTGTTGCATTTTTTCAATTTCTTGCTCACTAATACCTAAGTCTTCAGCTTTAAATGGAGCAATTCTAGTCATAGAAGCTTCAAGTGTGAATGCTGCAACTGGGTCTTGGAGTAAATCATCTAATATTTCTTCAGCAGCTAAACCTTGCTCTGCTATATCTTTTGCAAGCATAGGTGCAATAGAAGAAAGTCTTTTAACATCGTTTTGGAAATTTTTAAGTCTAGCTTCTTTAATGACCATTTCTTCAAGCATTCTGTCAACACTCTTACGTATAGTTTCAGGCATACCACCAAAAACAGTTGCTAGGTTACCAGAAGCTCTTTTAAGTGATTCGTTTAAGGCTCTTTCAAATTTAGTCATTTGGAACTCAAGTATTCCAAGTGATTGAGCACTTGCTTGTGCTTGTGCTATTTGTTGTTGTTGATAAACTCTACTTGCATTTGAAACTTCTCTAATGGCTCTATCCCTATCTTTTATAGGGTCTATGTCTTGCATCATTACGCCATTTTGCTTTAGGAAGTTCATTTGTTTAATTAAACCTTCGTTTTGCATTTTTATAAAGGTTGAATTAGCATCTCCTAAACTATCTACATTTCCTACTCCTTGCCTTCTTGTAACTTCTCCTAATAGGATATATCCATTTAATTGCTCTAATGCATTTTCTATATCTGCATCATCTAAATCTTTTTTCAACATAGAAAACAAAGGAAATTTTTCCATCTCAGTTACTACTTCACCATACGAAGTTGTAAACTGTTTTTGTCTTTGTCTAAATACTTCTACAAACTCTTCAGTACCTCTAGTAACTACTTCATATTGCAATCCAATATTTTTAACTTGGTCGTTAAGTGTATCTGAATCAAGTATCAAACTACCTGTAAAAGAGTCTTGAAATATTCCAAAACCATCGCCAATACTTTCGATAATACCTTCAAAATCATCACCAGCTGAGCTTGCAAACTCTTTGAGTAATTTTCCAGCAGCGAGTTCATCTTTTAATAATTGCATTCGCTCTCTTTCAGCACCAGATTTTATTGGCTGAGCTTCTAAGTCACTCAATTCCTGTTGTGTTTCTTCAAAGTTCTGAACTGCTGTCAATAAGGAATTAGTTGTACTATTTTCAAAATCTTGTATTTGTCTTCCAACCATTATGAAATATTCTTCAAGGTCAAAAGTAGTTCCCAATGCTTTATTAATTGCCTCTAACCTAGCTTCTACATTTATACCACTTTCTTTAGTATCTAGTGTTAGACTTTTTCCTAACTCAGCAGTTGATTTGTCAATATTGAAAGCCGCTTGAGCAATACCTTTATCCATATCAATTAATTGCTGCGTGTAAGTGTCTATTAATCCCTGGTCAGGAGTAGCTCTTTGTAGTTCCTCATCTAAAGCATTTTGTATCATGTCTCTTTGTAGTCCACTAAATGTCAATTGGTCTTGTAAATCAATGACTGCTTTAATTTCGTCACCAATTTCTCTAATAGCTTGAGATGTTTTTTTAGCGTTTTCCCACAATTTCATCATATAAGAAAATATAAGTGTACTCGCAATCATTACTCCCATCATTGAAACTAATGACATTAAAGCTGCTTTAAGACCCATTATGGCTGCACCTAAACTCTGAGTAGCAACTTTAAATGCTTGTGAGCCTTGTGCTGAAGATAGCATAGCTTCTTTGTTTGCCATAAGAGCTTTACGTTTCATAAATAAAGCTTTAATTAAGGCTCTAGTTGTTGTAGTAGTTTTTGCTTGTTCTGCACTAAGACCTGCTAGACCTTTAATTACAGGACCAATCTCTCTGGCAGTTCTACCAAAGCTACTTCTCATTAACCCTGTTTGCTTACTACCAGTATCACCAATACTTTGGGTGTTAGGTACTAATCTAGTTCTAGCTTCCTTAACTGCAACTTTTTCTAAAAGAACGTCAGTTTCTTGGAGTTCTCTATTAAGAGAATTTACAGAAACTTCCATTCCGTTAATACTATCTTTAACAGCAGGTTCTGCTTTTTTAGCAGCATCACCCTGCTTGTTGAAATTTTGAACCGTTTCGAGCATTTCTTGATTCATAATTTGCAATTCGTTGTGATAGCCTTGTAAACCTTTTTGGTTTTGCTTGAGTTCTTTCTCTTGGGCTCGCATGCCTTTTTTTGTTTTGTCAATACTCTTAGTTAACTCTCTAAACTCTGTTGAAGTTTTATCAGTCATGGCATTTAATTGTCGTTCCTGCTCTTCTAGTTTTTCAAATTCCTTAGCCATTAAGCGAGCATCTTGCCTCAAGTTATCAAATTCTTCTATTTCATTATTTTTTGTCATGAACTCTATTGCCTCGTCACTACCAGCACCAGTTGCGGCTCTATTCATTCCTGCTTGTGCGTCTATAGCTTTCTGTGAATTACTTTTAGCCGTAGCAGCAGTAGCCTGACCTTTTTCGTTACCAATTTTATCTTCTAGTGCAGCAATCTTAGTAAGAATCTGATTACGTCGTTCTTCTAATTCAAGTTGCTTTTTACTTATGGTAATATTTTTTTGTTCCTCTTGATTAATAGCTTGCAATAATCGTATTCTGTCCTGGTCTCTTGCACCTAATTGTTGTTCGACACCATCATCACCCATCATAGTAAGCTCAGAAGGGTCGCCAGTTGGTAGTTGACCTCCAAATCTATCAAGAAGTCTTTTATTTTCAGCACTATCAAAAACATCTATACCTTGGATTTGTGCTGCATCAAGTATGTTTGTCATACCAGCTGTGTTTCTTCCTAAAGATGCTTGTTGTGCTAAATAGCTTTCCCTATTCAAACCAATTTGCTGTTGGTCAGAGCTCATTAGCATAGCTGCATTTGCAAAATTGTTTCTTTCGCCAGCACCACGAAGACCATCGTTTATTAATCTAATTTTATTATCTACGCCACTACCCATCATTCCAGCACTCATAGCCACTTGATTTAATTGTGTCATTTTTTTAAGTGATGCGACTACAAGGTTTATAGCTACTGCAGTTGCAGTAAATCCAGCAGCTATGTTTCTTAGATTTCGAGTTGTAGTACCACCAGTAATTGTGGTGAGCATACTAACTAATGAATTAATAGGACCAAGAGTATTATTTCCAACTTCAATACCTAATGCATTTACATTGTTTCTTAAAATTCCTAATTGAGATACAACAGTTTCATATCTTTTTTCTGCCTCAGTTTGAAGAGCATTATTAACTGCAAACTCTTCATTTGCAGATTTCATAGCTTCTCTTACATCATCAGAAGCAAGAGCCATAGAACGTAAAGCTCTAAGTGTTCTTTGCTGACCTAATCCTAATTCTTCTAATAATTGAACTGTGTTTGCACCAGCGTTACCTACTTGTTGTAATCCATCTAAGAATGCAACGAAAGCTTGGGCAGGTGCAGCTTGTGCTAATTTTGCAAATGACTCTGATGTCATTCCTGATACTTTTGCAAATATAGATAGCTCTCTACCACCTTCCATTACAGATGTAGCCATAATGTCTAATGACCTTGCAACAGCAGTAGAACCAGCTTGTGTTTGCTGACCTACCTGTTTCAAAGCAGCTGCTAAAGCTAAAGAGTCAGCAGCAGTGTTTGATGTAGATGATTCAAGAACTTCTAAAGCAGAAGCAATCTTCATAGCTGTGTTAACTATTTCAGATTCTGTAGCAGCAAATTCGTTACCTAATCTAACTAATACAGACGCTAAGTTACCTAAGTTTCTTTCAGGTAATCTTGTAATCGCTGCAAGCCTTGATAAAGCAAATGATGCTTCTTCTGCTGACATAGTTGTAGCAACAGTTAATTGAGAAATAGTTTTTGTAAAGTTTGTTATAGCACCAGCAGATATACCTAACTGACCACCAATCTCTCCAATTTTTGCTAACTCAGTAGCAGCCATTGGTGTAGTCCTAGAAAGGTCAACTAAATTTTTAGATAGGGATTTAAAGTTTGCTTCTTGTGCCTTTGCAGCACTTCCTGTGAATGTTAATGTTTTTCTTACGCCTGCAAATGAATCTTCAAATTGTACTGCTGCTCTACCAGCGAATGAGAAAGCGGCGAATGCTGAGGCACCAACAGCGGCGAATGCTGGTACGAAGGACGCCATTGAGGAAGCAACAGTTGCAGTCTTTCTTTGAAGACCACTTAATTCATTTGCTATACCTTTAGTTGCTTTTGAGAGAGAGCTGTTGTTCGATTGGAACTCCAGCATCACCTTTATCGATGCGTCTTTAGCCATATCCTATCTCGTTTTACCTTGTCGCTTGCTCTCCTTTACAAACTGTTCAACTGATAATTGCTTTCTTGGTCTGTTACGTCCTCGAATTCTATCAAGTTCTGTTTTGACCCAACCTTTAGGTGGTTCCGTTCCTTCTTTAGATTTATAAGAAGTACCTTCTTGTGCTGCACTAAAAAATGGAGCATAAAATACGGATTCATCTACAGGAAGATTCACAAGTAACACCATGAACCGTCTCCAGGTTATTATACCTGCGTCTTCTATAGAATAGTGTCTTTGAAAATCTGCTTCTATTTGAGACCAACGATAAATTATCTCGATAGTCTCAAAAGTTATTTTGGGGTATCGTCTTCGCCTTCTTCAGGTTCGACTTCGACTTCTTCGTCTACGTCTTGAACTATCTGATATTCTTGTAACAAATACTGTAACAATTCTTCTAACTGTGTCCATGTGGCACCTTCGTCAAGAATTTCTTCCATTGTTTCTTCACCAACTATTGATGACAACCACTCTGGTACAGCTGCTGTAGGCATTGCTCCTGTTTCATCCATCCAACGCATTTGTGCTAAAACAGTTCTAGCAGGTAGTGCAGGGGGAAATGTATATATTTTTTCGTTTAATTTAACCTGAATAGGTTCTTTCTCTGATTCTTTTGTTGCAGAATCAAAGTCTTTGTATCTTTTGTCAGCCACGCCGACCTCCAATCATAATCATTATTATTTAATTTTAACTATCTTAGTTAATGTCAAACACTTCAGAGTCATTTGTATTATCAATGATTCTGAATAAGTCTGTGTATTGTGACACGGATTTTGGTTTAAGTACCTTAAACTCAATTCCTATAACAACTTTTTGTGGGGCTTTTTGATGAGCCATTGAGAAAGCTCCAACGTTTATAGAACGTGGAATTTCTACATGTCTATCAGCACCATTAGGTCCGTCAACAATTAACAGTAATGATTTCTCATCAAAGTCATCTGTTGAAGGTGGCAAAATTGCGTTATATCCTGAGACATAACCATTTGAACCGTCACCAGTTGTTATTGTTCCACCACCAAGAGCTACTTGAATGTTAGCTTGTGAAGCTTGTGCAAGTTCACCAGTTAATCTAACTTCTTGAGCAGTCTTGAAAGTAGCAATTGGGTCTATTTCTTCAGCAACCATTATGTCTTCAAATGTTTTATCCATTTCAAGAGTCCAACCGTCTTCTGAATATCCAACGTCAAGCCAGCCAGATGCAGGGTCAGCCCATGCATTTGCACCGTCGTCTGTTGGGAATGCTACGTAATCGCCAGATGCATTACCATCATTACCGATTGCTGCAACATAAAGTACACCAGTTCCGACAATAACTTCAGATATTGTACCATTTGTACTTGGCATAATTATCTCCTAATTATTCTTCTTCTACTTCAGTATCTTGCAAGACACTGCCATTTTTGGCAAAGTCTTCAATGTCTTTACCCACATAGTCATCTGAAGCATCATTGTCTTCTTCTTCAGCGACTTCCTCATCAACTTCAATAAGTAAAGGATAGGCTTTTCCAGCTAGTGTCCAAGTCTTATCCTTCAGTCTATTCCAGTCTGAGGACTCAATTTCCACCCATTCGTTTTGACTGAACATAATGCCAGTCACAACGTCTTTTGCTTTGTTCTGTGTGAACAAAGGATTAAGCTTTACTTTAATTTTAACTTTATCTTCTTTTCCAAACATAAAATCTCCTATACTGCTCTGTACATCATACTCAATGCTATTGAGTACCTACCTAATCCAGTGGCAGTTTCTTCTACTCTGGTAGGCATCTGCATTATTTGAAACCCGTAAATCTTCGCTCTTAACGGAGTAGCATCATCAGATGTTATATACCCATTACTATAGTTGAAAGCTGACTGAATCACGGCATTTGAAAGTTCATATGCTTTTCCATAATCAGGAGTACCAGTGTTAGCTGACCCTCCCCATTTACCAGCAAAACAATCCATAGGCATTAGAGCTGCTTGCATGTGTACTTCTGACATAGGATTTACTAATTGTCCACCTGCTCTATATAAAGTTAAAAAAGGTAGTGCTGCTTCCCTAGGTAATCTAGTAGCTATATTTTGTCCAACAATGTCAGTAATAGCAGATTGTCCCATAGCCCATTTACGCAATATAATTTCTGCGTCAGGTGGTGCTTTTTGACCTGTATCTAATGTATTTGGCATATTTTCATACTAACTTATTTAAAGAAAGTTTAGGTTATTACCTTAATCTAACTCTTACAAGAGAAAATAAATCTATCTTACTTTTGTTTGAATTAGTTCTTAGCACTGCTTTCATTTGTTCTATCATAAATGAATCTAAAACCCTAGACCCACCACCAAATCTCTCACCTAATGCATGTCCTTTTCTTCTAGCACTTTGACCTGTAGCTAGTTTCCCATAATCAGTTGTTGGGTCAAATACGGCAATTAGTTCCTTTTTAACTTCTTGATTCTCCTCTACTGCTAGGAATAGGTGTAGAAGGGTAAACATTTCCTCATCACTATAACTAAGTGAACTAATTCTTGTTAAAGCTTTTTTAAACTTAGGAGTCGCTTTTCCAGTCTGACCACCTGCAATAGATTCAAATTGACCTTCACCACCATATAAACCTCCTATTATTGTTCCTGAGCCGTTTACTATAACATGACTTCGTACATCCTTATAAGCACGCATGAGGTCTTTAGATTGAGGACTGTCTAACATACTATCTACTCCTTCAAGAAGTTTCTCAGAAGATATGTCAGTTGCATTACCAATACCACCAAACAATCTATAATCACCTTTTTTTAATTCCTTTAAAGCTTGTTGTCCTGTTGGGTCGCCAAATTTATTTGATTTGCTTTTGTTTATGTTTGAACCAACACCACCTATATCATTTAAACCAGCGTTACCTTTTTTTTGGTTTCTTTCTAAATCTCTATAATTTTTCACACCTGGGTCGTCTTCATCTACTCTAATCTTGTATTTTACTTCTTTACCGTTAACAATCGCAGTTGCTTCTCTATAAGGGGTGCCCCTAAAAACTTCTACCTCAGTTTGATAATTATTACTCTCTGATAATGGAACTCTTCTATAAATAGGATTACCATTTGCCTGGTTACCAATCATTTCCATTCTGTATCCTAAATGATTTTCAACTGCTTTTAATTTAATTTTTCCATCGTCGGTCAACTCATTAAGTATGTCTTTAGCTACTGCTCCATCACCTTTCATTAATGCATTGTGGTATTGGGTATATTTAGATTGAATCATGATAGGTGCCATTTTGAATTGATTTAGATTCCTGTTACCAGAACCTCTAATAACACCTTCAATCTGCTTGTTTATATCATCTAGTTTTTCTCTTACTACAGGATGAGTAGCATTTAAATTACCGAGAACTTTAGCATTTGCTTGTGTAACAGCATCTTGATATCCTTTTTCGTACATTTGGTCTGCTTCAAATTCTAAGTCGTTATATGCCCTACGTTTTGCTTCACCTTTAAGTTTTTGTTTTTTGATTGCAGCTTGACCTTGTTCAACTTTAATCTTTATCTTGTCTTCAATTCCTTTTTGTATAACAGAAAGTTCTGACAAATATTCTGGAAATAATTCTTCTGCTGTTTCAGCAAGTGCTTGGCTCAAAATGTCATCTTCAGTATAAACACCACCCCTAACTCTAAAGTTTTGTCTTCTTAATTGAGTAGGTGTAAGCTGTCTTCTGTTTCCAAATTCGTTTCTACCTAAGTCATCACTTAAAATACCTGCTTGTCTTCTTCGAGCATCAGACCTAGCAAAAGCACCTGATAAGTAATATTCATCAGATAAAGGCATATCTCCAGATACACTTGTGAAATTCTTTTTTAAATCTTCTCTTAACTTATCAAATTCATTTAAAAATTCTGGTGGATAATCTTTAGGACTTAGAGTATGTGATAATCTATTTCCTGCATCATCAGTGAAGTAAACAGTGTTAGCACCTTTTCTGAGGCTATTGTATTCTCCAGCTTGAATTAAATTATCCGATACTTTCATATCATTAAATTTAAGCTTATTACCGTCTACAACCCTTGGACTTCTGGCTCGTTTTAAATCTTCTTTAAGTATTTCCCTTACTCTCTTATCTACTAATAATGTAAATCCACCTTTCGTAGAAGTATGCTGATTTTTATCTTTTTGATATTGAGCAATAGCTTTAGTCTGACGTTGCCTCAGAGTTCCCATAACGTCTGCTTTACGGTTTGAAAATTTTAAGTCTGCATCTAAACCTAATTTGTTAGCAGCTTTTTGTGCTGCTTGATGAACAAACATACTTCTAGCATATACATATCTATCTGTTCTGTTTCTTAAACTTCTTGACAAGTCAGTAGCTGGACCACCATATTCTATTTGTTCAACATCTCGAAGACCTTTATGTTGATAAAGCTCTATACCGTAAGCTAAGAATCCACCTTTTGGATTTTTCTTGTGAAGATTTTTAGCATCTATCATTCTTAAACCTTTAATAATATCAGGTCGTGAAGCAATATAGTTATGCTCTTTGGGATTACTAGAAGAACGAACAAGTCTATAATTAGTATGGTCTAACTGATTGCTTACTTGACTGTATTCTCCAGTCTTATCTTTTATAGTACCACCAGTAATAACTTCTTTACTTCCTGCATACTTACCAGTTTTTGGGTCAATAATTTTTTGGTAACTTGTTTTCTTAGAATCTTTACCATACTTCATTTCACTAGGACCCATTTGAGTACTAGAGCCACCAAAAAAACTTTCAAATATTTGTTGAGGTCCTTTGTATAAATCTACACCTAACGCTTCAGAAAGTATCTCATTTACTCTTTGTTGTTGTACTTGAGTGGCATCTTCGTTAAATTGTGTATAACTACCAAATGTATCATCTGTAGTGGAATATTCAATTACAGAAGCTTTACCACCTCTGATTACAGATTCTTCTTTATTTGCTTTAGGATAAAAACTAGGACCTCCACCAGTACCATCATTAAACTGATTTTGTAGATAATGACTTCCAAATCCAAGAGTACCTGAATCATCATATCCAGTAATATTGGAAGCTGTTTCCATGACAGGTCTACCCATACTGTCAGTCATGTCTTGCTGAATAAACCTTGCACGTTGTCCTTTGTGACCTGTAGTTCCACCAGCTCCTAGTTTTGAGTGTTTGTTCAAAGTATTCATTATGTCTGAACTAAGGGCATTATATTTTTTCATTATGTCGTCAGGGTCGCCACCTTGTTCCATTGCTTTTATTAAATATGTCATTTCAGGAGCACTCATACCAGCAGAACCCATATTTTGTAATATGTCTGCTCTTTTACTTAAATACGAATCTGTCTTACCTGCTTCTGCATCTGAGGCAAAACCCGCATCTCTTTTCATTGTTCTTTCCCTACCACCTTTCATAACTTTTCTAGCCTGTGTAGCATAAGGGTCAGGTGCTCCAGTTATAGCTTCAGCTAGTGCCATACCAGCCCAAGTTGGTCCTATACTTCCAGCAGTTTGCAATTGCTTCATTATTTTTCTTTGAGTACCAGCTACATTTTCAAATTCCATAGTCGTTGTAGTAAAGTAATTCATAAAATTACCTAATACTTTTCTTGAAAACTGACCACCTTTAACACGTGCAAACCTACCAAAAGGTCCTCCACCCTGTGGTAAAACTTTACCTTGCACTCTACCAAAAGCTCTACCAGCTACAACCCAACCATAACGAGCAGCAATAGAACGAACTAAACTATCAGAAGTTGCGAAAGCAGAAACTGTATTTAAAGTTTGTAATATACCATATGATGCATTGGACATGTTACTAAGAAACTGAGTTTTCATTCCAAATGACTTTGACCAGTTATAATATCTTAGAACACTGAAAGCTGTGGCTTCTTGTTTTCTCGATAAGAGGACATCTTTACGACCTTCAGATACGTAGGTCTTTTTTGTTATTACCTTAGTTTCTTCACCAAACTGACCAGCAACACTTTTGGTTGATATATTAGGCATTATTCGAAATAAATAAGTTCAGCTGTTACTGAGAATAATCTGCCTACTCGATTGTGACTTTTCCTTACACTACTAATTTCAAAATATTGGTCTTCATCATCCCAATAAATTCTATCAGATGACTTTAAATCTACTGTACCAGTAAAGTATGCTGACCAGTTTTGCACGACAGTATTTCTACCATCTCTACTTTCTGTTTCATTACCAAAGACCATACGAGTAGGTACATTAGTAGCTACATTAGTCCATACATCTGAATCTAAACCACGAGTGTCATAATTAGCACCAACAGTTCTTTGAATAGAAATTCTGTGTATTAATAAACGTTCGGGATATGAGCCTGCCATACTATAAATCTAGCAGTTAGATTAGGAAGTTAAGTTATTTAGTCTTCTCTTAGACCTACGTTCTTTTCTTTGACAATTCTTACAAAATAAAGAATATCCGTCTTTCATAGTTCTATTTTTGTTAAAAGATTTTACTGATAGAGATTGCTTGCACATAAAACAAGTCTTTCTTTTAACATCATCTTTTTCTTCTATAATCTGTTCCTGACAAATCATACAATATCTATTGAATCCATCTTGATACTTTTGACTTCTATTAAATGTATCTATGGGTTTTATAATCTCACATTTGTAGCATTTCTTTTCTACTTTATCAGTAGATAAGTATTCCTCTCTAGCTAAATCACATTGTTCTTTAATACTAGAATCTTTCATCATCCATGTTCTAAATCTGTCGTAACCTACTGGTAATCCTTTATATAGCTCACGATTAGTCAAAGTTGCTTCACCGTTTCTTATTCTCTCTAAAATTATTTCGACAATACTTAAATCTATTTCTGACATTGGAACTATACCTGCTTCTTTTTTAATTTGCCTTACACGTTCTATAGAGACACCCCAATCATTAGCAAAGTCTTTTAACTTGTAATGAGGGTTAGCTTTAAATAATTCTTTTGCCTCTTCTATTGATGGGGTCTGCTTATTAGGCATTACACAAAGTAGGACTTTCTATAGGGTGACAATAGATTCATATCTGATTGAGTTAATGGTGCTGTCGATAGTGCATCAACACCTACTCCGTAATCAGCTGAATAATCACCTATTCTTTCTGACATTGCTAAATTAAAGTTACCAGCAGTCGAAGAACCTTGTGCGGATATTTCTCCAGGTTCTTGTTGTGATGATACTGATAAAGTGTTTTCTAGTATTCTTGCAGCAGCTCTTGCAGAAACCATTTTTATTTGTATTGGTAAATCAGTTGATACTCCACCATTAAATGCTGTGTACCCAGATACATAAGTTACTACAATGTTCTGTTCTTTAGCATAAGACCATCTTTTACCTAATCTTCTTAACCTACCACTATCATAAAAAACAAAATCAGAAGAATTACCTTCTGTTAATGTTGTATCATCTTCCACTACAGATGTAATAGAATGTATAGGTAGATGTCTTAAAAATATTTCGTGTGTTTGGTCGCCAGTAAATGTCTCAGTCTTAGTACCGTATGAAAGGTTATAACCGACATATTGATTTATAGCGGCATCAACGAAAGGTATAAGATTGTTAGTTAAATGAGTCTCTATGCTTGAGTCAAAGTCTATTTGGGTATAAGACTCTACGTCAGCTGCCGTTGAGAAAGCCATTTAGACCTCCTACTTGTCTTCGACGTCTTTTTTAACTGCTTTATCTTCTACGTCTGATTTTTTAACTGCTTTTTCGGCTGGAGCCTTTTTAGCTGGAGCTTTTTTCTCAGCTTTTTTAGCTGGAGCTTTCTTCTCAGCTTTAGCTTTTTTACCCCAACCTTGCTCTTTGAGCCAATCAGTAGGGTATTCTTTACCAGCTTTAGCAATTAGGTCTGCTTGAGAATATGGCACATCAACTGCGTCACCTTCCCATAACTTTCCATCAGGTAGCTTATAAATGTTCTTTTCTGGAATTGTATACATAATGATTAATCCTAACTTATAAAATAAAAATTGTTGGTATTAGAAAAGGGCTTCCGAAGAAGCCCTTATCATTAAACTATCGTCTAAATCAAACTTAGAAGTTTGTTATAGAACAGAAAGCTGTTGGTTTATAGACCACAAAGCCCATTCTCATGGTTAATCTGATAGCTAGTTGATTCTTCGCAAAGAAGTCACTATGGCTGTCAGATACAGCTAGGTCTACACCTTGCTTCATGACAATTTGAGCAGCATCGCCACCACCGAATTTACCGACTAATGCGGTACCTTCTGCGATTGCTGTGCTTGGAACTACTTTAAGACCCCAGAGTCTTGCAGCAACGTCTCCACCAAAGCCACCAGCGGCGACTATTAATGGGTTTTTGCTTGCATAACCTGCTGAGGAGGTTCCTGCTTGGTCTGTTACTGCTGTAACGATTTGATACCAGTCACTTGGGTGCATAACAACTGCATCAGGCTCTACGAAAGAGTCTTTTCTGATTTCAGTAATTGCTTGATACACTTGTCCAAGTCTGTTCAATTCTCCACTGAATGAAGAATAGTCAAATGTGTTAATACCAGATTTTGATAATACACCAGTCAAGTTTGGAGCTGAACCATTACCGTTTAGTAATTGGTTGTCCATTCTTAATCTCATCATTGTGGTGAGACGTGAATTAACATATCCTTGGATACCAGAAACGTCAGCCAACAATTCATCAGTTACAGGCAAGAAAGTAGCAATCTTACGAATGCTTTCTGTTCTTTCTGTAAATGCCAATGCACCTTCGCCTGCAGAGGAGATGTCTCCTGCTTCTGCAATTTCAGCTGCATTGTTTGTGAATGTTGTCTCTTCAAGATATACATATGCATTTTGGTCTGTATTGATTTGGTCAAACAATCCAATTATTGCATTTGGGTCTCTTAAAGCGGTCTCTAATATTCCAGGTGCTCTTAATGACTCTGGTGGATAACCTGTGGTATTTAATGTTGTTTTAAATTCTGCTTGAGAATCTACGCCTTTAACACCATTGCTCATATATTTATTATAAGCGTCAGTGTTTGTGAATTGCTCACCTATTGACTTGATACCAGCTGGAGCTTCTTCGGCTACAGGAAGTTCATTAACAACTTCGTTGCTAACTTCCATAGCTTTTTCATTAGCAGCTTTAGATTCTTCAATCTTTAGCTCGTCTAATGAACCAGCAAGCTCATCATTTAGACCTTTAATTTTCTCTTTTTGGTCATGAGAGTACTTGCCTTCTTCAGCTGGAGCATCAAATACAGATTTAAGTTCTTCACGTGACTTAGCGATATTTCCTCTAAGCTCTTCTACTTTACTCACTGTAATTATCTCCTATTAGATATACTTATACTTCGTCGTTTTGAGCTTCTACATCAATAGCGTCTGCTATTAATCTTTGGCTCTCTATCCACACTTCGTCGTCAAGCTCATCATTTTCGACTGATTCTGTGTTATCTACTGGAACTTCTTCAGTAACTTCAGCTTCATCAGATTCTTCAGCAGGTTTCTCTACCTCATCTTCTGGTTCAGCTTCAACAGCTACTTCTTCAGTGTCTACTAAATCTGTTGGTTCTTCTACAACATCTTCAATATCTTCAGCTTGTTCGTCCTCTAAGTCTTGTTCTAAAGCACCTTCGGTTCCAACTTGTTCGATGAATTGGTCAATTTCTGTCCATGCATCTGACAAGTCTTCTTGAACAGCCCTTAATGCTTCAGTGGCTTTGACTCCTAATTTCCTTCCGTCTTTGGCACGTAACATCGCAATGGCGTTAGTTCGTGTCATCAAGTCATGTAACGCAGCAAGCACGTCTTTGACCTCATCTGAGAAAGTTTTAGAAACTTCCTCTGAATTCTCTATATCATCAGACTTTTTCATATCTTTGGCACATTTGCCTGTTTTGTCATAGTCACAATTACCATAACTTTTTTCGTCTGATGATTCTGCTACTGCTGGGGCACAGTTATCTCCACCACAGCAAGTTGATTTTTCTTCTTCGGTTTGCTCTTCTTCAGGCTCTTCATTTTCTAAAAATGTAGAATTACCAAGAACACCCTTTTCAGAAGCCATTTCCTCTAATAGTTCTTTATTAGATTTAATAGCCATTGTGTATGTGTCTTGATTAGCACCTACTAGAACAGGAGATACTTCGTAGACTGATAGGTCTTTTAAGTATCTTGCGTCAACATCCTTATCACCGCTCTTGAATTTACCTCTTTCTGAATCGTTAACTCTATAACCAAAAGACCATTGTTGCAGGTCTCCCATAGCTTTAACTAAATTGTATGCTTCTTTACCAGATTCTGTGTCCATGAAAAATTCACCTTCAAAAGTAGCTTTATCGCCATCTTGTTTGATTGCACCTTTTCCGATTGGCATATCCCATTTATGAGCCCATACCATTGGCACTGAACCTGATTTAAATCCTGATTTGATAGCTTCTGGGATTACTACATCTCCATCACTATCTAATGTATTGAAAACTGAGAATACAGCAGAAACTTTACCTTCACCGTCCGCTTTAAATTCTAAGTCGATATTCTTAATTTCACTCACGAGTGTATCTCCTATATAAACTGTTAACAGATTTATTTAGGTGCATATATAGAAATAATAACAAATGGTTATAAAGTGTGTGGTATTTACTTAGTGATATCTTTAATAACAGTCAACTTAGAGATAGGCATAGTAACTTTTCTATCAGTCTTTTTATGACTACCATCTTCGTTAATAGCCCAAACTAACATAGTGGCTTCTTTGTCTTTTCCATTTACACTTGTTACAACACCATGTACTGTTGAAGGTGGGTCGGGGTCCTTATTGATTGACCAGCTTACAGATTGACCTATACGAACAAAACTTGCTTTCATTTCATCATTACCCTTTTTAGATGAGAGTGGGTGTGATGAAGGAAGTAAATCTTGGTCATAAGGCTTTCTCTTAAATCTTCCTGTTCTCAATGCATGAAGGAACCCGTTAACTCTGGCTACAGCCCACTGGTCAGGTCCTGAAACATTTCCACGAACTGAACCAGGGTTTGTACGATAAGCACCTACACCTCTGTTAAACACAGCAATCAACATTCTTAGTGTTGCTCTATGCTTAGGTTTTTTTGAGTTGTGTTCTTCAACTTTATTTGTTAAAGTTTTTCTTATTCTACTAGATACTGCTTTAGCAGCATTTTCGTCAGCCATTTTACTAGCAAGCTCAAGAGCTTCTTTTCTTCTAGCTCTTACGACTTTAACTTGGTCAGCGATAACTTTCTTCATAGCAGGAACACCCATGTTTAAAACACCACCCCACTTAATAGCAGCAACAACACCAGCTAATCTGTTATTGTTTTGATGTCTTCCCATAAATCGTTCTCTTCTACGAACCCAGTTAAGTACTGATTCACTTCTATCTCCAGATTGATATTTACTCCATCTGTTGAAAGCGTCATTACCTGTAAATGAGGTAGGAGGGTTTCCACCATTTCCACCTCGTCTCCATATTTCTGGATAATTCTCTTTTAGGTTTTTTGCATAACCATGAGGAAACATTTTATATTTAGAATTTGATATTCTTACAGCCATGTCATCCCCAGGACTTGGAAAATTTGTTCTATCTTTTTTAGGTTTTTCTTTTATATTCTCAGGTTCCATTTCAAAAACTTGCTCCATAACTACTTCAGCTTCTTCTGTAGAAACTTTCAACTCTTCAACAATACCAGCGATAAAAGATTTTTTAGTTCTTTCAAATGATTCATGAGAGCTGCAAGGCATGTAATAAGTCATCTCTTCAATCTTATGAGTATGAGAACCTTCACAACCTAATTGTTCTGCTCTTTCTTCAGCAGCTTCTCTAGTTGTAAACATAAACATATTCCTAGAAGGCTTTGGTGCTACTGCTTGTCTTGTTGTCTCTGGTGCGGCATCTACACTATCCATCTTTGAATCGTATAATTTTCTTAAAAGTTTAGCTTCATAACTAGCTTCATTGTCGCTAGCAGCTTGAAGTTGTCCAGCTTGTGGATTATTATCTGAACCTTCGTCTTGTTCTTCTGTCATTGGAGCTGGGTCACTACCATCAGCAGGAACTTGTAACATGTTGAGTGGTCTTAAATAAACATTATGTTTTTCATCTACTTCAAGACCTACTACTTTTCTAGCTTCACCAATAGTAATCCAACCACCACTAACGCCTTTGTTAACTCTGTTGTATAAATTGTCCATATCTGTTTGTAGTGCTCTAACATTATTTACATCGTATTCACACATGACATCATCACCACCAAAATCTGGTAGTAACAACTGATGTGTTAATTCGTTAGCAACAGTCTTCCATAGTGGTACAAGTTTTTGTTCTGTAAAGAATTCTCTAAGTTCGGCAGTATTGTTATATGTCGCTGAATCTAGTCCAGCTCCGAGTCCAGCGAGGATTGCTGGGACACCTAAAACAGCAGAAACTCTTTCTTCTGGAAGTCTTCTTAATTCTTGTAATTTCATTTGGTCTGGTGAGAAAGAAACAACTTCAACTGACATTGCACCAGATAGAACCATTGGTTGTCCTCTGTTAGCTCCACCAAACTTTTGTTTATATGAAGAAGCTATAGCTTCAGCTTCTTCTCTAGTAGGACCACCCATTGCATCATTTCTTGGAGAGAGAACTACTCCTGGAACTGCTAAGTTTGTTAATAGAGCAGATGAATATTGTCCTGCTGCTTCATCACCAATTAATTCTCTTAATATAGATTTAAGTGGTGCATGACCTCGTCTATGGTCATTTGAGTCAATACCTTGTCTTATATGAATAACATCTTTAGGGTCTATTTTTACTGGTTCTCCAGCTAATTCATTTTTTGAGTGTGCGTAGTATTCGTAATGTGTAATTAGCTTTTCAGTATTACCTCTAACTTCTACTAAGTTAGGCATCAAAGGTACAAGTTGTACTACTTTACCATTTTGATTTCTATTTTTAAATATAAAAGCGTCTCCATGAGCATTTAGAGAAACAACAATGTAATGAGATAAAAGACTTGATGACATAAACTCATTTGGTCTTCTATATAGTTCAGCTACAGGATGTTTGTAATCTACTTCTCTATCACCAAATATTTGGTCTCTTTTTACAACTTGTAATTGTGGTTCTGAAAAAGATGTAGATAGAACATTTAAACAAGCGACGACTGCGGAGTTAGAAGTTCCGTCACCTATTTCTTTTAAAGAGCTAGTTTCCCAAAAACCTGCACCTGTGTTGTAACCATAAACTGATGAGTCACGACTAGATGATAGGCTTTGATTAAAATTAGCCATTTTCCTAAGTGAAGCTTCACTAGGTTTATTTAAATATTCTGATGCTCTTTGTAAAAAATTCTTATTTTCTGCCATTTAATATGCTGTCCAACTTCTCCTCTGAACTAAACTTTGTGCTCCTAGCACTAAAGCGTCAACTATATCGTCATGTCTACCTACTGGAAAGGTCATTAATTCTCTCTCTAGCTCTTCTAACCACGATGCATTACGACGAAATAGCACATCGCCTGACTCCATCCTAGCTGATAAAGGTAAAGCCTGTGTTATTTTATCTTTAGAAGTGTCCATTTCTCTAACTCTCATTCCTACTCTCTGTGCAAGCTGAGTAAAGTTTTTTGTAAAGTTTTGTTTTTCCATACAAACATAAGCCCATTTATATTTTTCATACATTCGTTTAATTGTTGGTACAATATCTGGACCTTCTATTTTTACTCTGACCATATCCTCAATATATATTTTCATATCAGGTGAAATAGCACAAGATAATATAACTGTATAATCTGATTCTGTTTTCGTAGTAACAGCAAGGTCTGCTGTTCCAAAGTGTAACATCTCAGCTGGATTCCATTGAGAGCCACCACCAATATATAATCTATCTTTTATGTCAAAGTATGTCATCCATTCTGGTTTTAACATTCCTTGACCAGCTTCAACAAACTCTGCTAAATACTCTTGAGCAAAAACAATAGAACCTACTTCATCTTTAGCTGAATCAATTTCGTCGTCATCTATCATTGGGTTGTCATAAGTAGAAAATCTAAATCTTTCCCAATTAGGTGCTTTCTCTGCAACTGACCATAAATCATAAAACCAATTGTCCATTCCCATAGGTGTACTAATAAATAAAGCAGAACCTTTTCTTTCAGTTAAAGTAGGACGTAATACTTCTTGCCAAACATCTGGTTTAATAAATGCCGCCTCATCCATTACTAAGAAATCCAAACCCTCACCACGTAGTCTTTGGGGATTATCAGCAGATTTACAAGATATAGAACCACCATTTGGAAATATAACTTCCATGTTAGCTAATGAAACTTTAGGTTGTATTTCTGGAGGAAAAGAATAAGCTGCGTTTTCTAGTGCTCTCCAACCAACTCTAGCTATTGCAAAAGTAGGTGCGACCCACCAAGCTCTACCACCATTAAGAGCAACTTCCATACACATGTGTATACCAAGACGAGTTTTACCAAACCTTCGACCAGCACAAAGTATTTTCCACCTACTCTTAGAACGGGCAACTTCTTTTTGGTTTTCATGAAGTCCTGGAAGTTCTGGTACATATACTGGCATTTTAGGGTTTAAATTTATATTTCATATCGAGGTATTCAGAAAGTAACTCTCTATAAGCTCTTTTACTTCCTTTAGTATTTCTACCATCATAAATATCGTGATGATACTTACACAAAATACATACGTTATCTAAATCATATTTCTTATCTGCACTTCTACCACCCATACCTATGTCGAGTATATGAGCAAGCTCTAACCATCTAGTTTCATTACAGTCAGACCATTCACATTTAAATCTAGCTCTTTGCATAGCAGCACTTCTAATTTTAGTCAGACCACCTTCAGGTTTATCTGCATTTTTCTTTTTACCTACACCACCACGCATACCTTTACCTTTAGTACGCATTTTAAATTCTTTGTGAGTTTCTTTCTCTGGGTCCCAAAATTCATAATTATCTACCATCGGAATCTCCTTTTTCTAGCTGAGTTATATTGTCTGAAAGATTTCTCAGATAAATCTTTAGGGTCTTTTTCCCATTCTACATCAACTGGAGTTTCAAACATGACATTCCTAGAAATTTGTCTCTTAGTTGGACTCTGACATTTTGGACATTCTATACTTGGTTCTTCTTTAATTCCATAAGTAACTTCAAATAGAAGTTCGCATTTATCTTTTAAACATTTGTGTTCATATCTAGGCATAACACTTAGGATAATTGAGTAGGGTCGTACATACTGTATTTAACAGTAATTTCTTCTCCATCTTTAATATCTGTTAAAAAATATAAATATCTAAATCTTTGAACTTCTACAATCTTTGCATTAGGTTCTTCACTATGATTAATAAAACCACCTAAAGGCGTTCTGTATAATTTTGTAGTTATAGAGTCTTCTATATGAGTGATACCACCGTTTACACCTTTTTCTATATCACCTAATGCAAATAGTCCTAATCCATCAATGTTAGATTTATCTATTGTAAGAAATTCAGGTAAAGGTCTATATGTCATTATGAAACCAATCTAAAGGAACGTGATAGTTGTGTAAAGATTTTTCTTTAAAATCTACATTCATCCACTTCTCGTATCTTTTTATAGTTTCTTGTAACTTAGGGTCTTCGTAGTATCTGACAAAGTTTTGCATTTCTTTTTGCTCTAGCATATCTTTTTCTTCAGGACTAACAAAGTGATGCCAATAAGCCCTTCCTCCACCTTCAGAGCTTATCTCTGTGTTGTACATGTGACCAACAATTGGTTGTGTATTTGGATAAACAAGTTCCCAACCATCATTAAGCAATTTAAATGTTTTACACATATCTTCTTCCATCATCAGCATTTCTGGGTCTTCATCATAAAGAAAGTTTTGACCACTGAAAGAAAAGTTATAACTAAACTTACCAGTAGGAATTAAGTTTCTATCATCTTTTATAGTATCTTTAACCATCCAAGGTAAGCAATACTGCCATATTGGTTGTGAAAGGAAAGGATATAGTTCTAAGTCCCATTCTTCTTCCCATCCAATATATGGATATAAATTCTTGTTATCTATAAAAACTCTTTGTTCATCTTTGTAAGCATACTTAGAAGGGTATGCAGTAATGATTGATTTCTTATTACCAGTCAACTTAGTAGCGTCTTCGTAAAGCCAAGCTAACTTCTCATCCCAACCCTCAGAAAACTTAGTATGGCTATCAATAGAAAGAACGAAGTCTTCTCCATCATATAATTCAGAGACACCCTTCCTAGCCTTACCAGTACCAATCTTATCTAATCTATTATCTTCGTTTATATAATCAAAGTATCCTTTAATGTTTCCACCAAAGGTAGAGATAAGAGTTGAAAGCTTTTTTTCTTCTTCTGGTGATGATGATAAAAATCTTATTCCAAAATGTATGTCGTGTGATTTTGCATTTTCAAATGCATCAAAGACTGTTGGTAGTAATTCCGTATCGTGCATTGTTGGCATTGCTATAAATATTGACATAGAGTTATCCTAACAGATTGTTTGTTTTAGATACAGCTCTCCTAAGAGAGCCGATGATGGGAGGAGGTCGGTGTGGATGCCGACAATTTAACTTTAGCTCTTAAACTTAAAACCCATGGTATTTGATAGTGCAGGATAGCTTGATAATACTATCACTGAAATTCTACTAATTAAATCTCTACCCTCTAAATCTGAAGGAACTCTAAATGTATCTACTACTTGTTTATCTATAATCATGTCAACACGTATTTTTCCATTGTTTTCTGTGTCTGGATTTGTTTTAAATCTGATTCCGCCGAGAATATAGTTCATAGTTTCTTTACCTTATCACACTGTTTTCATTTAACATGTTTTTAACATTTCTTACCACATTTTTAGAACAAATGTTCTAATATTGAGAGCTATGGATTACATAATTGGATTTTTAATAGGATATACATTTAAAGAAATTGTTCTATTCCTTAATAGATTAAGTAAGTGGGATTACGATAATCGTTATCAATCTGAATATGACTTTCGTCCATTAACAGAAGACGACTTACCTTAATAAATCTCCTAAAGAAACATCATCATCATTATCAACGATTGGTTTCATCTTACGTTCTTTACGAATAGCTCTACGTTCTCTTTCTGATTTTCCTCCCCAAATCCCAAAACGCTCTCCTCGTTCCAAAGCTTGTTCTAAGCAAGGCTCTATTACTGGACATTTATTACATATCTCTTTTGCCTTTTTAGTAGAACTGCCTCGTTCTGGAAACCATTCATCAGCATCAAGTTCGGGGTGAACAACTGTGTTACAAGCAGCGTCTGAATACCACTCTGGAATTCCTAAGACATCTGCTAATAGGCTTACCTTATCCATATACACATAACCTTAAACAAATCTATTAAGTCTTAAAAGGTTTATTAAGAAAACTAAATGCGGATTGATATGATGTCTAATTTAGGGAAGGGGGAACA
>Ga0181401_1000022_pt1 | contig 51189 bp, 76 predicted proteins | sample 24SPOviralmetaG_FD_130130 | JGI IMG/M metagenome (GOLD analysis project Ga0181401, IMG submission 130130) | Marine viral communities from the oligotrophic San Pedro Time Series (SPOT) site, San Pedro Channel, CA, USA - 24 SPOT_SRF_2011-07-20 | ecosystem: Environmental > Aquatic > Marine > Strait...
ACTTGATATAAGTCTGGTGGAGGAACTACTCCACTATCATTCCGCTGCAGCTTGTGAGGGTGAGCTACCATCCAAACCACTATTTGATGGTTTCTAGCAAACTGCTGACATTTAGCAATTATATCCCTTATATGCTCGTCTTCTCTCTTAGCATAATCTCTGTTAGGGCTAATCTGATTAAATGGGTCTATAACTAATCCCTTAATACCAAACCTTTGCTTAGCTACCTTCGCCTTACTTAATATAAACTCTATGTCTGGGATTTCTTCTGTATTCTCTATAAACTTAAAATGATTGTCCAAGAACTCTATCCCACCATTTAGTTCATCTTGTGTGAGCCTAGCATGTAAACCTATGTCAAAAGGCTTCCTACATCGCTTTTCAAGCAAACGCCTAATATGATTTGGTGTTGAGTGTTCTGGGCTGAATATAGCAAAGTTCCAATTCTCTCTTTCAGCTAAATTTAATAACAACTGATCTAGAAAGTTACTTTTACCATGATTTGGTATGCCAGTTATTAGGTTAAATGTACTTGGCATAATCTTATATATTTTATCTAACTCTTTGAATCCAGTGCTAAAAGCTTTCTGCTCATTACCATCATAGATATTCTGCACACTATCATGATACTCTTTAACGCCATGTAACCCTTGTACTGGAAACTCTTCAGCATACTGTATACATTCTCTTAATACTTGTTTATCATATTTAATTAAACATTCATTGGCATCTTTACATTGCCAATCATCTTCACGAGGGAAATTGACAACCTTACAAATGTCTTTACCAAATCTATGTATAATCTCCAATCTCAACGCCTTGCCATTTTCATCAGCATCTGTGGCTACGATTACTTCGTCAGCATCAAAAATCCATTTAGAATGATCAAACGCCATAAACCTTTTATCATCAGATTTAAATTTCGCTGCTTGAGGTGCTCCATCTGGTAAGCTTACAACATTTCTAAAACCAGCTTCATGTAATGCTAATACATCCATTTCACCTTCTACAAATATAACAGACTTGAGCCCAGTTTCTTCCCAATGTGTCCTTAACATATCTATATTATACAAACACTTAGTGGCATTTTTCTCTTGCAGAAACTTTTTGTCTTTTGTTCTGCTTTTTATATTTACAATATCTCCTTCTAAATAATATGGGAAACATAGCTTCTGATCTTTAGTAAATAGCTTAAAAGCTTCTGCTGTTGCTTTTGATATCTTTCTGTTTCCTAACCAAATCAAAGAACCTTCTGACAAATTGTGATTCGCATTTGATAGAATTGGTATTGGTGGTGCTACTTCTTTTGGCTCTTCTTCAACAATTTTAGTATATCTTACTTGTCTTATTGGAAGATTAGTATTTTCCTTAACTCCTCCAGTCCAATCGCAATGGTGACACATCCACAATATTGATTCGTATGTTACTGTAACTGATAAGCAAGGGTCATGCTTCTTTCTTCTACCTGGCGAGCATTCTGGACATCTAGTTCTGTAGTCGCCTACCCCATAGCTATTTAAGTGTATTCCTTGTTCCATTGCTTTTTCTGCTAGTGTTTTTTCGTTCTTCATCATTTGTTTATCCTACTAATAAGTTTAAGTTTGTTTTTCGTTGTTTAGGTTGCTCTACATCATTAAATCGCTTTTGCGATAACCAAGTCTTGGCGTGTGGGATAAATCGATCATCTTTCCCTGCCTGCGACTTAGCAAATGATCTTGTCTTATTTATTAAGTTTTCAAAAGTAATTTCTTTATTCTTCATAGTTATTTGGAACTTTTGTGAAGCTCCAAACTTATTGTCATTAGGTCTGTTTGGATACTCTTTCCAAAACAATTCAAATTCCTTACTATATTCTTTTTTATTATGATAGGTTATTGGTGTCGCATTTTGCATAGGGGGTGGGGTGGCATTTTGCGACTGGGTATCTAAATTCAATTTATATATGTTACTAGTTTGTCTGTGATTGTTGTTTTCAGTTAGCTGAAATCTTTTCTCAATATCAATAAAGCTCAGCTCTTTCAAACGCTTAAGTGACCTAATAACTGTATCTGTACTACATTCACATAGCTCTGCAATCTTCTTATGTGAAGGATAGCAAGTGTTATCAGCATCAGTAAAGTTAGCTAATATTATTAATATAAGCTTGTCAGTGCTATTACCTACCTTAACTTCTGACGCCCATTTCAACGCTGACCATGACATATAAGTTCTCTACCTCAAAACTTCTGTTATCAATATTGGTGGATTGTATGTAGCTAGAATTTTCTTCCTCAGCATATAATCCCTTGTCTTAGTGGCTTTAGACTTTACATCCTCCACAACCACTTCACCATCTTTTTTATAGCGAAAGTCTGCAGTATACCTACCTATCTTTACGCCATTACACATCAGATCAAACTTTGGATGTATTTCCAAATCTGATATTTCTTTGGCTCTAAGAAGGTATTCTAACTCAACAAACCTCTTAAGCTCACGCTTACTATCAAAAACCTCACCCTTGTAAGTTTGCTTGATGGCGTTGTATTTGTTTCTCGTAAAAGTCATGACCAGTAACCTCATTATTAGTAAAGTCAAAAATAAGTTTAGCTTTATTAAATCGTGGTAGAGTTTCGCCCCTACTCCACTTTTCAATATTCCTAAACGACACTCCTATTTCTTCACCAAAGGTTCTGTAGTTGTAGCCATTCCTTCTAATCCATTCTCCTAATTGCATTAGATTTTCTCCATAAAAAAATTACACTAATACAGATTTAATTTTATGTAAACTAAAAAAACTTTTTAAAAGGGTTTGACAAACCTTTTTTATGGGAGTACAAAATTAATTATGGGTTATTGACGAACTCTTCGAGGTACTTAAATAAGTTTCATAACTTATAGGAAGTGAAACAGACTACTGATATAGCCCACACATAACGATTAACGAACAAGGAGAAAAAGATGGCAAAAGGTTACTTAGGTACATATGGAGCAAGAAAGTGCAAAATATGTAAAGGCAATATCGAAATTGTAAATGGATATAGAGATGGTCACAATGCTTTGCCTGTGGTTAAAGGTAGATGTTGTAGTGACTGCAACTCAACTGTAGTTATTAAAGCTAGACTAAATCAAATTGAAAAGTTTTTTGAGAAGTCAGCGTAATGAAGAGCAACAATCCCTTCGAGGCTCATAACATAGATCATCTGTCACCTAGCAAGATTAACTTGTGGGTGGCAGACCCAGCCCTTTTTATAGGTACATATCTATGTGGTATGAAAGGTTCTTTTGGTGTAGGTGCATTCAGAGGAACTGCAGTAGAATATGCTTTGGAAAAGAAGCTGAACAAACAAGACTATCCACAAAAAGCTATGGATGAGTTTTTGTATGGTAAATTTGATGCAGAGTGTATTGAGCATAATATTTCTATAGAAGACGACAAAGCACAGAAAGAGCGTAATTCTTTAGAAAGCTACTATAATGTTGCATCAGAAGCATACGAGGACTTTGGTACGCCTACTCATTATCAACAGAAGGTCTACTTTCAACACGAAGACTTACCTATACCATTTCTAGGTTATATAGATTTTATGTATGAAAATAGCATTAGAGATTTAAAAACAGTTGGGGCAAGACCATCAAAGTTTACTGAAGCACACCAAAGACAATTAGCAGTATATTCTCACGCTTACCCTGATAAAGAAATGTGGTGTGACTATGTCACCAAAAAAGAAGCTATATCTTTTAAATTACAAAACCCAAAAGACAAATTTAAAGAAGTAATTAAGATTTGCTTTGGCTTACAAAAATTCTTAAGTATTAGTAATGATGCTTTTGAACTAGCGTCTATGCTACATCCCAACTATGACGATTGGAGATGGAGTGAAGATATGAAACAACAATCAAACAAAATTTGGAGTAACTAACAATGAACTACCAATCTGAAAAAACTAATCTTGTTTTGCAAGCTATAGAAGATGCAAGGCAAGAGTTTTCGCCTTTAGAGAAAAGTGGAGTTAACGCCTTCTTTAAAAATAAAAAGGGTGACCCACACATGTATAGCACATTAGATAATATATTTGATGCATGTATGCCAGCTTTGCATAAACATAAATTATCTGTGGTGTATCAAGTGCAGATTATGCAAACCACAAACGCCTTGGAAAATGTACTTACAACTACAATAACTCATTTACCTTCTAATCAGTTTATTACCTCTTGCAGTACTTTGGGCAATCAAAGTGCTAAAAGCCAAGATGTAGGTTCAGCTATTACTTATCTTAGAAGATATCAAATACAAGCTATGCTGAACTTAGAAGCTGACTTTGAGGATGATGGTAATTTGGCATCGGGTAATAAAGGTGGCGAATCAAACATAATCGATAAAAAAGAAAACAATATTATGCCTAAGCGTAAGTATGTTTTGTTTAATAAGGATGGAAATATTGCTTCATCTGTATCAGCATTTGGAACTTATCTAGGTGAATTAAATAAAGCGATAACCATGATAAAGGGTAATCACTCTTGTTGTTCTGCGACTATAATTCAGTTGCAAGATATTAAATTGTGGGCTGAAGAGCTAGGTGAAAAACATAAAAAAAACGCCACAACCATAATAAAGAAATGTGAACAATATATTAAACTTTTTAAAGGAGAATAAAATGCAAAAGGATAATACAAATTCTGGAATATTATATAAAAACACTGATGATTGGCAAATTGTACAACAAGGCAAGTTAAACCTTGAGGGTGAAGAGCACAGAATTATTGGTGTAAAACGTAAAAATAAAGATGGTCAGCCTATGGTTGAGCTTTACAGAGCTATAGGAACTCTGAAGGCAAATGATAGTAAACAGACTGATAAATCACCAGACGCTAAAGGTGTAGTTAATAAAATCATGAATAGTGGTGCTATGACTATTTCTGCTTGGAAAGACGTATCTGAGGCAGGGAACGCCTACACTAGTCTAAAAGCTAGGGAGTTCACTAATAATGAAGATAGCATAGACAATGATCCAACTAGTGAGAAAAATGTACTTTATAACAACAATATAGAAGATATTGGCTTCTAAGATGCTAATACCTAAATCTATTAAAATTAAAAACAAAAAGCACCTTATGTTTGTAGCTAAACAAGTATGTTGTCTGAATGGCATAGCTGCTGATTGGTGTAGGGGCAATGTTCAAGCTCATCATCTTCTGAAGCCATATGAAGGTAAAAGAGGTATGGGTATGAAATCAAGCGACAACAATGCAATACCATTATGTTATTATCATCACGCTGAGTTACATGACACTCAAGGTGATGAGGATAATTTTTGGGGCAAGTACGATTTGCACGAAGATTTTGGTAGGGATAAGGCTACATATTGGTGGAGTATCTCGCCATATAACCAAGAAAGATTTAAAAAATGAACGAACAAATAATTTCAGAAAAAGAAGTATCAAAAGCATTAGACTATTTAAGAGACTCCGCAGCGGAAGTTGCTAAAGCTAAAGCAGAAAGAATATACTTGGAGGAGTACAGAAAATCACTTAAGGCATTAATAATGAAAGACCATTTGGACATATCTGTTTCTGCACAAGAAAGAGAGGCTTATGCCAGTGATGAGTACACAAAACATTTACGAGCAATGCAAATTGCTATAGAAAGAGATGAGAAGTTAAGATTTATGAGAATAGCTGCTGAGGCTAAAATTAACGCTTGGCAAACAATGTCAGCTAACTATAGATCAATAAAGTTATAATTCCACGCTGATCTCTACCTCTGGGCGTGGATAGGGTAAGTAGGTGGTTTCCTCCAATTCCTTTCTAGCCTACTTACCCTATAATGAAAAAACATTTCTTAAGGGTTGACATTTGTATCTACAAAAATTATATTAAAAAAATAACGAACAACAAAATGGAGATTAAAATGAGATATTTACAAGTAGAAAGCATTTATGACAAACATGGTGACAACATTCTTAATAGAAAGAGTGAACACCAAGAGTTAACTTTTAATGTAAATCACTGCAGAGGAACTGCAAAATGTTACCTTATGGAAGACCAAAAAGAAGATAGGCTTTATATATTATCTACTGGTGCTTGCATCAAATCCCATTACACTGAAGCTGACTACGCTGAGGGTGATAGACTTTCTAAAGAGCTTCCACTTAATCATGGCGACATAGTCCAAATAGTAGGTCGATTTGGTAAAAAATATAAGGTTCATGTAAATGGCAACTATTCTGACTTAGGTGAACTTATTCCAACAAACTAAAATAAGGGGTTTAATTACCCCTTTTATTGGGTTGACTTACTAAATTACCTATGCAATAAATAATTAACGATTAACAAAATTAGGAGAATAAAATGAACGAATTATTACACGATATAAAGGTTTTGGAAAAATTAGAGTACAACCTTAAATCTCATCAATCGCTATATGGCAAGGATAACTACTACATAGCCATGTCTGTGAAAACTATCAAAAAATCTATCACTGAAAAGAATAAAATTTTAGAGAATTTTGAAAAAGAAAATATGTCATACGCTGACTATGAGGAGCACATGAAGGGCGTAGGTCTTAACGATGTTGCTTAGTATCTTAAAATTATTGGGGGTTATAGCTTCAGCTATAGCCACCATGTATTTCTTTTATTATTTATTTTGGTTTTTGTGCCTAATAGATAATGTTTGTTACAACACTAACTTTGGAGTTTAATCAATGAAAAATTATAGAACTGAGCTAATTAAAGGGAGTGCAACCTTTATAAAAACAATGGCAAGGAATATAAACGATCATGATATTTTTTCACATATTTCTGATCATTCTAGAAAGATTATAAGATACGCCAACTCTCATAATAAAAACTTGTTAAATAAATTTGAAATAAGTGATCTTCTCTATCTAATTGATTCTTTTAGAAGTCATGATGGTTACTATCACGATATGTCAGACGAAAAGTTAGATAACCTAGAGGCTAAATTAAAGCTACAAGATAAAGAAGCAAAAGTTACTCAATATGAGAAACAAAAAAGAGAAAACATGTTGGGTTAATAGAAAGGTGTAAAATGTATAAAAGATTAGTAACTAAACTATGGCAAGGAAAATACGTTAGCATTAGAGATTATGAGCTAGACAAAGCGATAAAGATGGGTGGTCTGATTATAACTCATAATGACAAACAGATGCAGTTAAACGTAGAGGAGCTAAAAGCTCTTAAGCCTAGCCCAAAACCAATACAATCCAAATTCAAAGGAACTTATAAACTAGTAAATATAACTTTCAAACCTTTAACACACGACCCAATGCAAGGAGATTTTTTGTATGACTAATGGAAATAATGAAAATGAAGTGATTCGCCATAAACGTAGAGGATATTTAGCTTACTTCAAAGATGGCGTTCATGATGCAATTATTAATGAAGAGCAAGATACTGAAAAGACTTTCTCTGATTATTATAAACAAGGTTATAAACATGGTAGTTATATAAGAGATAAAATGTTAATTAAGGAAATACCATATGGCTAACTTGCTTGTTAAAGAAGCTTCAGATGAGGCTTTGCATCTCAGAAAGCTATTACAAAATTTTAAATCAGACACAAATCAAGGTAATTTGTCTAAAGAAGAAAGCCTTAATCACATAGAGAATATGGTTAAAGTAGCTTCGATAATATATGCAAAATTAGAATTTATAAATAAAATATAAAAAAACTCTTTTTAGGGGTTGATTTATGTATCTACATATATTACATTAATAAAATAACGAACAACAAAATTAGGAGAGACAAATGACTAAATACACTTACTCAGACGAACTAGTATCAGATTTACATAAAGATGCTTGGGGTTTTAGACCTCGTGAAAAATTTTGGTTTTATTGGGAAATTTCAGACCAAGATGCAAAGCAAGCTATTTGGGATAACCTTATTGATGATATGGTTAAAAACCAAGCTGAAGAAATTCAAACTAAAAAAGATAATGCTTCAATGCTTGCTGAAAGAATTAAAAGGGTTTGTAAGCTTGGTGCTCAAAATTACAGAACTGCAATTAAATGGATACTTGAAGCAGATGAGTTAGAGCCTGACTTTCAATATGGTGGCGACCATTTAGCTTGGCATTACCATATTGAATACAGACACAGTAAATTATTTAAACTAGCGGGAGTAGCATAATGTTAGATACAAAAATGGAAGAAGCGTTACAAGACGTATCATTTAAAATTGATGTGAGGGATATTCAAGGTATCCCTTCACATATGGGCAGAAAAGTAGTTCGCCTTAATGCCTATGGTCAGCAAGAAGGTGATCCTCTTGGTATCGTAGGTTCTAGATATAAACCTATACACCATATGGATGCTTTTGGTGGAGCTATAGAATCAATGAAAAATGGTGGTCTAGACTTTACTGATCATGAAATCAAAGTTGACACTTATGAAGATGGTGCAATGGCTAAGATGGAATTATTGCTTCCTGCACATAACACTAAAGTTGGCGACCACGATTTATCACTAAAGTTTGTAGCTAGAAATAGTTACAACGCTAGATGGAAGTTTCAGTCTTTCTTTGGTTGGATGAACCATGTATGTTTTAATACGTTAGTAAGTGGTCAAAAGATTGCTTATACTGCTAACAGACATACTACTCATTTCAACGTAGACGCCTCTAACAAAAAGATACAGAATGCAGTAAGTGCGATTACTAATGAAGCTCAAACTTTCAACAAGTGGTGGGATACTAAAGTAGAGGATGAACAAGTTATCGATCTGTTTAAATCTACTATTGCAAAAAGCCAAGCTAACGATATTAAAATTGCTAGTGGTCAGTCAGACACTAATAAAAAGCAACTATATCATTTAATGGGCTTATATGAGGCTGAGGTGGCTCAAATTCATGGAAGGGGTGATTATGGCAGAAATGGTGCTAAAGGCTCTCTATGGTGTGCTTATCAGTCAGCAACTGCTTGGTCTACCCACTTAGGTGACGTAAAAGCTAATAGCACAAATAAATATATAGTCGAGCAACGTAGACAAAACGATGTGAGGTCTATGATTAATAGTAACAAGTGGAAACAACTTGAAAATGCATAATAATAGGGGAGCGAAAGCTCCCTTTACTTTTGAGGAGAAGGTTATGGAAGATTTATATGGATACAAAAAAACTATATTAAGAAGTGAGGTGGAGCTTTCAGATATAGATAAAGAAATATTTAAAAACTTTGATTATAAGTTTGATGGGGTCACTGAGTTTGAGTTACCTCATTTCGAGCCTTTCAAGGAGGACTTTTCTATTGGCGTTATTTATGGGTCAAGTGGTAGTGGTAAATCCTCTATGCTTGCTCAGTATGGTAAAGAAGAGGAATTGACTTGGGATAACAACAGAACCATAGCATCTCATTTTGATAGCGTAGAAGACGCCATAGAGCGATTTGGTGCAGTTGGTCTTAATACTGTTCCAACTTGGGCTAAACCTCGACATGTATTATCAAATGGTGAAGGCTTTAGATGCGACCTAGCTAGACGTTTAGGTAACGATATTGTTATTGATGAGTTTACTTCAGTTGTAAACAGAGATGTAGCTAAGTCATGTTCATTATCTTTATATAAGTATGTAAAGCGTAAAGGGCTTAAGAATATTGTACTAGCCACTTGTCACGATGATATCTTAGAATGGCTGCAGCCAGATTGGGTATTTAACACTGATGTGAAGCGATTCGCATCAAGGGGGTTAGTTCGGCAACCCATTAAAGTTAAAATTGTCAAGGGGAACAGAAACCACTGGGAACTATTTAAAAAGCATCACTATCTAAGCGAAGACCTTCCAGCTTCTGCACACTGCTATCTTGCAGTTTGGAACGATAGAATTATTGGGTTTTCTTCAGTCATGTCTTTGCCTGGTTGGACACCACCTCTTTACGAAGGCGACAAGCGTCTTAAGTGGCGTGAGGCTAGAACAGTAGTCCTTCCAGACTTTCAAGGGCTAGGGATAGGTGTAAGGCTTTCTGACGCTATTGCAGATATGATGATAGAGAAGAATGTACGTTATTACTCTAAGACCTCACATATTAGAATGGGTGAATACAGACAAAAGTCACCTCTATGGAGGGCTAGTGCTAGTAATTTAAAAGACAGAAGTAGTGACATACATGACCATAAGAAGCGTCTTATACCTTTAGAAAGAGATAGAATTTGTTATTCTCACGAATATATAGGCGAAAACAATAAGTCATATGACCCCAAGTATAATCGCCCTGACGATCCACAACAAAGCTTGTTCTAATGATATTTGAATATCATAAAGACAATTCTAAATATCTATCTACAAAACTTACGAAGCCTAAAATAAATGTAGATATAATTCATGGTGATAGAAAGCTATGGGATATATTTAAGAAACACCATTATCTTAGTGAAGATTTACCTGCATCCACAAGATGTTACTTTGCTGTATGGGAGGGCAATATTATTGGATTTAGTGCTACAATTAGTTTGCCAGGCAAAATACCACCTTTATATGAAGGCGACATAAGAAAAAAATGGAGGGAATGCAGAACTGTAATAATACCAGACTTTCAAGGATTGGGTATTGGAACTAGATTTTCTGACGCTATAGCTGACATACACATAGAGCAAGGTTATAGATATTTTAGCAAGACATCTCACATGAGGATGGGGCTATATAGAGAAAAGTCATCTATATGGAAAGCAACAGCGACCAATCTAGCAGACAGATCGAAAAGCACCAAAGGAAAAAGTTGGGCACATCTTACGCTTGAAAAAGAACGAATATGTTATTCACATGAATATATAGGTAAAGATAGAAAATCCTATAACCCTAAATATAACGCCACTACTCACCCTTTATTGATCTGAGGCTATCCATAACATCGCTAATACTAGGCTCTTTCCCATTAGGGTTTAGTACACATCTATAGCTCTTAGGGCATCCAACTCGAATATCTGTAAATTCCATTTCGTATGTTTTTTGTGCTCCTCTATAAATACAAGCCATTTTGTCTTTATAAACCTTCTGCTTCATAAGTCTACATAAGGTCATTGTAGGAGGTGTTATTATACCTTGATTAAGTTGTTGTTGTTTAGTTAGTCCTTTAAATTGAGTGTTTTTAGACTGATAGGTGTTACCTTTAGCAAATACTTTAACGCCTACTACTAAACCACCTAACAAAACACCTATACATGTAAAAATAATTCCTACCCATTTTACAGTCTCTAATAGCTCATCTTGCCTTTTCTTGGCTTGAAGTCTAGCTTTCCTTTGAGCTTCTTTAGCTTCATTTATTCTATTGGCTCTTTCTGCAAGTATCTGATCCCATGCCTGCGGCCCAAATCTTAGGTTAATTATCATTTTTAGTTCATGACGTTTTTCTTCTAAAAGCTTTCTATCTATAAAATCTGTTGCACTTGATTCTATTCCAAACTGCTCTTTAATGCTAAAGCCCTTACCTTGACCTTTATTCATCTGCTCTTCGCCTAGAAAAAAGCCATCGATTTGTTTAGCTATGCCTTGAATATCTTGAACTGTGGATATATTTTCTTTTATGAAGTCAACACTTTTTTTGACTAGTGCTATACCTGTAAGTATTTCAGCAACGACCATACCATTTACCTAACACCAATTACCTGTAATAACTTTTGTTTAGTTTCTTCATCTAGGTCTTTGATGATTGGCTCTATAGCTTGATTAACTTGCTGATCTTCTGCATTTTCTTCAGTGGCTAATGCATCTGTAACTATTGAAGCGTTTTCAGTTAAATCACTAGCTTCTTGTACGCCAGCCTTTGCTAATCCTGCTACAAACCTATCTGCAAGTTCATTTATTTTTTGAACAAGTTGTTGCCTTGCTTCATTGTTAGTAAGAGCATTTCTAAGTAAGTCTTTATCCTCGCTTATCAAAAGCCTAGCCACTTGTGTCATTTGCTCATCATTTAATTGATTTGATTTTGTAGGTATAAATTTTTTAAGAAGTTGTACCCCTGCTCCAATATCAGTACCACCAGACGCCAGAACTCTAGTTAATGCATAGGCGTCATCAACTGTACCAACTCGACTTGTTGCTTTGGTAGTTTCTGCAGTTGGTGAACCACCCATAATTCTTCCTTGTGCCATAATAGAAGCTTTTGCTAGATTAATTTTATCTATTACATTATCTAAGGCTTCGTCTGGGTATATTTTTTGAAGTATCAGACTTTCTTTTGTATTTAAATCACCTAATTTATTGATAAAATTAACAGATGTGCCACCTTGTTTTTTGCCTCTTATGGCTGAAGCAACGCCTGCTCTAAAACTATCTATTGCTTCTCTATCACCACTAGCCAATAATCTTTCAAATATAACCTCAGCCTCATCTGCTTGTTTTGTAAAGATTGATCTTCCAACATCAAAACTTTCTTTGGCTTTCATAATCCTAGCCCAGTTATTTCTTGCTACTGAAAGCTCTGGACTTGCCTCATCTATTATACCTCTGAGATTTTTTTCTAAAGAACTTGCCACCTCACCTAACCTACCATCGCCACTTTGATAAAGTTTATTTGCTCTTTCAAGTAGTAATCCTCTGATATTTTCAGCAGTTTCTAAGTCTACATCTTGAGTTAATTTTAAAACTCCATCTTTTACTTCAAAGGGAGTGCCCTTACCTAACGCAGTCATCAACGATCTTATTTTAGGTCTTAGTTGTGGTTGCTTTTGCAATGCTTCTTCAATTGCTAAGTTAATATTGTTACTTCTGAAATTACCAAACTTATTATAAATTTGTTTGTAGTTGTCACTAGCACCACTCTTGATAGCATTCATAGAGCCAGTTATGTATTTGTATACGTTTCCAATTTGCTCGTTGGGCGATAGGTCTTTTTGTAAATTACCAAAAACATCTTCCATGCCTTGTTGTTTTCTTGAAACAAGTGATTCAGCTATGATTGGTTTACTCTTTTCAGAAGCGACATAAAAACCCCTAACTTCTGCTGCTGCGGTCTCTGAGAGTTCTGATATTGTTTTACCACTTGCTATTTGCTCAATTATTTCATCTGTAGTCATTCCAGAAGAATTTGCTATTCTTGCTAATTCGTCTTCTACTGGTTTTGCTAGTTGTCCTTTAATTCTTCTTATAATTGGCTCAGATATCTTACCTATGCCTTCTATCATTTTACCACCAACTTTTTGTAGTAGTGGGTTTGCTACTGCACCTCCTGCAGTTGAAAGACCAACGTCAACATAGTCTGTGTCACCTTCTTGCCTTCCTAATGAACTTACACCACCTTGTATAGCTCCTTGTGTCATAAGTTTGCCACCAGTTCCTATGGCGTATCTTCCAACAGTTGCTGGAATAGATGTGCCTGCAGTAAATGGTGCTAACGCTAGAGCGGGTGCTATTGCCCCACCTATTTCATATTTTAATGAGCCTTCTTTTTCTTGTGCCTTTTTAAGAGCTTCTCTTTCTTCGCCTAATGCCTCGTCATAGGTTTCGCTACCTAGTGCAGACCTAACCATTGCAAAGAACTCATCACTAAAGTTCATTAGAGCACCTTGTGCCATAAGCCTAGCTCTATCTGCGAATGTTAAATCTTGCAGAGCTATTTGAGTATCAAGTAATTTATCTAAGTCGTCTAATTCTGCACTCATTGATTAGATGTCCTTTTTTTCTTTACTAAATCTTTAACGAACTTTAATTGTTGTAAATTTAAATCTTGATTTACAAGAATGTCTCTTAATTGTGGTATAGTCATCTTTTCTATTTTTTGCTCATCGAAAACAAATGTCTCTACCTTTATTTTGTTTATGTCTATTAAATCTTCTAATGGTACTTCTGGCTCTACAGTAAAGAAATCAAGCCTTGCACCTTGCTTGTCATCTTGCAGATCAGACGCTAATAAACCTTTAAATTTATTAATTATGTCTACTGCTTTCGTTCTTTCTGTATTAAATATCTCTATTGATCTATTATAGATATCTGCTCTTAATCTAGGTGGTAGTGCTCCCATTCCATTGAGGGCATTTATTAATGCTGCTTTTACTGAATCAGGTAAAGATCCAGCCTTTTGCACTGCAGCTACCTCGCCCTCTCTCGCAACACTTCCTGGATCTATTAATTTAGCAAATTGAACTGCTAGACCATAATCACCAATCGGTCCTTTTGTATCATAAAACTTTTTGATTTTTTGATAACCAGACTGTATATCTCTAAAATCTTTTGTTAGCTTTTCTATTTCTGATCTATATTGCTTAACATAACCCATCTCAACTTTATTTAATCTTTTAAGTTTTGGCTTTTCTTCTTCTTTTATTTCAAGTTCTGTGTCGTCAATGTCTTCTTGGTTTTCAGCCTTTTTTGCTTTTAGTACATCACTAACCTTTTGACCTTCAAATGGTCCTGTTAGATACCTTTTATCACCAAATTCATCTTCAAAGGTTTGTGGTTTTTCTGGCTTCTCAGTTGAGAATTTTCCAGAGCCTAATTCAGTTTTATACTCATCACCAAACTCCTCGACCATCTTTATTGTACCAGTTCCAATTTCATAGATTGGCACTTGTTTTCTAGGCGTTACCTTTTCATAACCTACCAATGATCCTCTTGGCACTTTATTAAATTCGTTTGCAGTTAGCGAAACTTTATCACCTTGTTTAAAATTAGTGCCTAGACTTCTATTTACAAAATTAGCGTCTACTACAGTATAGTCTTTAGGTGCACCAGTTGGCTTGTCTTTAGCGTACAGTTGTGTAGCTAGGCTTACCACACCTTGCTTTTCTTTAAGCTTTCTTGCTCTTTCTTTATTAATTCTATCGATATATGATTTAGCAGTATCTGCACCAGCAATATTAGCTGCCCCAAATGCAGTAGCACCTGGCTTTGATGCCTCTGCTCCCATCTTAGTAAAGAAGTTGAGGAACATAAGTCCAGTGTTTATTCTGTCTTCTCTTTCTTGTTGCTCTGGTGTTTTGCCATATAATGTGTTCATTATAGTTTGGGCTTGAGGTATATAATCAGTTATATTGTTTAGAGCACCACCACTAAGGGCTTGTGTGTTTGTGCCAGATGCACCAAACATTTGATTTTTAAGTTGGGTTGCTGTGTCAATATTGCTCATATTTTGTTTTAGAAGTAATGTGTTATAATCGCCAGCTTTAGGTATATAGCTGTATTCTCCTGGCGTAAGATTATCTACACCCAACGTATTTTTAAATATGTTGATTTCATTTGGTGTAAACTTATCAATATCTTCTTGTCTTAAAAGAACTTGAGCCATACTTATCCACCTGCTCTATTTCGTGACATAAAGTAAGCACTTCCTAATGCACCCAATCCACCAATTGTCTGTCCATATATACTTGGTGACTGAATGAACTGTTGACCTTGTGTAAGGCTTATATTTCTAGTGTCGTAAGGTGTTCCTTGTAATACGCCTAATGCGTAGTTTATTTGTTCATAAGGATATTCCCTTTGCTCAACATAATCTGCATAAGCCATATCTAAAGCTCTTTGGTCTAGCTCTCTTTGAGCTTGTCCAGAGGTAAATAAACCTGCTGCTGCCTGATCACTTAGGGCTTGTGTAAGTGGTGCAAAACCTTGCAAGGCTTCTGTGGCTCTTAATCTACTAGCTTCTTCAGTCTCAAATGCTGATCTTGCTGCATCTTGTGCCCCAAATCTAGCTTGCCTTTCTGCATCATATCTAGAACGCATGACGTCTTCTGCACCAAAACGTGCACTTCTATCCCTTTCAGCCTGTGCTCTGTCTTGCTCAAAGCGACCTCTCATAACATCTTCAGCACCAAATCTAGCTGACCTATCTCTTTCTGCTTGTGCTCTATCTTGTTCGTATTGGCTTCGCATTAGGTTTTCTGCAGTAAATCTACCTTCTCTATCTTGCATAAATTGACTACGAAGTAAGTTTTCTGCTCCAAACCTTGCTTGTCTGTCACGTTCAGCTTGTGCCCTATCTTGGTCATACCTTCCTGCCGCAAACTGTAGCCCTTGTGCTGCTGCCTGTGCTCTTAAATCAGCAGAACCTCTTGCTCCTTCACTTTGTGTTAGGGCTTCTTGTATTCCTAATCTTGACCCACCAAAAGCACCAGACCTAGCTGCTGAAGCTCTATTTCTGGCATTAGCTCTCGCAGTTTGCCTTTCTAACTCTGCCACTGAGGCGTCTTGTGCACCTTGATATATGTCAAGGAAAGGTTGTGCAGTTTCCATAGTAAATGGCGACATACTATCGCCTACTAATTGCTCTCTAGTAGCACCAGTGTAATTACCTAATAAATCTTCACGACTTGCACCTTCATATGCAGGAAGAGAGCTACCTATCAAATCTGCTCTTGATGCACCTTGATATGTTGGCAATGCACCACCAAGTAATTCTTCTCTTGATGCCCCACGATATGGACTACCTATTAACTCACTTGTAGACATTCCTTGAAAGCCTTTACCTAAACCACTAGCCATATCTGAGGCTCTATCTATGTAGTCTTGATATCCAGTCGCATTGTCTCTTAAAAGTCTTTGAGCAGCTAATTCGTCTGGGGATAGTTTGGATGTTGCTCCAGTAACTGGGTCTGTATATGATGTTATTCTTGCATCTTCGTATGCTGGGTAAGGTGATCTTGCCAGTGATGACGCTTCTTCAAATAGTCTTTTACCACCCTCAGAAACCCAACCAGGTAATTGTGTATCTGTTACAACTTCGCTATAATCTGGAAGTGGGTCAACAGTTGTAGTGCAAAATCCACCCATTATTCTTTCTCCACATATGTAGAGCCAGCTTTGACTAGCCCTAATCTTTCATAGAATTTATCCTTTCGATCCAAGTCTCCAGAATAAATATGCCCTAATCTCACTTTAAGTTTAGCATCTTTTGCCACTTTGATAAACGCCTTTATTAGTGATACTGCAGAATCAGTTTTTCTTTGTGAAGGCGTTACATAAAACCATACATCAGACAAATAAGGCTGATTAGACCACCAGTCAGTTGTGGTCATGCCACCTATAGAGCCAGTAATCATATTGTCTTTAATGCTTACCAAAACTAAACCCTTGTGAACCACTTCGTTGATTTTATTAATCAACTTGTATTCGTCTATGGGTGCTAAATTTATTTCAGTATTGCTATGCATCTCCTTGAGCATAACATACAAAGCTGATATTTCATTAGCACCAGCTCTAACAACTTGCATTACATATTACCTAATGCACCCATGTCTTTAGGCATATCACCTATTCCCATCTGATCTTCTTCCATTGCATCGCCAGCACCACTTTGCTCAACCATTTCAATTAATTGTTGCATTTCTGGCAATAATTTAACTAAAACACTAGCAACCTCTGGTGTGATTGCTTTGTCTAACATTTGCAACTCTTCTGGAGTCATGTTTGTTAGCCTCATGAAAAGTGCATTTTTTATGCCTTCACTTGGTCTCATGATAACATCATTTGCCTCTTGAGGCATACCCATGTCTAGTTGAGGATTTGCAGGCATTCTATCTCTAATACCCATCTGAGCCTCCATAGGCATTCTTTCGCCCATCATTTCCATATCTTCAGCCATGATTAAACCTCCTTTGTTTCGTATAATACTGACCAATCTGTTTCTTTACAAAATAAGCCCAAAGTCCAACAAGCTGGCTCAAAGATTTTTCTATAAAGTTTACCAAGATAATCTGGCTTCTTTCTTTCGCCATATATGTAAGCTATTTCGTTTGCACGATGTTTTACCACATGTGTCCAAAATTTTACATATTTACCTTTTCTCATTTGCTTTACCATCCACAATGCCCATAGATGATATCCATTTACATGTTTTGTAGATAGATAATCTCTAGTGAACTTGTAGTCATTGATAAGTTCTTTCCTTGTTATCAAGCCTTGTTTATTCAATTCATTACATATCACTCGACCACCAAGTGCTCCACCAATCATACCTCCAATAGCTGTACCTATTCCTGGTAATATAGCAGTACCTATGGATTGACCTATAGTAGTTCCAATCCCAGTCTTTGCTGCCTTTTCAACATCGCCTGTCAAAACAAGTGTGGTTGCTGCTGAAAACAACCCAGCAGTACCTGCCTGTCCAATATTTGCTTTACCTGCATCTGAAAATGGGTTTATTCTATCACCTACATTTTCAACATACCCAGATACCCCAGAAGCACTTGAAGATGTAACTGGTGCTCCAATATTTCCAAGTTTTGTTCCTTGTGTGGCAATATCATCGAAATCACCCATAAATTCAGGTGCTACTTTATATAAACCACCATCAGAACCAAATCCCATACCTTGTTGAGCCATTGCACCTTGGTCATAAACAGACATTGTCATTTTGTCTGGGCCCAGCAAACTTGAGCTTTCTACTGTAATATCTTGCTGAAATGGCTCTAGTTGATTGTACAAAGCTTCGTTTCCAGTCATCTTTGCTGTTTTCAAAGTGTCTAATTCAGGAATATAAGCTTGATTAGTTTTTAAATTGGCAGGATCAAAGCCTCTTCGAAGTTCATCTGTTAATCCATATGGGCTACGAGTAAATGTATCTAAAGCTCCCTCTCCTGCTCTACTTAATGCATCACCTTTGTAGTAACCACCTGGATTAACTATAGCTTCGCCAACTGCTGAACCAACTCTAGGGAGTACGCCTAATGCAGTTTCTGCTATAGCGTCAGCAAAAGTTGGAGCTTCTGGGTTCTGTAATCTGTATTGTTCATATTGCCTTTGGTATTCTCTATCTTCTGGTCTATTTGGGTCATAGGTTCTTTCCCCAACCTTGACTTGTCTAATAAACTCAAAGATAGGCATAGCTTTTGTGCCATATACATTTTGTAAATTATCACCTTGACCACTTGAGTAGGCTCTATTTTCGTAAATATTATATGTTTTTGGTGTGTCAAGTGAATCAGATAAATTTAACACATTCCCAAGTTCATCATATTGCACAGCCATTTTAAACTCCTTATGTAACCTCTAGAAAACTACCTACAACATGCAATCTGTCTGCAGTTGCTGCAGTTACTTTTAGAATTTGATCTTCTTCTAGCACCAAAGGTTGCGTTAACAATTCTTCTGTTCCATTTGCACCAATAGTCTTTGTTTTGTATATACTAAACACATTAGCCCCATTTGTTAAGGTTAAAGTTATAGTATCGCCACTTCCACTATCATCTGACACTAATATTGATTTGAATATCGCACTTGTTGCAGTAGGTGCAGTGTACAAAGTTGTTGCATCAGTTGTAGTCAAGTCTAGTAGTGCATTTTTATAACTATTAGCCATTAAACCAACTCACTGCCTCAGAAATCTCTTGTGTTGTTTTACTTGATGAATTTTGTGACAATATAATGTTTCTTGTCTGCAATTCTAATGAATTTACTAAAGAATTTGCCCACGTTGTGGAGTATGTGCCAGTTGGGGTAGGCATTCTAATATTAAGATTTGTTGGTGCTGACTCACTCATCTAAAACCATCCTGTCTTGTGTTTATTCTAAAATCGCCTAATTGCCACTGATCTTCTGTACCTGTGCTTGCTATTTTCATTGTCATTTGTCTTGCTTTCGCTCTAGTGCTAACCTTTTCTGTTTGATTAGTAACAGTAAAAGTGCCCTTTGTTATATCAGGGGCATTAGGGTATTTTCTAGTTTTTAACGTAATAGATAAACTTGTATCGTCAGTAGCAGTCAAGTCAGGTATAATTTTATCTACTAAAAATGTATTATCACCACCTTGTGATATTTCCATAGCAGAACTTTCTACAAAACTATTCATTGCAGAGCCATTGTCGCTTGTCCCAGTTTCATGATTATAAAGTATTCCATTTTCATCAAAAGCAAAAGGCACTTGCCTAACGCCAAATGCGTCTGACCAAACAGTTCTATTTAAAGTACCTACTGACCAAGCTAATTCTTGATAATTGTATGTTACATAACTATCAGGCTCTGGGTTATCAGCTTCCCTTGGATTATCGTTGCTAACATAAAACCAAGTAATCTCATTAAATTTTTTGTTATGACCAACAACTGTTTTGTCAATATAATTTAGTTGCATTCTGTCATAAACGAAATACTGCACTGAGCAAGGCAAGTCTTTGACAATCCCATCATATATAAAGAAACTAGATTTCCCCATCCAATATACTGTGTTGTCTACAGATATAATTGTGTTTTTACCAGCAGCACCACAATTTGTAGCAAGTAACCTAAAGGAAAATATAAATGGCGGACCTATAAAACTCATGCCATAAGCTGCCTCGTCAGTAGCTATGAATGTTTCATCTTTGGCATTTGCTACGCCAATAATCTTAGTGCCCACCTCTAGCCTTTGGTCTCCTGCAGTATTAGTTACTGTTGGTTGCCATTGTGCAAAATTCTCTTGGTTTGACCACCTAACTAACATAGGGTCGATGTTGCCTAAGCTTCCTATTGGGTCGCTACCAAAACATACTAGATGTCTATCTGGAAAAGATATCAATGAAACTCTAGCAGTAGTAGGCACAGAAGTGGCGTCTGCCTCATCTGAAACCAATGAAGCTCTGGTCATCTCACCTACTGAGGTATCCCAATAATATATTTGTCCATTACGAACAGTAGCTATCAAATCTTCACCCCAAAGATTTAAACTCCATTGTGAATTTTCTAACCTAATATCACTTTGGTTAGTGCTTCTGGGTGTTCCCCATGTACCTGTGCTCCATGTGCCAACACCCCATCCTAGTGCTGGATCTGCTGACTGCTGACCTAATCCTTCTTGTACACCTATTAGATATTTAACATCTAAACTAGTGCCACCACCAGTTGCAGTACTACTGGCTGCCGTTGGTACTGTTATACTATAACTATTGGCGTTTATATATGTTATTTGGTATCCTTCTATACGATTTAGTGTATCAGCATCTATGCCTCCAACTGCAGTGGCTTGCTCCATAATTATAAAGTCACCATCTGAAGCACCATGAGATGTGTCAGTTACAGTTACAGTCGTGCTCCCATCTGTAGTTGATAATGGATTGCTTAAATTTGTAGATGTGGCTCTTAATGGAGTTATGTCGTATAGAGCGTTATTTACAATCAAATATAGATGATTGTGTGTACCTATAGCAATTCTATCTTCGCCATCAGTATTTGCTCTCCATGATATCATGTTTCTAGCAATACCTTGTATTGTGGCTTCTTCATTAGTTATATCGCCATTTGCATCAACTTTGTCATATACTTCCTTTAACCATCCTCCAATTTTCTCTGCATAACCATTTTTAAATCTAATAAAGTTTCCATCTATCCAATACGGCCCGTTCTTACCAGCAGCATATTGTGTGATATCCTTTACTATTCCTGGTTTAATTTGCATCAATTGTAATGGCATTATGTAACAAACCCTATATTTCTCATTCTTTCACAAAGCCTATTAGCTCTATTAGGAACTTGTTTTGCCCATTTACTATCTTCCATTTGTATTGCTGCTTCTATCCAATTATGATCATCTACTGCCGCTTTCATTTTTTTAAATGCACTTAAACGAGGGCGACCAAGATTAAACATCATATTGGCAATGATTAATTGTGCCTCTTCTGGCAACTCATAAAAGTTGTCATAGAGTATGGTGCAGTCATCTAAGACCTTTTCTATGTCTTCAGCAAATAACTCATTTACTCTTTCTACAGAAACTGGATCTCCTACTTCTAAATTGTTTTCTGGGTCTGTAGCTCTACATAGATGCCCAATGCCACAAGTCTTGTACCCAAGATGATCTAGGTATATTTCGTACTCACAACCTTCGTCTTCTATTAATTGCTGTTTTAAAACTTCTATATCCATTACTTAGTTAATCCTTTTTGCTTCTCATATGTTCTGAGCCCGCCAAGTCCCAGCATTCCCATCAAAACGGTCATAAGTGAACCCATATCAAAACTTGGCAAATCTGGTATAGTTACTCCTAAATATGCACATAAGAATATTGTAACAGGAGCTAGGACAAAATGCCAACATAAAGCGATACCACATGTCCAACCAATAAATGGTCTCCAGCCTGCAACAAATATTGATTTGTGTTGTGCTTCTGCTTTGTTGATTTCTAACTGACCTTTAGCAAGTTCTTGAGCATGTTTCTCAGACATGGTGGCTATATCGTGAGCCAATTTAGCCTTTTGGTCTTTGTCTTCTATGAATTTGTCTAAAAGTCCTGTAACGGGACCAATTAAAGCTTGCAACATTAATATACCCTCACCTTATTTGTATCTACATTAGCTACCAATTTACACATACATTGATAAACTTGCTCTTTATCATTTTTTTTAATAATTTGATTATGCAACTGATTTTTATAAGCCAAACAGTCATTTATGTTTTTAAAGTATATAAATTCCATTGTAGCCCCTAAATAACAGACTAGCATGAACGCAGTCACTTTCTAGACATCCATGCAGTAGTACCCATATATGCCCCTACAATACCAGCACCTGATAAATAAAATAGGTTCGATATATCAGATAACGCCTTAACTCTTTCTATATCTACAAAAAACATAGCTAGTGTAAACAAGCCCATAGATATTAATGTATACCTAGCCATTCTCAGTTGGGCTAAGTGTTTTCTTAATTCGTCTTCAGTTTTTTTTATTTCTTTAACATGAGATAGCTCTTCGTCAGTTACGATACCATCGCCATCTTCATCGTATTCTTCGTATTTACTATTTTTTTGAAATTTCTTCATTTTACATTTTGTATATAATAGTTGCCATAAATACAATTAAAGTACTTGCAAAGCCTATCATTATGCTTTCAATTCTTTTAATACGAAGAATAGTTTCCTTCCAGCGTTCTGCACAAACTGCCTCGTGAGTGTCTAATTGAGCTTTAACTTCTGTTGTTTTTACCATTTCAACCTCATTTGTATACATACATAATACACAAAAAAGACTTTTTAGACTAGCCCATTATTTAAAAGGTTGTCCACAGAACCATGCTACTAAGGAGTATCTTGTTCCTTTTGTTACAGGTCTTACTCTGTGTACCATGTAAGATGGAAAAACAATTACAGTTCCCATTTTTTCTTTTATTAAGTTCTTGTCTTCAAAAAACTCAAACTCGCCACCTTCATAATCTTCATTAAGCACAATTGTCATTGATAATTTTCTAGTTGTTCTATGAAGAAATTTGTTGATTGGGTTATTAAATCTTGTAAAGCCATCTCCATCAAAATGAAAATCGTAATGCCCATCTTTTTCGTATTCTGTTATTTGCATTGGCTCACAAGCACTAATTTCAAAGTTCCAGTTTGAGTTTTTGTTTGCAGTGTGTAAAAACTCCCAACATATATTAAAAAGCCATTCATCATTTGACCATGCCACATTGGTTTTTCTTTTTTCTTTGTCAAGTTTGATTTCTGTAGTCACACCTACTTTTGCTTCTTCCCATTTACCTTTTCCTAACTCAATAATTTTTTGACATATTTCTTTATTTAAAGCTTTATCAAAGACCCAATATGCATGTTTGGCATCACCCATTTAATTATTTTCTGTTATTAGTTTTAAATTAAATGATATAGCTATTCTACTTTTGCTCATATTTAAGTCTACTGAGTGTGGTAAATCTGATTTCCATATAAATATATTACCTTTTTGTGCAGGAAAACGCCATTCGTTTGAATTGTATTTATTATACTCTTTAAAATGAAATCTTGAATTAGGGTCGTTAATAAATTCATGTCTATGAAATATTATATCCGCACTATTGGGTTCTGTATGCACATAAAAATTACCACTTAAATCACAGTATCCATTATGTCCATGTACTTTATGTTGACCATATTTATACATCTCTGACACCCATATAGTTTCTATGGATACTCTATTTACATTTTGTATTTGTAATTTTTCACAATAAGCAAAAGCATTTTTAAAAATAAAATCATATAATACTTGAAACTTTTCGTTATATTCATTCCATATATTAGTATTAAAAAATGATGTCTTGCCAAATTTATATCTTCCATCTTTAGGAAGGCGAGATAAAATGTCTTTACATGGCTGCAATATACTATCTGCTATAGCCTCGTCTTTGTTTCTTTGAATGTAGGTTGTGAATAAATCCATCTTATTACCAAAGATAGCTGAACCAACCAGTAATGATAGTTTTTTCTTGAGTTTTTGATATTTGACCACAATGTGTGTGTGTCCAATCAGCGGGCCAGATAATTGTTTTACCCTTTTGTGCTTTTACAATTCTATTTTGATAGACAAATTTAGTTCCACCATCTTCTACATCATTTAAATATGTCATAAACACTAAACATCTTTTTAACGTCAAATTAAATGAGCCATCTCTTTCACAATGCTCCGCTTTAAAACCTTCATCCTTTTTGTAATGTTGTATATTGTAAGGCTCTGCCACGTTGAATCTATATAATTTATTAACTTGTGGGTACGTTTCAACATACAGATTTAAACAATTTTGTAATTCGTTACGATAGTCTCCAAAGGGTCTGTCATTGTTATTAGGCTCAATACTTAAATCAGTAGATATTTTAATATCATCTTTTACTGTTTTCTTGTTTGTTGATTGTACAATTCCTTTGTGGTGTAAATGTATATTATTTTTATAGTAATCTAATATTTCGTCACATATATATTCAGGTATTGTCCAACTTGATATAAAATCGCTACTCATCAAATGTTAATAGTTCCCACCCTTGTGTGTTATCTGTTTGATAGGCATCTTCATTCCATGTGTAAGGCGTTTCATTGCTATCATCACTTGGTCTAGGAATAGGTGCTTCCCACACACAAGAAGTTTCATTTAATGACCAAGATGGATAAGTTTGAGGCTCATAAAAGGCATTTCTTGTTGCGTCATATATCCCACCTAATATTGGGTAATTTTTTCTAAATGCTTTACTTTGGTCAGAAGATGGTACAGTAGCTCTACCTTGCTCATCCCTTTCCCAATAAATACCCCCAATTGTATTATATGACGCTTGTTTCCAATTTGGGTGTCCAGTTAAATTAGTTAAAAAGTCAATTCCTAGTTGCTCTTGCTCTACACCATTCTCGTCAAGAATAACTTCATCAGCCACTCTAACTATGTCTTCTACTATATTATCTGTTCCAATTTTTGCAAAGTGTGCCATTACGCAGTATAACTCCCAGAACCTGTAAACTTCATAATAGTATTACTTCCACTTGTTGTAACTGTTGGTGAACCAGTTGTTGTGCCTGAATAGTTAGATGTAGGCACACTTAATATTACTACGCCAGAGCCACCTGAGCCACCTCCTGAATTACTGTCAGTAGCACCTCCACCACCACCTAGATTAGCAGTGCCAGGTGTCCCAGCAGTTCCTGTTCCTGCGGGTCCACCTCCACCAGAACCTCCAGGACCTTCTCTTACGCCACCTCTTCCCGCAGCACCTCCACCACCTGCATAGGTTACTGAGCTTCCAGTTATATTACTTACTGAACCATTACCACCACCTGCTTCGTGTCCACTAGAGTTACTTCCTGTGTCTCCTACATTACCTGCACCTCCACCACCTCCACCTTGACCAGTGTTAGGACTACTAGTTCCTGCACTACCACCCCCATTGTTTCCTTGACTTGGCGATACTGAAGGCACGTTACCTTGTCCTCCAGGTCTTCCTTGAATAGATCCTCCTCCAGACCCACCAGGGTCTGGGGTATAGATGGCGGGTCCACCTGCATCAAAAGATATCCCACCTGCACCACCTGCACTTTGGATAGTTGTCAGTCCAGAACCTGATATAGTGGATGTTCCTCCAAATCCTCCATGTGAAGAGTTAGTTCCACCAGAGCCACCAGCACCAACTTGAACTGAAATTACAGTTCCACCATCTACAGTTTGCGTTGATGTTCTAAATCCACCTGCTCCTGCTCCAGAAGCTGCAAATCTATTTCCACCTCCTCCTCCTCCTGCAACTATAAGGAAGTTAACGCTATAGGAAGCTGAAGTTCCATAGAAGTCAGCGGCTAGTTCTATTTGTCCAGATGCTGGGGCGTTACCTTTGCCATAATATTCTGATAAAGCGATTGGGTTAGAGCCACCAAATTCACCTTGAATATCAGATAAACTAATTTGACCAGAACTAGGAAGAGGCATTTACTAAGCTCCTTTTAATTCATTTATTTCTTGCTTAAGCTCTTTGATTGACTCAATTAGCAGACCTATGATTTGGTCGTACTGAACAGTCTTATATGCCACACCATCATCCATCTTCAATGGCAACTCTTTCTCTCTTACTGCACTTGGTAGAACTTTCTCTACTTCTTGTGCAATAACACCAGCAGATTTCTTGCCATCAGCTTTGTATGTGAATGTGTAACCATTTAGCTGACTTACTTTGTCTGTAGCATTTTCAATCTTCTCAATGTCTGTCTTCAGTCTTTCATCTGATACAGTTGTTGAGTAAGCAATTACGTCCGCATCTGCATGGAAGTCACCATCTGACTGCATACGAAATTCATTGCTGTTGTTGATGTAAAAATTAATATCACTTGCACCAATAACAATTTTATCTTGATTGCTTGCACCTTCAAATGCTCCACTTGATGACTGCACATTACCAGTTACATAGATACCATCTGATTCTGTTCTAAATTTCTCTGAGCCATAGTGATATAAAATTACCTTCCCAGTTGAACCATCTGCTGTAAAGTAGTTAGTTGTTCCACCTGAACTATTGTCTGATTGTATAAAAATATCGCCATCATTTCTTGATTGACGAATATACAGATTACCAGTTCCAGTATGTTCTAGATAGGTATTACTGGCGTCATGTCGCATATTAAAGTCATCGCCAGTACCTAGATAAATGTAATCACTATCTTGCAAGTCTACGTTGCCACCCATTGTGAGTGTGCCACTAATATCAGCATTGCCATCTACATCTAAACTATCTGATTGCAATTCTCCAGTTACGTCTACTCCATCTGATTTGGTGTTTAGTTTTGAACTACCATAATGATATAAAACTACCTGTCCTGTAGAACCATCACATATAATATAATCTGCGTCTCCACCTGAACCATTGTCAGATTGGAGAATAATATCCTTGTTTGCGTCTCTTTGTCTAATGTAAAGACTACCATCTCCTTCATGGTCAATAAACGCATTACTACCACTGTGTTGAATTTGCAAGTCATTACCAGTACCCATTACAAGAATATCACCATCTTGCATATCAAGGTTGGAACTTAATGTAAGTGTGCCACTGATATTACCTGCACCATCAATGTCTAGGCTATCTGCTTGTAGTTCACCAGTGATGTCTACCCCATCTGTTTTAGTACTAAGTTTGGTACTTCCATAATAGTTCAGTGTCACTACGCCTGTAGAGCCATCACATTGAATATATGTGGCTAAACCACCAGCAGCATCGTCTGATTGTATGCGAATATCTTGGTTATCAACGTTTTGCCTAATAAACAAAACACCTACGCCATCTGAGTCTATATAGCTATTAGAACTATCATGATAAAGCTGTAGGTCATTACTTGCACCAAAACGTGCTCTTTCATTATCACCAAAGTTAACAAACCCACTACTGTCAGCAGTCACTGTTTTTGATGCTTGCACTTGACCTAATGTAGAAATGTCATTGTAGTTTAGCTCTGTAGCAGTTGCAGTAATAGATGTGCCACCTATCTGTAATGTTGTGGCGTCTATAGTTCCAACATTTAAATCAGCAAAAGCATCTGTTACCGCTGCTGTTGATCCACCACCATCTAAATATACTGCTTTAGTAGCCCCAGTTGGAATTGTGACATTTGATCCACTGCCTTGAGATATATTTATAGACTGACCACCAGTTGTGGCATTTTCTATAAATTGCAACCTTGATACAGTATTTGGAGCTATAGTTAATGTTCTTGTCGCAGTTAATGTTGCTGACGATGTAACTTTAAAATACATCGCTCTGGCTGGATCACTTGCTCCATCTGCCACTGTAGTTGTAGCGTTTGCATCTGTAGTAAAACAATCTTGAGTGCCATAACTTAAACCTTCACCTATCAACTCTAAGTTAAGGTTAGTTATTGTGCCCCAAGTACCACTAGCATCGCCAGTGCCTAATTCATTAAGCCTAAGATCATTAACATATGTGCTTGCCATTTTAGTCTATCCTTATAATCGCTGCTGCTCCTGCTGCTGGAAATACAATTCTAAATGTACCACTGGATACTGTGAAATCACCACCAAAGTCTAGTACTGCTATCGCTTTGTCGCCATTGGTACTATTGTAAATCAATGCACCTCTAGCAGTAAAACTTGCACTAGTCCATGTTGGGTCATCTGCATCAAAATATGCAGTAGTTCCAGATGTATTCACTTCTTGAGTTGTAAGGGTTTCTCCCCCTGCAGTGTAACCAGTACCAGTTACCTCGTTAGATGTAGTGTATGCAGTTGTAGTCGCACCTAATGTGGCAGAACTTGTATAAAGAGCTATCTTAATAGTATCTCCACCACTTGCTAGGTTGTGACCTTCTTGCAATATTTCTGACTTAAAAGAAGTCGCCATTGCTTGTGTAATTGCCATTTGTTAAATACCTCCTTCGTATTCTGCTCTATAATTACGTTGCATCTCTTGTTGAAACAAAGCTATTGCTTCATCAAACTGAGCTTTATACAAGTTTACACTATCGGGTGCCTTTAGAAAAGAGGAACTTTCATATAGGCAAGCTGACAATAAAACTTGCTCTGCATTATCTCCTATCCAATTATTTGCATTGGAAACAGATAATCCTGTCTCTAGACCTACAAAATCTACCTCATAAGCAAGTGTTGCTGAAGGTACTGGGCCCAGTAATATTGTTATACCACTTGTGTCTGCATCTTTTGTGGCATACATAAATGGTGTTCCTTGTGTAGATGCATTTGGAACATAATCTCTTAGATATGAATCTAATCTGTGTTTTAAGTATATTACATCACTATCTGCTTTTGTTACTGATACTTGCCTAATCATCCTAGCGTTAGCAACTGAATATTCTGCAGTGCCAATAACAAGGTTACCTGATTGTTTTTGTCTATAACAAGGTAAGCTAGGCAATCTAGCAAATATCATAGCCTCTGCTTGTGTTATAATGTCTGGTATAGAGTTTTGAAACTCTGTACTGTCATCTTCCATAAAATTTTGTATATCTGCTACTAAGTTTGTATAATTCATTTATTCACCCCAAGCTCCTGAACTCCATGTATCTTCACCAAAACCTCTATTTACCTCAATGCTTGATGTTCCTATTGCTCCAGTTCCTGCCAAGCCAGTCTCAAAAGCTTCTGCAACCCCAGCTTCTTCACCTATAGCTCCAGTTGCACCAACACCACTTACGCCAGTGACTTGTAGTAGTATGTTACCATTGCCACTTACACCAAATGCTTCAGTAGCTCCAGTGCCATTTACACCAGTCACACTTAATTCTGCTTCTGGAACGTCTGCACCTATAGCTCCTGTTCCAGCTTCGCCAGAAGGTGTGGCGTCAGTTTGGAATGTTTCTTCACCTATCGCCCCAGTTGCTGACACACCAGTCTCACTAATCTCAGATTCTGGTATCTCTGAACCAATAGTACCTGTACCACTCACACCAGTTACTGGAGCGTCAGTGGTTATAAAGAATGTAAATGTGCCAATAGCTCCAGAACCTGCAACGCCAGTTAATGTGTCTGTTTGTGTATCAAATGTTTCGTCACCTATAGCACCAGTACCAATTGCACTTGTAGGCTCTGCTCCAGTATCAAATGTCTCAATTCCTATAGCTCCAGTAGCTGATACGCCAGTAACAACTACATCTTCATTATCAGAAATAACGAAATCACCAATAGCCATAGTACCAGCAACACCTGTGGCATCCACCTTCATGTCTGCTCTAATTGTATCTAGGAAACCTACTGAGCCAACGCCTATAATGCCTACACCTTTTTGTGAGCGTTCCACTCTTGATGCAAATATATCTTGTGTACTATACCCATAATATATAGATACATTTTCTGGATCATTGTCTGGTCTTGGTTGGAATAATGCAGTTGCATCAACAACATTTTTGGCTGGCGTTAATTGAGGATGCTTCGGTTCCCATTCGCTAGGCTCAACTCGCAAACCATCCCAAGTTGTCTTAAGATCAGTATATTTAATCTTAAAACCACTTCTATCGCTTATCGCTACTGATTTTTTGCCACTAGCTAGTTTCGCCATTATGTAATATTCAACGCTGTTGGCTGAACCCTCAAGCTAACCCCATCATTGTCACTTGATGCCGCAAAGTTAAAAGACCTTTCATACATCTCGTTTAACACTTGAAATTTCTCTGGTGCATACTTCATAGCTAGTTTTGAAGCTAATCCTGCACATATAGTGTCATTCCATCTATAAGGTATGTCTGCATCTTGATTAGATAAAGTCACATCTTCTAGTTGGTTCATAGCCCAATAAACCATAGAATATGTGGATGTATTAGGTACTGCCCAAAAGTAAACGACTGGCGTATATTGCCTATCAATCATATATTGACTTGGCTTGCCTTCGCTATCTTTATTAGGTAATTGGTTATAATCTTGTATTGTAATTCTGTTTATTATCTGATCTGTACCACTTGAGCTATCTCTTATGACCGCATCTAATATATCTATAGTGCCTACTGGAAGTGTATAACTTGTAGTACCATTAACTAATGGCAATGTGTTTTGTGATAAAGTCCAATAGTTTATGCCTCTATTAGCAAACTCTGAGAATAATAAATTAATACTTCTTCTTGCTGATATAGCGTGGTCACCAGTCCTTGTCTGTATATCTATGCCACAACGCTCAAATGATTCTGTTATTATCTCTTCTACGTTAGGTCTGAATGCAACAGTTCCTGAAGTTGCCATATTTAAGCTCCATCATTTTGTATATATATAATATCTAATCCAGCAGACACTGCCAAGTCTGCATTTGATGAACTCGCTATTGCCCTAACTTCAATGTCTGTTTTCTCTTCGTATTTTCTTGGGTATGTAAAGGTTTGGTGTATTATGTCTTGTGATAATACAAATTTATCTTGAACATTAAATACGCCACCAAATGGTCTAGCTACTAAAGATACTGTACCATACTTATTAGCCACCTCTGTATTCATTGTTATGTCTAGTTGGTGCAAATAAGCAGTATACCCCCTTGGCACAGTCCAGGTACACATAAGTGTTTGGTTATCACCTATAGCTATAGTTGCATACTTGTTTGCAGGTACGCCAGAACTAATAGCTCCAGTTCCAGCATAAATGACGCCAGCATTTTGACCACCACTTCCTGCTGTCAATACTTTAATTCTATTGACCCTAATAAATTGATTACTTGTAGTTATAGCAGTTTGCCCTGCAAGAACAACTGTTTCAGTTAATTCATCGTAGTTAGCATCTAAACCAGATACTGCTATGGTTCTAGCACCAGTACCTGTTGAGCTATCATCAAGTGAACTACTAGACACTTTAAGGGCAGTAGCTGACGATAAATAAGAATAAAGCCCACCTTCTGCCCATATTGTTTCTAACGAATTATCAACATCTGGGTTAAAGCCAAATTTAAAATTATCTTTGTGAAATGATATTTGATTACGAGCTACTTGAAGATAAAATGGCTCAGTAGTTCCAACCCTACTAATTGAAGATACTTGAGCCATATTTAATCCCCTTAATAATCTTTGGATACCCTAAGAACTACATGGTAAGCGTCACCAACAGCAGCGGACCCAGTCGTGGTAAATCTTATATCACCAGTTGGGCTAGTGCCAAAAGACTTAGTAGAAGGCAACCCACCAAATTTTTCAAAGTTTTGATATCCTTGTTGATCTTCTGCAAGATGTAACATGATAATATCAGTAGAGGCGTCAGCTAATACTTCTACTGTTAAGCCATGTAGCACCCACCAGCACTCTAAAATTCTCACCCCTGTACAAGCTTCGCCATTGGCGTTAGGTGCAAGGGATGAGACGTCTATTTTTAGGACTGCTGATTCATTTCCAGTATCTACATATTGATATTGAAAAGATATAATTGCTTCTTTTGTATTCTCTTCAATAGTAGTAGTGGTTGTTATATCAGCCATTTATACCCCCTAATTATTGGTCAGCAAACACTGGGGCAGTCGCAGAAGTAACAGAACCCATAACTCTATAATTTGTGCTATCAACGCCTATAAATGTCACATCAAATCCTGCTGGCACATTTATTTGCAAGCTACTGTTTGAGTTTCCATCTGAGAACACAGAACTAATTTCATTGTCAGTGTCTAAGAAAGTTACGCCACCAATATAAAAGTTAGCGTTACCAGGTGTTATGAATATAGCGTCTGTTGCATCGGCAGCAGCTCCACCATATACAAATCTGTAGGATACCCCAGCTTCTGGTGCTGGTAGTGTATATGTGTTGTCTTGACCACCATCTGGAACAAAGTTAATTCTTCCACCATGTGTTAATTTTGTAATTGTAATGTCACCATCAGCAAGTTCTACTGGGGCAACTTGAAATCCATTGTTAGATATAACTGGACCTGTAAATGTTGTATTAGCCATATTATTCTCCTTGTCGTGGCTAGTGTCTGCTTATGCAGTCAAGGTTAAAAGTAAAAGGAGAGGAGACTAGCCCCTCTCCATGTGCGAGGTTCTTATGCTGCACCTTCTGTGCCAAAAACACCACGCCAGTCAGTGAAACCAAAAGAATATCTTTCTCTCACTTTATAACGAATGTTTCTAGTCTCGAAGTCGCCTTCCATGCCTTTTTTCATTGGGCTTCTTTGGAACATCTTAAGTCCATCAGGCACATCAGTCTTAACAAAGAATGCATCACTGTCTGTTAATCTTCTCATCACATGATAGCCTTGTGGTAAGTATCCACCAGACTTAATAGCGTTGAGATCGTTATCAGCAGTTCCAGTTCTTAACTGACTCTCAAGTAATCTTTCAGCTACGAAAGTATAAGCAGTTGGGATAATAAGCATTGTGCCTTGTGCAGCAATTCTTAATCCTCTGTCATCCTTCATATCTGCAATGTTTATCAAGATGCTCTCTAAAGAAGTCTCTGATAAATCAGCCGCAGTAGCTAAAGTGTTACTTTGGTTGCCATTTTGGGTTGGGTGTGATGTGCTCAATAATGAAACGCCATCGCCACCATTTGTTGAAGTAGCGTTATTTAAAACATTTGCTGCTTTGATTTCTTTAGTAGAAGCCATAGACCTAGCTAATGCTTTTGTATAACGTGATGCAATTGACCCATAAAGACCATCTTCTTCAGCTTCTTCAGTAACTGAGAAAGCTAAAGCAATAGTTTCATGCTGATATCTAGCAGTCCACTGTTGAGATGCACTATCGTAACTTACGCTTGCACCTTCGTCTTTAGTTGGAGCCGCTCCAAAACCTGTCAACAATACATCTTCTTCAAATGCTTTTTGAGATGTGTTGCTTTCAAATACTGCAGCATACTCTGGTGGGTAACTGTCATATTCTAAGCCGAACAAGGTATTCAAACCAGGCTCAAGCATTTTTGCAAATTGTGCTCTATTCATTGCCATTGTTTAAATCTCCCTTATATTCCAGCACTATCTTTGAGCAAGTGCTCATTGATAAGAACTTCCATGATTGCATTTGCACCAAAGGCGTTATCTGGAGCATCATATAGAGCTATGATTTTTGCAGTAGCCGCAGTGGCTGCCATAGTTCCTGATATTTCAAATCCAGATTGTCCAGTGGTTGTAGAACCAGCACCCGCAACAACATCAGCACAATTACCAATGTTTGTCTGAGCAGTAGTTCCTGCAGATTGAACTTTAAACACAGTATAAGGATCGTCATAAACGTAAGCTTTAATATCTGTAGCAGTAGTTCCTGACGGCCAGTATTGTGAATAAACATAAGAGCCATCTGAAGCAGTGTATGAAACTCCAGCGAAAACGCCTATATTATTAACTTCTGTGGCAGTATGAGGTGTTACTACACCATCTGCAGTGATTATGCAGAGATCACCAGTAAAGATGTTCTCAGCTAAACCCGAAGTAATTGTATATACATTTGCACGAGAGTAACCATTACCACTAAGATGACGTACGGGTACAAACCCAAAAGCAGCATCAACATTTGCCATTTTTTATCTCCTAGTTAATAGTTAGTCTTCCATAGCAGACAATTGTCTGCCACCACTAACTGAACTCTTCCTCTCTTGATAGATTCGTTGTCCAGTTCTTTGCCCTAATGCATCGAGGTCGCCTGCAAGTGATTCATTTTGTTCTACGTTCCTATTAGAGTAATAAGCTTTCATCTGCTTATGTTTCTCTATAGGCATTTCGCATAACAACATGCCTTCAATTCCAATACAACCTTCCCACTGTCCATGATTAATAGTTGGGAACAACTTACTCTTCACAGTACTAGCAGGGCGAGCTTCCCACCCTTCACGCATTCTCTTGAATACATTGTCAGGTGTGTCCTTCCCCTGAATCGAGGTAGCTACCCATCGTTGAACATAACCAGGTCTCGGTTCTGGCGCATCCAACAATGCTGGTGGTGTCCAATGTGTCTGAGGTCTTGACTCCTCGTCTCGTACACCAGTTCGGGTTTCGTTTGCTCTCACATTTCTATTTTCAGCCATGATTAACTCCTTTGACTTTTCTGAATTTCTGAAGCGTATTTTTTCAAACCTGCCTCATCATTTATTCCAAGCTCTCTAGCCATTCGTAACTGATCCTGTGTCATTCGAACCCTGTTACCTCTATACGATGAGCCACCCGTAGTTGGTGTTACTATCTTTCTACTCTTACTCTTCGTACTTTGGTCGTTACTTGATACTAACTCTGGAAACACCTTTTGTAAACGACTATTTAATTGGTTGTAATAGTCCTCTGAGTTCTTGTCGAACCCTTCCAAGTCGAGTTGTACATCTATGGCTCTAGCCGCTGCCGTTTCTCTTTCATATCCTTGAGCATTAAACCATTGGTTTTGTTGCCACCAAGTCATCGCTTTTGGAGGTGCTGGATTAACTGCAGCTTGTTGTGCTCTGCCAACTGTAGGCGATTGTGTTTGTTGTTGTTGCCTTAGTTGTTTTTGCATTTCGCTAACTCTCATAGCTGCTCTCATATCAGCTAATTGTTCTGAGAAATTAACTTGAGCGTCAGTATCGCCTTCTTCAACTGCCTTATGCAAAGCTTGCTTTGTGAGTTGGTAACGATTTTCAAACTCACTTTGTGCTCTTGCAGTTTGTTGCTCTACATTTGTGTTTTCCAATCTAGCTAACCTAGCTTGTAATTGAGCAACTTCTTCTTGATACTTCTTGGCTTCTGTTTCAGCTTGTCGCCTTTGAGCAGACATTTTGTTTAGTCTAGCTTGCACTGCTTCGCTATACTTTTTGTCTTTCTCTTCTTTGGTTTCAGAAACTTCTTCGACTTCTTCAGTATTCTCTTCAGATTTAGCTTCAACTTTCTCTTCAGCTATCTCAATTTCAAAGTCATCTGACTGAGCTTTACGCCTAGTCTCTTCTATTTCTTTTTCAATCTCTTCTATTGCACTATTTTTTTCTTCCATTACAACCTCCTATTATATGTATGCAGTTACATCTACGCCTTCAGGCAGTATGCTTGTAACCTCATCATCGTTTAATAAAAGAAACCTAACGCCATTGATTGTAAGTTTTTGTCCTGCATATTTACCATATGTGACCTTATCACCTACCTTTGGCTTGTTATAGATACGCCAACTTGCTCCACTTTCTCTTTCTCTGTAAGCAAGCTCACCAATAGCTGCAACTGTTCCATGAGCAGTAAGGTATGCTTCGTTCTCTTTTGCCTTTTCTGGAAGTATTATGCCACTTTTGGTTTTCTGTTTGGCTTGGTTTGGTTGTATTAGAATTTTCCAACCCATAGGTGTTGGAAGTTGGTGGGAACCGATTGTAGCCTTTGACTCTTCATCGGTATATAGCTTTGCTACGTCATGTTGATGAGACATGTTTATTCATCTCCTTGATCTAAGTCAGTTAATGTTTTGTCGATTATAGCACAAGCATCTTCAAGTCCTTGAGCTATACCAACGTCTTTTTGATATGATTGAAAGTCTGTTTCTCTACCCTCAATCATCTTCTCTGCTATCGCAGATTTCTGTTCTCGTAGGTTGTTCTTTATTCTCTTCAGTAGTTCTATTGTGTTCATTTAGTTTTACCTCTCCAGACATAGAGACGCCAGTGACCACAACCTCTACATCTTTACTTTTTTCCATACTTCTTGCCTTTTTTCTTCGTTGTTTTTTTCTTTGTAGTGGTTTTTTTGCCATACATTTTCATTTTGTTTCCTTTCGTCATTAGTGATGGGAATGATGTTCTATTCATGACAAATATAATAACGAATTAAAAATAAAAGCCAAATATTATTTTTTTATCTCTATAATTGGTTCTGCGATGGCACTTTCAGAGTATACATACCCTGCTGAGACTTTTTGTACTTTCCCATACTCCAATTCGTTCACAGCCTTGGGGTCATCTTCAAAAACATTGCCACCATCTGATTCGTCAGTATTTGGGTTCATTGCATCTTTGCAAGCTTTAACAAAATCATAATTAGGTCTGTTTTCAGCTACAAGACAATCTGAGCAACATCTAGCGGCGTATCTTTTTTGAACTTGTTTTAGCCTGGTTCCACATCGTTTACAGAAGTCAAAGTTATTTTTCCCAACTGTAGAAGACATGATCACCAATTATCCTTATCTTACGTTTGGCATTAACCCAATAAGGTCTAACATAAATTGCATGATAATGTGTGGCATCTTTCACTAAATCTATATTATCTAAATGCCCTTCATGTATAGACTTAGCTAAATGTAACGAATAATCCCAAGATTGCAAATCTTTTGGTTTATCTGATTTACCATCACACCACCAACTAAACTGACATTTGTGTTTAATTGGCTGATTATCCCTATAATGACCTTGGAAAACCACGCCACATACAGTGTTTGGAAACCTTTCGTCTTTAACTCTATTTAAAGTTACCATTGCTACTGCTAATTTGCCCACTGTGGGCTGATTTCGTGCTTCGTGGTATATGTTAAGGGCTAAACAGTTAACCTCATCACTGCGACAGTTATGGGCAAACATAGTGACTACTGCTAACAGTGTTAGCGTCAAAAGTATCTTCATAATAAACCTCCCAGTCTATTAGTTTGCTTTTAATAATATTACCTCCTAAGTAACTTTAGCTTCAACTTTGAAATATGGCTCATTAAAAAAATATTGCCACTTTAAATAAACCTCATACTCTTTAGTCAAATCCTCTAGCTCTTCCATAGGTAAATACTCTACTTCTCTTTCCTTGCACATTTGCATTGAAAGCATGCACCTTGGATAAAGACCAAAATCTTTCTTGGGGTCTAGGTCTTCTGGTAATTTGTTACCACGATGACTTTTAATTAATTCTTTATAAAATTTTATTGTTGCCATTTTTTCCTCCTTATGGTCTGTAAATTACAAATTCAGTTTCTAATTTATGTGCTAATTCTTTTAAAATCTCATACGCCTCTTGAGTTTTAGGTGTGCACTTTTCTACACCCTTATCTTCTATTAAATTAGTTATGTGAACTAAAGCTTGTACTTCTTCCATATTAATATCCTCCTTTTGAAAGTTTCTTGTCGAATTGTCTTTGCTTTTTATTGCCTCTTTTCTTCAAAGACTTTTCCCAACCTCTACTTGCTGAGTGTACTTTTGACTTTCTATCTTTAACTTTCATTTTTTACTCCAAATTTTGTTAATCATTTTTCGTCTATTTAAGTAATATAACATTTGTAAATACATAAGTCAACATCTAATTTGGGTTTATTTAACATCTTTTATGGGTTGACATTGCTTTTTATACATGATAGAATCATTTCAACGAACAACTAAATAAGGAAAAACAAAATGAGCAAATACAAAAACTTTCTAATGGATATTGAAGAAACTATCGTAAGCAACATAACTGTTAATATGGTTTCAGACTCAGAAAATGTTACTGAGTTATTTGATATAACTTGTAATAAAATTAAGAAACTTGGCAATGGGCAATTTATCGTAGGTGCATATGACGACATGATTAGAGATGTTTGTGATTGGGCTTGGGATGAGTATTGGTCACAATATAGGGAGGGTTGCTAATGGAGGTAGATTACAGATATCACGATGGTGGTAGGTCAAAGTATTTTAAAGGTAATGCTGGGGATTGTGTCGTAAGGGCAATCTCCATCTCTACCAATACTGACTATAAGGTTATTTATGACGAGTTATATCAAGTCAACAAAGATTATAAGAGGTCACGAAATAACAAAGTATCTAAGAAAATGAAAAGTGCCACACCTAGAAATGGCAATTTTAAGAAGGTGTATCATAATTTTATTCTTGGGAAAGGTTATCGATATGTGCCATTAATTAAGTTTGGTTCTAAAGAAAGGACTAAGCTTGACCAACTGAGTAAGCTCAAAAACATTATTGTCTGTATAAATAGTCATATGATGGCTATGAAAGATGGTGTTGTTTACGATACTTGGGATACTAGGCACTCATATTGGGAAGGCGTCAAAGCTATTAGGACTGTTAACGCTTATTACGAGAGGATAGAGGCATGACAATGATGAGTATGATAAAAGGGCACACTTCAGTGTTTCAGTGCATAGGTGACGCTTATATCAAGAGAGATGACCAAAGGTTTTATTATGCATACTTACTTTGCATAAGAGCTAAGACTGATTTAAAGGCATTGCATAAATATTTAATTAATAGATATAATTTCAATAGATTAGTTTGTGCAAAATTACTGAGAAAGGCTAGAATGAAATGAAGGGTTTTGTAATTACAATTTTACTTCTGTTGTCATTAAGTTCTTGCACCTACAAATACCAAGTTTCCAAATGGGATAACAGTGTCTTATTAGGAACGATTATAGGTACTTTAGTTAGTTTGAACTAGGTAGCATTAGCTTGGGTACTAGGCATATCGCTTAGTGCCCCTAACTGCTCCTCTAATCCTATCGCTGTTCCTGCACCCATAGTAAATAAAGATAATCCCTTCAGAACTTTTTCTTTCAATTCAGGCGTAATTTTTATTGTCCATGATGATTGCTTTTGGGTAGCATTTCTAAAATCAGCATTATTTTGTGCTTGTTCTAAGGTTCTAAATGATGCGACTGGCAGATCAGTGCCAACCTCTTTAACTTGATACACTCTATCTAATGGTGAACTACCTCTTAACATTACAACTGTATGTAAATTTTTTGGTCTTATTTCTACAATTTGTTTGCTGACATTTTCTTTTCCTGCAACCTTCTTCGCCATAGATGGTATCTTATCTTCATAGTGATCAAGTAATCCTTCATTGCCCCATCTATCAACTTGGACTTGTCCAGGTGAAAATGAAATACTGTCATGACCTTCTAGAACTGCTCTTTGCAATAATCTTTTGATACCAAATTTAGTCCACCCCTCAGTGGTTTCAACTACATCTCCACCAGGGATATTGCCAGATAATTTAGTGTCAAGACCATATCTTCTTGCTATCAAATCGTCTGCATAGTCTTCGAATGTCTTTGCATCTGGAAATTGATTGTTGCCTCTTAAATCATATTTAGTAGGTGGTGTATATCTCACGAATGTGCCAACTATATCCCTTTGAAGTTCTTTTGGCATTTTTTCAAAAGGCTCAACTACAAATCCAGCTTTTCTCAAAGCCTTAAGTGGCTCTAAAGAAGTTGTTATAGAATCTTCCAAATTATTACTATTCACAAAATCTATGTAGTCAGCCATAGTCATAGTCTTATATTCATCAGGCATTCTGCTATTTTCGTAATCAAATACGTTTTCTGGCATTTTTGCACCTTGATTGTATTTTTCAGCCATTAATCCAGAAACATCCTCTCGTAATGGCACTCTAATTGGTGGTCTGCCTGGGTTCTTCAGTGAATACAAAAGCTCTTGTTCTGGTGCAGTTAATTTGATTTTTAAATTTCTTAATCCAAATAACTCGTCATCTACTTCATCAAACTTTTGTTTATTTTTCTCATATGACTTAGTGCCTGGTGCAAAGCCTCTTTGTCTTCCTGCCTGACCTCTATCTGATTGCAGTTCTTCTACATATAATGTTTTGCTTCCATCTTCTAAAGTTCTGTCCTTTGTTCGAAGGTGAACAATTGGATTATAGTTAGGAAAGTGAATTGGATTTTGATAATCATCGATATCGCTATACTCACCTAATCTTGCTGAGCTTGGATTATTAGATTGTTTGCCTATTACGAACTCTCTATAATTTGAGCCACCTTGTTGAGTATTTTCACTAAACCTAGCGTCTTTCGCTACATAATCGCCATTTTGTATAGCATAACTTTCTGTCTGTACTATGGCTTCGTTAATGTTTCCTCTATTTGCAATTTCGTCAAATCTAAATGAATCCATATCCTCTCTATTATAATCCAGAATTTTATATTGTTCTGATTGAGTGATATCAAATATGTCTGCATTTTTATCAAATGTGAGAAAGTTTCCACTTTTATCGTCATAAACTATTCTGTACCCAGTTTTGTTATCCTCCAAAACTCTTGTAGGATTTGTTAACTCTGTTGCTGACCTTGTTTCATCTGATACATTTAGACCTTTGTTGAGTTCATCGATCTCATAATTACTAAATTTATTATACTGAGGCGTTTCTGATATCTTTTTTGTCATATCCTCAAATATTAATGTTGAGCCTTCAGTGATAGGATTATCTTGATACACATCTTCGTATAATTCTAGTTTATTAACATTTATTTTTGTTAATATGTCTTTTTTTGTAATAGGTCTGTTGGTAACTTTAAATAAATCATCAAGACCAGTATCAACTAACTCTGCTTCAGTTACGCCTTGATTCTGAAAATATTTTTTAAAGTCTGCTCCACTACCTTTGTTTTGTTTCATTTTATTAGCAACTTCTTCTGATTTATAGAAAAATCCTAATTCATCTAACTTTCTTGGATTTGTCATGACCATATTAGGTGGCATTCTTCTAGTGCTTGCTAACATTACTGGCTCTTTTGGCAAAGCCCCTACATTTGTAGGTACATTATCGCCTTTGAGCTTTTTTGATAGTGATTGAGAAAAGCCCTTGAGACCTTTTGCTATGGGTTTTGTTATAAGTGCACCCTCTAACACAGCAGCAGCTCCCTCAATAGCTGGGGCTATATAATCAGTTCCCTTTTGTGCTCTCTTAAATCCTCTTCCAGCTTCTTGAAGATAAAAAGGTATACCAAAAGGTGTAATATCTAATAAGCCAATTGACTTACTAAACGTCTCAGCATTAGGGTCTCCCACAAAACCTCTAGCCACATTACTTATTGCTCCCTTTGGCGTGCCTAAATATGTTAGAAGGTCTCTTATGCCATAGTTTAGCTTTTCTCTCATGGTAGGCTTGTATGGCTCTAATGTAGCCCCTTGAGATTGTTGTATATTCTTTTCTAGTTGGTTAAGTGGCACATTAGAATTGTATATCATAGAAGCATACTGAGGATTTTCAAAAACGCTAGGCTCTACGCTTTGAGCTTCCTTAATTCTGTTCTCTCTAAAAAACCTATCTAGCTCATTCTCAGCCATTTAGAACCTATACTCTATATTTGCCCCAATATTCTTTTCTTTTCCAAGTGGCGTTCCATCCACTGGATCAAAGTAGTAAGGGTTTATTTGACCTTGTATATTTAAGCTTGTGTTTTCTGTAATTGGTATACCTAAATACGCTCTTAATTGATTTACTGTAAGACCTTGCCCAAACTGTTGGCTCTCTGGTGCTCCATATGCTTGTACCTCTTGTGGATAATCCACTTGCCCTTGCATATAGTTACCACTACCACCAACACCAAATACAGTAGGTTGCCCTTCTACCATAGAAGGTGCAGTAAAGTTTAAATCTACACTACCTTCTGCTCTGTTTTTTGTTCTAATAGCCTCAGTCTTTCCTGTAGGTAAATATATAGGCATTTCGTTTACAGAACGCCCACCAATAATATTTACCTCTGGGGCTTTCATTTTTAATTTATTTAAAAAGCTTTTAACATCCATTACACTTGTCCTGCTGATAATGTTCTAGCCAATATCTCTAGCGTTTCTTGGAAACCTTTGTCTAGTTTCTTAGCTGCAGTAGCAAACTTCTTAGGGCTTACCTCATCTGATTCTAGACCTTTTGATTTTAAAAATTTCTTAGCAGCTCTTATTTCAGCGTTAGCTACCTTTTTTATTTTTGCTTTCTTAGCCATTACTCAACCTTTACTTTGTCATTGCTAATAATAACTTCTTGCTCATCAAATGTTCTGCCACCTCCAAAGAAGGCGTTTATATCTGGGCTTGCCAATATATCTTTTTTCTTTACTTTAAATGCTTGTAGTGGACTTTGCAATCGCTTTTGCCAAGGTAAGCTAAGGTCAACATTATAATTAGGGTTTAATGTAAACGAACTGACGCCACTATTTTCGTCTAAATCGCCATATCTATAAACTGTTACTTCTTCTGGTAAGTCTTTAAGATAATCTTGTGTAAGTTCTTGTATTTCTTTCTGAGCATCATTAAGTTCTTTGTCTGTCAATGATGGTGGCATATCTTCACTACCAAATTTTAAAGCTCCAGACTTTAACTCCCCACCATAACCTTTGGCAAACTCTTTATCTGCATGAAATAAGTTTTTGTAGGCGTCTGGCGTATCTAATTGTACACTTTGGTCAATAATATCAGAATACTCACTTAAGCTTTTGCTAGTGCTTGGTAATGCCCCTATTTTATTTCCTAGAGCATCTACAACATATGTGATGCCTTTTACTATAGGATTTACCATTTACCAAGCCTTACATGACCAATATCTAGCTTTTGTTTTCGGGCCTGGATTGTCACAATTGTGTCTAGACCTAAAGCTTTTTCTATTACCTTTTTGGTTTTTCTTAATTCGCATGTTTGGGTCACCAAATGTCACACGCTTTACCTTATCACCATCCATTACATAGACAACTGACTTCTTCTTGCCATAAGATGTTTCGCCCTTAGCTATTCTTCTAGGCTTGTTTAGAGATACACTTTTGCCTTTGTATTTAGCCATTAGCTTTCTTCGCTTTCTTTTTGGCTGCTGCCGATAAATCTTTCATGTGTACTAAGTACTTACTATTTTTTGTATGTTTAGCACCTGACATAACTTTACCCTTAGCATCTTTATGAGTTGCTCCCGTATACTTAGTGCCATCTTTAAAATAATGATTAACGCCTTTAGCCATTATGCTTTCCTCTTCTTTTTAACTATTGTTTTGACTTTTTTCATAGGATTAGCTCTTTTTCTTTTGACTGCAGACTTGATTTGTCCTTTTGACATAGCGTTTGCTTTTGCTCTAGGCACACACTTGGGATATTTTCTCTTGGCGTCTTTCTTTTGTTTTGTTCTACCACACTTAGCATATCCTCCACCCTTCTTCTTAGAGCCAATATCTACCCAGTCTTCTTTAAACCACTTTGTTAATCCACCACTACTCTTTGCCATTATGCTGACCTATAGCCTCCACCTCTTGACTTGTATGTTTTAACAAGCCATGCATTTGCATAAGCGGATGGGTATACATCGAACTTACGCTTTGCTTCTGCTTTTACTCTTGCATACAACGCCTTATTAGTTGGAACTGAACCTTTTTTCTTAGTTGACTTTTTCTTAGTTGTTCTCTTTTTAACTGCCATATCAACTCCTATGTAGCTGGTATTAAACTTTGAGCGTATTTATATGCTTCTTCATCGCCTAGTGTCCTTTGTATCTCTAAGAACTTAGACGCCTCATCTATCAATTGTTGGTCTACTGGTTGAACTGGCGTATTCATAGCCAACTTTCTATAATCTGCAGGCATAGATTTAAATTCACCAAGACCCTTGCCCTCCGCTCTGACCTTAGACATTGGGTCTCTAAGCATTATAGTTTTAGGTATACTAGTTCCAAAGGTAAAAACTTCTGCATCAGGTGCTTTCATAATTTGTGAATCATAACTTGGATGCTTGCTAGGGAAAACACCAGACTTTAAGTCTGCAAACCTAGAACCCATACCTAAAAAATCATCTGCTATTAATCCTGGGTTGGTTGTGGCTAGTCGTATCTGACCTATGTTTGGTGCTCCTAAATTCTGCATTTCTGCTTTATCAAAAACTTCAACCAATTTTTTTCTTGATGATCCAGGAAGATTTCTAAAATATGTTGCAAATTCATCTATATTACTTAGATTAGGTGCATCACTAAATGGTGTATAATTTTTACCTTTAATTGAATATTTATGATCTTTTATAACTTTAGACATTTCATTAAGGTTTTTCTTAGTATTTTTCCCAACTCTCAATGATTCAATAATTACGTTAGCAACATCTACTGAAAAGTCTCCACCTCTTTCACCCATTGTAACAGTCATTCCAACAGGATTGCCACCCATTTGCTCTACTGTTTCTAATTTTTTATTAAACTCTTCCATAGTTCCAAGCATAGATGCCCAGCCTTGGTTTGCATCATCCATAAATTGTATGCCCCCAAATGTTCTTACAGGGTTTTCAAACTGCAAATCACCTATCCCAGTGATAATTACATCTCTACTAGTTCTATCTCCAACTAAAGGAATTATTGTTTTACCTTGTAAGACAGATGCATCTCTAGCAAGTGTAGGGTTTTGTTGCAATGCTCCTACTTGCCCTCTCATGTTAAAATCTTTTAGTGGGTCTCTAACAAGTTTAGTGTAACTTCTCTGAAATGGTGGAGGTTTATCTTTGATCATGTCTATGGCTCTTGTTTTGTCGCCAAAAGCACCAAGTATTTCATCACCTGTTATCTCAAACTTAGGTAATGCTCCAAATTCTTTCTTTATTTGCTCTGTAGTGGCTACATTACCTAAAGCACCAAGTTCATTCTCACTGAATAAAGGCTTAAAGTTCTTAGTCAAAAACTCTAATAGAAACTTACTTTTAGACATTTATGCCTTCTTTGATTTAGACTTCTTTTTCTTTAACATAGCTAGTTTTTTAAAATCAGCCCCAGTCAACTTGTTCTTTGGCTTTGCCATGTTAGCAATCTTTTTTTGTTTTGATGAATATACTTTTCCTGGCATGATTACATTCCTATCTTTGGTGAGCCATGACCAAGTATCTCATCCATGACGCCTCGCATATCGCCACTATCTACTTTCATGACTTTGACCTTAACGTCTCCATCCATCTCTTCGTAATTTTCTTCCTCTTCTTCGTCTGGAAGTATCATACCTTGATAGCATAACAACAGAAAGTTAACTAACTGATCATCAGATAGCTCTAAACCTGGTGCATTATGAGGAAAACCCATCTTTTCCATGAAAAGTTCAGCGTTCTCTTCCATGTTCTCTATGTTGATATCAGCCATATTTTTCTCCTATAAGTTGCTTGATATTAGATACAAAACCCAAAGCGTAACAAATCCCTTCGCCCACTTTACTTATTACCTTAACTACCTTGCTCTTCTTGCCATATCTTCCCTTGGACAAGTCATAAGCCATTTGTTTAGCCCAAGCTAAAGCTAAAGGCTTGGTAATTTTGTAGACTATTCCTTTGTCTCTCATTTTTGTAGCTACATATTCTCCCCATACACAATAACCTTTATACACCAATGGGTCTACACGTTTTCCATATATCTGATCATATTTGTAGATATATTTTTTCATATCACCCATTTCATAAAGAGCAGTGCATATGTATGTAGATGAATCAGAAGAAGAAGCTGCGTCATCGCTGAATGTGTTTGATAAATCTTTGCCACTAGTTGTGTCTGTTACAGAAGTCTCTGCCCCAGTCTGAGAACTTTGGCTAGGGTCTACCCCTTCTGACCTACCAAATCCTAAACCTATGCCCTTACTGCCAGTGTACCCAGATCCAGTTGCACCACCTAAGTCTCCAGTAGCACCAACACCACTTCCTATCCCACTTGAAATATTATCTACTTGTTGCTGAGTATATATGCTAGGTGTCGTTGTTCTAGCCTCATATCCTCCAAGCACACCACCACTTGGGTCAATCTTTCCTAGATTGGTAACACCAACTGTTCCCTTTGTATAGCCACTCATTGGGTTTAACCCCACATTATATGATGTTAGCTTGCCTTGATTCATGCCAAAGTTTTGTGCCTCTCTTTTCGACACCACGCCATCTTTATTAACATCTGCCATACTTCTTGCAGTATCTAATGATGGGTCTGTAACCATGCCAGTTACTGTATCTACAAAACCTCTGTTCTGACCAAGTGCAGACTGAGCTGCTTTTTCTGCATTATAGCTTGTAATACCCTGAGCTACAGTTCCTAATGCACTTATTGCAGGATTGCCAGTTAATCCCAAGCCATATCCTAATGCTGAACCTTTGCTTACGCCAATCCCTCCCAAGTTCAATCCACTAGGATTAGTCATCTCAAAGCCTCGTGACAAGTCTCCATATTGACCTTGAGTTAATGAACCTAGTGCACCTAAGTTTTGATTGGCTCTTGCCATTTATCTGACCATGCCCTCAGCGAAAGGATCGATACCTCTTCTTAGCATATCCATCTGCTCTCTTGACATGCCACTTGCATCAAAAGGTCTTTGTGGTGGTGCTTGAGGTGGCATCTGAGGTAAAGCCCCTAACTGTTGTGGCATTTGTTGACCACCCATTGTCTGAGGTCTTGGCATAGGAGCTTGCATTTGTTGCCCACCAAACTCTTCTGGTCTTACTGTGCCCATTGATCGTTCTCTAACAACTGCTTCAATAGCATCTTGCTCATTTAATCCCATGTCCATAAGTAAACGTACTTTGTCTATGTCTGTCATATCTCGTTGTGGCATCATGCTATCCATACCCATATCCATATTTGATGGTATGTTTTCTCTAGCCATTTGACTCATCTCGCTTTCACGAACAACGCTTCTTGGGTCTAACATTTGATTTATTTCGCCTTCTCTCATAACAGCTCTAGGGTCTGTCATTCTGTTGTCTTGCGGCATCCTTTATAATCTCCTTTTGTATTTCAGCTTGGTTTTTCTCACGCTCCATCTGCAGTTCAAGTTCCAACTTGGCTACTTTGGCTTGTAAGTCTGCTTGTAGCTTGGCTTGCTCTATCTGCAAATCTTGTTTCGCTTCTGCTTCGTTAATTGCTAGTTTCTGTTGTGCTTTAGCTTGGTCAGCTTGTATCTGCACTTGTGTTCTAGCTTTCAATGCTTCAGCTTCTAATTTTGCTAATTCTTGTGCATATTGTAATGGGTTTTGTTTCTGTTGCTGTTGTTGCATCATTTTAGCTAATGGTGCGATTGCTTCCATCTGAGGTGCTTTTGCTACAACTTCTGCTGCTCTTTCGCTTATAATCCTATCCATTTGTGGGTTAATGTCTTCGAACTTGAACTTAGGGTCACGAAGCTCTGGCAAGGTTGGAAGGGATACGCCAATACTCGCTTGCATCTTTTGTCTGTATAACAGAGCAATGTGTTCAGCTATATGGGCTATCATGATTGGTTGCATAGCCGCAGCACCTGGATTACCAGCTAAAGATGGGTCTTGTAAAAACTGAAGGTGAACTGCAATGTGTGCTTCATGATCTTGATCTGGAAAGGCTCTTATGGCTTTGCCATACATCAAGGCAGTATTTTCAGTTATTGGGTCTAACCTTGATGCATCGTCTGGCTTTTTTAGTATTTCGTCTATGTTGTTAATACGAATAGCTTCGAGCATTCTTTTGTTAGCTTCATACTGATCGTATAATTGTGGACTAGCAGTAGACATCTGAAGAACTGCTTGAGCTTGGGCAATTCTCTGTGCAGTACTAAATATGTTAGGGTCACTAACTGGTATTATATCTATTCTTTCGTCAAAGTCTTTTGCAAATATAGTTTCGCTTATACCACCCATAGCAAAGGTAAAGCTCTCTGGCAGATATTCTGCATTAAGCTTCGCCAACATCTTGAACTCTTGACCTTGTGAATAATGTAGTCTTTTGTGTATGGCACTAAAGGCTTTACTACCTTGCTCAATCAGTGCAACTGTTGAACCCACGGGAGCGTTTGGGTTAACATCGCCAACATTAAGGTCTGCAGTACTAGCAAACCTTCTTCCAGCATCAGCGATAGCGTTCATAAGATTGAACAAGGTGCTTGAAGGCTCTTTAAATGGTAAAGGCATAATAGCTTTGTTTACATCATCAACAGTGGCATCTAAATCTGCAAACTCACCAGGGTTTATCTGCATTTCTCCACCAGTCACTCTACCTTTGAGCTTAAATCCACCTTGCATGTTAGCGAAAGCTGCTGAATCTAATAATGCTCTTAGTGATCCAGTAGCCGCTTTACCTAGCCCACCTATCATGTGATACAAGCCAAAACCATAGAACCCAGTACCAGGCAAGAACTTATAACTTACAAACCAGTCTCTTCTTTTCTGTCTAGGGTCTTCTTCTCTCCAATTACGCCTTATGCTAACTATCTTTTCTGCATCGTAATCAATTGTAATTACATAAGGTAACGCAACCATATTATCATCATCTTCTTCTTCGATAGTGTCTATGCCATCGAATGTTTGGTAAGCGTGTACCTCTAGAAGCGTCATAACCTCATCTTCACTATCACCATATGGGTCAACGCCCTCTATCTCACTACCTACGTCTCCACTAGGGTCTATGTCTTCCCCACTATACTTACTTGGTAAATAAAACCCAGCCTTAACATATTTGTTAAAGTCATTCTTAGGCATACGAATAACGTGAGTGTATCTGCTTGATGTGTATAGGTCTTTACTCTCTGGAGAAACTACAAAGTCTTCTGCCTTTACAAATTGTGAGCATTGCCTATCTAGGTTAGCATCCCACCAAACTTTTTTGAAAGTGTGACCAATTAGAGGTAATTGAAATAACATTTGGTCTAAATCAGGGAAGTACTCTGGCATATCTTGAGTGATCTGATAGTTCATAAAGTCTTTTACTCTACGAGCTTGCTCTTCCATCTCTTCGCTTGGGTCGCCAACTATTATTGTTTTAACTGGCCCGCCACTTGGATATAATTCTGCTATTGCTCTTGCATTAAATTGTGTAGCTGCTTCAGCTATCATAGGATGAACTACATTGCTTAAACCTCTTGTAGCCCTTTGGTCTTCCTCTTCTTCTTGACCACCATGAACATCAAGAGTTTCTAACCCTTGCTTATATCTGTCTTCCCATTCTGATCTTGCTTCTTTGTCTGCTTCATAACTTGTGATTAATTGGCTTGCTACTGCATTTAGTTCTTTGGCGTCTATTTGTTCTGCAAGGTTCTGATCAAAAGATGTATCATCTTGCTCAACAATGTCTAAAGATGGGTCGCCTACTAAGACCTCATCATTGCCAATATCTTCTATTTGAAACTCATCTGAAGGCATACCTTCTGCAAAAGGAATTACTTGAGGTTCTCTAGCCATATATTGTCATCCTTCTCTCTTGAACTTCATCTTCTTCATCATAATCTGTAGAATGAGTGATGAACCAACCTTTTCTTAATCTTAGCCAAGCCTGTGTACAAGTGTCAACTATATCATCATTATCACCCGCAGGGAAGGCTGAACATATATCAATTAAGTTTTTAGCCCATTTTTTACCTTGTGGATAGAATATTCTTCCATCTTCGAGCAATGCAGAACTACTATGTGCCCTAGCAATCTTGTCTCTATCTGGTGAATAAGCTAATACTGGTATGCCACCCATCCTTAAATCTTGTAGTAAACTTTGTCCACTAGCTTTCTTTTCTATCAACACTGTATCTGGCTGCCAGTCATCATATGCTTCTTGAGCAAGCTTTCTTAACTCTGGGTAAGTTACCTTGTCATACCACATTTCTACAACTATGGCGTTTACTTGTCCATTTTGCCTAAAGATGCCCCACGTTGTTCTTGCACTGTAACTACTTGTTTCTTTCGTGCTGAACGCAGTATCGTAGCTTTGAACCAAGTATTCAATCTCTGGAAGATCATCTTTTTCCCAGGGTACCCACCATTCAGCTTTGAGGATACCACCTCCTTTGGGCATTGGTCTCTGTTGCAATTGACCAGCACTAGCGTATGAACCCAAACTTTTTTCCAAATTATCAAGAGTTTTTTCGTCAATCCTCTTCTCCCACAACAACTCCCCTTCTCTAGTTCTTGGGTCGCTAAAGCCAAGCGTTGATCTAGTTGGCGTTGGGTGACCAATTTCGTATCTTGCAGGTAAACATAAATGATCCCAATCATTGTACTCATTCGCTAATATGTGTCCAGTAAGGTCATTTTCATGAACCCTCTGCATAATTATAATAAATGCTCCAGTTCGTGGGTCATTCAGTCTAGTTTGCATAGCCTGATCCCACCATTCTAAAACGCCTTCTCTAACTGCTGATGATTCAGCCTCTCTTACGTTGTGAGGATCATCAATGACAATTATGTCACCACCTTCACCAGTTAGTGCCCCATCTACTGAGGTCGCTATCCTCTGACCAGTTTTATCATTCTCAAATCTTTGCTTTTGATTTTGGTCAGTAGTTAATGAGAATATATCACCAAAGTGGCTTTTGTACCAAGGGCTTTCAATTAATCTTCTGCATTTAACACTATCTCTGATAGATAATGACCCAGCATAACTAGCAAATAAAAATCTTTTTGATGGTTGTACAGTCCAAGTCCAAGCTGGTAATGCTACTGCTACACTGATTGATTTCATGTGTCTTGGAGGTATGTTAATAATAAGTCTTTTAATGTCGCCTTCTACGACTGCTTGTAGGTGTTCTGATATAGCGTCTATGTGCCAATTATCATAAAACTCTCTGCCAGGTTCAATCGCTTGCCAAGAGTTTTTTGTGAACTCCTTCAATGACCTCTTCATTTCCTCCTTCTCTGCTAGTAGATATAGCTCTGGCAAGGACTCTTTTAAGGTTTCTAAGTTCATCATCTGATATCCTACTTAAATCTATAGTTTGCCTTTTCTCTATTACTGTTTCTTTCTCTATCTTATCTTGCCATCCTGCTCTGTTCTTTAGGTAAAAGATCATTGCAGTATTATCTCCTTCTAGAGCCTTTTCATAAAGCCTATTTGTTATAGTCTGTATGCCTTTACCCTTTCCTCTTTTTATAGCTTCTGCAAACTCTGTAAATTCATTCTGCTTTTCGTATAGAGTAGATAATCCTATACCTAACGCCATAGCTATTTGTTCTTGTGTTAATCCTTGTGCTGCATAGGCTTCAGCCTTATCACACATTTCTTTTG
>Ga0181401_1000023_pt1 | contig 50330 bp, 65 predicted proteins | sample 24SPOviralmetaG_FD_130130 | JGI IMG/M metagenome (GOLD analysis project Ga0181401, IMG submission 130130) | Marine viral communities from the oligotrophic San Pedro Time Series (SPOT) site, San Pedro Channel, CA, USA - 24 SPOT_SRF_2011-07-20 | ecosystem: Environmental > Aquatic > Marine > Strait...
AAGATGGTAAGTATATTACTGCAAGAAAAGCGGCAGGTCTTGAAGAAGGCGTAAGAGATAAAAAAGATTTCTTGGGTGCTATAGAGTATCTTGGTTATGATGATGAAGAGTTAGAAAATTTAAAAAATCCTTTTTTATCACAAGAAGAAAAAGAAGCTAACTATGAAAAAAAATTAGACGAACTTGAAAAAGAAGGTACTGGAAATTACAGATTTATTAAGGGTTCCCGAGGCGAGGATAGATATTCGATGACACCTGAAGAATATAAATTATTAAGCGAAGAATATAAAGCAGCTAATGAAGGTGGAGCTTTATCTTTAGCAATTGGTAAAACTGTTGCACAAGGGTTTGAAGACTTTAAAAAAGAAAAATTTGGAACTTCAAATACTACTTTTACAAGTGATGAACATATACAAAACATGCGTGAAAGGTACAGACAAAAATTAGCCGAGTCATCCGGCCTTGAAAAACCAGGAGAAGACAGCAGAACAGATTTCTACGACAAAGTTTCAAGTGAATATGCAGGAGGAGGAGCAGACCAGTCTGTATTAAATTTAGAAAAACTAGCTCAAAGTAATGAAATAAAAAATTTACAAAAAGAAATAGGTTTTGAAAACCTTTCTGAAAGAACTTCTAAAGAACAAAAGAAAAGTTTTATAAGAAGTATAAGTGATTTTGCTTCTAAGTATAAAGTACCTCTTACGGTTGTAGCCGGTCTTGTAGGTGGACCAGGAGGAGCTCAGCTAGCAAAACAAGTTCTTGGAGCAAACGATATGGCTCGAATGGGAGTTGACGTAGTAGGTGATGTAAGAAAAGGTGACCTTAAAGGGGCCGCTGAAACAGTTGCAGGCGCTGTTATAGGTAAAAATACAGTAGATAATGTAAAAGAAGGAACTAGGGTAGTAAAAGAAAAAGATATTAAAGGTGGAGTAGCATTAGGAACTGATATAGCACTTGGGAAAGGTGCAGGTGATGTTGTAAGAAAAGTTTTAGGAACAGAAGGAAATCAAACAAATGAACAAACCGCTCAAACAAATGAACAAACTGTTCCAAAACAAGAAAATCAAAAGGTTGCTAAAAGAGAGCCAGAGCCAGAGTATGATGGTAATATAGGATCTATTTTTAGCGACGGCGGTAGAGTAAACAAAGCATTAGGCGGACCAATTGATTTAGCGGCTAGAAAAAAACAATCGCAATTAGATTTTTTAGCAAGACAACCAGATGCGCAACTTCCACAGGCACAACCACCTGCAGTTAATCCTCAACCACCTGCAGTTAATCCTCAACCACCCGCAGCTCCACAACCTTTTGATATGTCTAAATATCAGGGTGGTACATTTTCAGGTGGTATAGAAGATTCAAGAAATATTGCTCTTGATCAATTAGCAGGTATGGGAGTTGATACTAGTAAGTATGCTAAAATGACAGCAACAGATACAAGCGGACCAAAGTTTCAGGGTCTTTCAATGAATGAAATTTTCGCAATGGATGAACAAACAGCTAGAGACACACTTGGTTTTGATCCATCTGATCCAGACGCTAGTCCTGAGTTTGAAGAATTTTTAAGAGTTAATGATCCAGGTCCTATGGCAATAGGTCCAGGAGGCCCTCCAGGGATGCAAACTGAATTTCTGAATCAAGACGAACTTTCACAAATTCTAAACAGAGCGATTCCAAACTATATGCAAAAAGCTCAAGAGATTGGTGAAGACTATACTCTAGATGAAATGTTAGCAATGAGTGATGATGAGCTTGCAATGATAGAAGATAGATACGATAAAAAAATGGGTTATGGTACATATGCTAAGAGACCAGGTAATACTCAAACAGGATATGATCCAGACGCTATGCAACAGTATAATGATATGCAAAATTTTATGGGCGAAGTTGAAAGACAATCTAAAGCTGCACAAGGCGCACCGGGTAATACTCTTAATTATTCAACAGGCGGCAGGGTTGGTTTTTCATCTGGAAGTGAGAGAAAAAGAATTGATAGAAATATGCAAACTGATTATTCTAATCCTTTTAATAACTTAGCTAAAGTAAATCTATCGAGAGAAAAAGCATTTACCAATGCTCTTTTTAAGCGAAATAAAAAATTAGTTGCAGATGAGAAAAAAAGGAAAAAAAATCTTACCATACTAAATGAAGATGCTAGGGCAAAAGCATTACAACGATTAAATTTATTAAAAAGATTATACGCTAGCGGAAAAAGATAATGTACAAACCAAGTGCAGCTACTCAACAAATGTTAGATTCTCTCACAGAGAAAAATCGTAAAGGTTTTGCAATAGGTGGCGGTAATTTTTACGGTAGTAATCTTGGTACTCGTGAAGGGTTTTCTAACTACACAGGTGCGAGAGGAGCAGCTAGAAAAAAAGGAACTACTATAAATAATTTATTTAATGAAGACCCTACGTTAGAAAAAAATATATCAAAGGAATACGAAAAAGGATCTGGCGCAGATAGAATTATAAGAGATTTAAATTTAAAAAATAAAGTTAGTCCTAAAGCTCTTCAAGATTATATTAATGAAAAATTAAGTACTGGCAAATTTAAAATTAGAAAACCAAATAAAATACCGGATACTCTTAGACAACCAGGAGAAGAATCTAGAAAATTTATGGACTACATAGAAAATATAATAAAACAAAATCCTAATAAAAAAAATATGTTTCAAAATTTAGAAGCTTCGGATGTAGTTAAAAATTCAGGTGCAAATATTAACACAGACAATGCAACTAGAATTTTAAGTAAGATATATAATTTAGCAACTAAAGGATCTAAACTTGAAAAATTTTATCCCAACATAGAAAAAAGAACAATTGAATTAATAGATAGTGGAATGGGTACTCCAGACATAACAAACACTTTGATAGAAGAAGGTTTAATTGAGAGACAGATAGATACAAGTAATAAAACTAGTTATAGAGCTACAAAAAATTATTTTCAAAGATTAATTGATAGTAATAAAACAAAAATTAAAAAACTAACTGCACAGCCCGGAGATATAGTAGATATAACTACAAGAAATTATAGAGATGCTGCAATTAAAAATGTACTAGACAACCAATCTTCATCTATTACCTCCAATAGAATTTCTACAATTGTTAGCGAAGAACTTGGAGAAAAAGTATCTCCCGGATATGTTAAATCTTTTTTTAAAAGAAAAAATATAGATATTGATAAATATATTAAAACAACTGCTCAAAGAATTTTCCCTGAAGTAAAAGCCTTAGATAAAATAGTTAAAAAAAATATAAAATATTTAACAGACCCCAATGCTACCTTTATTGATAAAGGACAATTTTTAAGTGACGAGTACACAAAAGTTATGGGAAAAAATAAAGCACAAACTATAACTGCTAACGAAGCTGGATTAAGACTTAAAAAATTGTTGGCAATCTATGCCGGAACAGATCAAAGATATAGTGCAGATTTATATAATCAAATAAAACCTTTAAAAAATTATACAAATCCTTTTATACAAAAAAATTTAATAGGTCTTACTTCTAATTTATCTCGATCTTCAAATATAGATGTAGCAAAAATGCTTGGTTTACCAAAAAAAGATATAGAGCTTTTACAAAACTTACAAAAAGCGACATCACAACTTGGAAATTTTAAAATAGCTGGAGACCATACAGATATAAAAGCTATTATGAGTGATTTTCCTAAGTACAAAAAAAATTTTATGAAAATCCAATATATATCTAATGATTTAAATACGTTTAAATCTACTTATGACAAAAAAATAATAGCATTATATAATTCTGCAAAAGCAGGAGCGGCTCCAGAAACAATAATGCCTAAGTTAGAAGAAATACAAAATGATTTTAAAACCAAAACTGGATATGACATAGGAGGATTTTCATTTAAGAAAAATGGTAAAATAGCAATCGATCCTCAAACAGCAGCTATTAATGAATACAGATATCCAATAAATGATAATGTTATAGAAACTATGGGTAACATAGAAGCTTATGAAAATAAAAAATACACAAATGTTTTAGATAAAGAAGTAATGGGGGCTAAAGGTTCTCCAAATAAAATAAAATCTATTTATGAAAAATACAAAGGTAATAAAAAAGTTATTAATAATAGTAAATATGTAAAAGCATTAGATAATATTCCAAAATTAAAAGGATTTAAAAAAGCACTTTTGTATGGAGGAGCCGGTGCCGGTGTAATACTTACTACAGCTGCTAACGCAGATACAAACGGTGATATGTTTATGCCCGTTGATCCAGGTGTAATTGTTCCTCAAAAAAAACCAAAGGAAGGAACTACCGAAGGTGGATCTGCGGCTGCTGCGGGGAGTTCTGTTTTATTAGGTAAGTATGCAAAACCTTTTTTAAAAGGAATCCTTAAAACTGTGGCCTCATTACCAGCTGCAGGAACTTTTGCTTACATGGATATAAAACAAGGAATGAATGAAGGACAAAGTTTTATTGATGCTGCAACAGACCCTACTGTTGGATTGGAATTATTATATCCAGAACTTTTTAAAAATGCAGGTCCATTAATGGCAAGGGCTGCAAGACTTTCTACTCCTGTTGGAACTGGAATTACTGTAGGTGGTACTCTAAAAAACAGGGCTAAAGAAATGATGAAGCAAGCTGAAGGTATAACTTCATTAGATGAAGGAGAGGAACAAAGAAGATTGATAGAAGAGTATGCAGCAAAAAATTATAAAGGATACAATCAAGGTGGTAGAGTAAACTTTGCAGACGGACCAGAAGATCCTAAGAAAAGAAAGTTTATGAAGATCATGGGTGGGCTTGCATCCATACCTTTACTTGGAAGATTTATTGATATTGGAACAATTGCACAAAAAGCAGCTCCTGTAGTCGCCGAAACTGTAAAAAGTGTACCACCTTATTTTTTTAGATTAGTTGAAAAAATTAAATTTATGGGTGATGATGTAACAGACGTAGCTGCAACTAGTGATAGAGAAGTTGTTAAGTCGTATAAAGATTTTGAAATGAGAGAAAATATGTCAACAGGAGAAATTATAATTAGAAAAAGAAACGAGGGTGTATTCTATGATCAAGATGGTATAATATCAGATGAGTACATGACTTATAAACCCGGCACGGCAGATGAAGCTACTAAAATGAGAACCGTAGATGAGTATGAAGAGTTTACAGTAAGACCTGATGATGAAGGTAAATTAAGAGATTCTGAAGATGGATTGGATAGCATAGATGAAATTTTAAAAGAAGCAGGGGATACTGATTCTATGACACTTAAAAATTAAATGACAAATAAATACCCTAAATGGCATCTTTTACCACCGAAATCTGGGCCTCAACCACAAGGCTTGAATTTAAAACATAACAATGTTAAAACAGTGCGATTGGAGAAAATAAATGGCGGAAATAGACAAGGCGTTACCAAACGTAGAAGAGACAATACAAGTAGCTGAAGAGGACATGGTTCAACAAATGTCTGAACCAGAAAATGTAAATTTTCCATCGGATGCATCAGAAGTAATTGAGAACGAAGACGGCTCCGTAGATATTAATTATGGTGAGGATTCAAACTTACCTGCCCCAGAAGACCATAATGCAAACTTAGCAGACTATTTAGATGAGACAGACTCTGGTAAATTAAGCTCTGAACTAATTGAAAACTATAAAGATTATAAATCATCAAGAAAAGATTGGGAACATACATACACAACTGGACTTGATTTATTAGGATTTAAATATGAAAAAAAATCAGAACCATTTCAAGGTGCCTCGGGTGCGACTCACCCGGTTTTGGCTGAAGCTGTTACACAGTTTCAGGCTCTCGCTTATAAAGAGTTACTCCCGGCTACTGGACCAGTAAGAACACAAATTTTAGGTATCAATACTCCGGAAAAAGTTCAACAAGCGAACCGTGTAAAAGAATTTATGAATTTTCAAATCATGGATCAAATGAGAGAATATGAACCCGAGTTTGATTCCATGTTATTTCATCTTCCACTAGCTGGATCAACTTTTAAAAAAGTTTATTACGATGATTTATTAGGGCGAGCTGTTTCTAAGTTTGTCCCTGCTGACGATTTAGTGGTTCCATATTCTGCTACCTCATTAGAAGATGCGGAATCCATCGTTCACGTAATTAAAATTACAGAAAATGATTTAAGAAAACAACAAATTATGGGTTTCTATAAAGATGTAGAAATACCCGAATCTAATGAAACTTCTGAAACCGAAATTCAAAAAAAAGAACATGAATTAGAAGGTGTAAAGAAAACAGGAAGAAGTGAAGACTTACACACTCTTTTAGAATTTCATGTTGATTTAGATTTAGATGGTTTTGAAGACATTGGACAAGATGGTGAACCAACAGGAATTAAATTACCTTATGTTGTAACTATTGAAGAAGATTCACAGGAAATATTATCTATTAGAAGAAACTATATACAAGGTGACCCATTAAAAAAGAAAATAAATTACTTTGTACACTTTAAATTTTTACCAGGACTAGGTTTTTATGGTTTTGGTTTAATTCATATGATTGGTGGACTATCAAGAACAGCAACAGCTGCTCTAAGATCTCTTTTGGATGCAGGAACATTATCAAACCTACCTGCAGGATTTAAACAAAGAGGAATTAGAATTAGAGATGATGCACAATCAATCCAGCCAGGAGAATTTAGAGATGTAGATGCGCCAGGTGGCAGTATTAGAGATGCATTTATGATGCTTCCATACAAAGAGCCTTCACAAACTCTATTACAGCTTATGGGTGTCGTTGTAAGTGCAGGACAAAGATTTGCTTCAATAGCAGACCTGCAAGTAGGTGAGGGTAATCAGCAAGCCGCGGTGGGAACGACAGTCGCCTTGCTTGAAAGAGGAAGCAGAACAATGTCTGCAATTCACAAAAGAATTTACTCCGCATTAAAAGAAGAATTTAAATTACTTTCAGGAGTATTTAAAACATACTTACCCCAAGAATATCCTTACGACGTTGTCGGTGGTCAAAGAACTGTTAAACAAATGGACTTTGATGACAGGATAGATATATTGCCAGTTGCTGACCCAAATATTTTCTCACAATCACAGCGAATATCTTTAGCGCAAACTGAGTTACAGCTGGCAATGTCCAACCCTCAGATTCACAACACATACAATGTTTATAGAAACATGTACGAAGCGTTAGGTGTAAAAGATGTAGATTCAATATTAGTACGTCCTCAACCACCGGCTCCAAAAGACCCGGCGTTAGAACATATAGATGCAATGGGACAAAAACCTTTTCAAGCGTTTCCCGGTCAAGACCACAGAGCTCATATGACGGCGCATATGAACTTTATGTCTACAAATATTGCTAGAAATAATCCAATGATTATGGCTAGTCTTGAAAAAAACATTTTTGAACACATTTCATTAATGGCTCAAGAACAAGTCGAGATGGAAATGGCAGAAGAAATACAACAAATACAACAAATGCAACAACAAGCGCAACAAAACCCACAGATGGCACAAAACCCACAGATGCAACAACAATTAAAACAGTTTTCTGATAAATTCGAAGCAAGAAAAGCTGTTCTAATTGCTGAAATGACAGAGGAATTTATGAATGAAGAGAAAGAAATTACTTCTCAATTTGATAACGACCCGCTTGCTAAGTTAAAGGCTAGAGAATTAGACCTTAGAGCCGCTGAAAATCAAAGAAGAAAAGAATATGACTCTAAAAGAATTGAATTAGATCGTATGAAAGCGGTTATGAACCAACAAAACCAAGACAATAAGTTAGAACAAAACGAAGAATTAGCTGAAATGAGAGCTGAGACATCTATTGAGAAAACTTTATTGCAAAATGCACTTAAAAAAGATACATAATAATTAAAATAGGAGACTTATGATCAAAACTCAATCTAAACACGTAGATTTTAAAAAATTTACAAACAAAGACGGTCTTTTGAAAGGCGGAATACCTGTTGAGATGTCAAAACCAAATGAATCTCAAACTGACAGAGTACAAGGCCAAAAAAGAATGTTAAAAAACAAAAGATCAACTGTAACTTGGTACTAACATGTGGTTTTCGGCACTTAAATTAGCCGTATCTGCTGGAAGTAAGATTTATGCTAATAAGCAGAAGGCAAAAGTCGCAATGTCTGATGCACAACTGTTGCATGCAGAGCGTCAAGCTCGTGGTGAAGAAGCTTATCAAGGAAAATTGCTAGAAGCAAGACAATCGGATTATAAGGACGAGGCGGTTCTTGTAATTCTCACGTTGCCCATATTGGTGCTTGCATATGGAGTCTTTTCAGACGACGCACAAGCGATGGACAAGATAAAAATCTTCTTTGATCATTTCCAGTCGCTCCCGTCATGGTTCACAAATTTGTGGATCCTTGTAGTGGCGAGTATTTATGGTATAAAGGGAACACAAATATTTAAAAACGGAGGAAAAAAATAATGAGAACTGATTATCAACCGAAACCTAGAGTAAGACCTAGACCTGATCATGAAAAAGCAAATGGTAAAGTTTTATCTGCTAAAGATAAAAAAATGCTAGAGCTTTCACCAAAAGGTAAGATCAAAAAAAATACTCAAACTGGTTAATACAAATGTCAAAAGACAAAAAAAAGAAAAAAATACCTGAAGGTAAAAAGGGTAAGGGAATTAGAAAATTAAAAAAAGTTGCTCCAAAAGTTGCTAAAAGAATGGGCTACAAAAAGGGGATGAGAGCCTGTGGCTAAGCTTTGTGCAAAAGGTAAAGCGGCAGCGAAGCGTAAATTTAAAGTTTACCCCTCGGCATACGCAAACATGTACGGTTCAGCCGTATGTTCTGGTAAAATAAAACCAGGCGGTAAAAAGAAAAAACCTAAAAAAAGAAAATAATGGCCGAAACCGGTTTAAGAAAATGGGTGAAAGAAAAATGGGTGGACATTGGAGCACCGAAGAAAAACGGGAAGTATCAACCTTGCGGGAGAAGCAAAGGCTCAAAGAGGAAATATCCAAAATGCGTCCCACTTGCAAAAGCCACACGGATGTCAAAAGGGCAAAAGGCGAGTGCTGTCAAACGAAAGAGAGCAGCTGGAAATCCGGGCGGTAAACCAACCAACGTTAAAACATTTGTAAAGAAAAAATAATGTCTATTAGAAAAACAACAAAAGGTCCGGGAGCTAATTACAGACCAACTAAGTCTGGAGCTGGTATGACTGCTAAAGGTGTAAAAGCTTATAGAAAAGCCAATCCTGGATCAAAATTAAAAACTGCAGTAACAGGGAAAGTTAAGAAAGGTTCGGCGGCAGCTAAACGTAGAAAGTCATATTGTGCAAGATCACTTGGACAACTTAAACGATCTTCAGCTAAAACTAGAAATGACCCGAATTCTAGAATTAGACAAGCCAGAAGACGTTGGAAATGCTAGACAGATTTATATATAAATTTTTAGGAAAACTTGATAATGTTTTTTCATTTATTGAAACCTATGCTATTAAAGCCACTGAATGGTGTTGGCAAACAAGAGTAACAATTTTAAAGAAAAGGAGAAAGAAATGAAAAGAGCAATACTAGAAGCACTAGAAGCAAGATATAATGCACAGATAGCTGAAGCTGATGCAACAATTAAAATATACTTAGAAAATTCTGTAGGGATTGGTGAGCATCCACAACACATAGACGAAGTGGACAAATTAATTGCTAAAATTACAGAAGCGCAAGAAAAGTTAAAAGAACTACAGGCATTTAAAATATGATTGATCCAATAACAATTGTTTACAAAATTCAACGAATGTTGAAAGAAGGAATCAACCAAATTCAAGAAACTTATACATCTGGATCGGTTGACAATATGGAAAAATACAAGTATCTACTTGGTAAAGCACATGCTTTACAAATAATACAACAGGAAATCTCTAACCTGCTACAAGAAAAGGAGCAAAAAAATGAGCAAGGAAACGTTATCGACTTCGGAAAATCCGAAGATAAAGATGGCTCTTGAAGAAAAATATAAAGAGCAAGATAAAGAAGAAAAGTTAAATAGAGTCGACGAAACAAACGTTGACAAAGTAATAGACAACCTACCAGAACCTTCTGGCTGGAGACTTTTAGTTTTACCTTTTACACCAAAAGAAAAAACTAAAGGTGGTTTAATATTTTCACAAGAATCTTTAGATAAAGCAAGGATCGCAACTAACTGCGGTTATGTTTTAAAAATAGGACCAGATGCATATAAGGATAAAGAAAAATTTCCTGAAGGCCCTTGGTGTAAGAAAAAAGATTGGGTGATTTTTGCAAGATATGCTGGATCACGTTTACCAATAGAAGGCGGAGAAGTTCGTATTCTTAACGACGACGAAGTTTTGGGCACTGTTGCTGACCCAGAATTTATGTTGCATTACATTTAATTTCATAGGAGGAAACTATGCCAACAGACAACGAAGAAAAAAATATTCCTATGGTAGACATTGATACATCAGGACCTGATGTAGATATTGATGTACCAGAGGAAAAAGAAGAAGTAAAAAAAGAAGAAGTAAAAGTTGAACAGGAAGAAACTGTTGAACAAGTAAGAGAAACACCGACAGAAGGTGAAGAGAAAGATGAAGAATTAGAAAGTTATAGTAAAAAAGTCAAAAGAAGAATTGATAAACTTACTACAAAAATGAGAGAAGCTGAAAGACAAAAAGAAGAAGCTTTAGTTTATGCACAATCAGTAAAAGCAACTTCAGATAGTCTTAAGAAAAAATACTCTCAACTAGAAACAAGTGGCTTAAAAGATAGAGAAGAAAAAATTCAATCTAATCTTAAGGCTACTTATGCAACATTAGCAGCCGCAAGAGAAGCCGGAGATTTAGAATCTGAAGTTAATGCTCAAAAAGAAATTGCTAGACTTGGTTACGAGGAAGCAAGATTAGAAGAGCAAAAAGATACTACTTCTAAAGCTGAACTTATGGAAAGACCTGTAAATATTACACCGTCTAGACAACCCCAAAAAACTAGAGAACCTGATCCAAAAGCACAGGATTGGGCTCAAAAAAACAGTTGGTTTGGTAAAGATAGTGCAATGACTTACACTGCTTTTGATATACACAAAAAACTAGTGGATGAAGAAGATTTTGATCCAACTTCTGATGATTATTATGAAGAAGTTGATAAAAGAATAAGACTTGAATTCCCCCACAAATTTGATAGAAGTGGGGATAGGGAATCGACTAGACCTGTACGAACGGTAGCTTCGGCTAGACGTTCTGTCAAACCCGGTCGCAAAACTGTGTCTCTCACACCTTCACAGGTAGCAATTGCTAAAAAATTAGGTGTGCCACTGGAAGAATATGCGAAACAGTTAAAAATCACGAAGGAGGTATAGCATATGAAAAATGAAGAAAACAAAAAGACCACCCGTGCAAGCCAGTCTAGATCTAAAGAAAAAAGACCTACGACATGGGCTCCCCCGTCATCTTTAGATGCACCACCTGCGCCGAAAGGTTTTAAGCATAGATGGTTACGGACAGAAGTTTTAGGGTTTGACGACACTAAAAATATGTCAGGGAAACTTAGATCAGGTTATGAATTAGTGAGAGCTGATGAATATCCAGATGGAGTTTTTCCAACTATGCAAGAAGGAAAATACGCAGGAGTTATCGGAGTAGGCGGCCTTGTGTTGGCAAGGTTACCGGAAGAGATCGCACAATCTCGAACTGAGTACTTTAAAAAGCAAACTCAGGAGAGAAATGAGGCAATCGACAACGATCTTATGAGGGAACAACATCCAAGTATGCCGATCAATAGTGATCGACAAACTCGTGTAACTTTTGGTGGTTCTAAGAAACGTTAATTTTTTAACAATTTTTATCCGCTAAATTAAAATAAACCGTGCTGGAGGTCCTTAGGGACAGGCACATAAAGGAGAAACAACTATGGCTAACGCTTCAACAATAGGCTTTGGTTTAAGAATGATCGAAAGATTGGGTAACACACCTTCAATCGGCGGTCAGTCTGAATACTTAGTCGAGTCAGCTCCAGGTGTAGGTATCTATAAAGGTAACCCTGTTTCACTGCAAGACGCAGCTGGATCAGAGGGATTTTTACAAGATGCTTCTTTCGCAACTACAGACGATACTGGTATTGGTGGTGCATCTTATAATGCAACTACTCAATCAAAATTAGTTGGTGTATTTAACGGAATTTTTTACGTTGATAACACTACTAAGAAACCAAGATTTGTTAATTTCGTAGACGCGGGAACTAACTTTGGAACTGATTATAATACAGGCAACAACAACGGGAAAGCATTTGTTAATGACGACCCAATCCAAGAATATATGGTTAAAGTTGATGCTGCTTGTCCAACAAGTAATAATGGAAAAAACTTCAACGTAAATGATTTCACAGCAACTGATAATAAAGACGGTCAATCGACTGTAACTTTAGATTTAGCTGCTGCTGCAAGTACTTCTATGTGGAAAATTGTCAGAGTCGCAGAAGACCCTGAGAATAAAGACATAACAGCTGCAGGTGCAAACATGGTAGTTGTAATGAACCCATTAGCTAACTTGTATATAGCGTCAGTATAATAGGAGAATAGGAGAATAAATTATGGCAATATCAAGATCACAACTAGTTAAAGAACTAGAGCCAGGATTGAACGCCCTGTTCGGCCTGGAATACAAAAACTACGAGAACGAACATGCTGAGATTTTCGATACTGAATCATCTGACAGAGCTTTTGAAGAAGAAGTAATGTTATCTGGTTTCGGTAATGCGCAAGTTAAAGCTGAAGGTCAAGGTGTATCATTTGATGATGCGCAAGAGACTTTCACTTCTCGTTATACGCATGAAACAATCGCTTTAGCGTTTTCAATTACTGAAGAAGCAATTGAAGACAATTTGTATGATAGACTTGCGTCTAGATATACAAAAGCATTAGCTAGATCTATGGCTAATACTAAACAAGTTAAAGCGGCTAACGTCCTGAACAATGGTTTCGATGGAAACTTTGCAGGTGGTGACGGAGTATCACTTTTCGGTAATAATGCAGGTGGAGCAATTGTAAACCACCCTACATTAGCTGGAACATTCTCTAACCAATTGCAAACTCCTGCTGACCTTAATGAAACATCATTAGAGCAATCTCTAATTGATATTTCTGCTTTCACTGATGAAAGAGGTCTAAAAATCGCTGCTAGAGGAATGAAAATGATCATTCACCCTAATCAGCAATTTACAGCAGAGAGACTAATGGAATCAAAAGGTCAGACGGATACAGCAGATAACAATATTAATGCTATCGTATCTAGAGGAATGGTACCTCAAGGTTATGTAATTAATCATTACTTAACTGATACAGACGCGTTCTATATTAAAACTGATGTTCCTAATGGCATGAAAATGTTCAATAGATCACCTATTTCCACTAAAATGGAAGGTGACTTTGACACTGGTAACGTTAGATACAAAGCAAGAGAAAGATACTCTTTTGGATTTTCTGATCCAAGAGGTATGTATGCTTCTGCTGGAGCGTAATAAATAATTAAATGAGGGGCGGTTTCGCCCCTCATAAATTAACTTAATAGGAAAATAACATGGCAACAATAAACTTATTTCCAAACGACACTGTTCAAGTTGACACTTTAGTGGATGCGAATGGTGGAGCAGTTGGAGGAATAGCAAAAAAAACATACACTGAGATGGTCGCTTTACTCGATGCAGCTAATAATGCAGGGTCGGGATCTTCAGAATACTTAGCCTTAGATGGAACGTACATGGAGATAACTTCAGGTGTTCCCAACACCCCTAATGGAAAATCAGCGGTAATTATAGCTGATAATACTTTTGGCTCATTGAATGCTTCTGGTTTCTCAGGTAATAGTGGTACATTTGTTACACTATATCCTGATAACAACAATTCATAGATTAATAGCTTGAAATATTTTATGTAGCCTTGTATAAAGGCTACATAACTAAGGAGAAAAATTATGGGAATATACAAAAGATTAAAAGAAGCACCAGCTGATTGGAAACCAAAAAATAAAAAACAATGTTTAGAAAACATTGAAAATGCAATTAAAAGAAATGAACAGTTAAAAACTGTTGCATCAGGTGAGCAATTAAGTTTGGCTGAAGAAAAATTAACTTTTTTAAAAACTAAAAAAGAAGAAATTTCAGCTTTATAATTTCAACAAATAAATGAAAATTTTTCTGGTTAATATTTGGGCCTACGATCACCACTCTAGGTTTCAAGTTATATCAGAAGACAACCCTCAATCGCTTGAAAAAGCAATCCTTGACAAACTAGGAGAAAATAGTATAGTTTGGGAAAACCTTGGCGTCAGTTATGACAATAAGGTAAATAGAATAACTTATGAGGAAGTTATAAATGATACAAGACCTATACAAAGCAAAAAGGTCCTTGGAGTTGAAGTGGGAACAGGAACACCTAGATAATAATAGGTATACTCTTGAGATGGTTAGAATTGACGACAAAGTCAAAGAAATCATTACAAAGATTAAGCTAGAAGAAGCTCAAATCGCCCATAGACAGAACAACATTGAAGGTTCTGCTCCAGAAGTTTCAGTAGCTACTTAATCAAAAGCTACACCGTTGGAAAAAATCTACTCCACACTGTAGGCTCTCTTGCACTCTATTAAAAACTGTTGTATAAAAAACACACTATACATTTAAAAAGATTATAGACGCGTATAGTCGACGGCCTAGAGACTATAATCTATTAACTAGGAAAAGGAGAAAAATTATGGCAAGAACTACATTTACAGGACCATTGGTTATCGGAAGAGCAGCAACAACTACTTCAGAAGGTGTCAATGGTGAAGTTATAATACAAAACGCAGATGGAAGCACTTCACCAGTTGGTGGAGGCGGAGGAGTAGCTTGGGAAGTTATTACTGCAAGTAAATCTGCAGATGCAGCTACTGGATTATTTATAGATAACAGCGCGCAAACAGCAGACATAATTATTACAATGCCTGCAACACCAACTGTTGGTGATACAATACATTTAAAAAATATTACAAATAACGCAAACGGTTTTGAATTTAATGAGTTTGTATTTTCTAGCGATGCTGGTGGAATTGAAGGAGTTGTGTCTGGAGCTAGTGGAGCCGGTGGAACAGACTATAGTAAAGGTACACCTATTCCAAGAGGATTTGGAACTACTTCAGGTCAGTACGTTTACAGCGGTTCAACTTACGGCTGGGTTAGAGTATAATTAATTTTTATAGAGCTACTTCGGTAGCTCTGTAACTTAGGAGAAAAAATATGTCAGGAAGTGCAACATCAGATCAAACAACCTTAAACCTTGGAGTAGCTGCAGGAGCAGATACATTAGGTAGAACAGGTAGAGCTAGAATTACTTCTATTCAAGCAAAAGGAATAGCAAATTCTACTTTATTACTTTACAATGCAGCAACAGCAGGTGGAGCAGCACCTGGAAATTTATTAGCTACTTATAGGTATGGTGAAGAAGGTTTAGAAGTTTATGTTCCAGGTTCAGGTATTTTATTTAAAGAAGGAATTGTTTATAATTTAACTGGAGCAGGCGGAAGCGTTACTATAACTATTACGGGAGCGTAAGCTCATGGCTAATACTACTTCGGGAACAACAACCTTTGAAAAAGGTTTTTCTATAGATGATATAGTTCACGAAGCGTATGAACGAATAAATATGACTGGTGTTACCGGTCAACAATTAAGTTCTGCTAGAAGATCATTAAACATAATGTTTCAAGAATGGTCTAATAGAGGTCTTCATTATTGGGAAATAAAAAACAATAACTTAACTTTAGTACAAGGTCAGAATTTATATACTATGTATAGATCACCTGCTGATGGTACTTCAGATGCTAATGCTATTTATGGAGTTGACGATATCTTAGAAGCTTCTTATAGAAATCAACAAAACATAGATTTTCCATTAACTAAAATAAATAGATCAATCTATCAATCTTTCGCTGATAAATCACAACAGGGTTCACCCACACAATTTTTTGTTCAAAGATTTATTGACAGAATAACAATAACTTTATTTTTAACTCCAGGTGCTACTGAAGCCGGTAATAGTATTAACTATTATTATGCTTCAAGAATTCAAGATGCTGGAGCTTATACTAATCAAGCAGATGTTCCTTACAGGTTTGTACCTTGTATGGTAGCAGGACTTTCTTATTATTTAGCACTTAAATTTCAGCCAGCTGCAGTTCAAAATTTAAAAATGTTATATGAAGATGAATTACAAAGAGCATTACAAAATGATGGATCTTCTTCTAGTTTATTTGTAACACCGAGAACTTATTTTCCGGAGATTTAATAGATGACTAATCTATCAAAAGGCAGACACGCATTAGCAATCTCTGATAGATCAGGAATGCAGTTTCCTTACAATGAAATGGTAAGAGAATGGAACGGAGCTTTTGTGCATATTTCAGAATATGAACCTAAACAGCCTCAATTAAATCCAATACCCATTGGGGGTGACCCACAAGGTTTACAAAACGCTAGACCTGATAGAACTGAGCCACCAACTTTTGATATACTTCCTGAGAATCCGTTTTCTACAACTGCAGGATCAAATGTAATAATATGTAATTTTCCAAATAGTGGTTACAAAGATGGAGATTTTGTAGTTTTTAATGAATTAAAAACTGGAGTATCAAATGTACCGATTGAAGCTATACAATTACAATCTACTTTAAATGGTGCAATTACTAATATTGCTACCACAATAACTTTAAATGATGCAAGTAATTTTCCAAACAGCGGATTTATACTTATTGAAAAAATAAACTCAACAACACTATTATTTCAAAATGAGACAATTCAATATACAGGTAAGATTGGTAATGATTTAACCGGTTGTGTAAGAGGAACAGCAGCTCCATTTAGAGGTGTAGTACCGGCTAATACAACAGCAGGTTCACATGATAATAGTGCAAAAGTTTATGGATCTTTTGAAATTATTGTGAATGCAAGCGTAATTCCAAATCCCGGACAACCTTCAACTATTACAGTTTTCAACAGTTTTAACTTTACTAATCAAGTAGCAGCTAGTACAACAGCAACAGGAGGCGGTTTACAGTGCTCATCTGGACCGGTAGTATTTAAGGCATAATTATGAATTTTGGAGAACTAAAATCAGACATTAGAAGTTACACAGAAGTTGATAGCACAGTATTAAATGATGCTATTCTTAAAACTATTGTTAAAAATGCTGAAGCTAGAATATTTAGAGAAACAGATACAGATGAAGCTCGTTTTTATGATACAATTACTTTGACTCCAGGTAATAGAGAAGTTGCTGCACCAGCTAATACAAGATTTATAAGATATATTTACATCAATGATACAAACGAAACACCAGCTGTTAGAAAAAATTTAGAACTTAGAGATACTTCTTTCATGCAAGAGTATTATAACACACCGGGTACAGCATCTGCTGCACCTAATAATATTCCAAAATACTATGCTAACAGAAATGCATCTACTATTTTTTTAGCTCCGACTCCCGATGCTGCTTACGTGTGTCACGTTGCATATATCAAGCAACCAGACAGTATTACAGCTAGTGACGCGACTACAACGTATGTATCTACAAACTACCCAGATTTAATATTGTATGCATGTTTAGCTGAAACTTACGGTTATTTAAAAGGTCCGGGCGATATGCTTCAATTATATGAGCAATCTTATGGAAGATCTATGGCTACATATGGAATAGAACAACAAGGCAGAAGAAGAAGAGACGAATATATGGATGGTACAATTAGAACAGCTATGAAATCTCCTTCTCCTGGTGAATAGGATTGAAAATTAAACATAACTAAAGTATAAGGAAAATATGGCATCAAGTTATTCAAATGATATAAAATTAGAACTTATGGTTACCGGTGAAAAATCTGGTCTATGGGGTAATATTACAAACACAAATCTACAAATCTTGGAGCAAGCAGCGAGTGGATATTTAAGCTTATCTGTAGGCGCAGCTGACGTCAATTTAGTATTAACAGATGGTGCTACTTCAAATGGTAAAAATTTATACTTTAAATTAACTGGAACATTAACAGGGAATAGAGTTGTAACTATGCCTGACTCATCGGAAAGAGTATTTGTTGTAGAAGATGCAACAGATAGATCAGCATCACATTACACTTTAACTGTTAAAACTTTTTCAGGAACTGGAATTACTTTGGCAACAGGTGCAAAAGCTTTACTTTACTCTGATGGAACTAATGTAAATCAAGGGATGATAAACAAAGGTTATAAGTCAACAACTACTTCTTACACAGCTGTAGATGGAGATCAAATTATTTGTGACACATCAGGTGGTGTTTTAACTATCACATTACCAACAGGTCCTTCTATTGGTTCAGAAGTAAGTTTTATTGATGGTGGACAAAGTTATAGTGCTAATGCTTTAACTGTTGCTCCCGGAGCTGAGAATATTGCAGGTGCTCCAGGATCAATAAATATTTCAACAGATAATGAAAATTTTACCTTAGTTTATGTAAACGCAACTGTAGGATGGACCTACAAAGATGATATATAGGAGGTAAAAATGCCTCTTAGCAAATGGCAAATCAAACCAGGTTATGATAAACAAAACTCCGAAGTTGGAGCTGTCGCACGTTATGTAGGTGGAGACAATGTTAGATTTAGATATTCATTACCAGAAAAAGTAGGCGGTTGGAAAGCAGAAGGGGGAGAAAGTATTTCTTCTGTATCAAGAAGACTACATCCATTTAGAGGTAATGACGGTAATAAATATTTAGCTATTGGAACAGATAAGTTTTTATTAATTTACTACGAAGATAATTTTTACGATATTACACCATATAGAAGTAGTGGTTTTCCATTAACAATTGATGAATTTAAAAACAGTACTTTCACAACTGTTTCAGGTTCTAATGTTGTGACAATCACAACAACATCTATTAATAATATATCTGCAGGAGATATAATAGAATTTGAAAATGTAACTTTACCTGTTGGTACAGGTTATGCAGATTCTGATTTTGAAGATAAATTATATGAAGTAAAAACAATTGTATCAGACACAGAACTTACCGTTACACCAGTTGCAAACGCTACAGGAAACGCAGGTCCAGGTGGTTCTTGTTCTATTATTCCATTAGAAACTATTGGTAATCAAATACAAAAATTTACTTTTGGTTGGGGTACAGGAGTCTGGGGCGGATCTAATAATTGGGGTGAAGATGCATCTACAAATGGTGTTAATACTCCTCCTGGTTTGTGGTCACTATCAAACTTTGGTCAAGTATTAGTTGCAACTACTTTAAATGGTAAAACATTTACATGGAACCCCGCTGCTGGTAACCCACTCGGGCAGCGAGCATCTGTATTAACTACAGGTTTTGAAACAGATTTAAACCCAACAAATACTAGAATTACTATGGTGTCTCCAACTACAAGACACTTAATTCACATGGGTACAGAAACAACTGTTGGTGTTCCATCAACACAGGACGATATGTTTGTAAGATTTTCTTCACAAGAACAAATAAACACATATGATATTACAGCAGGTAATTCTGCCGGTTCACAAAGAATTCAAGATGGTACAAAAATAGTAGGTGCTATTAAATCAAAAGAAGCAATCCTTATTTGGACAGATAACGCTCTATATTTGATGAGACACATAGGTAGTCCATTTGTATTTGGTTTTGAACAAGTGGGTACTAACTGTGGTTTAATTGGACAAAATGCTGTTGTAGAAGTTGATGGTGTTGCTTTTTGGTTAAGTGATAAAGGTTTTTTTAAATATGATGGATCAGTTAAAACCATTGATTGTTCTGTTGAAGATTATGTTTATGATGATATTGACACAACTCAAAGTCAACAAATCTATGCAGGTGTAAATAATTTATATACAGAAATTAGATGGGACTATCCATCTTCATCAGCTGATTATAATGATAGATATGTAATATTTAATTTTACAGAAGGTGTTTGGTATACAGGGAATACACCGAGAACTTCTTGGGCTGATTCAAATGTATTTAGTAAACCGTTTGCAACAGATTTTGATAACACTGCAAATGGAGACTTTCCAGAAGTTATAGGTGAGCCTGCAGCACCAAACGGGTATGGTAAAACTATTTTATACAATCACGAAGTAGGTGTGGATCAAGAAAACTTAAATGGTAGTATAACTAGAATTACATCTAATATTGAATCATTTGATTTTGATATATCTAGTCCAGAAATAGGTGATGGTGAAGTCTTTTTATCTATGAGAAGATTTATACCTGATTTTAAAACTTTAGATGGAACAGTTAAAGTTACACTAACATTAAAAAGATATCCATCAGATACTGGAACAGCGTCAACCTACAGTTCTTTTGATGTTACATCTACAACAGAGAAAAAAGATACAAGAGCGAGAGGTAGGTTTTTAAGTATAAAAATTGAAAATACTGGAGCGGAAGATGGTGAAAATTGGAGATATGGTACACTTAGAATTGATATACAGCCGGACGGTAGAAGATAATGGCTATTACAATTAGAGTTCCTGATCCTACAGAAGACTACGATGTTAGTAATCAAAGACAAATTGTAAGAGCAATTAATAATTTTATTCAACAAATAAATGCTCAATACAAACCTGAAGGTGATACTTTTAGTGAGATAGAACAGCTATCTTATTTTTTAGGTTATTCACCCTCTAAACCTGCAGGACCTGCCACATCTACAGTAGGTGGCACAACAGGAGGAATTATTTGGAGCAAAATAGATTGGGCAACTAGTTTTTTCAGTGGTAGTGGTGGTGGATTTAGTTTAGGAGGTTCATTTCAAGCAAGTAGAAATAGAGGTTATCTTATCAGTAATATAGGTTATTCACTAGACCCACCTGTTTTTAAATTACCCGTAGAACCGCCAATAGGTACACAAGTGGGAGTAGTAAATGGAGGTTATAGTAGTTCTATAAATATATCAGCAGGCTATGATTCTAGAGGTTATCAAATAAAAATAGATGGCTATTTTACTGCTTCTTTATCAGGTTATGGAAAATCTAGAACATATGTTTATTTTGGTGATGGCGGTTACGCAGTTGGATATACACCGGGACCGGGATATGGTGGTTTTTATAATACCTGGTATTCTATATCAAAAGGATATAATTAGAAGTTATGGCAACAAGTTTTAAAAATATGATTTACGACCTTACTCCAACAGCGAGTGAGCAAACAGTGTACGGAATTCCAACAGATTCGCACTCAATTGTAAACGCTTTTTATGTAAATAATACAGGTGGTAGTACCATTAATATAGAGGTCAGATTAGACCGAGGACCGGGCAGAAACTACGTAGCAAATCAGACAATATTGTTTTCTACGGTCGTAGATAATGGCCAATATTTAAATTTACTTACGGGTCCACTTGTGCTAGAAGGTGGAGATAAATTAGTATTTACAACAAATACAACCGGTAGAGTACAAGGTACAATCGCCGCCATGCAAGTAAACAGAGAAGATCAAGAAACTACACCCACGGGGTCAGTATAGACTTGATCAAAAACTGAAATAAGGATATATAAAATTATGGCAGAAAAAACTACATCATTTACAGGTCCAATCGTAGTAGGACTTAATGACAAAAAAGGTGAAATTCGTTTAACAGATGGTAAGGATGTTAACGAAGCAAAATATTTATCAATTAAAGCACCTGATGTAATTACATCAGATACAACTTTAACATTTCCAAATGGTGCAGGTACTGCAGGTCAGATACTTTCTACTGATGGTAATGGTGATTTAAGTTGGGTTAATGATTCAGCAGGTAATCCTGATGGATCAAATGGTCAAGTTCAAGTAAACGATAATGGTACTTTTGGAGCAATTTCAGAAGGGACATCAGGGCAGGTTTTAACATCAAATGGTGCAGGTTCTGCACCTACATTTCAAACTGCTTCAGGTGCTGATCCTGTTACAAGTTCTTTAGATGTAAATAGTCCAAAAACTATTAAACTTAATGCTGATTATCCAACTGGAGCTAATAACGTAGTTTTAGGTGATACTGCATTAGATAGTGTTACGTCTGGTGGTCAAAACACAGCGATTGGAAGTGTTGCTTTAACAGCTTTAACTACAGCTAGTTTCAATACTGCTATAGGTTACAAAGCATTAGAAGATAATATAAGTGGTACTAAAAACACCGCTATAGGTTCAAATGCAGCTTCAAACACTACAGGCTCAAACAACGTTGCCGTTGGTGTCAGAACTTTATTTTCTAATACATCTGGAAATAAAAATACTGCAGTTGGTGAAGAAGCTTTAGTAAGTGGAACATCAGGTAGTGAAAATGTTGCTATTGGACTTAGAGCATTAAGAAATAATAATGCAAATCAAAATACTGCAGTAGGAGCTACAGCGTTATTTACTAATACAAATGGTACAGGAAATACTGCTGTAGGTTTTAATGCTGGTGTAAGTTCAACTGCTAATAACAATACATTTGTAGGAGCTAACGCAGGTGATGCAATTACTTTTTTTGGGGATAACACAGTTGTTGGTTTTGACGCTTTAACACAATATAATGCTCAAAGCGCAACTGCTATAGGAAGTCGTGCTTTAAAAGAGGGTGGTGGATCAAATAATATTGGAATAGGTCCAAACAGTGGTTATAATACAAATGGTAGTAATAACGTTTTTATAGGTCAAAATACAGGTTTTTACGCTTATAATAGTAGAGAAAATGTAGTAGTAGGAACTCAATCTTTTAATGGAACAAGTGGTAACATGGTTGGATCTACTGTTTTAGGTTTTCAAGCATGTACTGGATCAAACCAGTCGGGTACAAATAATACTATTATAGGTCGTGGTGCACAACCTTCAACTACTTCAGTTTCAAATGAAATTACTTTAGGAGATGGCTCTATTTCAACTTTAAGATGTCAAGTTACATCAATTACTTCTCTATCAGATGCTAGAGACAAGAAAGATGTTGAGGACGCAAACATAGGTCTTGATTTTATCAATGATTTAAGACCCGTTAAGTTCGTATGGGACACTAGAGATGGTGCTAAAAAAGACATTAAAGAAGTCGGATTTATTGCACAAGAACTAGATGAAGTTCAACAGAAACATGGTGTTGAAGATCATTTACAGTTAGTCTTAAAAAACAACCCTGATAAATTAGAGGCTTCACAAGGAAAACTTATACCAATTTTAGTTCAAGCTATTAAAGATTTAAAGAAAGAATTAGACGAATTAAAAAAGGATTGACAATAATATAAAATACAAATAAAAAACAACTTTAAGGAGAAAAATTATGGCCGTAGGAAAAATAGCAAGCTCAACAGCAAATTACAGTACTTTAGGAAAAACATCAGTTAAAAATCAAGCTAATGGTTTTAGTGACATGACTCAATTTACTGATTGTGAAGTATTTGCACCAAGTTTAAATTTAGGTGTAAGTGTTATTAATACAGTAGCACCAGCTACACAAGGATATACAAATTATACTCAAGGTCCTGGTATAGAAGGTGGTGTTGGTTACGCTCCCACGTTTACCGAAAACAATATTACAATAGTAAAACCTGACTCTCTTCCTACAAACCCTGCATTCGCAGATGGTCGTTCGTTTGATAGATACGAAACAAATTTTTTAGAAATGGCAAGAGGTTTAAGTAGTTCTGTTATAATTGGTGGTGATTTATTTACTGTTCAAGATTTTTACAAGGGTGGTCTAAATACACCCCAAGGATATTTTTCTGTATTTGGATCAGATAACAATATAATAGGTCAGTCTAATTTTAGAGGATCAACAGCTACATCACAAGGTTATCCAACCAGTTTCGTTCGTAGCAGCACAATAATGGGTGCTAAAAATTATAATCTCCCTTTACGATCGGATGGAAATTTTGCATATATATATCCAGATTATGGGTATAGTTTAGGTTATGACAAAAAGTTAGATACGTCTACTATTTTTGGATTTAATAATGGAAATACACTAAACGGTTCTGGTTATTCAGAAGCTACCATTGACTCAATAATTATTGGAAACAATAATTTTAGTTGGAGAGATGGTGAAAATTCAAAACAGAGATGGGATGACGAAGAGCAGAATATGAATGGAAGTGTTTTTGTTCCTAGATTAAATGAAAAACAAAATATAATTTTAGGAAACAATAACTATCACCAATTTGCTATGAATAACCCAGGTGGTTTTGATGGCGGAGCATTTAATGCACCAGTTATAACTTCTAGAGATAATATACTTATTGGAAGAAGCAATTCAAGTTATGAATCTATGACAAACCATATCCCTCAGGGAGGTAATTTTCCAGGGAATATAGGAAATGGAATAAATATAAATAGAAATGTATGTATAGGTGACCGAATAAACCTTAGAGCTAGAGCTGAAATATCGCCATCTTCTGAGTCGACGGCCTCTAGTACGGAAGAGAACACAATTGTTGGAGGTTATCATACGGCAGATAATTCTAACAAAAACGTGTTTTTTGGAAACAGAATTGCTGCTGGTAATGAATCAAGAAGTTTCGATAACGCTAATGGTTGGTCTAATTTGTATGGAAACACTATTATTGGTAATAGAGCCATGCAGCTCCACGGTGTAGCTTTCAATGAAACTAATACTAATTTTAACACAATTATAGGGCATGAAGCTCAGGACCTAAGTACAGGGCTAGTAAACTGTACTATAATTGGGTATCAATCATCAGCATCAACAACTAATGCTAGTAATGAAATTACACTAGGTAATAGTTCTATTTCAGCTTTAAGATGTAACGTAACTTCGATAACATCTTTATCAGATGCTAGAGATAAAGCTAACATTGAGCCAATTTCAAATGCAAGTGCTTTCATCAAAGATCTAAAACCGGTCAAATTTGATTGGAATAGAAGAGATGGCGTTAAAGCTAAAGAACATGACATAGGATTTTTAGCTCAAGACTTGGATGAAGCTCAAAGCAAACATGGTATACAGGAACACTTAGATATTGTTTACAAATCTAATCCTGAAGCTTTAGAAGCATCATATGGCAAGTTATTACCAATACTTGTACAGGCTTTAAAAGAGCAACAAGAAGAGATTGAAAAGTTAAAATCAACTAACTAATCTTAAACAGAATTGATGAAAAGCCCTTTGTTAAATCAAGGGCTTTTTATAATATACGAAAGAATGAAAATAAATAGATTATGTTACGTTCTTTCTTCAAATAAACCATTGAGAACATTTAATTATAATGTTATCAATATAAACTAGGAGAAAAATGAGAAAAATAGTATTAATTACCACTTGTCAAAATCAATTAAACATAGACGCTAGATTTGTTACATCCTTAATAAAAACAATTGATTTATTAAAAAAAGAAGAAATTGAAGCGGAATATGTTTTTATAGAAAAAACAGATATTTCAGACGTTCATAAAAATCAAATTGTTGAAGAGTTTTTAAAGACTGAAGAAGTATCAGATTTTATATTTTTAAAATCAAATATTATATTTAAACCTCAAGACATTGTCGACATGTTAATAAAATATGAAGCTCAAAAAATTGTAGGTGGTTCATATAAAACAGATACTCATTCTCAAGTACCTCAACTTGCAATAGAATTAGATTTAGAAAAAACAGAAACAATGGTTGGAGATTTAAATTTAATTAAAGTTTCGTCTTTAGCTGATGGCTTTGTTAAAATAAATAAAAAAGTTTTTGAAGAACATAAAGATATTTTTGATAAATTTTTTTTTAAAAATGAATCAAAAGATGGAGATAGTTTTGAAGAACAAAAACCTTTTTATTTTAGCGCTCCTACTCTTGGAGAAGATAATTATTTTAAAGGTAGTTTTTACAGATTTTTAAATAAAGTAAAAACTGCAGGAGAAGATTTATGGTGTCATTTAGACTTTAATGCAAGTCAGATAGATGGAAATTATATTCATCATTATCCATTAAGAGATTTTATTAAAATGATAGAACATTTTAAAGAAAAACAAAAAAAACAAAAACCTGAAGAGGAAAAACAAGAGTTGAATTAATATGGGATATTTAAAAAATTTAAAGAATGAGGTTTATGCATTAGAAAGTAATCCTTTACCGTCGGACCCTACGAAACCTATAAATCCTTTTGCACCTAAACCTACGGGGCCAACTTTACCTGATAGACAAATGGCAGCATATGGTGGTATCATGGGAGCCGCTGGAAGAAAACAGTATGGAATAGGTTCGTGGTTTCAAGAAAATATTATGGATCCAATAAAAGATAATCCTGAAGCGGCTGCGGCAGCAGCTATATATGGATTAGATACTTTTGGTGGTGACCAAGGAATTTTAGGAGGAAGGCTACCAGGTGGTAAAAGGTATATAAATGATGCTGTTGGAACTGCTGTAAATTTTATAACTGGAAGAGATAGACAAAAAAATACTGGATCAAATGACGAAATTGAAGAAGAAATAAAAAGAGTTGTTAAAGAAAATAGAAGCGAAGGTTATAAAGATGGAAAATTTCAACTAAGTGATATTTTAGATATTGGTAAAGATGCAGTAGACTTTGTTACCGGAGGAAAAAAGGGAAACCCACAAAATAAAAACACAAATAGAAATGAAAATTACAGTGAAGGAACATATGGAAACGGTCAGTTTGAATTTAGTGATATCTTAGATTTTTTAGGTGATAAAGAAAAAACAATACCTCTTGGAATGATAGGTACTTATATTAAAGAAAAATTTTTCCCTGGAGAAAAAGAACCTGACCCTTATGAAAAATATTTATCTAATAGAAAAGCAGATGTAGAAAATTATTTAAGACTATATGGTCCAAAAGATTTTAAAAGAGACGTTTCTAAAAACCCGTATTCACAAGAAGAAATAGAACAACATGTATTTGATAATACTCCAGAATATAGAGATAAAGCAGCGTCGGGTGGAATAATGAATATTCCGAGAAAAAATTATATTTTAGGCGGCAAAATCACTGCCTCCCTTGAAGCACAACCTGGATCTGTTCCTTCTGGAAACTTAGATGATATTTTATCTGTTTTTAAAAATAAATTTGGAGGTAAATTAAATAGTGGCAAAAGTTTTGCTCCCGAAACCTCTGAAGAAAGAATTAGTCTTGATGAACTTAGCCCTGAAATGCTTTTAGGAGGTATGAAAACACCTATGGGCCTTAATGAAGAAGAAAGAGGTATAACATCTTTGTTAATGCAAGCTTTAAGAGATTTAAACTTTGATAGAACTGAAGCAGCCATGGGTGGCAGAATGAATTATTTTATGGGTGGAGACACTCCTGAAGAAAACGCGATGCAAGCAGCGGGCGTCGAGGGACTAGATATAAATATAAATCCTGAAGGTATTAAAGAATTAGATATGAGAGAAACAGGTGGATTTATTCCACCCGTAGGTATAAAAGAAAAAGAAGATGATATTCCTGCGATGTTGTCTAATAACGAATTTGTTTTTACTGCAGATGCTGTCAAAGGAATGGGTGATGGTGACGTAGATAAAGGGGCTGAACGTATGTACAGCATGATGAAAAAATTAGAAAATGGAGGAAGAGTATAATGGCTATAAATAATTCAGCGGCATTAGAAGCAGCATCAAAAGGTTATTTAGGTGGAATAAATACATTAACTAACACTCCAATAGATACATCTAAATTTGCTCCAGAGGTTATGAGAAGGTCAGACTTTTCAATGGCTAAAGACCAAGAACTGGCTAGAAGAGCTGGTCTTGGAGGTATAACTTTTGATGATAAGGGCGGTGTAAAAAGTATTGGAGCTGGTACAGGTGTTATGTCTTTTGAACCTTTTATGGAGAGAGCGGGTCAATTCTCAGGTCCTGATGCTTACCAACAGTTTATGTCTCCTTATCAACAAGACGTAATTGATACAACACTTACAGAATATGATTTACAGTCTCAAAGAGGAATTCAAGGTATTGCTGATAGAGCAGTATCTTCAGGAGCTTTTGGCGGTGGTAGAGAAGGTGTTGAAAGAGCAAATTATCAAACAGATTCAGATAGAAACAGAGCTGCATTACAAGCTCAATTACTCGGTCAAAATTTTGGTCAAGCACAAGCGGCAGCAGGTAGAGCATTTGGTGAACAGACAAACCTTGCATCACTACAGCCTGCATTAGAAGGACAAATGTTTGCTGCAATGGGTGCTGTAGGAGGTGAAGATTTAGCATATAGAACTGCAGTTTCAGATGCTGATAAACAAAGAGAAAGATTAGCAGCTTACGAACCATATGAAAGAGCAGCTTTTTTAGGATCTGGCATAGGATCATTAGCTTCTTCAGGAATGTCAGCACCTAGTTCTCCATTAGGAACAGGTATGAGTTCTCCACAAATGACTCCACTTGAGACAGCTCTAAAAGCTGGAACAACATTAGGTGGAATATATGGAACTATATAAAAAATGAAAAATATTTTAACAAGACCTATGTTTAGAAAAGGTGGTTTGTCTCAAAGACAAAACTACAATGCAGGCGGTCTTACTCAAATACAAAATCATGGACGTATGGGTTTTGCAGACGGACCAGAAGATCCCAAAGGACCCACTAAAGCAGAAGTGCTAGAAAAATATAATATGCTAAGACAAGTTCTCCCTCAACAAAAAGATACTAGGTTTCTTAGATATTTATCTAGAGCGGGAAATCAATTAGGACAAAAACGACAGCCTGGTACTACTGCGTTGCAGAGAATTATAAATGCGGCTAGTGGTGACCCATTAGAAAAATTATATGCAGAAACAGATGAAAGATCAGCCTATGATCAAGGATTACAATCACTAGCTTTAGAACAAACTTTAAAAGATTTAGAGAGAAAAAGAAATCTTTTCGATTCAGAAAATGCTAGAAAAAACAAAATGGATGATGAACTTAAAGTATATAGAGATAAATTAGAAATTGAAGATGAGTTTAGTACTTCAAGTGATAATACTCCTACAGATATTCAAATAAGAACATATGTAGAAGAGGATATGAGAAAAAGAGGTCTAGAACCATACGACGAAGATGGAAGACCTAGTAAAGATTTTCAAAGAGAATTAAAATTTACAAAACAAGGGGTGTACGCTAAAGAAGATTCAGAAATAAAATTTCCTTTATCACAAGTAGCCGGAGGTAAAAGAGAGATGGAAGCTTCTATAAAAATAAATCAAATGCAAAGAATAAAAGAAGATAATGCGAGAAGAGCCCAAAGCGCTGGAATAGATTTATCTACAGTAGAGTTTCACGAATTTGGACAGGACCTTTTAAACTATGTATTATATATAGGAGAAGAAGGTATTGAAATAGCTGATGCAAATGGTAAACCAATGATCGTTCCAGGATCAGCATATGTTATGAGAGTCGGTGATGAAGTAATATATTACGATATTAATTTTAAAGAAATTGATGTTCCAACAGTAGATGCTCAATAGGAAATGAAATGGCTTCTTACTCAGATTTTGTAAATAGAAATAAAAAAATTAAAAAAAAAGATAGAGAAAAAAACACTGATCCTTATTTAAGAAGAGACACAATTCTAAAAGGTTTAGGATTAGGTAGGTTTTATTTGCCTGGTAATGAATTAAAACCTGAAGCAGAAAACAATCAAAAACTAAGTAACATAGAATCTGGTTTGGCCGGCGTAGCGTCTGGTATGTTAAAAGTTCCCGAAGGTATTATATCTTTAGGAGCAGAATTAATTGATTTAGGTCTTGATACCAACACGGCCGCTGAAATAGAAATGCTTTTCGATAAATTAAATCCATTTGAAGACGCTGCAAGCGAAAGAGCAATAGGAAGACTAACTGAGGCTTTAGTTCAAATAGGTGTACCAGGAACGATAGGAGCAAAGACTGCAACTAAACTAGCTACAAAAGCTTTAAATGCAAAAAAATCAGGGAATCTTTTAAACCCAGCTTCATCTAATATTAAAAAAGGTTTAGATAAATCTAGAAGACTAAATGAATTAACAGGTAGACAAAAATTTGGAGCTATGGTTATAGGTGGTGCAACAGGTGAAACTCTTGTAGCTGACGTTGAAAGAATAGGAAGTTTCGGAGATGTTTTTAAAAGAGGACCAACCGAGTTGGATAGAGAAGAATTTGATGATCCATCTGAAGATGCTCAAAGAAAAATATTAAACAGGATTAGATTCGGTAGTGAATCTTTAGCATTGACACCTTTTGTTTACGGTACTGGAAAATTTATAGGGGCGTTAGCTAAACAGGGTAAACATTTAGCATATAGTGATTCTGCAATCGAAAGAGCTGTGGATAAATTCGCTTCTGTCTTTAGGTTTAGAGGTGCTAAACCGGTCGAACAAGCTGTTGCAAAAGAAACAGAATCTACAAGAAAAATGGCAGATTTAAATTTTTCTATGGAACAAGTAAAAAGAATAGATAAGGAAGTAGACGCAATTTTCCCTGAAACTAAAAAATTTTTCTTTCAAGCAAATAGAAAAGAAAGAAAAGAGTTTTTAAAAGTACTGGATGAAACTTTGTTTTCTGGACCTCTTACAAAAGGCTTAGATGAAAATTTAAGAATAAAAATAGTTGATATGATGAGTAAGGCAGGTGCTAAGCCAGAAGGTATTAAAACAGTTATGACTGGTTTGGAAAGAAGTAGAGATTATTTTGTCAGCTTAATAGAACAAGCTTCTAATACTCCAGCAATAGTAGATTTACCAAATAATTTAACTGGAGAGTTATCTAAATTGCTAGGTAATAGAGTTAAAAATTCTATATCAAACACTTTTGAAATTTTTGATAATCCTAACGCGGGTTTTCTTCAATCTTACAAACCTACTAGAGATTCAATAGAAAAAGTAAAACAAATTTTTATAAGATATGCAGCTAAAAATAATCAAGTGGTTACTCCTCAAATGGCTGAAGGCTATGTAAATGATATAATAAAATCTGTTTCTAAAATGGATCCTAAAAAAGACACTCTCCCAACCTTTAATTATCCAAATTTAACAAAAGGTGCTCAAGACCCTTATAATTTTAAAACATTTAGTCAAACATTAGAAAAAAATTTACCCGACGGTAAAAAATCTATTGAAGTTATTGGTAAAGGAAGCAAAGCTTTTAGAGATTTGTTTGGTGAAATAGAAGACGCTAGACACTCTATATATGAAACAATGTCTCGTTTGTCTATAATAACCCGTAGAGGACAAATGTTTGAAGAAATGTTAAATGCCGATAAAGCAATAAAATCAAATGTCACTTCAGCAACACCTTATGGTCAAAGAGGTTTTTTTCATGCATCACCTATAGCAGCTAAAGAAGCTTTTGGTACTAATGCAACAGTCGTTAAGCTCCCTGAAAAATTACAAAAATATTTTCCTGATGAAAATATTTATACAACTCAAGAAATATCAGAAGGTTTTGAATCAGTATCTAAACTTCAGGAGTTTATGAGGGGAGAAACTGGAGGACCTTTAGGTAAAACATTTTCTTGGTTATGGAGAAATTTACTTCTTACACCTAAAGCTGGTGCGCAGTTTGCAAAAACAATTTTATCCGTTCCAACACATATAAGAAATTTTTTAAGTTCCGGAGTATTCGCTGTTGGTAATGGAACATTACTTACAGATCCAAGATTAATTGGAAAAGCAATGAATAACGCTAGAAAAGTAGTTCAAGTAGGATTAAGACAGCCAGAAGCTATGGCTAAGTATAGAGAATATTTAGATTTAGGTATTGTAAATACAAACGTTAGAATGGGTGACTTAAAAAATCTTATGAAAGACGTAAAATTTGGAGAAGGTAATATTGCAACAGACAGTGTTTTATTTCCAATGTTAAACAGTCTAAGTAAAAACGTAAGTAAAGGTGTTAGAGGTGTTGGTAGATTTATGCAAGACGCATATGTGGCAGAAGATGATTTTTGGAAAATATATAATTTTGAAGTAGAGTTAGAAAGACTAATTCAAGCATATGAAAAATCTGGAATGAAAGTTGGACCTAATATGATAAATCAATTAAAATTAGATGCTGCTGATATTGTAAAAAACACTGTTCCTAATTATGCTAGAGTCGGGCAATTTGTTCGAGCGGCGAGAATGTCTCCTTTTGGAAATTTTATGTCCTGGCCTTCTGAGGTATGGAGAACTGGATATGGTGTATTTAGACAAGGATTAAAAGAATTAAAAGATCCAGTCACAAGAGGAATAGGTATGAAAAGATTAACAGGTATGACGTTTGCAACAGCGGCTTTACCTCTTGCAATTGTAGAAGGGTCTAAAGCTATTTTTGGAGTTTCTGATGAAGAAGCAGACGCAGCAAATTATTTTGTTGCGCCATGGGCGGTTGATTCGCAGAAAATACTTATGAAAGATTCAATTGATGATGAATATTACTACATAGATTGGAGTAGAAATAATGTTTATGATACTCTTACTCGTCCTTTTCAAACGGTTTTAAATAATATTCAAAAAGGAATTGAAGATGACGATGTTTTAATAAGAGGTTTTACTGAAGGTTTAATTAAATCCTTAGGAAAACAAGCAGAACCGTTTGTGTCGGAGTCTATTTTTACAGAAGCGTTTATGGACATATTAGCTAGAAATGGAAGAACTAGAGAAGGTAAAGTTTTATATAACGAAAGAACACCGGATGGTGAAAAATATCAAATTATTACTCAGCATTTAGCAAATACTTTAATGCCTACAACTCAACCTTTTCAAAGAACTATAAAAGCTATTACAGGCGAGCCTGGACGTGGTGGAGAACTATATGAAATAGTTCCAGAAGTTGCAGGTATATTTGGTATGAGACCTATTAAGATTGATCCAAAAAAGAGTCTTGGATATTATTTGTATAAATTTCAAACGGATCAATCTGCAGACAGAAGAAATTTTACAGGAGGTAAGTTTGGAGTTTTAAGTGGACAAAGAAAAACACCTCAAGAAGTTGTAGAAAGATTTTTTATAGCCAATAAACAATTATTTGAAACGCAAAGAGAATTTAAACAAGTAATAAATGCTGCTGAAACACTGGGAGTAAGCGAAGATGATCTCTACGAAGTTTTTGAAGATAGAGGTTTATCTCCAAAAATATTGTCTAGATTATTGGACGGTGAATTTAAACCATTTGAGCCTGGTAAAAATATTCTTAATAGATTTGAAAAAATTGCAGAGGAGACTGGAGTACCAAATCCTTATGGCCCAGCTGAACGAATCATAGATAGAATTCTTGACGATCTATATCAACAAGATTTAAATAAACCTTTTAATTTAAATATAGAAAAATATTTACCTGAAATGAATATACAAAATCAACAGTCGTCAATGAAACCTTTACCACCTACACCTATGCCGAATCCAGGGGCTTTTAAAACTCCGGTTCAACAAAATCCTATGTTGGCCTCAGGTTTAACACCTATGGAAGAGTCATATTTATCACCCTCTGAAAAACAAATAAGACTAAGATCAAGAGGAATTAATAATGCCTAAAAAATCAGCATTAGAAAAAATTGAATCTCACGAAAAACTTTGTAGAATAATGCAAAAACAAACGTTCGAACAAATAAAAGAAATGCAAGAAAGAATTAAAAGATTAGAGTATTGGATTGTTGGCGGTATGGGAGCCGTAATTGTAATTTTACTTTCAGATATTATTAATTAAATCCAAGATTTAATTTCTTCACCCATAATTTGACTAGCAATGTTTTGTTTTTTACGTAAAGCTAAAACTATTCTATCATCAACAGTATCTTCAGAAATAATATCAATGTAAGTCATAGGTTTAGTTTGGCCAATACGATCTATACGAGCTTCTGATTGAGTTCTTTTTTCTAAATCATAACCATTAGAAAAATAAACCATTGTATTTGCAGCAGTTAATGTGATACCATAACCGCCGGTTTGTGTTGTACCTATAAAAAATCTACACTTGTCATCTTCTTGAAATTTCTTTATGTTATCTTGTCTTTTTTCTTGAGGTGTTAACCCATAATAATCAACATAACTATCTTCACCATACTCTTTTGATATAGCATTTATAATTTTATTAATATCTCTTTGATACTGAGCCCAAATAACAACCTTACCTTCAACTTGTTGTACAATATCTAAAAGTTCATCAACTCTCTTACAAGGTAAGTCTTTTGTAGAGCCATCATCAGCTACAAAGTGGCCACAAGTTATTTGATGTAGACGCATTAGTTGAGTTAATACAGTATTAGTGGTTAATACTTTTCCATCTAAATGCGCTAAAGCAGTTTGTTTCATTTCTTTATAAACTTTTTCTTGTTCTGGAGTCATTGATACAGTTCTTTTCATCCAAGTTTTTTTAGGTAAATCTAAACAATCTTCTTTTAAAACTCTGTATGAAAAAGGTTTTAATTTATCTGAAAGCTCACCCAAGTTTCTATAACCAACAATAACTTGAACCGTTCTTGCACCTAAATTCATATTACGCATAACAGCGTATCTAGCTCTAAAAGTAAAAAAAGAATGATGACCTAAAAGATATGGGTCTAAAAACTCACACTGAGAATATAAATCTAGGGGTGATTTAGTAATAGGAGAACCTGTAAGTATTCTTCTATACTTGGAGTCTTTTGATATCTTTAAAATATTTTTAGTTCGTTTAGCAGAAGGGTTTTTAATAGTTGTAGCTTCATCAATGGCAATCATAGACTTATGAGAAGATAAAAATTTATCTGCAAACTCTAAACCTTTTTTAGTAGAAAAGGCTTCAACATTCATAATTAAAATATGTAGATCAGTCCCTGTTTCAAACAAAGTGTTTAGCTCTTTTAATTTTGGTTTGGTATGTGATGCAGTCCAAAGAACAGTTTTCTTTTCAATATGATCAGCCATGTGTACCGGTATTTCAGAATCGTACCAGTTTTTATAAACACCTTTAGGTGCAATTAAAAGAAGACCATTTATTTCTCCTTTGTCATACAGCATAGATACATTATCAATTAATACTTTTGATTTACCTGTACCCATTTCCATAAAATAAGCGTAGACTTCTTTGTCCCAAGACATTTCTAAGGCTTTAAGTTGATGCGCAAAAGGTTTTGTTTTAAATTTATAGAACATAATATTTTATACTTTCTAAGTATAAAATAGGATAGATTAGGATAATTGTCAACTATTTATAGTCAAATTTTTTACAGTATTTTTCATATTTACGTAAAAGAGTATTACATATTTTTGGAAAATTTTTTCTAAATGATTCTACAGTTGCGTTTTTAGGTCTTGTTCTAGAGCCGGGAATTCTTTCTTTCGTATCTTCTATTCTATAAACTTTTGATTTAAATGTTTTCATTTTATCCGCTAAACCTTTTATTCCTGGAATTTTTTCTTCTAAAGTTTTTATATCTTCATTCATTTTTTCGTATTTAATTGTGTAATCTATTGTATGCTCACCATTTATTTCATAAAATTTATCAAAATCAGTGATGTTCATCTGTTGAATACAATATTCTCTAAAATCCATATGATCACAAGCGTTAAAAAAATAATAATTAGAAATAGCAAAGTCTATTGGATTTCTTATAATTGAAACTTTAGTATATGTATTAAAAATTTCATCACCTATAAATTTTTTTATTTTTCTTGCAGGTATGTGATTATAATATCTTTTACTGTTTGGTTCAAAAACCATGACCTCATCTCTATTAACTTGATAACAAGGGTTATTCATTATATGATTCATAACTGAATAGTCTATGTCTATTCCAATTACATGATTAAAATATTTACTTCCATTTGTATGATTTTGAGCATGAATTTTATTTCTTTCTTGACTCATCTTTTCATCATCTGGAGTACAAAGAGTTATTATATCTTCTGGACCACAATAATCTCTTAATGCTAATTCAAAAGATGTACCGGCTACTTTAAGTGGTTTTATAAAGATTAATTTATGTTTATGTGATATAATCATTGCTTTCTATTTAAAAAATATGTATACAAAATAAAAAGAGAAAGTCAATGACTAAAGTTTATTTAACTCAAGAAATACCAACAGATAGAGAAACCGGTAAACCCAAATATAATGTTATGGGTGCATCAAAGTATGGAGAAATAAAAACTCTATTACCTATGTATTCTCAAATGATACTTTCTCCCGGTCCATTAATACAAAAACTTAGAACACTTTTAAAAGATTACACGTCAGACGATTATCTTTTATTATCAGGAGACCCTGCAACTATTGGTGTTATTTGTTCAGTTGTGTCTGATATGACAAATGGAAAATTTAAATTTCTAAAATGGGATAGACAAGAAAAAACTTATTATCCAATAGAAATAGATTTATTTAAAAATTAGTATTGACAAAATAAAAGTCTAGGATTATATATAATTCATGAAAGGAATTGTATGAGTATAGATTATGAAGACGATAGATTAGAATCTGTAAAGCAAATAGATGCTGCAGCTTCTTTATCTAATAAAGTTATTGAGTTAAAAAATATTGAAGACGAAATTGAAAACGCAGAAAAAAGTATTTCAAAATTAAAAGAACAGTCTAAAGTATTATCAGAGGTAGAAATACCAAAGATGATGCAAGAGATGAACATTACAAAATTAAAGCTTAAAGATGGTGAGTCTATAGAACTTAAACCATTTTATTATGCTTCTATTGCAAAAGGCAGAAACGAAAGTGATTCTGATTTTTTAGATAGAAAGGATAAAGCTTTTACATGGCTTCGAGATAACGGCCTAGGTGATATTATTAAAAATGATATTACCGTTACCTTTGGTCGGGACGAAGATAACAAGGCACTGCAATATGCAGACCTTGCAAAGAGTAATGGCTTTGAACCAATTCAGCGCGAAACGGTTCATGCTATAACTCTTAAAGCGCTAGTCAGAGAGCGTCTTGAGAATAATCTTGAGATGCCTTCTGACATTTTTAAAATCTACGCGGGTAACAGTACAAAAATCAAAAGGAGATAACATGGAAACGAGTAACGAGAAACAAGTAACTATAAAAAAAGAAAATCTGCCTTCAGATATTTTATTTGAAGCGGATGCAGCACAAGGTTTAGAAAACGTAAGAACAGAAAATCTGGCCTTACCAATTCTAAAACTTTTACAAAACGGATCTGGAGAAGCTCAGAAGCGTAATCAAAATTACGTTGAAGGCGCTGAACCAGGTATGTTCCTAAACACCGTAACTAAAAAATGTTATAACGGTGCTGAAGGAATAGAGGTTGTACCCTGCTATTACAAACTTGAGTTTCAAGAATGGGCAGACTTTGGTACAGGTTCAGGAAGACCAGAAAATATTTTTGGTCATGATTCTGATATTTTATCTAAAACAACTAAAGATACTGGAGGTAAAGATCGTCTTGAAAACGGTAATTACATTCTAACAGTTGGTCAACATTTTGTTTTAATTGTTGATGGTGCAAATACAGAACCTGCATTAATCTCTATGAGTTCTTCTCAAGGTAAAGTGAGTAGAAAATGGAATTCAATGATGGCTTCAATTACACTTGAAGGCAAAAATGGTCCTTTCACTCCTGCTACTTACAGTCATAAATATGTCCTGTCTTCTGTACTTAACAGTGGAAAAGGTAATCAATGGTATGGCTTTAATGTTGTAAGCGGTGCTATGATTGATAACGCATCACTCTACGAAAGAGCGAAAAAGTTTCACAACTCATTCGCCGGTAAATAGTGTGAATAGTGGGCGCTTAGGGGAGACTCAAGGCGCCCATGCAACGACAGACAGGACAGGACATGACAGACGTATTAAAAAAATTTAAAAATATATTTGAAGGTTTAGACATAGCTCGTGGTGAAACCCGTAAGACAGGTGAGGTATCTGCAAAAGGTAAGAGTATTACTAGGTCTAAAACAATTACAGAACCACCTACAGATAAACTGTGGGAAGATCATTTAAAAGGTACAGAACCTGCATTAGGTATAATTCCAATAAGAAGAGACAATACTTGTATATGGGGATGTATTGACTGGGATGTATATCCTTTAGATCACAAAGAAATAGTAAATGATTTGAAAAAGAAAAAGATACCACTAACAGTATTTAGATCAAAGTCCGGTGGTGCACATTTATTTTTATTTACAAAAGAACCCGTCCCTGCAGTTATGATGAGAGATAAGTTAAAAACATATGCTTCAGCCATTGGTCATGCAAGAGCAGAGATATTTCCAAAACAAGAAAAGATAAATATTGATCGTGGTGATGTAGGTAGTTTTTTAAACTTACCTTATCACAACTTAGAAAATACAGTTAGATATGCTTTCAATAATAATGGTGAACCAATATTAGATATTGAAAAGTTTTTTGAACATTATGAAAACCAAGTTTTAAGTGTAGATCAATTTAACAATTTAAAATTAAAAGAAACAGAAGAAGATGATTTTCTTGAAATGCCACCATGTTTGGTTACGCTTTTATCTGAAGGTGTTGGTGAAGGAATGAGAAATGAAACTATGTATAACGTAGGAGTGTATGTAAAGAAAAGATTTTCTGAAGACGATCTTTGGAAAAAGAAAATGAATCACTACAACATAAAATATTTTAAACCACCTATTAATGCATCAGAACTTGTTAAGACTCAAGAATCATTAGAAAACAAAGATTATTTTTATAAATGTAAAGATGAACCTTTATCATCTTTTTGTAATTCGAAGCTATGTGTAACAAAAAAATATGGTGTAGGTGATGATGATGCACCAGTACAAACTATAACTAATATTAGAAAGTACAACTCTGATCCACCATTATTTTTCTGTGACATCGATGGACAAACAGTGATGGTTGAAACTTCAGTTCTTCACGACCCGGATAAATTTTCAATGGCATGCTTAGAACAAATTAATAGACCACAGATGCCTATGTCTAAAATTATATGGCGTAAGATGTTAATAAAACTTTTACAGGAGAAACAAGATACAGATGAAAAAGCTACGGCAGACCTTAAAGTTGAAAATCAATTAAAAGAATACATGGAAGACTTTATAAATAAAGTTAAAGGTAAAGATATAAATGATATTCAAAGAGGTGTTGCGTATAGTGATGATAACTATAGTTATTTTAAAATGAAAGATTTTTGGAAACATTTAGTAAAAAATAAATGGCCAGATAAAAGATATCCAAAACATGTAGTAGTACAAAAACTACAAACTCAATTAAAGATTGAGGAGGATTATCCAAAAATAAACGGTAAAACAGTGCGTTGCTTTAAGATGTTAAAGATTGTATCTGTTGAGCCAGAGAAAGCAAAATATGAAAGTCAGGAACCATCATGGAAAAGAAAAATAGAACAGTAATACCTGGACCACCGGGAACCGGGAAAACATATAGATTATTAAATCATTATATGGCCAAAGAAATAAAAGAAAATAAAACTGATCCTAAAAAAATTTGTTACATTACTTTTAGTAAAGCAGCTGCAGAAGAAGCAACTGAAAGATTTGAAGAATTATTTCCTAAAGAAAAACTTGGATACATAGGCACTATGCATGCATTAGGGGTAAGAGAATTAAACATAGATGTAGGTGCAAAATTATTAAGAGGTAATAGTCAATGGAATCAATTTAAACTTTATGAGCCAATGGCGGCTAAATTAAATACTGATATGAGTATTGATTCAATTACTGGTAAAACTAGATTTAAAGACCCTATACTAACTACAAGAGACTATGCAAAAAATAAAAAAATATCTTTGAATGAAGCTGCGATACAAAAAGGTATGGCGGGTTGGTCAGACATACACATCGCAGAAAAAATAGATGGTGCACTAACACAATATAAAAAAGACACAGGAGTCATAGAATTTTATGACATGATAGGTTTGTTTACGGATAAAATAAAAACTAAAGATAGTTTTTATGACGTTATATTTTTAGATGAAGCTCAAGACTTGAATGCACTACAGTGGGATATGTTTTTTGAATTAGAGAAACTAAGTAATAGGTCCTTCATTGCTGGTGATGATGATCAAACTATCTACGGTTTTCAAGGAGCAGATGCATCTACATTTATAAACCTAGAAGGAACTATAGATGAACAAGTAAAGTCGAGACGAGTACCGAGAAGCGTGCATCGAGTGGCTTTAAATATATTAGATAGACTCAACGAACGTAGGACAAAGAATTGGGAAGCGAGAGACGAGGAAGGTGAAGTTAATTATGAAACATCACTAGAAAACATAGACTTTGCAAAAGGTAAGTGGATGATACTTGGTAGAACTAATAGACTTTGTGAGAAGGCAAGAGATCATTTGTATATGAAAGGTTTAAGATATGAATTTACAGGTGATAAATATTTAGATAAAAATTCTATGCTAGCATTTACTACCTGGAAAAGATTAAATAATGGTGCAAGTATTGATTCAAAAGATGTCAAAGTAATGTATTCTTTTTTAAAAGTAAAACTAGGTCATATACAAAGAGGGTTTGCTAGTGGTAAAACTTTAGATTCTGTTTTTTCTGTGACGTTAGAAGAACTAAAGAAAGATCATGGTTTACTTGTTGAAGGTAGTTGGGAACATCTTGACTTTGATGAAGATACAAAAGTTTTCATGAAACATTTAATACAAAACAATTATGATCTTATGAAAGAAGCTGACATAAAGATAATGACCTTACATGGATCAAAGGGAAAAGAATGTGAAAACGTAGTTTTATTTACAGATTTTGGTGCGGATGAATATCAAAGTAATTTTATTGAAGGTGAGTTTGAAAAGTCACCAGACAATGAACATAGATTATTTTTTGTTGGAGTTACCAGAGCTAAACAAAAACTTTATTTACTACAATCAGAGGAGGGTACAGGGTATGTCATATAAATCATTAGACAAACAAGTTCAGGGAAATCACTATCAAGATTTCAAGATTCAACCTGCAGAGTTTGTAAATCAAAATAAACTCTTGTTTGCTGAGGGAAATGCTATAAAATATATTTGTAGGCATTCTAAGAAAGGTAAACATTACGACATTAAAAAGGCAATACATTATTTAGAAATGATTCTAGAAAGGGATTATGGAGAATTTATTTAACGAAGAGATGTGGAATTCACCGGATGAGTTTAAAGATTTAAGTAGTTATAAATACATAGCAATTGACTTAGAAACAAGAGATCCAAACCTAAAGAAAATGGGTTCAGGTTCTGTAAGAGGTGATGGAGAAATAATTGGAGTAGCTGTTGCAGTAGATGGTTGGTCTGGATACTATTCTTTTGGTCATGAGCAAGGTAATTTTTTTGCAAAAGAATCTGTAATGAAATGGGTAAAAAGTATTTGTGCATTACCTTGTCCTAAAATATTTCATAATGCAATGTATGACGTATGTTGGTTAAGAGCATATGGTGTAAAGATAAATGGAATCATTGTAGATACAATGATGATGGCAGCTGTATTAGATGAAAACAGATTGTATTACTCATTGAATTCATTATCTTTTATAGAGCTAGGTAAAGTTAAAAATGAAAAAGCCTTACAAGATGCAGCAGACAAAGCTGGCATAGATGCAAAGTCTGAAATGTATAAGCTTCCCGCATCAATGGTTGGAGCATATGCTGAAGCAGATGCTGAACTAACCTTACAACTATTTAAAAAATTTTCAGGGCAAATAAGAGATCAAAACTTACAGAGGATATTTAACTTGGAGACAAGTTTATTTCCTATGTTGGTAGATATGAAATTTAAGGGCGTTCGAGTAGACGTCGATAAAGCGCTTCGACTGAAACATGTGCTAGAGAAAAGAGAAGGGCTATGCCTTGCAAAAGTGAAACAAGTAACAGGAGTAGAAGTACAAATATGGGCAGCAAGATCGATCGCCAAAGTATTTGACAACCTTGGACTACCTTATTCCAGAACTGCAAAAAGTAACGCACCATCATTTACAAAAGCTACACTAGAAAACCATGAAAATCCAGTGGTAAAAAACATTGCAGAAGCTAGGGAATTAAACAAAGCACATACAACATTTATAGATACAATATTAAAACATGAACACAATGGACGTATTCATGCTGACATAAATCAGTTAAGATCAGATGCAGGTGGAACTGTAACCGGGCGTTTCTCATATTCTAATCCAAACTTACAACAAATACCTGCAAGAAACAATTTATTAGGTCCTGCAATTCGTGGACTATTTATACCAGAGCAGGGCTGTGATTGGGGTTGTTTTGATTACTCACAACAAGAACCTAGATTAGTTTTACACTATGCAGCAGAACATCCTATCTTAAAAAATTCTGAGTCTGTAACTGAAATGGTTTCTAAGTTTAATAGAGACCCCAAAATGGACTTTCATGGAATGGTAGCTAAACTTGCAAACATAAAAAGAAAAGAAGCTAAGACTATTAACTTAGGTTTGTTTTATGGAATGGGTAAAGCAAAACTTCAACAGTCTTTGGATTTAGAAAACAAAGAAGATGCTGATAAACTTTTTAATAATTATCACGACAGTGTACCTTTTGTAAAAGGTTTGATGGACGCTACAATGAGAGACTCACAAAGAGACGGAGAGATTCAAACAATTGCAGGTAGAGTATGTAGATTTGATAAATGGGAAGAGGCAAGGTTTGCTCCAGGTGAGTTGAGAGCACCTATGACTTATGAAGAAGCTAAGGGAAAATATGGTGAAGATAGAATTAGAAGAGCCTATACATACAAAGCTTTAAATAAATTAATACAGGGTTCTGCGGCAGATATGACCAAACAAGCTATGCTAGATTTATATAACGAAGGTATTACACCGCATATACAAGTACACGATGAACTTGATATATCTGTTGAATCAGAGCATCAGGCTCAAAAAATCATTGCAATTATGCAAGATGCAGTTAAACTTTCTGTCAAAAATAAAGTTGATTATGAAAAAGGTCCTACTTGGGGCGATGTAAAATGAGGAGTAATTATGGCTTATCTAAACGCAAACATACCAACAGTTTATGCACAAATTAGAAAAGAGTATTTATATGATCTTAAAAAACATCATGGAGAAGTTGAAGAGTGTATTATCTTTGGCATTACTAGTATGGGGGGCCGTGCTATACTATTCCACGCTCTTATGGGTAACGGTGCAATATTTTATCGCCTGCCAATTAGCGCGTTTATTCAAAAGGGATTTGAACCATCCGGAGTGCCCACAAGAAGACTTGATGAATTGGAGCTTTGGAATTGTTTTTCTTACTATCCTACTGTCACTAGTTGGTCTATTTTAACTGCAGCTTCAGGTTATTATTTCGGTAAAGATAAAAAAAAGCATCACGGTCGTTATTTATTTACTATTGACTGGGCTCATCCAGATGTTAATATGTTAGATACTGATCATTCAGAGATTCCGCACGAACATAAGTGCGCTCACATAATTGCCTTAGATGAGGGTAATTTTGCAGCACAACCAAATAATAGATGTATATGGGACCTACCTTCTTTTACTGTAAAAGATAATACTCCCGATTGGAAAGTGCAAACTAATGAATGGAACGTAGAAGATAGCGGAGCTTGGCGTACAGAAGATACAGATAAGTTCTTCTATGAAATAGAGGAGAAAAAAAATGATTAAAAAAACTTTAAAATGGGTTTGGAATATAATTTGCTGGCCCTGGAAAAAATTTAAACAATGGGTTTGGTCTAGTTAAATGACCAGCTGCAAGACATGTTTTCATCCTTGTCATTGCGGTGAAGATAGAGATCTTCACGCAGATGAATATGGTGTGTGCACCTGCGAAAAGTGTACTTGCAAACGAACTTACAAAAAAGAAAAAGATCACAGTACGGACATAACATACGAAAATGAGTAACAAACCTTTGGATATCGGAGAAGAGGCAAGAGTTCAAATGCCAATGAAGACAGTAGCATCGCTGATCGTGCTGGTAGCAATGGGCGTTTTCGCTTATACCGAGCTGACTGCGAGGTTAGTATCGTTAGAGACATCAAGAGAATTATTTGAAAATGATTTACTTAAAAAATCTGAACAAGTTCCTACAGATCAGGAGCAACATTTTTTATTGGAAGATCTTTATAAAAGTGTCGAGCAGATAGAAACGAGAATCGAGGACATGATGCACAACAAAGTAAACATACAGTTTATACAAAAACAAACTGAGAAGCTTTTAGTTGATGTTGAAAATTTAAAAGATAAAGTAAGAGCAAACGGTAACGGAGCGCATTGATGACAGAGTTAGTGGTAGCCTTACTTATGATTGTACATGGAGAGATTAAAGAAGCACGTATTCAGACTTCAATGTCTGAATGTCTTAAAGGAGCACGTACAGCTAGGCGTGATTCTAAATCGCACGTAAAGTACCAGTGTCTAAAACAGATGGCCGAGCTTGAAAAAAATATAGATGGATCTTTGTCTATAAAAAAGTTAATATTGGAGTAATGAATCTTTCACGGAATTTCACTCTTTTAGAATTAATTAAATCGGACACAGCTGTTCGTAAAGATATTAATAATAATCCAAATGCAGGTCAAATAGAAAAATTAAAAGGACTGTGTGAAAATATTTTACAACCCGTCCGGGACCATTTCGGTAGAGTTAAGGTCACATCAGGGTTCCGTTCAGAAGACCTTTGCTATGCCATAGGTTCAAGTCGGGACAGCCAGCATGCAAAAGCTGAGGCCGCAGACTTCGAATGTGTTGGAGTTGACAATGCAGAAGTTGCTGATTGGATTAAAATGAATCTTGAAACAGATCAATTGATTCTTGAGTTCTACACACCAGGAGAACCTAATTCCGGATGGATACATTGTAGTTGGATACCTGAAGGAAGACGTGAGCAATATATGCATGCATTTAAGTCGGAAGGTAAGACAAAATACAAACCAATAATAGGAAAGGCGAAAGATATAGTATGAGTATAATAGATAAGAAATCAGCTAAATTATTTAGTAAAATAGATACAGTACATGGAACTTGTGAAGAATGTCAGGAAGAAGCGATTTTAGTTGCAATTGTTTCAGAATTTTATAGATGTACTAACTGTGGTCATGATACCAAACAACATATCAATGGCAGGATCAGATATCTTAAATTAGATGAGTCTGATAAGAAATGGATAAAAGATAATTATATTGAATAATGGCTAAGAAGTTTAAATCATTCGAGACACGTGATAAACCTAGAAAACGTGGACCTCGTCAGCACAAGAAAAATAAAAATAAACACGAGAAACGTCAGAAAAAACAAAAGAGATACAAAGGCCAAGGATAAAAACATAAAGGAGAAAGAAATGGTAGATATATTTAAACATTTTACTTTTGTAAAAAAGTATAATGAAATCAAAGATTTAAAAGAAAAAGTTTTAAAATACACAAAAGAAGACTGGGAAAAATATGATTACAGGCAAAAAAATTATATTGTTCACAGTAGCACAAAAACCATACCTTTAATATGGAATGAAATGAATAAAGACAATTTAAGAAATTTAAAAAAAGACGACAGAAAATTTTGGCCTGAAGCAGAAAAATATAAAACAGATTTAGATTCTCTTTCACAAATGTTTACAGAAAAATACGGTAAAGGTTTTATTTCTAGTGCTATGTTAATCAACCTACCTTCAAGAACTGTAATTAAACCTCACGTAGATAACTACGATCCTTATTTTGATCTTGTTAAAAGAACTCATTTAGCGATCGTGACTGATGACGAAGTAATATTTACAGTTGGGGGTGAGGAAAGAAATATAAAAGAAGGTGAAATATTTGAAATAGATAATAGCAATAAACTACACTCTGTTATAAATAACTCAGAAGAAATAGATAGAGTGCATTTATTGGCAGACTGGTTAACAACATAAAGGAGAAAGAAATGACTGAGAAAAAACTAACATTAAAAGCAACAGGCGCAACTCAGAAGCAATGGGGTGTACTTGTTCTTGAACTTAACATACTTAAGAAAGCATGGAAGAGTTATGGAGTAGATATAGATTTGTCTGGTCACGGAATTAAATCTATTGTTGAAAAAGGTACGAGAATTTACGAATTTAAAAACGCTGATGAAAAAACTAAGAAAAATGAATTAAGCGGGTAGCTTAGGTTTTCTCGGTGGAACAGTAATATCTGGAAGTTTTATTTCTCTACATTCAAATTTGATAACAAGTCTATTTTTTTCAATGTGGTCTGCATCAACATTTTCAAGTTTTTTTAATTCCATATAAGTTTTTTGAGCAATTGCATATCTATTTAATGCACAATCATAGTGCGTTTCAAAACCATTTTTTACTGAAAAATGACTAGAGGGACATTGTCCTGTAATCATGGAACATAAATGTAATACAATTATAAATTTAGTCATTGACTCCTGTTGTAATTTTAATATATAATCCTATATGTCAGAAATAACTTTGAAAGGATATAACAAATGACAGATATAAGCAAATACAAAAGTATAGCAATTGATCATGACTGCTATAATAAATTAACAAAACTATCAAAACATCTCGCTCCTAAGCATGCCAAATTGTCTAGGGCACAAGTCGTAAGAGTATTAGTCGAAGAGAAAGTGGAGAAGTTAAATGGCAAACTTAGATAGAGAAATATGTCCCGTGTGCAGTGGAAATGGGTATGTATTATCTGGTGAGACTTTTTATCAATGTAGTTACTGTGAATCTCAAGGCGAGATACCCGTTCGAGAGGCGAGCGTCGAGGAGTTAAAAAAAGTAATTTCAGAACTTCAGATACACAGAAGTGTGTTGCAAGGAAAAATAAAACAACAAGCTTCAAAAATTACTGAGTTAGAAAACACATTAAACATTCAAGAATTTAAAAACCCATGGTCGGGACAATGATATCGGAAATTGATTGCGCATACATTGCAGGTTTGTTTGATGGTGAGGGTTCAATACACATAAGACGTGGTATTGAAAAAAAGAAAAAACACAAAGGTAAACCTGGATACAGGATTTCTAATTCTATGCGTATCAGTATGGAAATTACAATGACAGATAAATCTGTTTTAGTTTGGGTCCATGAAGTATTGGGTGTAGGTACACTTACACCTAAGAAAGTAAAAGGAAACAGAGTTGATGGTACACCTTACCTTAAACAATATAGATGGCGTTGTACATTTCGTGATGCTTATCGTGTGTGTTGTATGCTTTGGCCTTTTGCTCATACAAAACTACCTAAGATACAAGAAGTAATAGATCATTACTCAGACAGTAATATAGTTGATTTAACAGAGTACAGAGTAGCAAAGGAGTTAGAGGTTTGAACTGTTGGCACTGTAAAACAGAATTAATATGGGGTGGTGACCACGATACCGAAGATAATCAGGATTATGATATAGTTAGTAATTTATCATGTCCTAAGTGTCATTCAGCGGTTGATGTGTGGCATCCATCAGAAAAATTAATGGAGGAGTATAAAAAATATGAAGACGATAAGTAATAAAAGATGGAATAAGAAGTACGGATTTAGATCAAAAAGGAGAAAAAATAAATGAAGCTGAAGGATAATGTAACACTAGCTGAAGAAGTTAGAACTGAAAAATTTAGAAACGAAAAGCTACATAAAAAATGTAACAAATTAATGAAACAATCTAAAAACCAAGAAGAGGAAATTTTAGAACTGAATGAATATATTGATTCTTTAGAAGCACAGATTGCAGACTACAAGAGAAGATTTGTACCTGACTTTGATATGCTTCAAAAAGGTGGTGAGTCGGTCCCAATATCTGATTTAAAAATTATGTCAGATAAAGCTAAACGTTCTATGGCAAAAAGATTCCTTAAAAAATATGGTGAGGAATGGGTAAAGAAAAATATAATTGATAATGAAGATTTAAAATAATGCCTAGGAAATGTTATGTTAAAAAAGAAATAAAGATAAGCAAACATAAATTTTTACTAGAAATTTATTATGCTTTAGAAGGACATAAAGATGTTTGTTGGGAAGTATTTCCATTTGATAACCAGGCGTCTTTGTATGCTTTTGAAAATAAACACAAAATAGAAAAAATAGTAGAAAGAAAACATTTGTATGAATCTAAAGTGGAATAAAAAATTTATCTACCCTACGTCAACAAGATCACTGTTAAATGATGAGAGAGTCTATGACGTATCTCAAGAAAAGTTACCAAGTGTTACAACCATACTATCAGCTACTCAGCCTCAAGATAAGCTAGACTCTATCGCGAAATGGAAAGCTAGGGTTGGAGACGTTGAAGCGGATAAAATTAAGAATACTGCAGCTAATAGAGGAACTATCATGCATAGCATTTTAGAGGGTTATATAATTGAAAAAGAGGTCCTAGATATGACTGAGGCGGGCGTACAAGCTCATTCGATGGCTAAAACGATCATCGATAAGGGTTTGCCTGATTTAGAGGAGATATGGGGCTCTGAGGTGGTAGTAAGCTATCCTGGACTGTATGCCGGTGCAACTGATCTAGTTGGAGTTTATATGGGACGTGATAGTATAATAGACTTCAAGCAATCGAACAAGCCCAAACGTATCGAGTGGATAACTGATTATAAGTTGCAGATGGTGGCTTATGCGATGGCCCACAACTACGTTCACGGCTCTGAGATCGAGCAAGGAGTTATATTGATGTGTACTCCTGATAATTTTTTTCAACGATTCATAATCAATGGCTCCGAGTTTCGAGCACTTAGTCACGAGTGGCTGGCCCGAGTCGATGCTTATTACAAGGTTCGAGCAGCTAGGAGCGAGAGTCGAGAAACGGGGAAAAATGAGTAAAATTAATTTGTGGAACTTTTGTGGAAACGACGAAAATTTTGTGGAAAAACGTTTTTACTTTAGAATGATTCTAAACTTTTGTTACATTCTGACGCAGATTTTAGCCATTTTCCACATTTTCCACATTTTTTTTCGACGAAATGTGGAAGATTTTGTGGAACTTTTATTCAATGATTTCAGCTACTTAAGGGTTGTTTTTATGATTTCCACATTTTCCACAGCGTTTCAGAAATATTTTCAGAATTTTTATATTTATATATATTTATATCTTATAGAGTGGAAAGGAGTCAGCTATGAATAAAAAATCAAAAAATAAAAATAAAAAAACAATTCCGTTGAATTTAAAGTCATTGGGTAACAATATATTAGACTACCCTTTTGTAGAAATAGAGTGGTTGGATATCGAGGGGGACGCCGGTTGGAGTACCACAAAAGATTTGAATAAAGAAAAATTACCTACATGTGTTTCCAAAGGATACTTAGTCAGTCAAAAAAACGGAGTGACTAGAATATTTACTGACTATATTAAATCAAAAGAAAAACCTACATTTGACAGTATTGGTAATACTACTATTATCCCAACCTCTGTAATTAAATCTATTAAAAAAATATTATTGTAATGAAGGTTCTGGCTCTTCTGGAATGGGTTCTTCAAGTAACTCTTGCTCTGTTTCTTCTATGGTTTCTATTTCATCTTCCGGCTCTGATGATAGCTCTATTTGCGGTTGTTCTTCTGTAGATTGACCCTCGATTATTTTTGAATGATCATCAACCATTTTTTCTAATTTAGACATTAACTGATCTCTATCAAGATCATCAATCTTACCTGTCTTAATCATTTTTCTATCAATGTAATATCCGGCAACTTTCCCTCTGGCTACTTCCATGTTACCCGCTGCAGAATATGCTCCCTTCTTCAACGCTTGGTCACGTATTTTTGCAAGCTGCTCAAGGTGTCTGTCCATAGTAACTTCGTACTTCTTCCTGGCTTCCTCACGCAGATCACCAATGTACTGAACTACAAGAGGGTATAATTTAGGATTAGTTAGTTTTGAAGAGGCGACTCTCGCTGCAAGATCAGATGTTGGGCCGTAGCCGGCTTCCTTCGCACACTCCCAAGCATCTCTGCTTCCGTCGTTGTACACAATAAGCTCAGCGAATTTTTTCTGTTTCTCTGTTAATCTTTTAGTTAATCCCATGTTTGACTTTTACCCTAACATTTTATAAAAGGCAAGGCATGAGAGATACAAAGAAATTGACTGAATATGCAGAGCAAACCAAACGAAAACTAAAAGAAAACTTCTTGTTTAAACACCTGGTTAAGGCTGTTGAATCAGGAGCAAATGGAACATTAAAATACATAATCAAAGAGGGCCCAGGAAAAGGAAAGGAACCAAAAAAATAATGTACGTAAGACACCTTCAAGAATATCTTGACAAATTTACAGATGGTACTAAAGGCAACGCCGTAAGTAATGCTACGATCTACATGGATAACGGCAGCGGAAATATTTTCCCGATTGGTAAAATTGAAGTACAGGAATCGACTATAATAGGCAAACCTTCTGTTAGAGTTGTGATCAAACCTGACCTCAAAGATCAGATACCAAAACTGAAAAAATTCATACTTACATAGGCACCTGTTAGGGTGAATATTAATGAAACCTGAGACGAAATTTTGGCATGAAATTAAGAAAAATACTAAGCAAATTAGTTGGACTAGACTTGAAAACCT